>JAEEGL013917967.1_pt1 | contig 27949 bp, 25 predicted proteins | sample 9134231 | NCBI WGS metagenome assembly JAEEGL01 (sample SAMN16246548, study PRJNA631951) | gut metagenome | biome: gut microbiome; feature: rumen; material: fiber-attached | host: Bos | place: Iran: Karaj | collected 2018-10
CACCACCGGCGTCCTGCGAAGCCAGCGGGCCGCCCTGTCTTCCACAGCCGCCTTCCAGGCGTCCTCCTGCCACCGTCCGATATGGAAACGGGCAAACCGGTCCTTCAGGAAGAAAAACAGATCCGTCCCGTAGTTCACCAGGCAGAGAAACAGCGCGACACATATTACAATGAAAGCGCCCTTCATCCTCCGATCACCCCAAGCGTTCCACGTATTCTTTCCCGACGTACGCTCTTTCTTTATACGCCGGCATCTTCTCCTCCAGGAGACGGCCGATCTCCCGGGAATGATCCGCTATCCAGCGGTAGGCATCCGTCAGGTCGCCGGCAGAGGTCATGCCCTGGACCGGCACCACGTAGTGCTCCTCCGTTCCGAACAGATCCCGGGCGATCCCTCTGGCCTTGATGGAATATCCCGCCACCAGGGTCGGCACGCAGGTGGAGTAGGCTGCGATCGTGGCATGGGTCCTGGCCCCAACGAATCGCTTGCATTGAGAGATCAGACTCTTCAGGCGCATGCAGTCCGTATCCTCCGCCAACCGGACGCGGTCGGTCGGAAACTGCTCCGCGATCTGCCGGAGGGTCTGCCGGTCATCCGTGCCGCTCTTAACCACATGGGGGATCAGCAGGATCGAATCCGTCGTCTCCCGGAGGATATATCTCACCAACTCCAGGTAGTTCTCCATTACCATCGCGCCGCAGGAGGCCGCCAGCGGACTGACGTTGACGCCGATGGTATTCTCCTTCGTAAAGCCCTCCGGCAGCGGTGCAGGCGTCATATCCAGCTGAAATGCCGGGTCTGCGCAGAGCACCGCCCTGTCGCCCAGGCCCGCCTTCTGCAGCCCCTCATAGGAGAGACTCTCCCGCACCGTGATCAGATCGTACCGCCGGAGATCCTCCACCACCGGCTTCGTCAGCACGTCCGGATCCACCGAACAGCCCCACAGGACCGTCTTTGCCCCGCGGCTTTTCAGCATGCGGTTGTAATACCCCAGGTTCTCAACGCCGCTGTAACAGTAATTATCCCCGCCGATGGACAAGCAGATATCCCCCGGCTGTACGCCGTTCAGAAGCGTCCTGTGCTGGACCTTTGTAAAGCTGTAATCGCCGCCCACGAGCTTGTGCTCCAATGCGCAGCGGTAATAGGTAAGGGAGCCCCGCTTCGGCGGGGTCCGTTCGTCGTCCCGGAGAGCAACAATCCGGTCGACGCCGTAGCGTCTGTCCTCTTCCGGTGCGGAGGACCAAAGGGTCATCGGCTTTTCCAGGATCTTCCCGGTGGAGCGGACGATCGCCTCACAACCGTGATTGGCGCTTCCTCCATGATAATACAGATGGATCAATTCGATTTCCTCTTCCTGTTCTTCATCCTGCGTGTGACAGCCGCCAGCTTCCTGGGAACACGGTAGCCGGCAAAGTTCAAAGCCTGATAGACGTAAAACGCCGCTTTGTACGGATCGTCCGGCTTACCCGCTCTGCACTCATGCAGGGTCTTATAGTACAGATAGCTCTGGTGGATCGTCAGCTTTCCGAACGCGTCTCTGTTTTTCAGCAGCGTCTTCTCCATGTTTGCGTAAAACAAATCCTTCCGCATGGTGCTGGTCAGCGCACCCGCGTGCCAGCGGTAATCATACAGGATCTCACTGACCCCGACGGCCTTGAACCGAGCGCAGATCCTCTGCCAATAGTCGAAGTCCTCCACCAGCTTCAGGTCCGGGTCATATTCTCCGATTTCCTCATATACCCTGCGGGTATACAGGAAACAGGCTCCCACCGGGTTGATCCCCACGACCCACCGGGGACTCCGGGACGTGACCGAAATATGTTCGATCTCTTTTCCCTCATCATCGATGATCCGGCAGGAGGCAAAAACGAACTGCGCCTCCGGATCCCCGTCCAGAACAGCCGCCATCTTTTCCAACGCCTGGGAGCGATACCGGTTGTCATCCGAGGTCCACGTCAAATAGTCACCTTTTGCCAGAGAAAAGCCCCTGTTCAGATTACGGGGAAGCTGAAGATTGACGTCGTTCCGATAGTACTGGACTCTCGGATCCTTCGCCTCATATTCCTCTGCAATCGCAGGCGTGCCGTCCGTTGAGCAATCATCCACGATCAATAGTTCCCAATTCTGATAGGTCTGCCGGAGGACGCTTTCGATGCTCTCCCGCAGGTACTTTTCGCCATTATATACCGGCAGCACGATACTGATCAGCTTGCTCATCTGTCACTCTCCAATCTGCTGTCAAAACCCTACATTCAGGGCGTTTTTGATCCTGCAGGTGGCAGACAGTGACACCTCCGACGCCCGGAGCCAGATCCTGTGGCTCAGCTTCTCTTTTTCGCACTCCCGCCTCGTGATCCTGTACTTTTTGAGCGTCTCGCGCAGTCGGCTCATAGCCATGTCCCGCTCTTTCCCTTTCAAGTACCGAAGCGCCATCTGACCATGATAGATGCAGGCATAGCGTATACTGAGCCGCGCCTCTGCCGCCAGGTCCGGAAACTGTCGGGTGAAATAATCGTATCGGCGCTCGACCGCCTCCAGCGCGTCCAACCGCTTCAGAGAATAGCTCTCCCCCATGATGCTGCCGCCGCGCTGCAGGTAATAGTAGCCCACATAATCGATCAGGCTGACCCGCCGGGCGTTTCCGACAGCCTGGTAGCTCCAGAATACATCCTCGTGATACTTCCCAACCTCAAAGAGGACGCCCTCTATGGTCTCTCTCCGATAAAGCTTGTACCAGACCGGCTGCTTGAGAAGCTTTTCCTTCAGCAGCGTCCGCTGTGCCTCCTGCCGATTCAGCACACAGTTTTCCCGTACAGTCAGCAGCCGGCTGGGCGTGCCGTCCTCCCATACCATCTCCACCGCGCAGGCGGCGATGTCGCTGTCGTCCCGCTCCATCGCCAGCAGCAGCCGCTCCAGCATCTCCGGAGCGATCCAGTCGTCGCTGTCGACAAAAGCGATAAACTCCCCTCTTGCCGCAGCCATCCCGGCGTTGCGTGCGTCGGACAGGCCGCCGTTGGGCTTGTGGATCACCCGGATCCGGTCGTCCTTCTCCGCCCAGGCGTCGCACATGGCCGGACAGCTGTCCGGGGATCCGTCGTCCACCAGGATGATCTCCAGATCCCGGTACGTCTGGCCCGCGACGGAGCCGACGCACTTATCCAGATACGCTTCGACCTTATACACGGGGACGACCACACTGATCAAGGCAGGTTTTTCCATCGGATCACTTCATTCCCTCATCCAGAATACACCCAATAATCTCTTTCGACTCAAACTGCGTCAGGGGCCTGTTCCGGACCTCTCTCAACGCGCCGGCACAGATCGCCTGCATGGCGCCCTTGATGCTCTCCACATCGTTGTCGCAGAAGACGAAGCGATTGAAGGGGCCGAAGAAATCCTTCAGCACCTGCTTCTCATGCTCATTCCCGTCCAAGATAAACAGGATCGTCTTCGCGCTCGCCGCGTACTGATAGATCTTCCCGGGGATCTGCCCGCCGGTGCTGTTGCACAGGAAGACGAGCACCCCCGTCCTCTCCTCAATGGGCGTAAGCTCCGAAAGGGGCAGACGCGGATAGACGCGGATATGCTCTGTCGACTCCAGCTTCAGGTCTGAATCTCCACAGATATTGACGTCGATCCCCAGTTCCCTCGCTGCAAGGTAAAACGGCTCCAGGTTTCTTGCCCGACGCTTGTAATCGCCAAAATAGCCGAAGAGCTCTTCATTGATCTCCCGGTCGGTGCTCTCTCCCGGCTTATAATAGGATGGAAGCGGCACCCAATACATCTTGTGGGCCGATTCCGGAAACTGCTTCTTCTGATACTCCAGCGTAAGCGGGCTCACGTAACAAACCCGGTCCGCAAAAGCGAGAAGCCGCTTTTCCTCCCGGAATATCTCATCTTTTCCCGTTCTGCTGAAGACGTCGCCGAACCAGGGATCCTCCCAGATCTGGATCCAGTGACCGCTCTTCACGCGGCCGGAGGAGAGGAGCTTGTGGGCCAGCAGATGGCTCGCCGGCGGCGTAGACAGCGAGAGCACCACATCGTACGGTTCATCAGAGCGGAAGCGGGCAGCTTTCGAGACGAATTTTGAATAGATGCCGTGGGGACCGTACCGGGAAAGAACCCACCTTTTGATCTTGGCAGCCGTTCCCCTCCTCCGCGCCGCAGCGCCTGAAGAACCGCCGACACTGCCGCCGCCCCCCGGGCGGCCCCCTTTGCTCTTCTCCTTCAGCATCGCCAGACGCTCATACAGCGTGATGCTGGAAAAGGTATGGGAACGGATGCCGGCGGGGATCTCCATGCCCTCGTCTATTTTATATCCCCGCGGGTCGACCGACAGCAGCGTCACCTCGCTGCTCGCATCCACCAGGCCGCGAAGATAGGCGAGATGGCACAGGTTTGCTGAACTGTTCACTTGAACGCACTCGCCGATGATTACTAATACTCTCATGATATACTCCTATACGGTGTACCGCCTGTGTATCCGCCGCCGTCTATTCCGCCTCCTTCAACAGGGTGGGTAAGAGAACTACAGTCCGAGCAGACAGGGCATGCGCGAGGCGTGGGAATATATCAGGGCGGAAGAATACAGAGCTTTTCCGGTCGTTCTGATAATGACGGAGTATTCGATCGATCCCATCAGTCTCTCCTTATCAGCTCCGTCAGCATTTTCTCCACAGCCTGAACCGTTTTCTCCGTTTCAAAGGTCTTTCCACGCTCCCGGGCCATCGCCCTGTAGTGCTTCAAACGGTCCGGTACGTCCAGCATCCGTTTGATCCCTTCCAGAAGGGCCTCGTCGTTGTTCTCTGTCACGACGCCGTATTCGTCGTTTCTCCCAAGCAGCTCATAGGCGCCGGAGCAGTTGGTGCTTACCACGGGGACCCCCAGGATCAGGGACTCGGTAACCGCCGTGGAAAACCCTTCTCTTCTGGAGGAGCACACAAACAGATCCGCGTTCGCCACAAACTGATAAGGGTTGTTCCGGAAGCCCAGAAAGGTAAAGGTATCCGCGATTCCGTTTTCGGCTGCGTACGCCTCGATCTCTTCCCTGTCTTTTCCCGTTCCGAGAATGTAGACGTGGGTCTTGTAGCCCTCTGCACGCAGCTGCTTCTGCACGCGGGCCAATCTGTCATAACCCTTTGCGTCGATGATCCTTCCCACGGAGACAATATTGAGCTCGTCGGCGGAAAACACCGTTTCCTCCAGTTTTTCCCCGGCCTTTTCCTTGATTGCCTGGGAATCGATCGTATTGTACAACACACAGGTATTCCGGAAATCGTCGCCTGCCAGCTTGAAAAATGATTCCCGCACGGTCTGCGCCACAAAGGCAACTCTGTCGAACTGCTTGTAGGCCAGTCCGGCCTCCTTCATGGACCGGAACCCCACCGACAGCTGTCTTTCGGTTTTCATCTCCACGTGGACCCAGGCCACTCTCTTTGAATCGGGATACGGGCAGCCCGAAAGGATATGGGTCGTCGGCCCTTCCAGGTAGGAAACCACTATGTCATATCTCTTCCGGACGATCAGGCGATAAAGGAGCCCCGCGGGGATCACCGAAAACAGCCGGCTGTTTCCGTGAAACTGGCGGTAAAGAAAGGACCTGTACTCGATCCCCTCCCGCAGCCGGTCTTTTTGCGCGTCTTTGTCGAACAAGGTCTGCACCGTGATCCGGAACTTGCTTTGGTCCATGTGGTTGACCAGATCCACCAGCACGTTTTCCGCGCCGCCCCGGTCCAAGGTCGGAATCAAAAACAAAACGCTGATCATTTTTTCTCCCCCTTAGCCTTGTCGCGGTTCGCGTGCCTGATGACGCCGGCCCACAGGACGCCGGGCACAAGCGCCAGCAGGGTATAACCCTTTCTGGGCGACTCCGCCACGGCCCGGCTCAGCTTTCCGGCCAGGCAGCAGCTGGCAACGTAGTGGATGTTCTGCTTCATGACATATTTTTTGCTGCGGTTCGGCAGCTGCATATACAACTTTCTGTACTCGGCAAAGCTGTTGGGACTGTTGTAATACTGTCGCATCATGGTGCGGGTCAGGCCGCCGGGCTGATAGTCCACGATGTCGAACACCTCGTTGGTAACGGCAAGAGGGCCGATCTCGTCCAAGGCAAAAAACCTGTACTTCGGGTCAAAATACTTTTCTCCCGGAAAGGACGGCATGGGAAAAACTCGCCTCAGCGCCGCAGTCCGGAAGACGTACTGTTTGTCCCCCGGGGCGATCCGGCGGTGCTCCCGGTAGAGGGTGGTTTTCACGTCCTCCGGAAATGTCCGGCCGATCAAGTTCCCGTCCATGTCCCTGCAGAGGGTGATGAAGCCCACGCAGTCGCTGTCCCGCACCGCGGACCAGACACTTTCAATGATCGTCATGGCCTCGGGCGCAAAGATGTCGTCTGACTCGAAGCAGACAAAAAGCTCGGTATCCGTCTCCTCTACGGCCACGTTGAAGGCGGTGTGAAGCCCACCGTTTTCCTTGTAGATATACCGGATCTCAAACCGGTCCTCCTGCTCGATCCACTTCTCCGCCAGTTCCTTCGTGTTGTCCGACGAACCATCGTCCACAATCAGCCACTTGAAGTTGAAAGAACTCTGGCTGCAGAGGCTCTCATAGCAGCGTGTCAGGATATGGGCTCTGTTATAGGTCGGTGTAAAGAACGTCACCAGTTTTTCCATGCTGAACAACTCCTTCAGACCGTCATCTCCATCCAGCGTCTCCTGACGATCTTTCCATACTCCGGCGTGATCTGCGGCAACTCCTCGCCCAGGAGCTTCTTCACGCACAGATACGGCAGATTGACGCCGGCAAGGGCAAAGAACGGGATCCCCGCGGTGATCCTGGGATTACACTCCATGATCACAGGCGTGCCGTCCGCCCGTTCCCTGACGTCAAAGCCGATGTTCCCGTCCAGACCCAGCCTTTCGCAGATCATCCCGCACAGCCCGGTCACGGCGGGGGCATCCTCGACGACACCCTCCAGCATGATGCTGTTTTCCATGCGGAGACTCTTCCGGCAGCAGGATACCAGCACCTTACCGCGGTCGGCCAGCAGATCCACGGTATACTCCGCGCCCGGCAGATACTCCATCACCAGGAGCTCCGGAAACACCTCGGCCTCCGACAGCACGTCCAGCAGCTCCCGGAGGGTGGTGATCCCCGCCGAGGGCTTCTCATGCAGGAACATCTCAAACCGTGGCGCGTCCTCCGCCAGGATGCGGAAGCCGCGGCTTCCACTGCCATCCGTCGCCTTGACGCAGACGCGTTTTTTGGGATATCCGAGACGCTTCGCGCTCTCTTCCAGCTCTCGGCAGCTGCGGACCGCCTCGTATTCCCCGCAGGGGATGCCCTGCTCCTCCATAAAGTCAAAGAGCTTTCTCTTGTTGTTGGCAACAGCAAGGGCCTCCGGGCTCGATACAGAGACGGCTGTCCCGACAGCGGTGAACTCGTCTTTCCGCTCCGACAGGGCGTTCAGTTCAGCGGACATGATCGGCAGGAGAACGTCCACCCGCTCCTTCCTGCAGATGTCCAGGAGCATGTCCACATAGGAGGGATCCGCGCACCGGGGCACCTGATAGGCCGCGTCGCACATCTGAAGGATCGTGCCGTCATCACTCATATCGGCTCCCACCACGCGGATGGATCTCTCGCCGTTTTTCTTCAGGCACGCCAGCGTGCCGGGCATGAAGACATTGCCCGCCGCTGTGACCAGAACACACAAATCCTTCATTTACTCTCCATCCTCAAACAAATAGGTCCGGAAAATGTCGTCAAACGTCTCCGCTCTTTTGATCAGCTTATAATCTCCGTCCGGCTTTTCCGCGATCATCGCGCAGCCGGGCCGGATAAACGGAGGCTTTAAAACCGTCGAGTAGCCGCCGGTGTTCCCGAAAACCACGTAGTCTCCCACCGCCAGCTTCCCTTGATAGGCCGGGAAAAGAACATCCTGCTCCAGGCAGGTATAGCCGGTCAGGTCGACGGCATCATAGTCCATCTGCGGAGCACCGCCCGGGATCACGGTGACCGGCAGCTTCTTGAGGGTACAGGTTTCACCCAGCGTATGCTCGCTGGCATCGAGAACGGCAAAAAATCGGCCCTTGATGCTCTTTACGGACTGCACCCTTGCGACGCAGTCGACGAAGCGGTTGACCAGCGTCGTGCCGGGCTCTGTAAACAGATACGGCCCATCCTGCCCCCGGTAATGATCGGCAAAGACACCCGCCGTTGCGCGGGCATACTCCTCATAGGTAGGGACGTTTTCAAACTGGGCGGCAAAATCCGGCGCCATGCTGCCGAACATCCCGCTGCCCAGGTCGATATAGGCGGGAGGATCGTCAAAAAAGCGATCCGCCAGCTCCAGCATGAACTCCGTCCGCCTTCTCCAGGCCGCTTCGCCCCGGCATCTGCTGATATGACAATGCAGGCCTGCGATCTTCAAGTTGGCAACCCGGGAAACCCGCCGAAAGGCCCTCTCCACGTCGCTCTCATCCATTCCAAACCTGGAAACAAACCCCTGGCCCACGTCCAGATTGACCCGGATACCGATCGTAAAAGCGGCGTCTGTCTGTTCTTCAGCAGCGGCGCAGTATGTCTCCAGCTCATCCAGACTGTCGGCGTTGACGATACAGCCCCGCAAAAACGCTTCGACGCCGGCAGGTCCTTTATCGGGGCCGTTGAAGACGATCTGCCGCTCCTCATACCCGATCGCCTGGGCAAGGCGATACTCCATCTCCGAGACGACCTCCGCATAGGCGCCGAGCCCCTTGGCCACCGAGCAGATATACGGGGTATAGTTGGTCTTGAAGGAGTAGGCGATCCGATATTTCCCGTACAGGGAGGACATGGCCTCGTTCAGCCGCCGATAATTCTCCGCAAAGCCGCTCTCGTCGAACACATACAGGGGACTGCCGAACCGGTCCAGCAATCCTTCAATTGTCTCTCTGGAATCCTTCATTACAGACTCGTTCCTTCATCGAAGCTCATCTCCAGGCGCAGGATCTCAAACGCCTCGGCAAACTTTTTTCCGATCTCATATCCCCGGAAGCCGCAGCGGCACCGCACGCCCTCAATCCAGTCCTCCGCGCCGAACTTGTTGTACTCGCTGGTATGGCACTTCAGGGATTCGATCTTCTTATCAATAGTGGATTCGATATCCACGTACAGCATCGGCTTGAAGGCCACATAGGAACGGCCAGAGGGCGTGATCGGCTCATAAAAGAACACCGTGTTCTTCCGGCGGGCGGACGCGATGGTAGCCTTGGAAACGCCTTCATGGGCCTGGTGGGTGTCAAAGGGGTGGTGGGTAAACACAACGTCCGGGTTATACTTCGACATGCTCATGTCGATGGCGTTGACCACGTCGGACCGGAAGGGGATGTCCTTTGTCGGGAAATCCAGGATCTCGATGTCCGTGATGCCCAGCGTCCGCAGGGCGCGCATCCCCTCTTCCACCGCCACGTCGTCGGAACGCTGAATGCCGCCGTTGACATTCGTATATCCCGATTTGCTCATAACGAGCACCTTTACCTCATGTCCTGCGGCAACGGCTTTCGCCAGCGTTCCTCCGCAGGCGATCTCAATATCATCCAAATGGGCGCCGATGGCCATGATTTTCAATTCAATCACCTCTCAGCAGATATATATCACTGCTGTCCAGCAGCAAACGATTTGTGAATAGCAGCGGGCTTCAAGACAGTTCGTCCAAATCATGCTCAAAGTCCAAAGCGATGGGGTGATGCTTCCAAGCCCGCTCCGATTCCGGCGGCAAGGTCATGTAGTCGCCGAATTTGCACCGCAGGTAAGCGTCCCAATTCTCAATGACCGGGAAACTGCTTCCTTCAAAGCAGCACTCAGAATAGCCATCCATCATATTCGGCGGAAGGGGCTGGCGAAGGGTCCGGAGCGTTTCAATCGCGATCATCTGGTTCTCATCGTCGTGAAATGCCGTCAAATATGCAAGATCCTTCTCCCGGAGTCTCTGCCTGCTCCGCAGCGGGCTTCCCGCGAGAATCAACCAAGAGGCGATCTTCACCGGAAGCGATGCCTTCGGCGGGACAAACTCTCTCGTCAGCAGCTGGTAGTGGACGCCGACCATTCGAAACTTGAGCTTCCGGATTCCATTCCCTGGCAAGCGGTCAATAGGAAATACATCGACAAATATCCCGGTGTGATAACGCCCTCGCTCCCACTCATATTGGAGGAAAGTCGTATGCTCCTTCCGGATCTTGGAAAAGGACTGGGTAAACGCCGGAGTATTTTCCTTGTTCTGCAGAATATATCCTTCCGGCCTCTGCTCTTCCCACTCCCGCAGGAAACGCTCATACTCTGACCGCTCCATACAGATGTCGAGGTCATCGTCCCACGGAATAAAGCCCTCATGTCGGACCGCGCCAAGCAGTGTCCCGGCATACAGGGAATACTGAATTCCGTTCTTTTTGCAGAAAGTGTCGATCACCCGGAGAATCTCCATCTGTGTCATTTGGAGCCTGCGAAGAATCTCGTCCGACATACTTATTTCCTCAACTCTTCCTTGATCTGCGTGGATGAGATCTCTGGCGTGCGCGGCAGGTATACCACGTCGCAATACTCTTTCAGATAGTCAAACTTGCCTGTCCAATCATCACCCATTACGAATGTGTCGATATGATACTCCTGCACGTCGCGCACCTTCTGCCCCCAGTCTTCTTCCGGGATAACCAGGTCCACATATCGCACTGCTTCGAGGAGCTGCTTTCTCTGCTCATATTTGAAATAACTCGTCTTGTGCTTCTCAACCATATTGAATTCGTCCGTGGATAATGCCACGATCAGATAGTCGCCGTATGCCTTTGCCCGTCGGAGCAAATTGATATGCCCATAGTGGAGCAGATCAAATGTGCCATACGTGATAACCCGTTTCATAACGTCCTCCCTTCCTGGTCACAGCAGCCCCCAAACAGGACCGCATTGATAATAGAAGAAAAATGAATACACACCTACAAGCACTACCGTAACAATCACCCTGGATTTAGGATCAAATACTTTTTTTATCAGCCAGGGGATCAGGATATAGTTGCTCAAGTTGAAATAGATGGGCACCGCACCGACCAAAATACCGCTGGTAAAGTAGCTTAGAACATAGACACCGGTCGAAACGGCGGAAAGGTTTACACAGATGTTGATCAGCGGATCGTTCTCTTCGTCGATATACGGTCGGAACAACCATGCCAAGGCTGTCGGTACCGCATAGAAGAGGACCCGCAGGAAGTGTGTCCCGTCATCGTTCAAGAAAATGGAAATATCTCCCTCATATGCGGTGTCTCTCATCGTCTCCACAATAAACCCGGATACGCGGTCCAGGAAAATGATAGAAATGATGATACCGAAGATATACAGGATCGTGCGGGCATTCCACGCTCGTCCGTTTACGATAAAAACGAAGGGCAGCCAGATCAGAGCCGTTGAATGGACCAGTGTCGCCAACAAAACGACCAAGCACATGGGGACGTATTTTTTTCTCGCGATCAGGGGGATGCACGCAAAAATCATCGTGACCGCAAGGAATTGGCGGATCCCGTTGTGGACCCAGGACAGATAGTCCGTCGAGGCGATAAAGAGGAAAATGCTCAGCCAGTAGTCTGTCGAATACTTCCGGTACGTGCGCGCCAGCAGAAAGATCTGGGTCAGCGCCACCGCAAAAAAGAAAGCCACATCGGACGTGGAAATAAGGGTCTTGAACAAATACTCAAACGTTACAAAACCTATTCCCTTTTGACGGGAGAAAACATAGTCCCACATGTTTGAGAGGCCCGTGGGCATGCCTTTGAACGTGGCCCGGTACATTCCCGTATCGCCGTATTTGTTAGATCGCCATGCCGCCCAGATAATAAGCGGCATCACCAGGATCACCGCAGACAGCTGCCTCCAGCGCACCTCTCTCTTTCCCTGCACAAGCTCCTCCTGTTTGGAGAAAAAGAGCGCGCTTACGGCTCCGAAGAGTATCGGCCACAGCAGCAGCCACCAATAGTTGTTTAGTCTCATATCGTCTATAACCTGTATCCTGCCGCCGCAGCGTCGGGCTTCTCATCAGGGAGAGCCGGCGTTGTGTCCCGTCGCGGTCATTTACTGCGTTATGTAGTCGTCGGACTCCTTGCTTCCGGTACCGCCTTCCAGATAACCGTCCGCCTTCGCCACAGAGAGGAAGGTGAGGAAAAAGCACTTTATGTCCAGAGCGAAGCTGCAGTTCTGCGCGTAATACCCGTCCAGCTTCGCCTTCTCCGGGATCTCCAGCTCGTCACGGCCGTTGATCTGCGCCCAGCCGGTCAGGCCGGGGATCACGTCATTGGCTCCGTACTTTTCCCGCTCCGCCACCAAATCGTCCTGGTTCCAAAGGGCAGGCCGCGGACCGACGATGCTGATGTCGTGTGTAACGGCAATATTCCAGATCTGAGGCAGTTCGTCCAGGCTGGATTTTCGGAGAAGCCGCCCGATCCGTGTCACCCATTGTTCCGGGTTCTCCAGGAGATGCGTCGGCACGTCGTGAGGCGCATTCTGCTTCATCGTTCTGAACTTAAAAATATTAAAGTAGGTCAGCTCGCCGTTCTTCTTTCGGCCTACCCGTCTCTGCTTGAATACAACGGGGCCCGGATCATCGATATAGATAGCCAGCGCCACCAGCAAAAGGAGCCACGACAGAGCGATAAGGCCCAACAGTCCTATCACTCTGTCCAGGAGCGGTTTGACCCACTCGGTATATAAACTTTTTTTTGCGCCCACGAGCAACTCCCCCTAAAGATGCTTACTAAAGATTTTTATTCGCCGCTCTTTGCCGCGGCCTTCGCTTTTTTACTGCTCTTTTTCCGACCCTCGCCGTAATAGCCGTAGCCGTAACGGCTCTTGTAGCCGTAGTAACCGTAATACCCGTATCTGCCGGTATGGGTCTTGCCGCCGTTCAGGATACAGCCCACCACAGGAGCGCCGCTTGCCGTCATCTCCTCCACACCGTCAAAGATGGTGCGGCGGCGGGCATAGTCGCTCATGACCACGTAGGCCACGGCGTCCACGTGCCGGACCAGCATCATGGCGTCCACCAGCATAGCGGAAGGCGGCGTATCCAGGATCACAACGTCCGCCTGATCCCGCAGCTTCTGAAGAGTCTCCTTCATGGACTCGCTTCCCAGGATCTCCACCAGGCGGGACGGCTTGTCCGCTCCCGGCAGAAGGAAAACGCCGGTTGGCATATCGTTGTTCTTGATCTCAACCAGGGCCTCATCCAGGCTCGCCTCCTGGTTCAAAACCGCCACGAGACCGGGATAGCCGCCCTTCAGGTTGAAGATACGGCCTGTGGAGGGATTGCGGAGGTCGCAGTCCACCAGGATGACCTTTTTCCCCTTCAGCGCCATGGAAACGGCCAGATTTGCCGCCACGGTGGATTTGCCTTCGCCCGCCACGGAGCTGGTGACCATCAGCACCTTCTTGTTTTTCATCTGCCGTTCCAACCGGGTGCGGATCAGGCGCATGGCCTCCACGTATTCCTGCCGGTTCGCATCATAGAGAATATTGATCTCGTTCAGATCGCCTTCCCGGCGAACGCGCTTTTTGCAGGTCGGCAGCGTTCCGAGGCAGGGAACATTCAGGAAGGAACGCAATTCGTCCTCCCGGCTCACAGTCCGGAATGCCAGGGCGTGGAGGGCGACAAGGATCATACTCACCGCCAGGCCCAACGCCGCGCCCTTCTTGATCGATCCGCGCACCACCGTGGTACGGCCGGTGTCTTTCGGCATGCCGCTCTCATCGATTACGGAAAAGCGCGTCTGGCCCACCACGTACTGGGCTGTGTCCGGATAGTTTTTCAAAACAGACTGAAGGATGTTATAGGAGTTTTCGGCCTTGCCGGAGGTCACGGTAAAGGTCAGCAGATTCGTCCCCCCGATGTTGCTGGCCTTGATGCTTCCGGGCACGCTTTTGGTTCCCAGTTCCTCGGCGATCACGTCAGAAAGAGCGCCGCTGGAGAGGATATAGGGAAATATCTTTGCCATCTGCTCCGCCATTTTTTTGTTGGAGCTGGTGCTGCCGTTCACCACCTCCACGGAAACGGTGGCGTCCGCTACATACACCGGCGTGTAGCTGGTGCTGACGCGATAATATGACAGGGCGGTCAAGGCCAGCGTCAGCACCAGAACCAGGATCCACAGCCTCTGCAGGCTCCGCAGAAACCCCCGCAAAAGGGAGATGACATCCAGTTTCCGCAGTTCCTGATTGTTGTTGGTAATCGTCTCGTTCATACTTCGTTCCTCAGTTCGTCGCGATCATTGGGAGGCCGCGTCGTCCTTCTCATAGTGACCATACTGCCCGTACTGGCCGTAATGTCCGTACCGTCCGTATTTGCCGTAGTGTCCGTATTTTCCGTAACGGCCGTATCCGCCGTAACCCACCACCGTCCGCCGTTCGCCGGGCAGCGTGTGGACGTTGTTGAGGATACATCCGGCAAACTCTCCGTGGCAGTCCCGGAGCGCGTCAATCGCGTCGTTGAGATCCGGAGCCACCACCATGTCGTAGTGGATCACCAGGATGCTCATATCGGCGCGGTCCGCCAGCACCTCCGCATCCGCCATCAGGGCCATAGGCGGCGAGTCGATGATGATATAGTCAAACGCCTTGCGGACTACCTCCAGCAGACGCGTCATGTTCTCCGAAGACACGATATCCGTGGAGTTGGAAAAGTTCCGCTCGTTCAGCAGCAGATAGATGCCCCGCTTCTCATCATAGTAAAGGGTCTCCGTCAAGTTGGACTTTCCCAGGAGCAGATCGCCCAGGGTGGCTTTCAGCTCGGCTCCCTGCCCAAGAAACAGCGCCTGCTGGGTCGGCCGGCGCATATCGCCGTCGATCAGGAGGACCTGATGGGACTGCTGCGCCAGGGAGAGCGCCAGGTTGGCAGAAACCGTGGATTTACCCTCATGCTCCCGGACGCTGGTCACCAGGATGACCTTGGCGCCGTTCTTTTGGGCCTGGCCGGCAATGTGGGCGGAGATCTTCTTGAAGTGCTCCACAAAATCAAACTTTGCCGTCAGTTCCGTCACCAGCAGCGGGTTTTTCTTCTTTTTCACAAAGCGGCTTATCAGGCCCCTCAAGGGATTCCTGTCGCTGTCGGAATACACGATACCCAGGGACTTGGCCTCCAGGTTGGCCTCAATGTCCTTCTCGCTGCGGATGGTCTCCTTCCGGAAGGAGAGGTATGCAAACGCCAGAGAAAACGCACCGGCCGCCAGCAAGCAGGCCTTCATGGTTTTTTTGCGGGCGGGGACGTAGGCATCCGCCTTGGTGGGTACCTGCGGTTCCTGAAGTACGTTCAGGACCAAATCTCTGGAGACATATTCCGTCATCTCGGAGGCGTTCTCCATCATGGACCGGATGATCCGATAGGCGTCGTAAGGCGTGTCCGCCGTCACCTTCAAGCTCATCAGATTGGTGTCCTTCACCACGTCGGCCGACGCAGCAGCGCCGAAGCTGTCCATTTCCAGATCCTGACAGACCATTTTCTTCAGGAGATTGCTGTTGAGCAGACTGGAGAAGTTGCTGGCCATGGATGCGGTGGACGACAGGTTGCTGATGGTGCTGTAACCGGAGGTCCTCGACGTGATCACAAAGGTCGCCTTTGTGGTGTAGGTGGTCTTGGATTGAGCGTGGATGTTCATGTACACGATCAGGCCCACCGCAGCGGCGGCCAGCAGAATCACCCACAGATTTCTCACCACGTCGCGCAGGATACTGTACAAATCCAGCCGATCCAGGAGAGAGGACGTATTCTCTTTCTTTTCCATGTTTACTCCTCTACCACGACAATCAGGGTCGTCTCACCCACATAGTCGGATACCTCTTCGTAGTACTCGTCGTAGGTTTCATACAGCTCGTAGGTGACCGTGTATACTCCCGGCTCATTCAGCTTCAGATTATCCTGATTAACGATCACGTTGTTCAGCGTATACTGCGTTTCCGAGAAAGCCTTCGTCTTTCCGCCGGTCCAGATGCCCGTCACAAGGGATTTCAGATTCAGGCTGCCTCCCTGCTTGACATATACCAGATACTCCTTCAGGGCGGGAACCTGCCGGTTATAGGTGGCAAAGTCCTCCAGACGTACGACCAGCTCCAGTTCGGACGTATCGCCTGCGCTGTTGGTCACCTGAAGATCCACCGTCTGTTCCGAAACAGTGTCGCTGATCGTCTTTTTGTCACCGGCGCTGATCTTGACCTGCCGGGTAATATCCCCGTCAAGGCAGTCCTCCGCGGTCACGCGCTCAAGGAAGTCATAGCCTGAGCTCCCGCTGAGGAAGCGCATGGGCTGGGACAGGTGAAACCGGGGAGAAATATAATCCGTATAGACGACTCTTCTGGAATAGACGCCCACGTTGTTGTTCTTGTCAAAAGCGGCGTAGTTCACCATGACGGTGCCTTTTGCGATCAGTTTGCTCTTGGACACCACCATGAGCGTGTCGGATACGTCGCCGTCCAGATTGTCGGTAGCGGTCAAGCCCGCCAGCAGGTCCTCGTCCGTAGCGGACAGGGGCACCTCAATGGTATCCGCCTCCGCCCGGATCACCGGCGAACGCTCGTCGCTGTTCATTTTTTCCCGTATGCGGGAAACGCCGAAAATCGCGGCAACCACGACAAAGAACGCCAGCAGCAGCAAACGCAGTTGTCTCATCTCTTATTCCTCCCCATCCGGAAAGCCGTCGTATCAATCAAATGGAATCGGTTCATATCCCAGCAGTTCCTTTCCTGTGATGATGCGAAGCGGATTCTCCACCAGCAGCAGCCGGGTGTAATCCGCGCCGTATTCTTCTGTCAAAAACTCCTTAATCTCTCCCATGTGCGTGCTCCGCATCCGGGATGTATGGGCGTCGCTGGCCACGCAGGCCGCCAGGCCGTGCTCCATCAGCAGATGGGCAGTCGCCTCCGTCTGCCGGCCGAATTTTCCCAGCAGACTGCCCTTGTTCAGCTGCAGCCCATATCCGGCCCGGCACCACTCATAGGCGATCTCCGGATTCTCCTGTACGAAGAAATACCGCTCCGGATGGGCAATGACCGGACGGAATCCTCTGTCCCGGCACCGCCGCAGGATATACCGGCAAAAGTCCGGGTCCTCGCCAAAGTCGAACTCGGTGAGAAAGTAATCCGTTCCGTTCAGCGTCCAGACCCGTTTTTCACTCAGCAGCTCCGGCAGCTCCTCCGTGGCGAAGATCTCCATGCCCCGGCAGAGCTTCACGCCGATCCCGGCCTCCTTCGCCCTGTCCCGGACGTGATGCCAGAGCTTGTCCAGGTCCGGCGAGACGTAGTTGTCGAATTCCCCCGGTATATTGCAATGGGGGGTGGTCACCAGCACCTTTACCCCGCTGTCCTCTGCCAGGGACAGCATCTCCAGGGATTCATCCAGATAGCCGGCGCCGTCGTCGACACCCGGCAAAACATGTGTATGTATATCGATCATGGCGGCCTCCGCTAATAGTCCATGGCCGCCCGGCCGGACGCTTCCTCATCCAGCTCCGTGACCCGGCTGTCTCCCACCCGATAGACCCGCTGGCACAGATTGATGACCGTGGGGCGGTGGGTGGTGACGATGATGGTCTTGTTGGGCCGCTGCTGCACGATGTTGCGCAGCACCTGCCGCTCCGTGGTCACGTCCAGGGCGGAGGTGGCCTCGTCCAGCAGCAGGATCGGCGCGTCCCGCAGGACCGCCCGGGCGATGGCCAGGCGCTGGGCCTGTCCCTCGGAAAAGCCTCTGCCCCGCTCCCCCGCCCTGCGGTTGATGCCGTCCGGATGCTGGGAAATGAAATCCCACGCGCAGGCGATCTTCAGCGCCTGGACGATCTCCTCGTCGGTGGCGTCCTCCTTCACCATGCGCATATTCTCCGCCACCGTGCCGGAGAGGATGGTGTTGCCCTGGGGCACGTAGGAAAAGAGAAACCGGGTGTCCGCGTTCATTTCCATCTCCGCGCCGTTGCCCGCCCGCAGGAACGCCCTTCCCTTATCGGGATGGATCAGCCCCAGCATCAGCCGGATCATGGTGGTCTTTCCCTCTCCGGAGGGCCCGATCAGGGCCACGATCTCGCCGGGGGCCGCCCGGAAGGAGGAATCGGTGATGACCTGCTTGTCCTCCACATAGGAGAAAGTCATGTCCTCCATCCGCACCTGGAAGCCGTCCGCCGCCAGATCAGCCAGCTCCCGGCTCTCCGGGATGTGCTTTTCCCGGGGCAGCTCGATCAGCTCCCGGATACGGTGGGCCGACACGGAGCTGGACAGGAACGACGGGACGATGCCCACCACGCTGTTAAAGGCGTTGGACAGGCGCCCCCGCTGCTCCAGGAACAGGGTCATGGTGCCGTAGGTGATCTGATGGCCCCACAGGAGGAACAGGCAGTAGCCGAAGGCGGCGTACCGGACGATGAGCCCCATCACCGACATGAACACGTTGGTCTTGATGGTGAACATGTTGTAGTCCAGAGTGATCTCCTTGAGCTTCTTCTGCCAGGAACGCAGCTTCCGGCCGTAGGCCTCCATGACACCGAAGGACTTGATGGTGTCGAAATTATAGAAGGTCTCCACCTCAAAGCCCATCATTTTGCTGCCGGTCTCCTTGACCTTTTTGGCATACTCCCGCTGCTTCTGGATCAGGTACTTGCTCATCAGCAGCATCACCGGCGCGGTGGCGAAGGCCAGCAAGGACATGACCTTGTTGTAATGCCAGATCAGGGCAAAGGTGGCGACGAAGTTATAGATGGCGATGACGATGGAGGGCAGCCAGTTGATGGCGTTCTTGCTGACGGTGCTCACGTCGCTGTTGAACCGGTTGAGCAGGTCGCCGCTGCTGTACTCGCTGATGGATTTCCAGTCCACGTCGATGATCTGGTCGAAGATATCCGCCTGGATATCGTTGTTGATATAGATGCCGATGCGGGCCGAAAGGCGGCTGATCAGGCTGGAAAAGAGCAGGCTGAAGCCGGCGCTGCCCAGCATGATGGCGATGAGCAGCCCCAGCTTATCGGTCTTATATCCGGTGATGATGTCGATGGTATACTTCCCCGCCACGCTGGCCACAAGCCCCATGGTGGTGCTCAGGATGCCCAGCAGCGTATAGAACAGCACGGCGAATTTGTAGCGCCTGGTATAAGTAAAGATCCAGCGCCAGTCGTCCAGTATCTCGCCGAAGGTGCCGTCCCGCCACCTTTGCCGCAGCGTGTGGATGGACCGGAAGAAAGAACCCGTATTCTGTTTTTCATTTGCAGTTTTCATCAGCATATTATTATACTATATAGGAAAGCAGAATGCAACTATAAAAGCAACGATAAATCCAGTAATAAATGCAGCCATAAAAGCAGCTGTAAAGCAGTTGTGCGGGAGGAGGAATAATATTCCTGCATTCCCCTTTCAGCTTCCCGGTTTTTCCCGGCTTTTTATGTTTAATATTGTATATATATATTATTGATTTTCCACTCATCATTTTTCCATTTAATTCCTGTTCGTGCGCGCATAATGTCGCGTTATTCATTGTGCTTTATCGCTATATCGTTATACCGGCGTGCCGTCCGCGCAGGGCGGTCTTTTCCGCTCTCCCCTCTCTCCTTTCCGACGGGCGGCGGGGAGGCGGGCGCCCGCCCTTTCTCCGCGAGGCGGGCCAGAGGGGACGGGCGGCGCTCTCCGGGATGGGGCTCTTACGGGCTGCAGGGACGGCGGACGGCGCTCTCCACACAATTAAAAATGGCGCCATCCCGCAGATTCATCAAACGTGACCGCTGCAGCGGCGCATATTTTGGGCAAAATTGCAGGCTAAATACACTTATTTGTTGTTGACAGTTTGGCCCGTCTCGTGTAAAATACACATTGAATAGGGATTACTATGCCCTGTATACTTTATTTCGCAGAAATCTCGCTCATCGCATCTGCGAAATATTTATGTATTCTCAAACCGCAAAAGGAGGAGAGTAGCATTGAAAAACAAGCGTAGCGCAAAGATCCTGTCCCTGATCCTCGCTCTGGTCATGGCTTTCTCCCTGGTGCCCGTCTCGGCGTTCGCCGCGACCGTCCAGGGCGACGGCACCAATGCCGGAGGCTGGTGGAACGGGGGACACGAGGGCTGGGGCAATCTGCCCGATCCCGGCGAGCTGCCCGACGTGGAGCTCGATCCGGACGTGAACTACCCCGCTTTCGACCTGACCGAGACGGTGGACGGCCTGACCGTCACCGCCGAGATCCCCGAGGGCGCTCTGCCCGAGGGCACCGAGATGACCGTCACCCCCGTCAACCTGGAGGCCGTGCAGAGCGCGGTGGACAGCAGCGACGAGGTCAGCGGCACCGTGCTGGCCGCGGCGGACATCACCTTCCGCTATGAAGGCGGCATCATCCAGCCGGGGACCCAGATCCACATCACCATGAACTCCGAGGCGCTGGCCGAGGCGGAGAACACCTCCGTCGTCCATCTGGACACCACGGCCGAGGCCCTGGAGGACGCCGATGTGCTTCCCGAGCCGGTTGACAACGTGACCGTCGGCACCCACGCCGTCACCTTCGGCGCCGAGCACTTCTCCGTTTACGCGGTCGTCGAGGGCGATGAGATCGTCACCCCCCGCTACACCTACAACTTCGTGGGCGGCGACGGCGAGCCCTATGAGTTCACCAACAAGGTCGGCCAGACCGTCACCTCCCAGATCGTGAAGAACGGCGAGTGGCTGGAGGAGATCCCCGCCCCCGGTCTGTACCAGAACCAGGCCTTCGTGATGTGGGTCTATGACGGCGGCGAGCTGGACGGCCAGGAGGTCAAGTTCGGCGAAGAGAATCCCATCACCGTGGGCAACGAGGACAAGACCTTCACCGTCAAGGCCTACTACGGCAGCGTGATCTACGTCACTTTCTGGCAGTACGCCCGTGACAAGGACACCGAGGGAGTCGGCAACGTTGTGCTGGAGCGCAAGCAGATTGCCAAGAACTCCGAGGGTAAGTATGTCATGAACATGGCCGACGTCACTGTGCCCGCTCCCAAGCCCACGCTGAAATTTATGGGTTGGTCTCTTACCCCCGGCTCCGACAGCAGCGAGGAGAACGGCGATACGCCGAATTCCCGTCCCCTGCTGGACAACGGCAACGTGGAGTTCACTAAAGATACAGACGTGTATCCCGTGTACTACTCCGGTCTGTGGATCGTGTTCGTCAGCGCCGGTACCGGTATGGGCGCCACCTATGTGGATTCCTACTTCATTACCGCTGACAGCACCAGCGCCTCCGCCGCAAAGCCCACCGATCCCACGATGACCGGTTACGCCTTTGACGGTTGGGTCTACAACACGCCGGATTCCGATTACACCGCCGCCGAGTCTTCCAGCAACTTCTTCAACTTCAATACCTCTTACGACGATCTGGTACCCCTCATGAACGCTCGCGGAGAGGTCGTTCTGTACGGTCACTGGAAGGGCGGCAATACCACCTACGTGGTCGTTTACTGGAAGCAGAACGTCAACGATGACAAGGCTGCGGCAACCAAGACGTACGACTACGCCGGGCAGACAGACCCCATCACCGCAACCACCGGCTCCAGTCCCACACCCTCTACCGCTCAGCAGAAAGCCGATTTTGGTTTCAAATACGCCCGCTACGAACTGGTGGACGTGGATGATGAGGGCAACACGACTGCCTCTACCGGCATCAAGGCCAACGGCTCCAGTATCCTGAACGTGTACTTTGACCGTAAGCTCATCTATCTCAAGTTCTACAGAAACGGCAACAGCACCTCTGCCCCTGGCTATGATAGTACTTACTATGGCACAACAACCGGCAACACCCGTGTGACGGTGATGTCCGGCCTGTACGGTCAGCCCCTGTCCAAGTACAATTACACCTGGCCGAGCGACTACCGTTGGACGTTTTACACGACTAACAACGAGACGCAAGGCATGGTGTATCTCGGCCAGTTCGTTCTCCCTGATAACGTGAGGGATACGAACTATGAAGAGATGCGCATGTACTACAGCGGTGATCCCAGCGTGACGTATACCTTCTACCTTCAGGACGCCAACGGCAATTATCCGACCACCGGCATGCCTACCGGTTCCGGCGGTACCGGCGGATTCTACTTCTCGGATAAGTACGATGGCTTCAAGGTCGTCGCGTACCGCTTTGAGCGCAATGGCAGTTATTACGCCGGACAACGCCAGAATTACGCCGACTGGGGATGGGATTATCGCTACGGTCCCGCAAGTTCCTCCACATCCGCAAACAATGCGTGGACCACTGTGACGTCTACGGGAACCACCGGCAACCACACATATACCCCTGAGATAGTTTATCCCTATAGACCTGACAGCTACAATGTCTACAACATCCAGGTAAGGTATGAGAGAGAAAAGTATCAGATCCTGTATCTGAACCCGCTGAATGAGGATCCCGTTCTTGCTCCCAAGGAAACACTGTTCGGCGCGACTCTCACCTCCGTCAAGCCCACCGCCACCAGTATCGATCTGGGTGTCCCCGGCTATGAGTGGGACGGCAAGTGGTACAAGGACAAGAACTGCACGGAGGAGTTCAATTTCGATACCGAGACCATGCCCATGGGCGGCACCAAGGTCTACGCCGGCAAGACGCCCATCTACTTCTACATCAAGATCGATCCCAACGGCGGCCAGCTCCAGACCGGCCAGTCCACCTGGCGTTGGGTGCTCTACGGCGATGACAGTACCTATACCTATGACAATATTGAGCGCAACTACATCGACTACAAGGGCACCGGTACCGCGTATTACTACTACTATGATGAGTTCGATACCTCCCGCCGGGATGACATCTGGAACTACGTGTACATGGCGGCCAACCCCCGTACCGCCTACTACACTTCCAACACGGTTCCCGACGACTGGGATCAGGTCCTTGGCGGCAATACCATCCACCACAACGGTTCCGAGGCTCAGCAGTGGCTGAACACCACCAAGAAGTACTCCTACGAGGCTGACGCCTATGCGCTCATCGGCTGGTATGACGTCACCGACGGTGTGGAGAACATGAAGCCCTTCAAGACCGGAACGGCCATCCATCGCGACACCATCATCCAGGCACAGTGGCGCCGCACCGGCGAGTACCGCGTGATCTACTCCGTTGAGGCTGTGGATAAGACCGGTGCCCCGCTGATGACCACCGGAGAAACGCCCGCCCGTGTCATGGGTTCGGATTCTCCCGTCGACGGCGCAAAATACGCCGATAAGTCAGACTCCGCCATCATGGATAAGATGGCCGGCGTCCCCGCTGGCTATGTGTTCCTGGGCTGGTGGTACAACGGCAAGATGTATGAGCCCGGCGACGTGTTCCAGGTCCTGGCTTCCATCTCCGACGATAACAAGTGCGTCTATGTCTACCCCGTTCTGGAGCCTGTGGAGTCCACTCCCGTTCCCGTCATCGACCTGACCTATCACCTGAACGGCGGCGCCTTCACCGACGACGCGGACGATCAGCTCAACGCCATCATCCAGGATCTGATCGACGCCGATCCCGGCACCAAGACCACCTACAGCCCCGAGCTGGTCAACGGCGTGGACGAGGACGGCCAGCCCACCAAGGGCATCAAGAACATGAAGATCAACGAGGCCTTCAAAATCCTCAACGCGGCCGCCGTTGAGAAAGGCATCGTTGTGAACGATCAGGTTCAGAAGGGCCGCGGCTACCGTCTGGCCGGCTGGTGCACCACCAAGGACGGCACCGGCACCTTCTTCCCCGTCGGCACCACAATCGGCGTGGACGACAAGGAACAGCCCAACAACACCGTTCCCAACAACCTGTGGGCCATGTGGGATGAGCTGGTCTACGTGTATCACTCCGCCGACAACACCGTCGAGGAGTTCGTGGTCAAGGCTTACAACCAGAAGAGCCCCAACGCCATGCCCGACCGCGTGAAGATGACCAAGGGCTACGACACCGAGAACAACACCTTCACCAGCTACTACTACAGCGGCTTCGCCCTGTATGCCGGCAACAACGCCGTGGCCGAGGGCCTGAACTTCAACAACGGCACCGCCTCCGTGCAGACCCCCGTCGCCGCCAGCTTCTGGACCCGCAAGGTCGCCGCCAGGTCCGCCACCATCTGGACTGGCACCCAGGATCTGACCGGTACCGTCCTGTATCTGAAGGAGACTTCCACCGCTTATCTGGCCCAGCCCAAGGTCAGCGTGATCAAGGAGCAGTGGGGCGAGGGTCCCATCACCAGCATCAACTACGTGACCGTCACCGACACCAATATCTATCGCGCCGCCGGTGTGGTCATCAACGATTCGCAGACCAAGGGTACCTTCTCCAAGTCCTACACCATGATCCAGAATCCCAAGACTGAGGGCAATACGGAAACTCCCGATTCCATGTTCGGCCTGGAGGGTTATCTGTCTGTCGTCACGGCTCCCGACCTCGATACCGGCAGCCGGGTCATGCGCGGCTACTGGATCACCTACGATCAGGTAACCGTCAACGCCATCGACAGCAGCGAGAAGACCATCAATATCCAGTAACTGACCCATACCTGTGCAGTCAGCGCGGATCCGCGCTGACTGCACAGGAAAAGGAAGAGATGAAACGCTTTTTTACGGTTTTTATTTGCTTACTGCTGATCGCCCTCCTTCTGGCAGGCTGCGGCCAAGCCAAAAAGCCGGCTGACCAGAACGACGATCCCGCCGCCCCCGGCGGAGCAGCAGAAACTGTGGATCCTGGCCAAGGAGGTCCACAGGGCAATCCGGAGGATATCGATGAGTCCGACGACCCTGACGGTGAAGACGACTTCGTCCCTCCTGAAGAGGAACCCGAATCCGAAACGGTCGATGATTATGTGGTCGTTTTGGGTGAAGACGAGGTTGTCATCTTTGGCTGATTTTACAGAAAGGATGTGAGTACATGGCTCGGATACACTATGTCATTCTTGATGAGTCTCTGATCGATCTCTTTGACCTGGTAGGCGTTACTTATGAGACTGTCGGCGGTAAGTTCTGCGTTCCCTATGAGAATTGGGCTGCCGTCAGCAACGAGATCGATGAGTATCTGTGGGAGAATCCGGACGAGGATGAGCTTTGGGATCTGTGGGGCGGTTACGAATATGTCGAGTCCTACTGGTCCACTGAATCCCAGACGTGGGCATAATTGATTCCATCGCATGCAGTATAATTTGAAAGGCGTAGAATCATGGATTCTACGCCTTTCTTGATGAACAGGCAGGCTTTTGCACTATGGATAACACTTCAAAGCAGCTATTCTATTGCGGGGAACTGAGCGGCGTGCCGCTGAGCTTCTCCTTCCGCTATCCTGAAACCGCAAGGTATCTTGCGTCTGCCGGTCTTGTCCCTGCGGACCCCGTCCCTGCTCCTGTCTCCGTGTCGCAGCAGGAGTTTGACGATTGGGCAGCCGCCGGCAACAGGATCGACGGTTTCGCCGAGTTTTGTCTCCTGTGTCAGCAGGTCTCTCAGCATTTGTTCGCCTCTGACCGCTGCGTGTTTCATGCCGCGGCGCTCCGCTGGCGGGACAGAGCCTGGCTCATCGCGGGCGGCAGCGGCGTCGGAAAGTCCACCCAATGCCGCACGCTGCTGGAGCTCTGGCCCGACGAGTTTCAGGTCATCAACGGCGATAAACCGATCCTGGAATGCCGGGAGGACGGCAGCGTGATGGTGCACCCCTCCCCCTGGAACGGCAAGGAGGGCTTGCACGGCGCGGATCCGGCTCCGCTGGCCGGGATCTTTTTCCTGCGCCGCGGCGACAACAATTCTGTAATGAAAATCCCCGGCAAGGCTGCGGCCCCCCACGCCCTTCTCTGCGTCTTTCAGGATTTCCATGACGCAGATGTGATCAAGCAGGCCGGTGCTGTCACGCAGCGTATATTGAACAGCTGTCCATCCTGGCTGCTGACCAGCCGGGATATCCCCGATACCGCAAGGCTATTGTATCTGACGATGCAGGAGGTGTCTGAAAATGGTCTATAAGACTCGCCCCGGTTTTGTGCTGCTGAATATCTGCGGCGCTCATCTCCTGGTCGCCACGCGTCCCCTTTGGGCTGAGTTTCCCCGCGTCCGGCCTCTGCCCAACGCCTGGGCAGCCTGTTGGACCCTCATGGCAAAGAACCGGACCGATCAGGACGTCATCCATACGTTTATGCGTCTCTACAATGCACCGGAGGATGCTATACGCAAGCGCTTTGATCCGATTTTTTCCGGGCTCGCCGAGGAAGGCTACCTCGTCACAGTGGAGGAGGACGCCCCATGACTCGCCCCGATGCGGTAATGCTGGAGGCCGTGAGCGCTGCACTCCGCAGGGCGCCAATAGCTGCCGATCCAAACTTGGGCGAAGCGGACTGGGCCGCACTTCTCCAGCTTGCTGCCCAGCAGGAGATACTCCCTCTGGTCTATGAGGCCGTCTATCGCTGTCCCTCCTTCAAGGCGCTGGAAAAAAACGTCCGCGAAAAGCATCAGAAAAGAGCCCTGCAGGCGGCCATACGGCAGATCGTCCAGACTAATGAATTCCTGACCCTCCTTCTGCATGCCCAGGCTGCCGGCCTGGATCCCACAGTGCTGAAGGGCGCTGTCATACGACAGCTGTACCCGTTCCCCATGCTCCGCCCCTCCGTGGATGAGGATCTGCTGGTCTCCCCCCGCGAGGTCGCGGCATATCACCGTTTTTTTCTCTCTGAGGGCCTCTCCTCTGATGATCCGGACGCAGATATCGCTTCTTCCGAAGAACTGAGTTATCATAAGGATCTTTCCCCTACCTATATTGAGCTGCATGCCAGCGCATTCCCTGCGGATTCGGCAGCCTATGGAGACTGCAACGCTCTGTTTGACGGTGCCTTGGACCGCACCGTGACGGTCCAGATCGAGGACGTCACGCTCCGCACCTTGGCGCCGACCGACCATCTCCTCTATCTCATCTGCCACGCCTACAAGCACTTCCTCCACGGCGGCGTGGGAATCCGCCAGGTCTGCGACATCGCCATGCTTTCCCGGGCATACGGCCCGGAAATCGACTGGGATCACATTCTGAAGTCCTGCCGGAGCATGAGCATCGAGCGCTTCACCTCCGCCCTCTTCCGCATTGCGGCAAACCATCTGGGGTTTGATATGCCCCCTGTCTTTGCCGGGTTTGACGTGGACGAGATGGATCTGCTGGAGGACATCCTCTCCGGCGGTCTGTACGGCACGGCGGACGTGGACCGCCTTCACAGCAGTAGCATGACGCTGGAGGCTGTAGCCGCCGCAAAGTCCGGGAAACGCCGAAAGGGCGCGCTGCACTCGGTCTTTCTTTCCGCCAAGAGCCTGGCGGGGCGCTATCCCTATCTCCGCCGGTTCCCGGTACTTCTTCCGGTAGCCTGGTCTCAGCGGATCTGGAACTATGCCTTCCGCAAAAAGGGGGCACAAAAGGTAAACCCCTCCGCCAGCGTCCGCATCGGCAACAGCCGCATCGCCCTCCTGCGGGAATACGGCATCATCGAATAACGCTAAAAAAACGAGAGAGTCCCGACCGGGACTCTCTCGTTTTCTTATTCTTCATTTCAGAGCAATTACAATTCCCCTCTACCATTTTTTTCAATAGGTGCTATAATATAAAAGTAATATTTTGCAATTTTCAGTCGATTATTGCTTTTGCTCTGTGAGGAATACTATGAGCCGACTCATCGTTGAAGAAAAAAAAGACACGAAGAAGCAGCGTCTGGCGTTCCTGCCCTCCCTTCTGTATATCTGGGGCGTACTGCTCTATGAGGAGCTGCTTCTCAAGCTGACCAGCCGCGGCCCGCTGAGTCCTCTTTTTCTGCTGTATGCCGTGCTGTTCAGCCTCCCCGTGACAGGGGTCATCTATCTTCTGTCCACCCTGTCGCGCCGGGAAAAGACCAACGCCTGGATTCTTGGCGTCATCCTCCTGTTGATCTCCGTATTTTTCGGGATCGAATACTTCTGCAGGGTCTTTTTCACCCACTATATGTCAG
>JAEEGL010045654.1_pt1 | contig 27948 bp, 13 predicted proteins | sample 9134231 | NCBI WGS metagenome assembly JAEEGL01 (sample SAMN16246548, study PRJNA631951) | gut metagenome | biome: gut microbiome; feature: rumen; material: fiber-attached | host: Bos | place: Iran: Karaj | collected 2018-10
ATGGGCAAACCACATGCAGATTGCACACGCCATTCGCATCGCAATCGTTCGGGCATTCGGATGGGCAAACAACCGGATGATCATTGCAGACGCCGTTCGCATCGCAATCATTCGGGCATTCGGATGGGCATACCACATGTAAATTGCAAACGCCGTTTGCATCACAGTCATCCGGACATGATGATGGACAAACAACGGGATGCGTGTTGCAAACGCCATCTGCATCGCAGTCATCCGGGCATTCCGCCGGGCATACCACATGTAAATTGCAAACGCCGTTTGCATCGCAGTCATCCGGGCATGATGATGGACAAACGACGGGATGCGTGTTGCAAACGCCATCTGCATCGCAGTCATCCGGGCATTCTGACGGGCAAACCACATGCAGATTGCACACGCCGTTTGCATCGCAGTCATCCGGGCATGAGGCAGGACAGGTAACTGTCTGATGAATTGGAGTGCCATCAAATGCATTATCCGCAACATTGCTGGCGTTCGGCATATTGGCTTCGCTCAGGTTTGAGCATCCGGCAAACGCCGAATCTCCAACCGAAGTCACAGTGCTCAGATTCGCATTCTTCAAATTGGTGCAACCCGCAAACGCACTGTCTCCAATCGACGTCAGATTGGGCAGCTGCTTGAGATCGTCAAGCGACGCAATGCTCGTATTCCCCGCAAAGGCATTGGCCGGAATACTGGTCACTGCAGCAGCCTCCTCCTTGCTCACGCAACCATCGCTATCTCCATCCCAGTTGGATTTGGCATACGCTTCAATCGCCGAATCCGTGAACGAAAGACAGGTCAGAGAAGCGTGGCTCTGCGACAGCCCATGCCCCGCGCCCCATTTGCTGCCATCATACTGGCTGGATTCGTTACATGAAACGAGCAGCGAAGAAAATAGCGCAATCAGCATTATTTTTCGCATAAAACACCTCCAGACTCAAAAGCAAATTAAAAAAATGCGAACAGGGTCTTGACGCAATGCGTCAAAATTTTAGAACACCCTCGCCGAATTTTATTCCGCTGAATGCTCTAAAAATACGATTTTACAGAATAATTATTTATGACGTGAAAGCAACAGCAAAGTGTAAAAAGCTGCACGTTTTTCCCTGAGCGCCGTCGACGCAAGCAAATCCGCCATAATCCACATCCAAACGCACATCACAGGCATGATCGCCGGGAATCCGCGTGATGATCAAATCGGTCAGATTTGGCCACAAAACTTCATAAAGCGTCTTTCCACCGCATACATAAACGATATCGCTTTGCGCAAATCCCCATTCGACAAGCGCAGCAGCATCCGCCGATGCAAAAAAAGGCAAATCAAAACAATGCCTGTCGAATTGCTCCGGATTTCGCGTCCACACACCGCACGGCCGCCCGGGCAATGGTCTGCCGCCCCACGATTCGAACGTTCTGCGCCCCGCAACAAGCGGACATCCCATCGTCTGCGCTTTGAAAAACGCCCGATCTTCGGGACAGTCCCAGGGGATCCGGCCATCCTTGCCAATACCGCCGGCTTCATCGATCGCCGCAATCATCACCAGATGACGGCCCATTTTTAAATCGAATGGTTCCACACGCACTCCTTACATCGTTCCCCAAAATCCAGCATAATCCAACAAATTGCTATTTGTGAATGCTTTTGTGGGGCGCTGCTGCATGCGCGCGGCATTTTGGCTCGTGGGGCTCACCTATGCGCCAAAGGCGCATACGGCTCGCCGCTGCGGCTATCCCTGCGGGATACGCCGCAGCACTATTTTTAGGCTGTGTTGAACCTGCGTGAATATAGCCACTACGTAAAGATTCTTAACTAACAGCTTGGAGCTTGGAGCTTGGAGCTTTGAGGTATCCAGCTCTGGCCATAAGCCATAAGCCATAAGCCATAAGCCATAAGCCATAAGCCCCCTATATCTACACTTGTACAACAGCGCCTGATTCTATCCCCCAATCGAAGCATCGATATTCATCATGCGGCAGAATTCGCGCAGAATATGGGCTGCATGGCCAACCACAAGGATATGGTGATTGCCCAATGGCGACGGGAACGGACGGTCGAGTTTGATCGTCGCAGAAGTGCGGCATCCCAATGAATTGGGACCGCTTTCGACGATTGTACCTTCGACGATACACGCACGTCCGAAATCCTCACTGAATCTGAAAATCGTGACGGGAATTGAGGATTTGAGCGTTCCGGCCACGGCAACATTGGCACCGGATTCAAAGTGCGTCATCAGCATGCAGTCCAGAAGTCCGGTTCTGGCAATGGTACAATGCTGAAGGGTGATGATGTCGTTCTGAATATCGACCAGATTTGCCATCCACGGCGGTTGCGCGCACAGGCCCAGATACTGCGCGGCAAGCATGCCCATCACCGAGCAGATATCGTTTTCGCAGGCCGCAGCAAAACCATTGGTGAGCAAATCAGATACGGCAAGACAGGCCGAAACATGCTGCGCAAGCAAAGGAAAACAGCCAACCGTCACGGCATCATCGTGATACTTATGTGTGTTGGCGATCATGGCCGCCGAAAGGGAAGATGCGCGGGCCAGATCGTCTGGATCGACGCCGCTCGCTTTGAGTCCGTACCATGATTTGACCGGTTCCGGCCAGGATTCCCACTGCAAATCTTCCCATGCGGCATATCGAATGGCCGATCGGAATTTGGCCTGGAACTGATCGCGCGACGGAAACGAAGCGATCAGCCAGGGTGCCGGGGCGCCATACATCGCGATTTGTGCGCCATGAATCAGGCGTGAAGCGCGGGCGATGCGCACGAATTCGTCGAGGGAAATGCGCGATTCGTCGAAACAAAACGCATTTTCGCCTTTTTTGGCCAGATAGCCGCGAATCTCGTTCATGGCGGCGAAAGCATTGGTAAGGCGCGGGGCATAGATGGCGCGGGGCATGGATTTGTAGCGCGAAGCATAGCTTTGCTCCACACCGCCGGTCGCCAGAAAGACGAAATCAGCCTCACCGGGATTGTCGGTTTCGCGCAGACAGAAAGCGGTTTCGGAAGCGAAACGCGATGCGAAATTCTGCCACTGTAGTTTTCGTTCTTCGTCACCAATCACGGATTGCAACACGATGACAGCGATTTCGTTCGTTTGATTGAGCATGGGAACTCCACAGAATGCGCGATGCGGCGCGTATTTTTGTGCTGCGCAGCGGTACAAAAAAAGCGCCGCGAGGGGGCGGCGCGTATTGAGGCTTTAGCCGAAATAGCGACGCTGGGGGACACTTCCCCCAACAAGCAAAATTAATTATCCTGACCTGCGATTTTAATTTTAGGTCTTTTAGGTTCAGCAGGCGGTGGATCGGCGGGCTTGGGATCGGGCTTGGTCGGCTGCGTCACCACAGGCGTTTCTGTTTTTGGCCGGTTGGTTCGAATCGGATCGAGTTTGACGTTAATCTCGGGGCTTTCCTTATATTTGCCTTCGGTGAGGAGCACGGTCATCGGCTTGTATTGCGGCGCGCTGAACGTGAGCGTGACATACTTTTGGGAAGTATTGAAGGTGTATGGACACGGCGAAGACTTGCAGCTCGCGATTTCGCCATTTTCGTCGCTGACCGTCGCGTTTTTGGGGCTGAAATTGAGGGAGAAAACGAGATCGACGGGGGCGGTGGTAGGCTTTTCGAGTTTGATATCGACGCTGCCTTTTTGATCTTTTGTCATGCCCTCATTGATGATGAGCTCGGAGGAATCGTAGTCTTTGAGGGAGAACAGGATGGTAGCGGGCAGGCTTGAGCGTTTGAATGTATAGTTGCAGGGGGTGGATTCGCAGATGGTGCTTCCGCCTTTGACGCGAACGGTCGCTTTTTCGGGGGTGGTTTTGAACGAGAAAACGAATTCGGCGTTGGGATCGCCATTTTTCATAGCTTCCTCGGCAGCTTTTTCAGCGGCGAGACGCTCATGTTCGAGGCGCTCCAAATCGGCTTTTTTCTGTTTATTGAATTTATAGAAGATGCCGCCGCCGACGCCGAGGAGAACGATCATGAAGAGGATGATGATGACGGCGAGTTTTTTGCTGGATTTAGGCGTGGCATAGGATCCCGACATCATGCCGTGCTGGCCGGAGGGCGAGAGTTCAGCGAAGCTGGCCATACCGGCGTCGGGGACGATTTGAGGCGCGCCGCCCTGAAGCGGGACATTGCTGCTGAACAAATCGGCGACGGTATCGAGGGCTTTGGCGAACGTCTCGCAATCGGGATAACGATCGTCGGGGTTGATGGCGATAGCTTTGCGGAAGACCTCACCGAGGCGGCCTTCGAGGAGGAAGCCGGAGATTTGGAGTTTTCCGCTGCAGTGCAGCATCATGGCGTGGAACGGATCGCCGGTAACAGCGGGGATACCGGTGAGCGCTTCGGAGATGATGAGCGCCATCTGATAGACGTCGATCGCAGGAGATACCTGCTGAGACTTGATGTATTCGGGGGCGAGGTAACGGGGTGTACCGAGGAGCTGACCGGCGGTGGTGAGTTTGGCGACCTCGCTGGAGTTGACGCGGGCGACACCGAAATCGAGGATTTTCATCGTTTCGTGCGTACCGCCTGGATCGATGAGGTAAAGGTTCTCGGGCTTGAGATCTTTGTGAACGATGCCGAGTTTATGACCGACCGAAAGGGCCTCGAGGACGGGTCTGAAGAGGATGAAAGCGCGTTTGGGGCTGAGGGGGCCGACGTCGGCGATTTCGTGGCTCAGATCGCGGCCATGGAGCATTTCCATGGCGATATAGGGCTGGTCGGTTTCGGGAATATGGCCGTAATCGTAAACGGTAACGACGTTATTGTGCCGGATTTTGGCGGCGATTTTAGCCTCGCGGAAGAAACGCTCGGAGTAGGTTGCATCGACACCTTTTTTGGTATCCATGACCTTGAGCGCGACGTCGTTATCGAGGGAGATATGGTGAGCGCGATAGACGGTAGCGAAACCGCCTGTACCGAGGACGCCCTGAATTTCGTAACGGCCGTCGATGATCATCCCGGTGGGAAGCGTTGCGGCGGGGGCGACATCGAGCTCGGGATCTTCGGTGAGTTCCTCACCGTCGATGGGGTTGCCGTTTTCGTCGAATTTGTCTTTCGACAGCATGACGGTTTCGGCGTTTCCATCGGGCACGGGAGCTGCAGCAGGAGCAGACGGCGCAGCACTGGCGCCGGAATTTGACTCGACTGCCGGGTTTTGTCCGCTGCTGTTTCGCACCTCACCCGAAGCGCTGTCGGACGAAGGTTTGATGAGGCTGCGGTCGGCGGGAAAATTGCTGGATGGTACGCGGGAGACGTTGGCACTTGGGGATTTGCCCGGAACCATGGGCTGCGAAACGCTCGAACGCGGATAGGATCCCGATGAGCGTCCGACAGGCGCACGAACCGGTGCGCGGCTGATGGACTGCGAGAGCGTGCTGGGCGTTCTGGGGGCCGGTTGAATTGGTACACCGGACGCAGGCACAGCTCTTGCCGAATGAATCGAAGACCTTGCACCTCCGAGAGACGATGCCCCAGGCTGGCTCGCAGAACTGTTTGATACTGATTTATTATCCGGTTTATCCATTGAACCCCATCCTGTCTCTGAAGTACCCGTCATGAAGCACCCATACAGAAACACGATTATTGTAACACATATTACCCACTGTTAGCAAATATTCATAGTGCTGTTAGGAAATATTGTGTTTAAGCAGTTTGAGTCCCTGAACACGAATGGTTTCGGATGATTTTCGCAATCGCTCGCATAATTCGTGTGTCACGTTCCACAGCAATTTAACGGCAAGTGCACCGGAAAGCGTGAGTTTTTCGAAATCTGCAGCGCGGATCACGAGCATTCGGCTCACTTCGAGCGCGCGCACGGTCGCGCTTCGCGGCTGGCTGTCGACGAGCGAAAGCTCGCCAAACGATGCGCCGGCATCGAGTCGTGCTATTGTCACACCGCTATTGGTGACTTCACACGATCCTTCGACCAGAATATACAATTCCTCGCCCACATCGCCCTCGCGGATGATCTCGGTGCCCGCGGCCACCACTCTTTCAAACGTGATCGGCATCACCTGCAGCATTTCCTGATAGCTGAGGTCGCGGAAAAAGCAAATCTGTTCCAGCGCCATGATGCGGCTGTCGGTTTCGAGCGCCGAACTGCGCACACCAGGATCGGAGATCTCGATGCAAATCACCGATGCATCGGCTTCGGAACCGCGTTCGAGCGCATAATCGACGAGGAAATCTGCCGCACGCTGGGGATCCATTTCGCGATAGAGCTGTGCCAGATGCGTTGCATTGAGAAAACACGACCAGACGCCCGGGGATGCCAGCACCAGTCTGTCGCCCTTGCGCAAATCGAGCTGGAGTGTGTCGATTTCGGCGCCTCCGGTCATGCCAAGTGCACGAATAAGCTTATTTTTGTAGGACGCATGGGCAATCTGTTCGTCGTCTTTGCCCTGCGACCTGAGGTATTCATAAACCGTATGGTCGATGGTGAGCTGACGACCGGTATCGCCTCTGAGCAGATAGAGCCGGTTGTTGCCCACATGCCCCACATAGACCGTGCCATTGGCCAGAAACAGCAGATCGCAGGTCGTCGCCATGCCCTTGAGCTGCGGTGAATGTTCGGCCATTTCGACGAGCGTGCGCTCGGAACGAATCATCGCGCCGCACAGAGAGCTCATCAGCATTTGACGGGAATCGGGTCTGGTATCGGCAGCCATATCCTCGATTTGCGCGCGATGCGGAAGCAGGGATTTGACGATGTTTTCACAGACCTGCCTGCTTGCAATCGCTGCGCTGTTTCCCAAACCAGAGGCGAGCACAAAAAAACTGCCGCTGGGATCGATTCCCCAGCATTCTCCGCTTTGTTGCTGTGCTCTTGCTGTACTGCTGCTGCCACCCGAGCGAACGCGCATTCGTCGACTCCTACTGTTTGGTGTGGAAAGAGATTGGTTTTCGATATATGACTGCAATCGTGGTCTGTGACAAGTTACACACAGGCCAAATAAAGTGCTACTTTATACCACAAATCCACACAAAGACGATACCAAATCATGAAAGCAGTGATTCAACGCGTAAAAGAAGCATCCGTCAAAGTGAACGGTGAGATCATCTCCAGCATTGGCAAAGGTTTTTTAATCCTGCTCGGCATTGAGGCGACCGACAAGCCTGCCGATTTGCAAACGCTGACATCCAAAATATCGAAACTGCGCATTTTTGCAGACGAAGCCGACAAAATGAATCTTTCGATTCGCGATGTGAATGGTGCGATTTTGCTGGTGAGCCAGTTTACCCTTTGTGCGCAGACAAGACATGGCAATCGTCCGGCGTTTGTGTCGGCCATGAATCCCGCCGATGCCGAACGCATGTATCTGGAATTTGGCCAAACGCTTGAATCGATGCAAATCCCCGTATCTTACGGCCAGTTTGGTGCGATGATGGACGTCGGACTCATCAACGACGGACCTGTCACGATCATTATGGAGTCGAGAGACGGCGTGATTCTGAGTTAATAGCCGATAATCAGTTTGGAACCGACTCTGGAATCGTTTCGGAAGCCGCCTGAACTGGTATTTGAGTTTGCGGGTTTGTCGGACTCTGCGGGCTTTGTCTTTTTGATTTTAACAGGTTTTTGTGATTCGCTGTCGTTGGTTTCGATGCTGTCTGCGAGCGTTTCGGCAGTGAGCCATGCATCAAACGTCTGCCCGGATACGAACTGGATTGAAGGTGCATTGGACACTTTCATTCCAACGCGATAAAAACCTTTTGTAGATTCATAATCGCCACTGCTGATGACGAGTGTCTGATCGTAGTAGCCCTCTTTATGAAAACGAGCGATGACGGGCAATTGCGTATCATCAAGCGAGATCCGGCATGGTGTGATGCACAATTCTTTTCCGGATTCGACCGCGGTGACCGATACGCTGTCGACCGAAGTGATGATAGAAAAGTCCCATGTCTCGGGTATTGGGGCCTCGATAGGCGCATTCACGACTTCCCGGGTTTCGCCTTTGTGAAGCTGGAATACAATCAGTCCCAGAATGAGCAAAACCAAAAAGATAATAACGATGAGCAGAATCGTGAGCGAGCGGTTGGCATCGACCGATAGTGTCTGTGTCGGAACTTCGGATCGTTTGATCGCCGGCGCAGAATGCTCGGATATGACCTGAGAAGTACGCTCGGGAATATAGCTGGCGTTATCCGCTTCGTCAGGCGCTGTCACCGTATTGATCTCGTGAATGCTGTCATCAAACATCGAGACGAGACCGACATTGCGGTTAATCAGCACTTCGCGGTCGAATTCATCTTTGACCGAGTCGAGTGCTTCGGCGAATTCTGCGCAATTCTGGTAGCGTTCTTTTGGATCGAGCGCGATGGCTTTCATGAAGACCGGGCGGAGCTTCCCCTTCATGAGGAACTCGGCCATTTTAATCTCGCCCTTGCAGTGGCTCGACATGGCGACGACCGGATTGCCGAGAACCGAAGGTCTTCCTGTGATGGATTCAGAAATGATCAAAGCCATCTGATAGACATCGATCGCAGGCGAGATGGTCTGAGAGAGGATATATTCTGGAGCAAGAAAACGCGGCGTACCGGTGACTTCACCGTTCATGGTGAGTCTGGAAAACCTGTTATCCTCGATACCTGCGACACCGAAATCGACGACTTTCATACATTCGGACGGCGTATCGGGGTTATTGATGAACAAATTCTCGGGCTTGAGATCTTTATGTACGATGCCGAGTTTGTGGCCATCTGCGAGCGCATCGAGAACCGGTCTGAACAGCCTGAAAGCTCTTTTGGGGCCGATGGGACTGATTGTATAGATTTCGTCGTACAGATCGTGTCCCGACAACAGTTCCATGACGATATAAGGCTGTCCGGATTCGGGGATCACGCCATAATCGTAAATCGAAACGCTATTTTTGTGGTTGAGTTTTCCAGCGATTTTGGCTTCGCGAATAAAGCGCTCGGCATAGGTTTCGTCCGTATTGTCAGTGAGCTTCATCACTTTGATGGCGACATCGCGGTCCAAGGCCATGTGTCTGCCCCTATAGACCGTCGCATAGCCACCGTTTCCGATCTCGACATCAATGCGATAGCGATTATCGAGGAACTGCCCGGGGAAGAGCTTGATATTTTTACGTTCCCCGCCCAGACCGGATAATGATGGATTGAATGTCTCCATATCTTCGATGCCAGACGCATTCACGCCGCTGTTAGCGACTGATCCGGCAGTGAGAATTGTATTTTGAGCATTGCCATCCATCTTTTTTTCTCATGAGATCTGAGCCAAAATCACATTTGCATACTACAGCACTTTGAGGAAAATTAACATGAGCAAACCGACAAACAGCACACAAATTGCGCCGATGAGGATATAAGTCATCCTGTTGTTTGCAACAGAAGATTCTCCGGTTTTTGCGCTTGTAACGGTACCGGTGGTGGTTTGTGTCATGGCACCGATATTCATATTTTCAAAGCTATCTTTGACGGAATCAAGTGCCGCACCGAATTCGCCTGCATCTTTATATCGCTCACAATAATTGAGTGCGAGCGCTTTTTTAAAGACAGCGCCGACAGGACCTTTTTTGAGGCACAGCGGGATACAGAGCGTACCGCTGCAATGCGCCTGAATTGCCTGCGTAATATCGTTTGAAACGGCCTGTTTTCCGGTGATAGCCTCGGAAAAGATCAATCCCATCTGATAGACATCGGTCGCCGGATAAACCTGCTGTGTGAGAATGTATTCGGGAGCGAGGAACCTTGGGGTTCCCATAATCTGTCCGGCGCTGGTGAGTCTGGAGTCACCGCCCGAATTGATTCTGGCGACGCCGAAATCGAGAATTTTCAAGTATTCATTTGGGGTTCCCGAATCGACGAGGAATAGATTTTCGGGCTTGAGATCTTTGTGAACGACGCCGAGTTTATGGCCGACATTAAGCGCATCGAGAATGGGACGCAGCAATTCGAATGCTCTTTTGGGCGTGAGCGGACCATTATTGGAAATCTCGTGATACAGATCGTGCCCGTGCAAGAGTTCCATCGCCATAAAAGGCTGCTGCGTTTCGGGAATGACGCCATAATCGAAGACTTCGACGACATTTCTGTGCACGATGCCCGAAGCGATTTTTGCCTCGCGAGTAAATCGTTTAACGGCGGCAGAATCGCTGGATTGATTCATCACCTTGATCGCGATTTCGCGTTCCAGCCGCAGGTGTGTGGCTCGATAGACGACGGCCAGGCCGCCAAATCCGAGGACATTGACGATGCGGTAACGTCCGTCGATGATGGTTCCCGGAGGCAGATTGCCATCGGGCGAATTGAATGGATTCTGAGGCTTCTGTGCCTGAGGCGGACGATTTTGCGGTGCGCGATTTGGGTTTTGGGGGCTCTGATGTGCGCGGTTTTGAGGATTCTGGGGTGCGCGGTTTTGAGGATTCTGGGGTGCGCGGTTTGGGGGATTTGTCGGCGCACGGGGCGGCACATTTGATGCGCTTTGCTGTGTTCCCGAAATGCTCTGAGGCACGCGGTTGGAATGATCGAAGATCTCCTTTTTTGGGGGCGGAAAAGCCTGCTGCTGATAGCTCTGAACGGTTTGGGAGATGAGCTTTTCGGTTTCAAGCATTTCCTGGGGTGGCTGTTCGACTGCAGAAATCGTCTGGCTGAACAGCATTGTCGGCATCATCCGAATATCCTCACCCTCATCGATGGCGGGATCGGATGGCTGTTCACCCTGATTCTGGTAGGGATTTTGCGGCATCTGGTTATTTTGCATGATAGTTCCTTATGGGAGCCGAATCAGCGCATATCGCGGGATTTCTGAGTAGCAGCGTTCACAAAGGCCTGAGAAGCGGCTCTGAAACCAGCATTTTCGGCAGCGAGGATACCCGCAGCGGTCGTACCGCCGGGGCTCATCACCGATTCCTTGAGGATATCGGGATGTTGCACCTCAAGCAATCTGGCGGTTCCGAGCATGGTTTCGCGCACCAGATCAGAGGCAAGATTTCGCGGCAGTCCCTGAGCGACCGCAGCATCAGCAAGTGCTTCGGCCATGATGGCGAACAGAGCCGGACCGCTGCCGCTGAGTCCGGTGACGGCATCCATCATATTCTCGTTCTGTACAAAATGCACAAATCCAGCAGCAGCGAACAGTTTTGAGAGAATTGTTTTCTTTTCGTCGGGCAGATTATCATCGAAAACGACGATGGATCCTGCGCCCACGAGCGCCGGCGTATTGGGCATGATGCGAATCACATTCGACGTGCCGGCGAGTGATTTGAGTGTTTCGGAAGTGATGCCGGCAACAATCGATAGTATTGTTTTTTGTATACCGGAACCAAGAATCGCCAAAACTTTTGGGGCATGCACGGGTTTGACGGCGAGCAGAACGACATCGCAGGTATTGGCAACCGACTGAATATCTTTGGTGCATGAAACCTTGTCGCCGAATTGTTTTTTGATATCGCTGAGTGCGCTGTCGGCAACATCACAGCAAACACATTTGCATGAAAGTACAGGAACAATACATCTTGCCAATGATTGCCCCATTTTACCACAACCAACGATAGCAAACTGATTCATACAAAACCCGCGCAAACAACAGAAAATAGCGATGTTCACAGTGAGCGGCGGCAGATGGCGTATGGCTGCAAAATCGGATGCGTCTGCATTCGGGAGCAATACCCCGAAAAACCAGGCACAGTGCCGACAGCGCAAATCAATTGGTGAGATGCCACCTTAACGATTGTGGAACAAAGCCGAAAGAGAAACGAATCAAAGATACAGAGGTGCGCTGTTACACGCCTCTGTAAATGCCAGTGTTTATCATAAAACTAAAGCGCCGGTAAAGGCGCTTTGACGGGGTTCGGGGCGCGAGCCCCGAAGAGGGGGGCGTGGCGTATTGGGGCGGCGCTATCTCGCTTGCGGGCGACCACATGGGGTCGCCCCTACTGCGCTCGATACGCGCCTGCGGCGACGGCTATCTCGCTTTCGCTCGATACGCCGCGCCAATAGCCACGTCGGGGGGACACGTCCCCCCTGACTTTACTGCAACTCGTCTTCGGAATCGTTGTAATTCTTGATGTTGAGGAGGTTACGAAGTGCGAAGTATTCGTCGCTCATGGCGAACTTGGTGAGTTCGGCGATACGTTCGTCGGCAGTGAGTTTCGAGACCATAGCGTCGTCGCGTCTGATGCAGGCGACTGCGGCTTCGAAGCTGGCGCTGAGGAGGAGTCCGGCGCGATCGCAGGTGAAGTCGACAGCTTTGAGCCATGCGGAGGCGTTGGGATCGACACCCTTGGTCATGATGAGATCGAGCTGACGGCGGAGTTCATCCTGAAGCGCACGCGGCACGTTGGAGAGGGCTTTGAAGATGTTCTGCTGCGTGGCATCGACAGGCGGTTTGCCGTTGACGTAGGCGACTGACGAGATGATGAGCTGTTTGAGTGCCGAAGCGCCGAGGGAGATACCGGCCATGAAGAAGGTCTGGAAGAGCATGAGGTTGCGGGAGATGATGAAGCGCCATTCGGCGATATCGCGGCCGCTGAGCATGTCGGGGGCGATCTTGAAGGCGTTGAAATCGACGTTCGCGAGTCTCATGCCGGAGGTGAGGAAGTCGCACTGATAGACGTTTGGCAGGGCCGTGACGCCGATCGCGCGGGCGGAATTGGAGTAGATTCTCCAGAACGGGATATCCTGGTTCGGTTTGAGCGGGTGACGCTTGGAAATGCCTTCGTCTTTATCCTTGTGACAGAATGCGGGTCTGAGGCACTGCTGGTAGGTGATGAACAGTTTGGTGAGGTCGCCCGAGAGTTTCGGATGATACATGAACTGTTTGATCTGTTCTTCGGAGAGTCTTGGAAGCGCTGCGGAGAGCATGTCGGTTTCGAGGTTGTCGTGGTGATCGATTTCGTCCTGACGCGCGTAGTTCTTGGCGATGGTGATATCGGTGATGCACCATGCGCGGTCGTAATCGTGCAGCTGATGATAGAGCCAGAACAGTGAACGGTAATTCTTGCGCTCCTGTTCGGGTGTGGCGTTGTTGCCCTGCAGCTCGATGATGGTACGGATTTCTTCGATAGCATCGCGGCCATAATCCTCGATTGGCATCTTGATGTAGAGCTCGGAGAGGATGATGTGCAGGTTGATGTCTTTGGGTGAGAGCTCGCTTGCTTTCTTGAAGGCGTCGATGGCGTGATCCCATTCCTGGAGTCGGGTACGATAGATTTCACCGAGGCTGTACCAGAGCAATTTCTTGGTATCGTTGAATTCTTCGGAACCGTCGTCGTAGACGCGCTTGATCATCGCCAGGTAATTGCTTTCGAGGCTTTCCCAATCGCGGGATGCGGTGAGAATGCGGTCGATGGCTTCGAATGCGCGAAGCTCGCCAACATTGGTATCGAGGGTCTTGTTGAAGTATTCGACAGCCATGTTGTCGATATTGAGCTCATCGCGGTAGATGACGCCGATGGTGAAGTAGTAGCGGGCGATCTTTTCGGGATCATTTTCGCTCTCGCAGATCTTGTTGATGATATCGATCGCGTTTTCGAACTGACCGGTGGTGTTGTAGATGTTGAGGAGGTGATTGAGAACGATACGGGAACCCGGTTTGATTTCGAGAGCGCGGTAGTAGGTTTCGATCTGGCGCTCGGAATCGCCGAGTTTCGTCTCGAAGACCTGAGCGATTTTCATCAACTCGTCGAACTTGACATCCTTATCTTCCTGTCTCTCCATGTGGATGTTCATGTAGAAGATAAGAGCTTCCCAATCGCCCATTTCGTCGCAGACGTCGATGATGAGCTCAAGGGACTTGGTGTGTGACGGATCGGCATCGAGGATGCGGGCCAGGAGTTCTCTTGCGAGTGCGAGTTCGCCGGTTTCTTTCTTGGCTACAGCGCAATCGTAGTAGATCTGGATGCTCTGTTCCTGCGTGAGTTCTTCGGAGAAGCGCTCGAGGAGACCCTGGAACATCTTGTAGGAACGTTCGTAATCCTTGGCTTCGAGGAGTTCCTCGCCCATGCCGAGGAGGGTCGGTGCGTAATCCTGATTGAGTTCGTAGGAAGCGCGATAGTATTCGAGAGCCTTGTCGTGCTGTGACAGATTCTGGCAGCACAAACCGGCCTTATAGTTGAGTTCGTAGAGATTTGACGAATCGTTGACGTAGTTGGAATGACGGATAACGATATCGAAGAGGAGGAGTGCGCGGGCGTAGGATTTGTCGGCGAGGCATTTCTCTGCGAGCGGATAGGCAGCTTCGGTGGATTCTGGCTGCAACGAAAGGGCTTCGTTGTAGTAAGCATAGGCATTGACGGCATCGTCGATCTTATGCAGTGAAACATCACCGAGTTTGCAATTGATCTGAGCCTTCTGATCGAGCTCACGTGTGCAATCGACTTTCTGTTTGAGGATACGGATGAGGTTCTGCCAGTCTTCGTGACGCTCGTACATATTGGCGAGAGCATCGATAGCCGGCATATAGGCCGCATTGAGATCAAGGCAGATCTTGTAACGTTCTTCGGCCGAGACATCATCTTCGAGTTTCTTGTCGTAGATATTGCCGATTCTGTAGTGAACATCGGTGGCTTCGTCGTTGTCGGAGATATTTGCGATCACCTCGTTGAGGTAACTGATAGCGCTGATGTAATCTTCGCTGCCCTCGTAGAGATCTGCGAGTGCATAGAGTGCGGGGACGTCGGTCGGGGTAATGCCGATGAGGTTCTGGAACGATTCGACCGAGTGATAGGCATCCTGCATCTTGTCGCGATAGACTTCACCGAGTTTGCGGTAGAGCTCGACGTGCTGGTTCGTATCGTAGAGCGTATTAATGTGTGTGTTGAGTGTATCGATGAGGTCCTGCCATCTTTCGGCTTTTTCGTAGAGTCGTTCGAGTTCCTGAATGGCGGGGATATTGGCCGGATCGATGAGGGTGACCTGAACCATATTGGTGATGGCATTTTCGAGGTCATCGAAGTGATCTTCATACACACGGGACAGCTTGGCGTAGATATCCATCTGTTCCTGCGGCTCGTAGAAAGCGGCGAGCTGAAGTTCGTAGATCTTGATGAGATCGGACCATCGTTCGAGGGCGATATCCATGCGTTCGCAGGATCGGAGCGCATCTGCGTGGGTCTGATCGAGCGCCAGAACGGCCTGATAGGCGTCTGAAGCTTTTTCGTTGTTGTACAGGCAATTCTCCTGAACCACACCGACTTTGAACTGAACCGCGATCTTCTCTTCGGTATCTTCGATGACGGCGATTTCGCGTTCGAGGATATCGACGAGTTCGTTCCAGTGTTCTGCAGCCTCGTAAATACGGGCCAGTTCTTTCATTACGTCGAGGCGCTGCTCGTTGAGCTTGAAGGCCTGGATATAGAAATCGATGGCCTGACCGATATCGCCGATCTTCTCTTCGTAAACCTTGGCGAGTTCGAGGTAGAGCGTGACGCGATCGTCGGTAACGGTGGTGAGTTCAAGGCGTTCGCCCAGGCAATTGACGAGTTCATCCCAGTTGCCGAGTCTGTAGAAGATTTCGGACATCGCCTCGAGGCACTCGAGGTTGCCGGGATCCTGGCTGCGGACGTACTGGAAGTGCTGCCACGAAGCCTCGTTGTTGTTGAGGTGGTGGAAGTACCAGCGTGCGACTGTATTGTGGAGCGCGAGCGCATCGGCAGGTACCTGGCACGCTTCGATCATGCCCTCATAAATGAGGACGAGGTCGTTCCATTTACCGGTCTTTTCTGCGAGTCTTTCGAGTTCAGCGTGGAGTTTTTCGTTGCGCCAGTGTTCCGGAATCGCGGTCTGGAGGATGAGGAATGCGGTTTCGGCATTATCGAGTTTTTCTTCGGCAATGTTCGAAGCTTTGAACAGGAGATCCAGGCGCATATTCTGATCGCGTCCGGCGACCACATCAGCACGCTCCATATAGGCATTGGGGAGATCCTGCCAGCGTTCGTAATTGGTATACAACTCTTCGAGGGTATCGAATGTTGCATCGCGGTTGGGATCGAGATCGAGGATGCTCTGGTAGGCTGCGGCTGCATTGTCGATATTGCCGACCTGGATCTCCCAGATCTTGGCGATCTGCTGCCACAATTCGATCTTCTGCTCGAGGTCGTCGATAACATTGATCTTTTTCTGCAATGTGCTGACGACATCTTCCCATCTGCCCTCGCTCTCGTACAAACGTTCGAGTTCATTGAGCGCCTGCATGTGGGTGCCATCGAGATCGAGCACATAGTTCCAGATTTCGATGGTTTCGTCGACGCGTCCCAGACCATCGAGGACACCGGCGAGCTTGATGGCGCAGGCGAGCTGATCGTCGAGCTGCAGCTGGTTGCTGACCAGAATCTGACGCAGGGTGACGGCCAAATCATCGGAATCGTTCAGAACTTCGTCCAAAGCCTCGATCGAACGCAGCGATTCGAGATCGTTGGGATCATCGCCGAGCGCCTGCTTCCAGTAATCGAGCGATCGTTCGTTGTCTTCGAGTTTATCGCGATAGACGCGGCCGAGTTTGCGGTAGGTCTCGATATGAAGCGCCGGATCTTCGGTGCACAGCGGCAGCTGGCGCTCCACGACCTCGGCCATATCCGCCCAGCGTTCCTGGCGAATGAACAGAACTTCGAGATTCTGCAGCGAAACGAGGTTGTCGCCCAGAACATCGATGACCTGATACCACAAATCGATGGCTTCGTTTGGCTTGTTGAGGATTTCGCTGTCGAGCTGGGCCATCTTGCCCCACAACTCTACGCGCTGGTTATCATCGTTGCTGACGGCTGCCTGCTTTTCGTAGATCTCGCACAGCGAATTCCAGTCTTCACGTCCCTGATAAATCTGTTCAAGTGCTGCAAGTGCATCCCAATACGACGAATCGATATTGAGAATCTCGTTGTATGCAGCGATTGCCGCATCACCATCACCCAAAACATCGTTCAGAACCGCACCCAGTCTCATATAGAGCTGGATTCTGGTATCGTCTGAATCGACGACCGGAATCTCGCGGCGAATAATCGCCACCAAATCCTGCCAGCGTTCCTGACCGGCATAGATTCTGTCGAGAGCTTCGAGGCTTGGGAGATGTTCGGCATCATATCCGAGCACACCCAGATAGTATTTCTCGGCATTCTCGAAATCACCCAGATGTTCGTCACATGTACGGGCCATTCTGAGCGTCAAATCCTGCTTAATCACATCGTCGCTGCAGGCATCAATGGCACTCTGATAGTAGGCAACGTTATTGGACCAATCCTGAATGATTTCGCTGAGTTCATCGATCTTGGACAGGCAGAGATCGTCGCCCGGACGCTCCGTAAGCGCACGGCCATAAATTGCCAGACCTTCGGGAATCATCTGGAGCTGATCGAGGTAAACATCGGCAATTTCAATAAACTTGTCGTATCTGGCGTCATGCTCTTCGATGTGATCGACGAATTTGAGATCGAGATCGACCAGGTTTTCCCAGGCTTCGATGCCGCGATAGTAAGATTCGAGGATATCGGCAATGGCTGCGCAGCAGTGACCGCCGTCGAAGATACGATGCAGTGATTCGATGGCTTCGGGCTGTCCCGGAACGAGCATGTGCATCTCGTTGTAGCTGTTCACAGCCTCGTCATAATTCTGCAGGTACATCTCCTGTACCGCACCGAGTCTGTAGTAGCTGTTCAGACGCTCGTCATCCGTTTCGGCAATATCGATTTCGGTATGGAGCAAATCGGCGAGTTCGTTCCACTTCTCAAGGCCCTCATAGAGTCTGTCAAGACCATGGATGGCTTCGACATCGTTGGAATCCATCTCGCGTACACGCTGCAAAGCTTCGATGGCCTTTTCGGGCTGTGCGAGCTTTTCCTCGTGAATTCTGGCGAGATGCTTGGCAACGATGATAGCAGCAGACGCATCGCTCGAAAGCTCAGGAATGAGCGCATCGAGTTTCTCGACGAGTTCTGCGTTGCAGTCACACGAATCTGCGAGCGATTCAACTTTCTCCCACGATTCATCACGTGTGGCATCATGCGATAATGCTCTGAACCATGCATCAAATGCGGCTTTCGGCGATTCGAGCATTTCTTCCTGAATCATACCGATGGTACCGAGCAAACCGATGAGTTCTTCGACATCTTCGCTGCCGGAGGCGAGAACTTCGTCGACTTTGACGAGTTCCGGCCAGCGCTCCAGACCCTGATATACGGGCTGCAGCACCTTGGCAGCTTCGACTGCTGGATCGCCGCCCACGCCAATAATCTCTTCGAGTGAAGCAATGCTCGCTTCGTGTGCAGCATCGAGTTCAAAGACCGCACGGTAATCTTCGATGGCACCCATGCAATCGTCGAGACTGCGGAAGCGGCATTCTGCCTGACGGAACTTGAAGTTGACGCGTTCTTCGTCGTCCTGTGCGATGGCTTCGCGGCGCTGCAAAATCTCGAGCAGATTCGGCATATCACCATTGGCGAGATACAGTCTGTCGAGAGCTTCCAGAGCCTGGGCATCTTCGGGATCGATGGAGAGTACGTTGTTGTATGTTTCAATCGCGCCCGGCAGATCGTTGAGCTTGGTTTCCTGAAGCTCGCCCATCTTATAGAACAGCGATTTACGGGTTTCGTCGTCTTCGGCGTTCTCATTCTTGGCATTCAAAACACCAAGCAATTCGGTCCATGCTTCCTTGCCTGTATACAACCTTTCGAGGCAATCGAGAGCGGTCGGTTCACCGGCTTCATCCACCAGAATATCGTTGTGGATGGCAATTGCAGCATCGACATCACCGAGGATTTCCTCGTTAAGGGATGCGGCCTGGAACAAAAGCGCTTTGCGATCTTCAGACTCGGTGGCGAGCTTGGCCTTGGCCATCAGAACTTCGGCAAGCTCTTTCCACGACTCCTTGCTGCGATACAAATCTTCGAGTGAATTCAGAACCTCGACATCTTCGGGGGCCTGTTCGCGAATCGACTCGTAAGTAGCGATTGCGGAATCGATATCATCCAGGTGCTCGCGATAGACCTCGGCAACCATGCCGCGAATCACGCGTGCAGCTTCGGGATCGTCCGAATCTGTCGTCGCAGCTTCCATCACCTTGACCAAATCGCCCCACTTGTCGAGTACATCGGCATAATTAAAGAGCTGATCGATCGTATCCTGGCAGCGCAGATCCTCTTTGAGGCTGCGGGCAAATGCTTCGTATGCCTTCTCGTGATCACCGCCGCGCTGTTCATACAGGCCGGCGATTTCATGCAGCAGTTCACGGCGTCTGTCGGGATCGGGAACCACGCGCAGCAGCTGTTCATCGGCCCAGCAGCGCTTTTCCCATTCATCCTTGTCGTCATAAATCGGCAGCAGCAAATCGGTGATCTGCTCGACAATGCTTCCCTCGTTGGCCGAGAGCATACGCTCCAGACCTTCGACGGCCATCGGATTCTGTGCATCGTGCGAAAGAATGCTGCTGTAAATATCGTATGCGCGATCGGCTTCGTTGAGGTGTTCGCTCAAAAGTGAAGCCATGTGGCATTCGATTTCATCGCGTTTCGCTGTATCATCGATGAGCTCAAGACGGCGTTCACAATTGGATACGGCCTCTTCCCAACGCTCGCTGGCCACATACAGCCGGTCGAGGGCTTCCATGGCTTCCATATTCTCGGGATGTTTCTCGAGAACTTCGAGCAATGTATCGATCGCCGAATCTTTCTTGTCGAGATTGATCTCATAGATCGTGGCGATCTGCATATTCAGGGCGAGCAATGCATCGTCATCTTCGGTAAGAGCGGCTTCGGCGCGCAGCGCAGAAATCACATCCACCCACGATTCAAGGCGCGAGAATGTTTCTTTGAGGTAATTGATGACTTCGATATTGGATTTGCCAATCGAAAGTGCCTTGCGGCCATAATCGACAGCCTTTTCGCGGTTATCCAGATGTTCTTCCCACAGATTGCCCAGATCGAGTGCATACTGTGTCGCGAGTTCGGTATCGTTTTCGCTCGAAATCGTATCGGCGACATCCTCGATCATGTGAATCACGCGTTCCCAGCAATCGTATCTGTCGGCGGCATCCTTGAGCAGTGCGGAAGCAAACGAGCTTGCGGGCGCTGCCGCCAGTGCACGGCCCAGGCAATCGAGCGCGCCATCCGAATTCTCAAGAATTTCGCTGTTAATCTGCGATGCGCAAATCAGATAGGTCATCTTGTCACGGCTGTCGGACAGACTATCGGCAAGCTTGACCAGAACGCCCTGCAGCTGATCGTATTTTTCTTCGAGCGCATAGACTTTCGACAGCGCCAGACAAATCGTATCGACGCTCACGCCATTTTCGAGCAGCATTTCGAGAGCGGCAACGCTTTCGGCATGATCCGGCTTGAGCAGCAGGATATTGTCGTAGCACTTCACGCTTGCATCGTATTCCGACAGGTGGTTGCGATAAACTTCGCCAAGTTCGAACCAGAGTGCAATGGCATCTTCGGGATCCAGGCCATGAACCGTGCGTTCAACCCATTCTGCCGTGCCATCGTCCTTGCGGTCCAGACGTGCGCCATAGACCACACCGGCAATACCCTCTTCATTCAGCTCGGCTTCGGATCTGGTCTCACCAAAAGCATTCGATGCGCCCAGCAATTCGAGCTGTTTTTCGATGATGCGCGCAAGGCTCTCATACGACTCGGTTTCGGCATACAGTCTGTGCAGTTCGACCAAAGGACGCGGGTCTTCGGGCAAAAGCTCACAAACCTGCTCGTAAGCTTCGATAGCACCAGCCTTGTCGTTGAGATGACCTTCGTGAATTCTTGCGCCGCTGAGCAGTGTTTCTGCCATATCCGCTGGCGTTTTGGCCAGTTTCATGCGGCGTTCGTTCACTTCGAGCAGTTCGTTAAAGCGGCCCTCACGCTCCAGAATGCGTTCGAGTGCACCCAGTGCACGCACGTCTTCGGCGTTATCGGCAAGCAGCTCTTCAAAGATCTTTTGGGCTTCGTCCGATTTGCCCAGGTATTCGAGATCGAGGCAGCCAATGCGATATTTCAGTTCGCGGCAGAACTCGGCATCATCGCTGCTTTCCAGATGCTTGCTGAACAAATCCACAACCTGCTGTGCATGATTGGTCTTGCCGGATGCACGCTCCAGGCCGTCGAATGCCTGCATATAATGGATATCTTCCTTAACGGTCTTGAGATACCATTCATAGGCATGGCGGTCGTCACCAAGCTTTGACTCAAACAGTTTCGCCAGACGCAGACCATAAGCCGAACGCTCTTCGCCGGCTTCGCAGCTGTTGTGCAGGATCTCGAGCATTCTGGCCAGTTCTTCGTATTTGCCGCGCGACTCATAATAGGGCACCAAAGCCTTGGCAGCCACGGCATCCTTATCATCGATCTCGAGAATCTTTTCGAGGGTGGCCATCGCCTTGTCACTGTCGCCCAGTGATTTTTCATAGACATCGGCAGCACGCAGCAGCACGGCCTTCTTATCCGCATCATCCTTGAGCGTCTTCGACAGCTGTTCAAACAGCTTGACGAGATCGGGCATCATGTTGTTGTCGGCATAATACTCTTCCAAAGCCGCCCAGTCGCGTTCCTCGATGAGGAGTTTGCGCAGATTGTCGACGCCCTTGGCATAGGTCGGATCGATGGCCAGAACGCGGCGCCATGTCGCGATAGCGCTCACATTGTCGTTGGCCTTGTCGCTGTATAACTGGCCCAGTTTCTGGAGTTCAACGAACTGTGCCTTTTCATCGCCGAGCAATGCGATCTTGCGTTCCACGATGCCAGCCAAATCGCCCCATCGTTTCTCGCCTTCATACAGACCCTCGAGTGCCTGCAGGGCCTCGGCGTTCTCGGCATCGCGCTCAAGCACCAGATTCCACATCTCAATCGCCACGCCGTTATTGCGCATCTTGGTCTTGGCGATATCGGCCATCGTCTTGATCAAATCGATCTGATCGCTGACGCTGTCGAGCAGGCCCAATTCCTTGCGATGAACGTCGATCAGCTTTTCCCAGTCGCGGCGTTCGGTATACAGCGCCTTGAGCTGTTCGAGCGATTCACTGTGCACCGGATCGACCGACAGCACATTCTCGAAATACTTGATGGCATCGACCTTGCGCGTCATCTTTTCGAGATAAATCTTTGCAATGCGCAGATAGAAATCGACCTTGCGATCGCCTTCGCTTGCCTCGGCCTGCGCATCCAGAACCTTGATCAAATCCGGCCAGCGGCGCATCTTTTCATAGATATCGACCAGGCTTGCAAGCGCCTCATCGTTGTTCGGATCCACCGCAATCAAAGCCTCGTAGGTCTTCACAACCTGCGCTTCCTGCTTGGTCTCGTCACGGTAAATGCGAATCATTTCGTTATAGATATCGACTTTTTCCTCGACCTTGTCGGTCGTATTGATGAGCTCTTTGCTCAACACGTCGACATACGCATTCCATTTCTTCTGATCGCGGCTCAGAACGGCAAGACGCCATTTCAGGCTCAGATCGTCGGTCACTTTGCGGCTTGTACGGCGCATCATTTCGACGGCGCGATCGAGCGCACCCGCACTCAGTGCGTAATCGGCAACGCGGTGCGCCATCTCTACGGCCACGGCATTCTCGTCGCTCACATCGGCCTTCACCTGCGCCTCAACCGCCTGCTCGACCTTGCGCCAGTTGCCCGTCGCCACCACGGCCAGATTATCAATGATATTCTTCACATTGACGGGAATATCCTTGTTATCGGCATACGTCTCAAGACGTTCCTTGCCCGCATCCACATCCTGTGTTCTCAGGCACTGAATCAGGCCGATCACAACGCCGATGGCTGCCTGGCCTTCATCCGAAGCGCTTTCGAGCGCCACGCCGTGAGCTTCGAGCACATTGCTCCAGGTTTCGGCCGAACTCGTCACATAGCGGTTCACACCCTCATAAATCTGCACGGCCATTTCGGGATGCGCCTGCAGCGCTGCCGTCCAGACCTCAGCCAGCTGAATATCCTCGGGATTGTGGAAATCGACCAGACGCAGCGCCGCGACATAACCCGCCACGGTCTCAAGCGACATGTAATAATTCACGCGGTCTTCCCACGACATGCGGGAAAGATCCACATAAGTGCTCACATCGACATCGCTGTCGTCTGCCTGCTCGCCAGCATCCGAAGATTCGACGTTTTCTGCATGCTCAGAGACCTCCGATGGCGCTTCTTCCGAAGCCTGCAAACCATCCGCCGATTCCGAAACAGCATCTTCCGTCGCCCCGCCCGTTGCCTCTGGCTGGTCAGCTTCTGTCACTTCCGGACTCAATCCTTCTTCATTCTTGATCTCTTCGCTCATGCCTTAGTCCTCTAAAAATGCCAAACCTGATGCACTGCGCATCATAAAAATAACGCCGCAAAGCGTTCAAAATACAAAACATCGGGCCAAATCTTTGTCCCCAAACTAACTATTATTACAACACATCGCCCTTTAGCACAAGAATTTGAACGTTTCATTTTATATATCGCCGCCTGCGGCGAGTCGGCTATCGGCGGGATGCCTGCGGCCCCCGCCGATACGCCGACATCCTGCGCCCGGCTATTGCTGTCGCAATACGCCGGGCGGCGCTGCGCGCGCATGATCTTTTATCCCCTCCCCCAAAAATACACGAATCCTTGCGCACACGCCGTTCTTGTGGCAACCTCCGGGCCTGTGCGGCCTGCGCCGCAACCCAGTTCCGTCGCTTCAAAGGTCCACACCAATGAATCCCTCCAAAGGCTCTTTCTTTTCAAACCTCGTCGGGCTCATCGTCGATTCCGTCCAGGATACCCTGATGGATGCGCTGCAGCAGGCCATCGATAACCGCAAATCCGACACGCCCAATCAAACTGCAGATTCCGCCCACAAACAGCCGGATTCCCCCGATGCAGCCGACACAAGTGCGCCGGAACAACCCGATACCGACATCCCAAACGACGACGGCGCGCCATCGCATTTTCACAAATTATTCAATAAAATCAGCGATCAGCGAGTTAAATTATTCCAACAGGATGTCGATTTCGACATCGAATATGAAAACCACGTCGATCCGATTACCGGCGAATCCCGCGAATTCCTGGTCTGCAAAAAATACCACGGCAGCACGCCCGAAGTCCGCGTCCCCGACGGCGTTCAGTTTATCGCCCAAAAGGCATTCAAAGACGACAAATCCATTTACACGGTCGAACTGCCGCAGTCCCTCGAAATCATTCAGAATCAGGCTTTCGAGAACTGCAAAAATCTCTGCAAAATCACGCTTGCAGAGGGCCTGCGGTACATCGGCAGCCGAGCTTTTGCCGACTGCATCTCACTGGAAATCATCGAGCTGCCCGAAACCGTGACCGTCATTGGCTCACAGATTTTCTGCGGCTGCCTGCATCTGCAGCATATTGGCCTGCCCTGGCAGCTCTCCAGAATTCCCGACGAAGCCTTCAAACAATGCGTCGAACTGCAGACGATTCGCTGGCCCCTGCGCATGCCCCAAATCGGCACCAACATCTTTGCACAGAGCTTCAGCGATGCCCTTTGGGACTACTTCGATCTCAAAGGCGGCGTCTGCACAAGAATCCGCGGCGATATCCAGAACCTGCCCTCCACCGCCATCCAGCTGCTCTACGAAGAATCGGCCTTCGAAAGACATACCATCACCAACCTCCTGGTCTGGTCGACCAATGTCACGCCATTGCAAAGCGACAAGACCGCACTGCGGCTCACCGTTATCTCCGAGACGCTCGAAATGGCTGCCATCCTTACGGGCGCCGATAATTATGCAGCCCTCGAACTCGTCGATAATCTCTACGATTTTTTGCTCCACAACATCGATGTCACCACAGATGCGATCCAGGCCTGTCTCCATGCGGCTTTTGTCCTCGTGCTCATGACAAGCGCACACTCAGGCCGCTCGCTGTATGCCCGCGACAACAGTCTGTTCGAATCGCTTCGCGGCTATTTCCACATGGATTCAGACGACGATATTCCGCTGCTGATGTGCCCCGAAGACATTCAGAATCGCCTGATACCGCAGCTCCCGCCCGAGTGGATCTGCGAGTCGCCCTATGGTCCGATCATCCGCATGCCCCACGACTCAAGCAAAGAAGACAAAGCCCGGATGATGTGGATGCTGCGCTCTGCCCTGCTCTCCCATATTGGGGTTGAAGTCTCGACCGCCAGATACAACCCCAAACATCTGCACTATACCGCTTACTATACCCTGGGTGACGACTACTGGCTGTTTGTTCACGCCATCGAAGGCCTGCTGCGCAGCCTGTCGCTCGATCCCGACCGTTTCGAAGTCGAATGTCCGGACGAAATCGCCGCCAGCAACTGGGGTGAAAAGCTGGATCGTCTGGATACATTCTGCAGTTTGTGGAGCAAAGCACTGTGGGCCGAAGAGCTGGACATCATCGTATTCAGGCCGCGCGAAACCGATCTGCATTATCTGCCATGGGATTTTCCCAATCTGCTGCAACGGCGCTACCTCGCCCTCACAACCGAGACGCAGACACAGCATCTGCTGGAATTGCTTGATAAATACAAATGCCGCCCAATGGTGAACGTCTGGCAGAACGGCGAAAAAATGGTTTCGCTGCGGTTTGTATAGGCTGAAGCACCCCAGCACACTGCCCTTCTTAAACTGGACAAATGGGGCGCCCTGGACGAGATCTGCGACCGATCCAAAGTTGTACTTTAGAATAGTCGCAAAACGGCAGTCGCTGCGTGGTGTCATCCTGGCAATCTATGGACAGCACAGGGGCGGCGCGTATCGGCGCAAGCCGATAGCGACGCGGGGGGCGGCGCGTATCGGCGCAAGCCGATAGCGACGCGGGGGGCGCTGCCCCCCGGCACATCAAAAAACAGTTTAAAATCGCATTTACCTTGCGTATATTGCGCGGAGTCTTGCAAGGGAGGCGAACATGGCAGACGACAAACATCCTTTTATTAATGCACTTCTGGACGGCATGACAAACGGCGTCGAGCAGTCGGCCGGCACGCTGCTGGCTCAGCTCAAATCACAGCAGTCAGACGACCTCGCCAGGGCAAAAGCCGGTGAGGATGTGCAGAAGGCAGTCGAAAAAAGGGCTGCGCAGATTGCAGAGCTGGAGAAACTGCTGGGCAGCATCCAGGCAGACCGTGAAAAGCGAACGGCTCAGGCAGAGGCTGCGGACAATGCGGCAGCACAGGCCTCCGACACGGCACCGGAACTCAAACCGTGGTGGAAAGACGTTCTGAACAAAGACCAGCAATAACACCGCCCTGGCGCATGATGAGGAAACCGTTGAGGATGAGAAGCGCGACAGTATTTTTGTTTTGTGCACTTGCGATGATTTCGTCGATGCAGGTGTCGTGTTCGTCGGGCCCCAAGCCGGCCGCAGAAACGCGGGCCGAGATGCCGCAGAATTATTCGGTTAAAGCGATCGACACGCTCGAACAGCTTGCCGTGAATGTCCCGGCCGACGCGGATCTGCTTGTGTTCGGGAGTTACGGGTCGGTGGCCGACAGCATCCGGCAGTTCCGCGATTACCACATCGTCGATGATGCCGAGCTCGACAAGCTGCTGCAGGACCTGGGCACGCATTATCTGCTCAATCCGTCGAATCTGCAGAGCTACTTCAAGGCCGGGATGGATACCGGTTCGGGATTTGCCGCCGGCAAACGCGGAAACAATGTCTTTGCGGTGATGCAGCTGCTGGACGAAACCAAATTCCGCAACTGGTGGGATGTCTTTATCAACGAAGAATTCGGACGCCCGCGGTATCACGAGTCGGCAGAAGGCGACCGCAGATTCGTGCAAATCGAGATATTGCAAAAGGATTTTGCGACGATGATGTTCGAGCCCGGGCAGCCGGTGCGCATCGTTTTTGGCAGCGAAATCGTACCCCAAAGTGACGACAGTCTCGAAACGATCAAAGCGCTGGCAGATGCAGAAAACCTCAAGGATTCAGACATCCTATCAAGGATTCGCGAGACCATTCCAACGGCGCCGCTTGGCATCTGGACCACGGCATCCAAAACGCTGCTGACGGAATCCGTCAGCAATATGGTGGAGCCATGGATTTCCAACGTCAGTGCGGGCGTGAATTTCTCGAAAGACGGCCCGGCCATTCAGGCGTCGGGATTCTGGAAAAACGATATCATCGAGAATCAAAAACGTGGCGAATATGCGGCAGCCATGCTGAAACCCCAGGAAAATACAGGGCGAGAGCATGTTCTGAGCTCAAATCCGGGAAGCGTTGGACACCTCTTTTTTGATGCCGAAAAGCTCGAATCATTTGTCGTGCCCCAGCTGCGTGAAAAGCACCAGAATCAATATGCCGATATCAAAGATAAGCTCACACAGCGGCTGCTCGGCCTGGATGTAACCCATCAAATCATTCATAATCTGGCCGCTGTATGGGTCGCGATTTACGACACCAGCAACGAGCCTACCCAGGCAGATCCCACAATTCAGGAAATCCTCTCTATCCAGAAAGTCGCCATATTTATGACGTTCAAGGATGCGTCGGCTTCGAATGCATTTTTTGGCAAAGTCAACGCCCTGATGAACATCTTCAAAAACCAGATTCCCCAGGATACAGCGACGATTTTGCAGGAAGGCGATTTGATTCACATCGCGGTTAAAGTCTCGGGTGCGGCGCTTCATGTCGGATATCGCAAAGGCATTTTGTCCATCGCAACCGAACCGACCTGGACGACGGTGAAATCGGTGCTCGAAAACGATGAACCAAAGGCTGCAAATGATATTCTGCCAGCGGGCAATCATTTTAGTGCGATTTCGCTGCGCATCGCGGATGTGAAACAGATTCTGGGTGCCCGATACCCGATTATCAAAGAGCAAATCTCGCGATTTCTCGAGCATTTTCCTCATATGTTTGTACAGGCGTCGGCAAACGAAAACCGCATCGAACTGCGCCTGAATTCAACGATCAAGCCCAGCGATTCCTGATGTGAATCGCGAATAGTGAATCATATAATAACCAGGCGCGCCACGACGTGGCGCACACCACCAGCACGCTGAAG
>JAEEGL017311577.1_pt1 | contig 27948 bp, 28 predicted proteins | sample 9134231 | NCBI WGS metagenome assembly JAEEGL01 (sample SAMN16246548, study PRJNA631951) | gut metagenome | biome: gut microbiome; feature: rumen; material: fiber-attached | host: Bos | place: Iran: Karaj | collected 2018-10
CTGCATCTTCTTGAGCTGGGCCAGACGGTCCACGCGGGTGCGCATGGTCTTGAAGTTGGTGTGCATGCCGCCCAGCCAGCGGGCGTTCACAAAATACATGCCCACGCGGGAAGCTTCCTCGCGGATCGCGTCAACCGCCTGCTTCTTGGTTCCGACAAACAGCAGGGTCTGGCCGTTGGCGGCCAGGTCACGCACGAAGCTGTACGCCTCCTCCATCTTCTTGACGGTCTTCTGCAGGTCGATGATGTAGATGCCGTTGCGCTCGCAGTAGATATACTCGGCCATCTTGGGGTTCCAGCGGCGGGTCTGGTGTCCGAAGTGGACGCCGGCTTCCAGCAGCTGTTTCATGGATACGACAGACATTTGTTTTCCTCCAGTTTCATTTTTTGTTTTATTCCTCCGGGCGCCTCAACCCTTCCGCCAAGCCCTCCTGTCAAAGGGCCACATGGGGAAAGTCCGCGTCCGTGCGAAATGCCTTGATATAATACCAGAATCTCCCGTCGAATGCAAGAGGGTTTTCAGGTTTTTTCCCGTTTTTTTCAGAGAAAACCGGCGGTTCACAGAGTTCCGGCTCCCCCGGCAGCTTTAGGCGTATCCGCCCTGTCAGAAGAGCCCTGACCCGGCCTGCGGGCGGAGAACATGCCTTTTGCCTTTTTGATTACTTCTTGACAAATACATGCCGCCTCGCTATACTTTCTCTTGGTAATAATGCACGAAAATATACATTTTTTTACATCTTTATGGGAAGAAGTGTGAAAATGAGAGGCTTTCTCCTCGCCAACGGCCCGACCTGTGTCTGGGCCATTACCGCCTTCCATGCGCTGGTTCTGATTCTGGCGATCGGCGGCTTCCGAAAAAAGCGTGAACCTCTGTATCTGCTGCTGGCCCTGCTCACCTTCGGCCTGTGCTATGACGCACTGATCCAGGCGCTGGGCACGACGCTGGGCGAGGGGAACGTTCTGCGCTTTCTCAGCCGCTTCCGCTTTGTGTTCCACGGAGCGCTGATCCCGCTGCTGTTTCCCATCTGTGCCTATGGCCTGAACTTCAAAAAGCCTTGGAAGATCCTTGTCTGGGTTCTCACCGTGCTGGTAATCGTTTTGGGCATCGCAGAGGGCTTTGCCACCGAGCTCGTGCCGGAGAACATGGCTGGCATCCTGCGCATGAAATCCGGGGAGGGTACCCCGGGCTGGGCCAAGGGCGTCAGCTACCTGCTGGCTTTCGGCACCATTATCCCTGTCATTCTCGCCGGGATCGCCGCCTGGATCAAGCAAAAAACGCCGCTCCTTCTGCTGGCAGGTGTGCTGATGTTCGCTTTTGCGGCTCTTGGCCCCGCCACCGGCAACCTGGATCTGAACTTCCTCATCACCATGTTCGGGGAGGTGTGGCTGGTTCTTTTCTTCCTGCTGTATGCCCGGAAAAAAGCGGCATCGCAAGCATAAGCACACTTTTTTTATAGTATATACGAAAAGAGAGGTACATCCATGAGCAGTTTCAAAGATCTTCGCATTGTCGACAACTTTTATCAGACCAGTTCCTATTATCCCATGCCCACCGTGATGATTTCCACCCTTGCGGAGGATGGCAGCACCTCGGTCGGCTCCTACTCTCTCTGCTTCCCCTATTACATCGCGGGCAAGGATTACTATGCCATGGTGCTGGAGGCCCGCAACTCCTCCAACACCGCCCAGCACCTGCTGGCCGGGCGCAAAACTGTGGCCCTGAACTTTATGCCCGAGGGGCGCGGGTTCCACAAGCGGATCGTCGCCCAGGGCTGGCCTGGCGATACCCCGGCGGAGAAGATGAAGGACTTCGGCTTCACCCTGGAGGACGGGCTCTGCATCCAGGAGGATCCCTCCACCCCGCGCCCCAAGGTGGTCGCAGAAGCCTATCAGGTGATGGAATGCACCTGGATGAGCGACCTGGAAAACGCCGACGAGGACATCGGCCGCAAGCTGGAGGATGGCTGCTATCCGCCCCCCTACCGGAGCTTTAACGGCATCACGACCCAGTACGGCGCCCACTTTATCCTGCGCATTGACAAGATGCTGATGAAGCCCAGATACCACCAGAATATCATCGACGGCGTAAAGGGCCGCGACTGGCCCAATGTATTGATCTGCCACGGCTACCGGGACAGCAAGAACTTCTGGTTCGCAAAAACGCCGCGTCTGGTACCGGAGCTTCTGCCCATCCGCAACGCCACCCTCTCCTCCGTCCGCTATGCCGCCGACCGCACCGATCCCGACGTTCACTTCACCGACGACGCGCTGGAGATGATTCTGAACGTGCCCCGCATCTTCCTGCCCACGGTTCTGAAAGGCTGCGTCAAGTGGGCCAAAGAGCACGGCGTCACCCAGGTCACCGCCAAGGAGATGCAGATCATCAACGACAAGCGCGCCAAGGAGAAGGGCAAAGGATAAGGGGGCTTTACAATGGCTTACGATTTCACCGTTCTCATGGGGCTGACAGACTTCATTCCGGTGATCCTGTTTGCTGTCTGCGCGGTGCTGCTGCAGCGGGATCTGTACAACAAAATGCCGAAATACGCCTTCGCCTGCTTTGCTGCCGGCACCATCAATGTCGTAATCGCCGGTTTCATGAAGGCGCTGTGGAAACTGTTGTACGCCGCCGGCGTCTGTGACTTCCATGTGTTGAACACCATGTTCCTGCCCACACAATCTCTCGGGCTGCTGCTGGCGGGCCTCGGCCTGCTGCTGATGTTCTTCGGCCGGAAAAAGGCGGCGCTGGCTGTGGCCGCGCCTCCGGTATTCAGCGGAAGCATCGTGTTCATTGTCATGATGGTGCTGGGGCTGGGCGCCATCTGCGGCTGCCTCGGCGTCCTCGCCGCCAAAATGGAGAAAAAACGGCTGATTCCCGTATTCGTCCTCTGCTTCTTTGCTTATATGGCTATGGGCTATCTGGCCTCCCGCGGCAGCGAAACCGCTGCGGCCAACTGGCTGGAGCAAGGCGTCAACACGCTGGGGCAGATCCTGCTGCTCTGGGGTACTGTAAGCCTGCACAGGGCGGGCCTGCGGAATTTTCAATTGAATTGAACTAATTATTATTTTAAGAAAGAAGGCATATCTATGTATTCCGCTTGGTATTTCTGGCTTCTCTTTGTGCTGGCCATGGCGGTCAGCTCCATCGGCTTCAAGAACTACGTCTGGTTCATTTCCCTTGGCTATGGTTTCTCCATCGCCGCCGCCGGCATTCTCATGCTGATCCTCTTCCACGCCACGCTGACCCCCGGCACCATTCTCTGCTGCGTGATTTTCTTCCTCTACGGCTGCCGCCTGGGCGGCTATCTGGCCTATCGCGAACTGAAGAGCAGCTCCTACAAAAAGAATATGGTCGGCGAAATCAAGGACGGCAAAACCGTACCCATGGGCGTGAAAATCGCCATCTGGGTCAGCTGCGCCCTGCTTTACGCCACACAGGTCTCCCCGGTATTCTTCCGCATGCTCAATGTCAGCTCTGCTGCAGCTGCGAAGGACAATGCCTGGGTCTTTATCGGCGCGATCATCATGGTCTGCGGCATCACGCTGGAATCCGCTGCCGACATTCAGAAGAACAAGGCCAAGAAAGTCAATCCCCGCCGTTTTGTGGACACCGGCCTGTTCCGCATTGTCCGCTGCCCCAACTATCTCGGTGAGATGATCTTCTGGACCGGCGTGTTCCTCTCCGGAATCGGCGCGGTGAAGGGCTGGCAGTGGCTGGTCTGCCTGCTGGGCTACAGCGGCATTATCTTTGTCATGTTCTCCGGCGCCAGGCGCCTGGAGGTTCGGCAGAACAAGAATTACGGCAGCGATCCCGAGTACCAGAAATATGTCAAAACCGTCCCCATTCTTCTGCCCTTCGTTCCTCTCTACAGCGTGGAGAAATACAAGTGGCTGGTGGCCTGATTCCCGGCCCAAACAGAAAAGGCGTCTCCGGAGCTCTTCCGGAGACGCCTTTTCTGCTTTTTGCTTTTTTCCTCTGAACACGCGGCCCTCGGGCCGATGCCCAAGGCTTATGACAGGTTCCCGGTGGCATACATCAGCGCCGTCAGCGCCACCACCGGCGCCGTTTCGCAGCGGAGAATCCGCTCTCCCATGGAGCAGACATGCAGGCCGGTCACCCGCGCCAGATCCGCCTCATACTGTTCAAAGCCCCCCTCGGGTCCCGTGATCAGCGCGGCGCTTCCGATCTCCTTATGCGCCTCCAGCACCGCATTGAGCGGCTCGCGCTCCCCGGTCTCATACAGGAACAGGGCCAGATCCTTCTGCAGCGCCAGGTTCAGCACATCCACGAACTCCCCTGCCCAGCCGACCTGCGGGATAATCCCCCGCCCGGACTGCTTGGCGGCCTCCTCGGCAATGCGCTGCCAGCGGGGCAGCTTCTTTTCCGGCTCGTCCAGCCTGGCCACACAGCGCTTGGCGTGAAAAAACAGAATCTCGTTTGCACCGGCCTCTACACATTTCTGGATAATATAATCCGTACGGTCGCTTCCCTTCGGCAGGCCGCAAAGCACCGTGACCTTCACGCCGGGCTCGGCCGGGCAGCGGACCACTTCAATCACTTCAGCCTCTGCTTCCTCTTTATCCGCGCGGACCAGGCGGCATTTATAATCGGTCCCCTGTCCGTCACAGATGACCACATCCTCCCCCGGACGCAGGCGCAGCACCTGTACATGCTCCGCATCCCGCCCCCGAATGATGGCGGTGCCGCCGCGCAGATTGGTGCCTGCCATAAAGAATCTTGCCATACGCATTTCCTTCCCTGCTATCAGTTTTTCTTGATTATCGCACACTTTTCACGGCTTTGCAAGGGTGTGAATAGGATGGATCGGGCAATTTGCCCGGAGGAGAGGCAGATATGAAGCAGTTTTCGGAAAAAGCCGCAGCCCGGGAGCTCAGCCACTTTGATGCCGTCTGGGCCCGTGTGGACAGCAGCCGCTCCGCCAAGAAGCTGACGGAGAGCGCCGGCGTCCCGCTCATGCCGCGGAAACAGTGCCGCTGCCGGCCAAACAACTCCTGCAGAGGTCGGTAACAGCATAGACAGGGCCGCACAAAACAGGCGCACGGATCAGACCTGCGGCAGCCGCCACCTGATCGTATGCCCTTTGCGCGGCCTTTTGTCTTGACGGAGGGCGGCTCCGCTATTATAATGGAATATCATACTATATAGATGCAGGAGATGGAAATCATGCCGACTACCTGGAACCGTTCCCCTGAGGAGTTTCACAAAATATACATTGCCAACACCGACGCCTTTTACCGCATCGGCAGCAGCAATCTCGCCCCGGATCTGGATGATTTTATGACCAAATGCGCACTTGCCCTGTGGAGCCGTGCAGGCAGCATCGGCGAGCGGCATGTGGAGATGGCCAACCAGATCTATTCCCGCAATCGTCCCCAGCCCCGGTGGCTTCTGTGGAACCTGACCAGTTCCGCCTGTGAGGAGGACGTGTTCCTGCCGCCGGTGTTCTTCTGGAATCTGGCGGAGAGCGACGCCAAGCGGGGCAACGAGACCTCCCGCACCTTCATCCGCATGCTTACCAACATTCTGCTGTATCTGGCCGCCGTGGACGATGACGTGACCTATGCCGAGGCAGCCTTTATCACCGAGTGCACCGACCGGCTCACCGCCATCTGCGATACTACCGGCGTAAAGAAAACCCGCGTCGGCCTCAATCCCTTGGATTTTGTCACCAGCGGAGAACCCAGCTTTCAGGACAAGCACAAAGCCCAGGTGCAGACCTCCGGCGCCGAGGCGAAAAAATCGGAGACCGCTCCCCAGGCGGAGACCGAAAAGCTCAATTTCGACGAGCTGATGGAACAGCTGGAGGACTTGGTCGGCCTGGAGGAAGTCAAAAAGGACATCAAGAACCTGATGAATCTGGTAAAGGTGCGCAAGCTGCGCCAGGCCCATGATCTTCCTGTGCCGCCCATGTCCCTGCACCTGGTGTTCCTTGGCAACCCCGGCACCGGCAAAACCACGGTCGCCCGGCTGATGAGCGGGCTGTATGCGGCCATCGGCGTCCTGAGCAAGGGCCAGCTGGTGGAGGTGGATCGCTCCGGCCTGGTAGCGGGCTACGTGGGGCAGACCGCGCTGAAAACCCAGGAGGTCATCCAGTCCGCGCTGGGCGGCGTGCTGTTTATTGACGAGGCCTATTCCCTTTCCTCCGGCGGCGAAAACGATTTTGGCCGGGAGGCCATCGAGACCATCCTCAAGGCCATGGAGGATCACCGGGACGACCTGATCGTGATCGTGGCGGGCTATACCGGCCCCATGGAGAAGTTCCTCGCCTCCAATCCCGGCCTGGAATCCCGCTTCAACAAGTATTTCTTCTTCCCCGACTATAACGGCGAACAGCTGATGGCCATTTTCCGTTCCCAGTGCAAAAAGAACGGTTATGTGCTGACGCCGGAGGCGGAGGAGGCCGCTGTCGCCTTCTTCACCCAGCTCTACGAGGAGCGCAGCGACAACTTTGGCAACGGCCGCGATGTGCGCAACTGCTTTGAGGATATGATTGTGCGCCAGTCCAACCGGGTTGCCGCTATGGACAACCCGGACAAGGAGGCGCTGATGACGGTTCTTCCGGAAGATCTGGAAGATCCGGAGGAAGAAGAGGAAGAAGCGCCCTCTGAAAGCTGAGGACGAAACCATTATAATGTGCAGAGCCGGGAGCAACGCTCCCGGCTCAAGCTATCGGCAAAGTGCCGACAGCTTGAGCCGCAAAAAAGGGAACTTCAGAAGAGTTCCCTTTCTTGCGTGAATTGTACGTGAAGGGGGGCTCCCCGCCCCCTTCACAATCCCCCTTCCGAGTTCCGGGCCGACCTCTTTAGGGTCCGTCTACAGTCTGAGCCGGGAGCAATGCTCCCGGCTCTCTTGCTCCGATTCAGGACGTCCCCCGGCTCAGCGATACTTTGCGGCGGGTCTGTAATACTCAAAGATGACCGCGTCCCGTCCCTTTTCGTTGCGCGGCTCGTGCGAGGTCCAGCCCACCTTCATGGCGCCCAGCAGTTCGCTCAGGCGCACCGCGGCCGGACGGGGACCGATCTTGTAGGCGATGAACTGGGGCCTGGCGAGGAAGTTGAACAGGGTATGCCCCAGGAGAAAGCCCTTCAGCCCTCCGTAGCCCTCTTTCACATATTCCCGCGGCGGCATGGACAACTGGCCGCGCAGCAGATCTCTTGCATGGAAGCGGAACCAGGCCACAAGGAAGGGGTTAAAGCTCTCCACGCACACGTCGCCCCGGTAGTTTTCCAGCATGGCAAGGGTCTTGCGGCACAGCTCCCGGTTGCGCGGGCCGTTTTTCAGCTCCACAATCAGCGGCTCTCGACCGCGTACTGCGGCCAGCACCTCCGAAAACAGAGGAATTCCGTGTTCGGTTCCGCACAGCTGCAGCTGGCTCAGCTCGGCCCAGCTCAGCGCATCCACCCGGGCATCCACGCCGCAGACGCGGTTGAGCGTATCGTCGTGGAACACCACCACCTGGCCGTCCCGGCTCAACTGCACATCCAATTCCATGCCATAGCCCGCCTGCACCGCCTGGCGAAAAGCCTCCAGCGAGTTCTCCGGCACCGTTTTGTCCCGGGTGTGCAGACCCCGGTGTGCAAAATTCCGCCCCAGGAAGGGCGCCCTCTGCCGTCTGGTCGCACATCCGGGCGCCAGCAGCCACAGCGGGAAAGCCGCCGCCGCTGTACAGGACAGAAGGATTTTCCACTGCTTTGTTTTCATCTGTCTCCCCCCTGTATGCAGGTTCATTTTACTGTATTGTACCACCGCTCGCCGTTTCCGTCAATTTGTCGGATCGCTTCTTTTCAATGCGCCCGAAAAGCAAAAAAGGAACAGGCCGCAGCCTGTTCCTTTTTTACGCTCCCGGATCAGTCGTCGCCCAGAGCCTCCAGGCCCTTGACGTTTGCAAGCTTCTGCGCCTTGATGTTTTTCACCAGTGCGGTGAAGACGGTGAAGCTCAGCGCGGTGAGAATCGCGGCGTAAACCGGCAGCGCCCGCCAGGCAAGCGTGGCGTTGAGCACCAGGCCCAGCAGAACCGGCGTGATGGTCTGGGCGGACATGCTGGCCGTGTAATAGAAGCCGGTAAACTTGCCGATTTTCTTGGACGAGCACAGCTCTACCACCATGGGGAAGGAGCAGTTATGCACCAGCGCCATGCCAAAGCCCTTCAACACCCACACGCCGTACAGCAGCGTGGGGAAGGCAAATTCACCCCGCTCACCCACGGCTCTGCCGGTAGGCGCAACAAAGCACATGATCACAAGCCCCACAAAGGTGATGGCCAGACCCGTGGAGATGGTCCACTTGCGGCCGATCCGGTCCGCGATGCCGCCGGCAATGGCGAAGCCGATCACCGACGCCAGACCGCCCAGAATGGTCAGGATCATGGTCGCGCTGGAGACGGACTGCAGGTGGTAGATCACGTAGTTGCCGATGTAGGTGCCCAAGGCGTTGTCGGACATGAACCACAGGAATTCCGCACCCAGGATAGCCAGCAGCATGGTTTTGTTCGCCTTGGACATGGGCTTGTCGTCGTCGATGGGCGTCTCCACCGCGGCCAGGCGCTCACCCAAGGCCATATCATCGGCGATCTCCACGGCGATTTTGTTCTCCTTGATGGTGGCAAAAAGCACCATTGCAGAGATGATCATCAGCACCGAGGCGATAATGAACGGCAGCTCAATGGTCCAGAGATTGCGCTCCGCCAGGGGGGCGTTGATGTAGGAGCTCAGCACCATGAACAGGCCCAGCACCGTGGCAAATGCGCCGCCGAAATAGCCCATGATGTTGATGATGCCGTTGGCCTTGGCACGCAGGGGCTTGGGTGTGATGTCCGGCATCAGGGCCACAGCGGGATTGCGGTACATCATCATAAACAGGAGCACAATGGCCATGGTAATCACCATGCCCACGATGTTGTTGTAGTGGAAAAACAGCGGGATGAAGGGAAAGGCCACCGCCGCTACAAAGGTACCCACCAGAATAAAGGGCATGCGTTTGCCGATGGAGGTATGCGTCCTGTCGGAGAGGTTGCCGAAGATGGGCAGCAGGATCAGGGCCGCCAGATTGTCACAGGCCATGATAATGCCCACAATCCACTGCACGTTCAGGATCTTGGCCGGGTCGCTGGCCTTCAGCTCCGCCGAGGACATATTATAGAAATTCCGGGCAAAAATGTCCGTCAGGAAGGTGGGGCACCAGGAGTCATAGACCTGCCAGAGCAGCAGGATGCCGAAAAAGGCAAAGCCGATCAGCGCCGTGCGCTTATAGTTGAGCCGCAGCCCCGCGGCCGGGGCTTCTGTCTTGGATTTACTCATTCCTGTCTTCCTTTCTTGCCGCCGCTCTGTCGTTCTCCGGCATAAGCTCGGCGGAGACGATGCGCAGCATCTCGTCAAATTTCGCCAAATCCTCCGGGCTGAAGCGATCCATCATCCGCTGAATCACCGTCTGTTCATAGGCGGACAGCAGCCCCGCATAGTGATAAAACTTTTCCGACAGCACCAGATGATATTCCCGCCGGTCAATCTGGGAATTCTGCCGCTCCAGGTAGCCTTTTTTGATCAGGTTGTTGACCTTATAGGTGGCGTTGGACTGCGAGATGTTCAGAAAATCCGCGAATTGACCGACCGTAGGCTCGTTCAGCATATTGATCACTTCAAGAGAAAAGGCCTCCATGGCGGACAGCGAGCCGTCCCGCTCCCGGACAAGTTCAAACACCTTGCGGTAAAACTGCAGCTTGAATTTATCGTATACCTCTGCAAAGCTCTCCTCCAGCACAGGTTCGCCCCCCTTCGTCATTGATGTTTTTATTGTACTCCAAAGCGCCCGGTTTGTAAACCGCGAAATCGCCCGGCCGCGACGGTACAGCGGCGGAAATCTTTCATGTACAAACTGTGAATTTTCCCCTTTCTTTCCGCCGAAACACTTGACAAAGAACACCCCCGGTGTTATATTAGCACTCGGAAGTTGAGAGTGCCAACAGTCTTGAGCCTTGAGTGCTAAGATCTGTGTGCTGACAGGAGTATGCCATGGCAATCAGCGAGCGGAAAAAGAGAATCCTGGCCGCTGTTGTGGACGAATACATCCGCACTGCGGAACCGGTTGGCAGCAAGGCCATCGCCCAGAGCGGCTGCCTGAACTGCTCCTCCGCTACCATCCGCAATGAACTCGCAGAGCTGGTAGCTATGGGCTATCTGGAGCAGCCCCACACCTCTGCAGGCCGCGTCCCCACACCCATGGGCTACCGGATGTATGTCAACGAGCTGATGGAAAAGCAGAAGCTCTCTCTGGAGGAGACGGAGGAGATGAACCGCCGTCTGGAATCCAAGCTTCAGGAGCTGGACGCCACCATCGGCAGCGTGAGCCGTCTGGCCTCTCAGATGACCAACTATCCCGCGCTGGCGCTGACGGCCCAGAACACCGTTACCGTCAAGCGCTTCGATCTGATCTATGTGGACGCCAACACCTTCATCATTGTGCTGACCCTCAGCAGCAGTGTCGCCAAGAGCAAGCTGGTGCATCTGCCGGTCTCCGTGGATCAGAACATGGTGCAGCGGCTGTCCTCGCTGTTTAATTCCGGCTTTACCGGCGTTACCGAGGATCAGATCACTCCGATGCTGATCCACTCCACCGAGCGTGCGGCGGACGATACCATGGGGCTCACCTCCGTGATCGCGGCCTTTGTGATCGAAACCCTCACCGTGGCCAACACGCCCACCGCCTTTGTCTCCGGTGAGAACCGGCTGCTGAACCAGCCGGAATTCCGCGACCCGGACAAGGCCCACCGGCTGATGAGCTATCTGTCCGGCGGCGGCTACATTCTGCCCCCCGCAGACGGTCTTGCCGACAGCGGCGAGGTGCGGGTGCTGATCGGCCCGGAAAATGTAGCTGAAGAGCTGAAGGATTCCAGTGTGATCATCGCCAGCTACGACGCCGGCGACAACACCAGGGGTCTGATCGGGGTGGTGGGGCCCACAAGAATGGACTACTCCGCCGTGGCCGCCAAGCTGAGCTTTCTGGCCGCGGGCCTCTCCCGCCGTCTCAGCGGCGGCGGCGCCCCGCCGGAAGGGCTTCACAACAAACTAATCATCAAGGGAGATGACCCGCATGAGCACGGATAAGAAAGAGCCCTCTGCCGAGCCGGTTCAGGAGGCGCCGCAGGAGCAGGCCCCGCAGGAAGCCGCAGAGGAAGCGCCGAAGGCAGATACCGCAGAGGAAAAGCCGGCGGAGCGCAAGGAGAAAAAAGAAAAGACCGCCAAGAAGAAGGAGGCCGACCGGGTCGCCGCGCTGGAGAGCGAAATGGCGGTTTTGAACGATAAATATCTGCGTGTCTGCGCGGAGTATGACAACTTCCGCCGCCGCAGTCAAAAGGAAAAGGATAATCTATACGGCGATATCAAGGCCGAAACCGTACAGAGATTCCTTCCCGTGTACGACAACCTGGAGCGGGCACTGCGGCAGGGCACCGAGGATGAGGCCTACCGCAAGGGCGTGGAAATGATTATGAGCCAGTTTGTCTCCACCCTGGAGAAGCTGGGTGTCAGTCCCATCGAGTGTCTGGGCCAGAAGTTTGATCCCGCCCTCCACAACGCGGTCATGCATGTGGATGACGAGGAAAAGGGTGAAAATGAGATCGTAGAGGTCTTTCAGAAGGGTTTTATGCTGGGAGACAAGGTGATCCGCTTCGCCATGGTCAAGGTGGCCAACTGAGCGGTTTTTCATTTGCCGGATACGGTGCTGCACCGTTTCCTATATAAAGTTGTAAAAAAGAATTCATAATACAGGAGGACATTACAATGGGTAAAATTATCGGAATAGATTTGGGCACAACCAACAGCTGTGTCGCCGTACTGGAAGGCGGCGAGCCCGTCGTCATTGCCAACGCCGAGGGTTCCCGCACCACGCCGTCCGTGGTAGCCTTTGCCAAGACCGGTGAGCGCATGGTGGGCCAGGTGGCCAAGCGCCAGGCTGTCACCAACCCCGACCGCACCATCTCCTCGATCAAGCGTGAGATGGGCTCGGCTTACAAAGTGACAATTGACGGCAAGTCCTACACACCGCAGGAAATCTCCGCCATGGTGCTGCAGAAGCTGAAAGCGGACGCTGAGGCCTATCTGGGTCAGACCGTCACCGAGGCAGTCATTACCGTCCCCGCTTACTTTACCGACGCACAGCGCCAGGCCACTAAGGACGCCGGCAAGATCGCAGGTCTCGACGTCAAGCGCATCATCAATGAGCCCACCGCGGCCGCTCTGGCCTACGGTGTTGACAAGGAAAACGAGCAGCGCATCATGGTCTACGACCTGGGCGGCGGCACCTTTGATGTGTCCGTGCTGGAGATCGGCGACGGCGTGATCGACGTGCTGGCCACCGCAGGCAACAACCGCCTGGGCGGCGACGACTTCGACGCCTGCGTCACCAAGTATCTGGTGGATGAGTTCAAGAAGGCTGAGGGCGTAGATCTGAGCAGCGACAAGGTCGCCATGCAACGTCTGCGCGAGGCCGCCGAGAAAGCCAAGATCGAGCTGTCCGGCGTGACCACCTCCAACATCAATCTCCCCTATATCACCGCCGACGCCACCGGCCCCAAGCACCTGGACATCACCCTCACCCGCGCCAAATTCAATGAGCTGACCCATCATCTGGTTGAGAAGACCGTCGGCCCCGTGAAGCAGGCCCTGGCTGACTCCGGCCTCCAGCCCAGCGACATCAGCAAGGTGCTGCTGGTGGGCGGCTCCAGCCGGATCCCCGCCGTGCAGGACATGGTCAAGTCCCTGGTGGGCAAGGAAGGCTTCAAGGGCATCAACCCCGACGAATGTGTGGCCATCGGCGCCGCCATCCAGGGCGGCGTGCTCTCCGGCGACAAGGACGGCATCGTGCTGGTGGATGTAACCCCGCTGTCCCTGGGCATTGAGACCCTGGGCGGTGTGTGCACCCGCCTCATCGAGCGCAACACCTCCATCCCCACCCGCAAGAGTCAGGTGTTCTCCACCGCGGCCGACAACCAGACCTCTGTCGAGGTCAACGTGCTGCAGGGTGAGCGCGAGATGGCGCAGTACAACAAGAGCCTGGGCCGCTTCCATCTGGACGGCATCGCCCCGGCGCGCCGCGGTGTGCCGCAGATTGAGGTCACCTTTGATATCGACGCCAACGGCATCGTAAACGTCTCCGCCAAGGATCTGGGCACCGGCAAGGAGCAGCACATCACCATCACCGCCTCCACCAACATGTCCAAGGAGGACATTGACAAGGCCGTCAAGGAGGCCGAGAAGTACGCCGCCGAGGACGCCAAGCGCAAGGAAGAGGTGGATGTGCGCAACCAGGGCGATCAGATGGTTTACCAGACCGAGAAGACTATCGCCGATCTGGGCGACAAGCTTGACGCCGGCGAGAAAGCCGAAGTGGAGAGCAAGCTGAACGCCCTCAAGACCGCCCTCACCGGTACAGACACCGCCGCCATCAAGAGCGCTACCGAGGAGTTGACGCAGGCTTTCTACAAGCTCAGTGAGAAGCTCTACCAGCAGGCGGGCGGCGCACAGGGCGCCGGCTCGGGTTACAATCCCGGTCAGGGCGCATCCGGCGGCTCTCAGGGCAGTCAGGACTACTATGACGCGGACTACACCGTCGTGGACGACGAGAAGTAAGCGCGTCCGTTTCCCATGATATTCTTTCCGTCATTGCGCTGAGGATTCGTCCTCAGCGCAACGGCACATATTCCAACAGAACTGGAGAACTCCAATGGCTGAAAAACGTGATTACTACGAGGTGTTGGGCGTCGATAAAAGCGCCACCGCGGAGGACATCAAAAAAGCATATCGTAAGATCGCCAAGGCCAACCATCCGGATCTGCATCCCGGCGACAAGGCGTGTGAAGAACGTTTCAAGGAAGCCAACGAGGCCTATGAAGTGCTCTCGGACGAGGAGAAGCGCAAGAAATACGATCAGTTCGGCCACGCGGCCTTTGACCCCAACGCCGGCTTCAGCAGCAGCGGTTTCAGCGGCGGCTTCGGCGGTTTCGGGGATCTGGGCGACATCTTCGGCGATCTTTTCGGCGGCTTCGGCGGTTTCGGCGGCCAGACCCGCAATCCCAATGCTCCCCGCCGCGGTGAAAATGTCCGCACCGGTGTGAACATAAGCTTTGAGGAGGCAGCCTTCGGCTGTGACAAAGAGGTCACCGTTCCCAGGGTGGAGCAGTGCCCCGACTGTAACGGCAGCGGCTGTACCCCCGGCACCACGCCGGAGATCTGCCCCGACTGCGGCGGCAGCGGCAGCGTGCGCACCACTACGCGCACGCCCTTCGGCATGGCCCAGTCCACCGGCCCCTGCTCCAAGTGCCATGGCACCGGCAAAATCATCCACCAGCCCTGCAAGACCTGCCGAGGTATGGGCAGGGTTCGGCGGCAGCACAAGATGACGGTGAAAATCCCCGCCGGCATTGACGACGGACAGACCATTTCCCGTCAGGGCTATGGCGATACCGGTACAAACGGCGGTTCTCCCGGCGACTTGCTCATCAGTGTCTCCGTGCGCCCCCATGCCATCTTTGAGCGTGACGGCAGCTCCGTGCTGATGGAGCAGGAGATCAGCTACGCGCAGGCAGCCCTTGGCGCGGAGGTGGAGGTTCCCACGCTGGACGGCAAGGTCAAGCTGACCATCCCCGAGGGCACCCAGCCCGGGGCAGTCTTTCGTCTGCGCGGCCGGGGCATCCCCTATCTGCGGGGCAGCGGCCGGGGCGACCAGTTTGTGTCCGTAAAAGTCACCGTGCCCAAAAACCTCAACGCCAGCCAGCGGGAGGCCCTGCGGCAGTTCGCCGCCGCTATGGGCGAGGGTGAGATCGGCGGCAAGGGTATTTTCAATAAGAAAAAGAAATAATGGAACAGCGCAGACCGGCCGGGACGCGTCTGCGCTGTTTTCATCGGGAGAAAAAGCTATGGAACAGATTGAACGCATTCAGCACATGGAACAATGGATGAACGACTCGGCCCAGGCGCTGGCCATACTGGACAAGGCGCTGGCGCAATACGAGGGCGCGCGGGAAAAGCTGGCCGCGCTGGACGCCTATTATGGCAGCGAGCAGTGGCGGAAGGATTTCGAGGCGGACGAGGCAGGCCTGCTGCCTGCCGACCTGCGGCGAGGTGTGCTTTCAGAGGACGGACTTTACAATCTGCTGGAGGAGCATCGGCGGCTTCAGGATCAAATGCTGGCGCTGAGTCAGACAAAAAACTGAGATAAGCGGCCGGGAAAACGCTTGGTTTTCCCGGCCGCTTATCTCTTATCCGTCAGATGCGGTCCAGAAGGTAATCCCGGACGGCAAACAGATCCGGCAAAATGGCCGCCGCCTTTTCTTTCATCTCTTCATCCGGTTCCAGCAAATCCGGCACCATAATGGGCCGCATCCCCGCGGCATGAGCTGCGCGGATTCCGTTGAAAGAGTCCTCCACCACCCAGGTGTTTCCCGGTTCTGCGCCGCAGCGCGCCGCCGCCAGGAGAAAGATCTCCGGGTCGGGCTTGCTGTGCGCCACCATATCGCCGGTCACCAAACAGTCAAAGTACGGCAGGAGCCCCACAGCGTCCAGTTCCTCCCGGACGGTCGGCAGCGCAGTAGAGGAGGCCAGTGCCAGCAGTACGCCGCTTTCCTTCAGTTCCTCCAGAATCTCCCGGGCCCCCGCCTTACACGGCAGCTCCGCCAAAAATGCATCTCGAAACAGCTCCCGCGCCCGGCTGTCAAAGCGATCCAACGGGAACTCCGCCCCGTAGGCCTCCCGAAAGATGGCCCGGGTGAACGCATGGTTCACCCCAACGCAGCGCACAAAGACGTCCCAGATCCCCTCCAGGTGCATCTCCCCCGCCACCTGCCGCCAGCAATTCAGCGCCAGGCGCTCTGTATCCAGAAGCACGCCGTCCATATCAAAGATGACAGCCTGTCTGTTTCCCATCTCCGCCCGTTTCTTAATATGCCACGCCCCAGTAGATCATATGCTTCGCCGGCTTTCCGCAGCAGGCGCAGGTCTCTCCCAGCTTCTCCTGCTGAAGCGGCATGCAGCGGGAGGACATGCCGGCCTTCTCTTTCATCGCCAGCTCGCAGTCCAGATCTCCGCACCACATGGTTTTGATAAAGCCGCCGTTTTTCTCCTGCAGCGTTCTGGCCTCGTCCAGGGTGGAAGCGGCGAAGATATGCTCGTCCAGATTCTTTTTCGCCGTCTCGAACAGCCCCTGCTGTACCGCATCCAGCTGCTCCTCAGCGGCCTGCTCCAGGCCATCCAGGCTGATGACGGTTTTCACCCCGTCATTGCGGCGCACCAGCACACACTGTCCCGCCTCCAGATCCCGGGGGCCGATCTCTACACGCAGCGGCACGCCTTTCATCTCGTACTGGGCGCACTTCCAGCCCATGGAGTTTTCCGAGTCGTCCAGCTTCACCCGCAGTCCCGCGGCGCTCAGCCGTTCCTGCAGGGCGGCGGCAGCCTCCAGCACACCGGGCTTGTGCTGCGCCACAGGCAGCACAATAACCTGAATCGGCGCGATCTTCGGCGGCAGCACCAGGCCGTTGTTGTCCCCGTGGGCCATAATCACGGCGCCGATCATGCGCGTGGTGGAGCCCCAGGAGGTCTGGAAGGGATACTGCAGCTTGTTGTCGCGGCCGGTAAAGGTCACATCATAGGCACGCGAGAATTTGTCTCCGAAATAGTGAGAGGTAGCCCCCTGCAATGCCTTGTGATCCTTCATCAGGCATTCCACGGTATAGGTGGCCTCGGCGCCGGCGAATTTCTCTTTCTCCGTCTTGCGTCCGCGCACCACGGGGATCGCCAGAACCTTCTCAAAGAAGTCGGCATAGCAGTTGAGCTGCTGTTCCGTCTCGGCCTTTGCCTCCTCGGCGGTCTCGTGGATGGTGTGGCCCTCCTGCCACCAGAACTCGCGGGAGCGCAGGAAGGGGCGCGTGGTTTTCTCCCAGCGGATTACAGAGCACCACTGGTTGTACAGCATAGGCAGCTCCCGGTAGGAGTGGAGCACACGGGACCAGTGATCGCAGAACATGGTCTCCGAAGTGGGCCGGAATGCCAGGCGCTCCTCCAACTCCTCGCTGCCGCCCATGGTGACCCAGGCCACCTCGGGCGCGAAGCCGTTGACCAGTTCTCCCTCTTTTTTCAGCAGACTCTCCGGGATCAGCACAGGCATTGCTACGTTCACATGCCCGGTCTTCTTGAATTCCGCGTCCATGATCCGCTGCATGTTTTCCCAGATCGCGTATCCGTAAGGCCGCAGAACGGTAAAGCCCTTTACCGAGGCGTATTCCACCAGTTCCGCCTTTAGGCAGATATCCGTATACCACTGGGCAAAATCAACCTCCATATCGGTGATCTGCTCAACCTTCTTCTCTTTCGCCATGATTGATACCTCTCGTTCCGCCGGGGCCCCTGCCCCGCCGTATTCTCGGGCCGCATGCGGCAGCCGCAGCCCGCAGACTAACATTCTACCGTCCCCGCCTGCCCTTGTCAATACTTGGCAGGCGGCAAAAGTCCCGCAAAACAACGATTTTTCTTGACCTTCCACTGCAAATCCGTTATAATGCCTTTGATTGTACCTTTGACAATCGGAGGTGAATATCATCAATAAGCAGAGATTTCTTGCGGAACTTGGCAAGCTTTTGACCTTCATGTATGAAGAAGACCGGCAGACCGCTCTTGCCATGTACGTCAAGATGTTTGAGGACGCGGAGGACGAGCTCGCACTGATTCAGGAGCTGGTTTCTCCCACCCGCCAGGCCGTAATTGTCGCCCGGGCCTATAACGCCAAGGAGCGCAAGCTCCAGGTGGAGGCGCAGACCCGCGAGCAGGCCGGCGAAGTATCCGATCCGGGTACTACGCCCGATTTTGTCCTGGCAATCCATCAGGTATATCAGAATGCGGTTCCGTCAAACCGCGGCGCCGCCGCCCCGTTGGAAAATCAGTTTTCTCTGTTTGAGGAAGACATGGCCGAGGAAGAGGCGCTTCCCGCTGAAGAAGAAGCCGCTCCCCTTGCGGAATCGGATGCGTCCTGCGCTCCTGAGACTGTCATCCCCGCCGCGGAAGAAGAGACAGCCGCGATTCCGGAAGAGGGTGAAGCGCTTCCGGAGGACGCCGATGAGCAGCCCGCTCTCGATGCAGAGGAAGCGCTGCCGGAGGATTCCGCTCCGGAGGCTCCGGAGGACAGCGCTGACAGCTTCCTGACCGACTTCCCCGCTGAGGACGACGAGGAATGGGCATCTGGCAAAGAGCAAGAGGAAGAGCCTCTTTCGCCGCCCCTGGAAGAGATGCCGGAGGGCGAAGTCGCGCCGGAGGAGGAAGATGTCTTCGACGAGGCGGACGAAGATGAGGCGGACGAGGCCCGCATTGCGACGGGCGCAGCCGTGCGTCGGGCAAAGCCGCTGGTCATGATTCTGTTTCTTCTTGTCGCCATCCCTCTCACGCTGCTTGGCATCGCCGTGCTGCTGATCCCCACGCTGCTCTCCCTGGCTCTTGCTCTCGGCATCATTGCCGCCGGCTCCGCCACCCTGGTCGGCGCTTTCAGCGGCTTCCCGGTTTTGGCGGACATTATGATCGTCCTGGGCGCCGCGCTGATTATTCTGGCCCTGGGTCTGCTGTTCCTTTGGCTCTTTATCTGGCTCCTCGGCAGCGGGATCGGCGGTCTGATCCGCGGGGTAACCGCTCTGGGCACCAAATGGTGCTATGAGGAGGTGGCGGCATGAAAAAGGCTTGGAGAATTATCATTGCCATTGTCCTGGTGGCGATCCTGCTGGGTTCCATCGGCGTCGGCGTCGGCCTGATCACGGGCGGCGACATTAACCGTGTCATCACCACCCTGGACGAGCGGTATCACCCGGCCGTCTACTACGATTACGCCGTGGAAGTTGTCAAGCGGGTCGGTGCGGCCGTTTTCTCGCTGGGCTCCTGATCTGAATCCCGGATCCAGGCATATTCCTGTCTCCGGATTCCGGCACGCTCCCGCCGTCTCCGAATGGAACGGAGACTGCAGATCCGTGCCGGCGGCCATTCAAACGACTGAACAACAGAAGGTGTGATATCTGTCACACCTTCTGTTGTTCTTTTTATTTGGCGCATCATCCGCTTTCCCGGGCAGCCGTTTTGTCAGGCCCGCACCGTTCCGGCTGTCCTCATACGCTTTTCCACAGGTGCAGCACGCCCTTTTCGTTGAACTGCTGCAGCGTCACCAGCAGCACGGGAAACAGCAGCATTCCCCACACGCCGCAGACCCGCCAGCCCACATAAATCGCCAGCAGTGAAGCCAGAGGGTTCAAGCCGATCTGATCCCCCAGGAGCTTGGCCTGGGCGCAGCTGCGCACCAGATTGACCATGGCCCAGCTGATCAGCAGACCGATTCCCCGGCCGTAATCCTCCAGCAGCAGCGAATACAGCGCCCAGGGCAGCAGGACAACACCTGTGCCGAATACCGGCAGCGCGTCAATCAGCGCCGACAGCGCGGCCATCCCCGCCGCGCCCCGAACGCCCAGCAGCAGGAAGGCCAGCAGCAGTTCAAAAAATGTCATCGTCATCAGAATGAGCTGGGCGCGCAGCAGCGCCCCGAAGCTCCCCCGCAGCTCCTTTCCAAAGCCGTCCAGACGCCGGGTCAGCGTCTCCGGCAGCTGGGCGCGCAGAAAAGCCATGGTCTGGGGATAGCTGGCAGAGACAAAATAGGTCCCGATCCCTGCCGTGACGGCAAACAGCAGCACATCTCCGCTGCTTTGGGCCGCTCTTCCCAAGGCGTCCAGGGCCCATTGGGACAACAGGCCCGGCAGACCGTAGAGGGCGTCGGCCACCGCGTCCATGGCGGTGAGCAGATACTCCTTTACGCCCTCCGGCGACTGGGCGATGGCTGCCAAAACCCGGTTTTCCAAACGCTCCAGCCGCAGGCCCAGCCCCTGCATCAATACCGGTGCCTGCCGGGTAAAGACCGTGGCGGCAGCGATTCCCCGCCCGGCCAGCGCTGTCATGCCCCAGAGAAGGGCCGCCAGGAGCAGAAGCGTCAGCAGCCCCGCCGCAGCCCCCCGCCGCCAGCCATGGCGCACCAGCAGGCGCACCGGATTCTCCAGTACGGCGGCCAGCCCCAAAGCAAGCAGAAACGGCGCCGCCCAGGGCAGCAGAAAGCGGCTCGTCAGCCAGACGCCGCCCACCGCCGCGGCGACATACAGCAGAGCAGTCATAAACCGCATGGCATGCTGCTGCACGCGCATCGCCTCCCTTCTCAAATCTCTATCTGTTTTTTTGCCAGTTTGGCGCCCTTTTATACCCGGCGCGCCGACGGCCGACAGGATTCACCAAAGAGCCGTTGCCCGCCTATAATAGAGCAGCCGCGTTTTTTGCGGCGGAGCGTGCGGCGGCACAGCGTTGCCGCGCGCCTCTTCGGGAGGATGAAGCATGATACTCGTGCAGAAATTCGGCGGCAGCTCCCTCGCCGATCTGGAAAAATTGCGTCGGGCCGCATCCGTTTCTCTGGAGGCCCGGCGCAGGGGGCATTCCGTGCTTGTGGTGGTTTCCGCCTCCGGCGACACCACCGATGAACTGCTTGAACTGGCACACCGTATTGCGCCCCGGCCGCCGCAGCGGGAGCTGGACGCGCTGATGGCTACCGGCGAGCAGCAGTCCGCCGCACTGATGGCCATTATGCTGGAAAGTCTGGGCATGCCGGCCCGCTCCTTCTCCGGCTGGCAGGCGGGGATCCGCACCGACGACCGCCATGGCGGCGCGCATATCGGCCTGCTGATCCCGGAACGGCTGCAAAGCGCAATGGAGCAGGGGCAGATCGCCGTGGTCGCAGGCTTTCAGGGCATCTCTCCGGCGGAGGATATCACCACGCTGGGCAGGGGCGGTTCGGATACCACGGCCGTTGCCCTGGCCGCCGCCCTGGGAGCCGGGCGCTGCGAGATTTACACAGATGTAGACGGCATCTATACCGCCGACCCGCGTCTTGTGTCAGGGGCAAAGCTGCTGGATGAGATCGACTTTCGGGATATGCTGGCTCTGGCCCGCGCCGGCTCTCAAGTGCTGCATCCGGAGTCGGTTCGGCTGGCTATGGTCAACAGCGTGGATCTCTGGCTGCTGTCCGCACAGCGGGCATCCGGCGGCACCCATATCTGCACGCTGCCGGAGGCCCGGCGGCCGCCGCTGGCCGGGATCACCCGGGACGCGGAAGCCGGTACCGTGACCCTGGTCGGCCGGGAGGCCGGGCCGGATGCCGTATCCTCGCTGCTGTCCCTTCTGCAGCGGGCAGATATTCCGGCGCGGATCAGACAGGCGGAGGAGGGCTGCGTTTCCCTAGAGGTCGCCCATTCGCAGCTGTTGAACGCGCTCACTCTGATTCACGACGCGGTCCTGCGCGAATAAGAAAACCTAAAAATAGCGGGGCGGCCGTTTCGGCCGCCCCGTTGTTCCCGATTCCTGTTTATTTCCCGATGCGCACGCACATGCCGTCGATACTCAGCTTGCCGCTGCAGTAAAGCGCCACCGCCTCGCTCAAAAGCTTCCACTCGCAGTCCTCCAGCACCCGCTGCCGCAGGCTCTCCGCATCGTCTTCCGGCAGGACCTCCAGCGCCTTCTGCAGGATGATGCCGCCCACGCCGCCGTCTCCGTCGGCGAAATAGGCCGTGGCGCCGGTGACCTTCACGCCCCGCTCGATCACCGCCTGGCACAAGTCCCCCTCCAAATCCTCAAAGGCGGGATACAGCGCAGGCAGCGTCCCGATGATGCGGTTGCGGAACTGATACGGCACTACGCCCAGGTTCTGATCGTAGCCGGCCAGGATCACCAGGTCAATATCCATATCCTTGAGCTTGTTGGCCACCGCCATACTGTGGCTGGTCCCGTTGGGAAACAGCTCCGGATCCACCACATAGGCCGGAACGCCGGCGTTGAGCGCGCGCTTCATGGCGTAGCATTCCCGCTGGGGACAGATCACCGCCACCAGTTCAAAATCCGGTATTTCGTTAAAATACATGGAGTCCAGAATCGCCTGAAGCAGAGCCCCGTCGCCGGAAGCCAGTGCCGCCCCTCGGATCATTGCGCCCCTCCTGCCATTGTCTGCACGAAAGACTTGTAACTTCACGAGATTGCGGATATAATGAAGCCATCAATATCCTTTCATTGTTTTATATTATACTGTATTCGATGCAAGCGGTCAAGATTCGGAGGCACAGTTATGACAGAAATTTATCTGATTCGTCACGCTCAGGCAGAGGGCAACCGCCTGCACATCCTGCAGGGGCACTGGGACGGCGGTGTGACGGAACTGGGCCTTCGCCAGCTTGACGCACTGGCAGAGCGGTTTCGGGATATGGAGCTGGACGCGATCTATTCCAGCGACCTCTGCCGTGCCAGGCTTACCGCCCTCGCTGTGGGCCGTTATCACATGCTGCCCGTGCACACCACACCGCTGCTGCGGGAGATCGGCCTGGGCCGCTGGGAGACCTGTTTTTTCGGCAACCTCATGCATGACGAGCCGGAACTGCTCAATTCCTTTTTGTCAAAGGCGGATCAATGGTTCATCGAGGGCGGTGAAACCTATGCCCAGGTGCAGGAGCGGGCTTACGGTGAGCTCTGCCGGATTGCAGAGGCCCATCCGGGACAGGCCGTAGCCGTGACCAGTCACGGGGGCGCCCTCCGCTGTATCATGTCTGTCATTCTGGATATTCCTCTGGCAGAGTTCCAGAGGGTTCCTTTCTTTGGCAACACCTCTGTCACCCATCTTTTTGGGGAAAACGGACGCTTTACCGTAGACTATTTGAATGATTCCTCCCATCTCTCGTCCATGAACAAACCGGGATTGAGTAAAATCAGCGCTTTGCGGGATGCGCCGCTGGATGCGGACGCGGACCGGGACTACTACATGGCCTGCTATGCGGACGCCTGGCAGACCGTCCATGGCAGTCTGGCGGGTTTTCTCCCCCAGTCCTACCTTGATTCCGCAAAGCGGCATCTGGCGCAGAATCCCCGAGCTGTGCTGCGTCTGTACCATGAGGACACCCCGGTCGGGCTGATCGATCTGGACACCGCGCGCGGCGCCCACGCAAATTATGGCTGGATCAGTTTCCTGTACCTGTGCCCGGAATATCGCGGCAGAGGCTACGGCATCCAGGTTCTGGCCCGGGCAATCAACCTGTACCGCGCTCTGGGCCGCAATGCATTGCGGCTGCATGTGGCCGAAGAAAACGAGCGCGCCCGGGCGTTCTACCAGAGAGAGGACTTCCGCGAGTTGGGTGAGGAATCCGGCAGCCTGGGCAAGCTTCTGCTGTTGGAACGCCCGCTGGAGGGGCCGTACCATGTCTGACGCGCTTGCCAGAGTGCAGCGGCTGTCGCCCGAGCCGGGACGCCGCGTCCTTGTCATCTCCGACATCCATGCCAACATTCCCTACTTCGAAGGCGTCCTGCGTCTGGCAGAGTACTCCGACCGGGACGAGCTGATCATCGACGGAGACTTTCTGGAAAAAGGGCCGGAGAGTCTGCGGACCCTGCACATGCTGATGGAGATGCACGGACGCGGCCATACCCACGTGGTCTGCGGCAACTGTGACAACTGGGGCCGGCTTTTTGCTCCCGACTGGGAGACCCAGCGGGATGCGCGTGTGCTTCGGTATCTCCAGTGGCGGCAGGGCGGCCTGCTGTGGGATATGTGCTGCGCCATAGGCACAGACCCTTTGGGTATCCCGGATTTCACGCCGGTCAAGCGGGAGCTGTACCGGGCTTTCCCCCGGGAGTGGGACTTTCTCATGTCCATTCCCCATGCGATAGAAACCGAGCGCTTTGTTTTTTCCCATGCGGGCATGACCCCGGGCAAGCCTCTGGCACAGCACAGGCCCGAGGAGCTGTACCGCCGGGATCGCTTCCGGGACGAGGGCTTCTCCTTTGACCGCTGGCTGATCGTGGGGCACTATCCGGTCGTCCTCTACGGCGAAGATCGGGTCTGTGCCAACCCCATTATCGATCGGGAGCGGCGGCTTATCAGCATCGACGGCGGCTGCGTCCTGAAGGACGACGGCCAGCTCAACTGCCTGATCCTGCCCGACGGGGACGGCGACGACTTTCGCTTTGTGGCCTACGATGCGTTCCCGGAACGCCGGGTATGCAGCGATCAGCCGGGCGGCAGCCGCTCCTGCTACATCCGCTGGGGTGACAATCAAGTGCAGGTTCTCCAGCGCGGCCGTGAGTTTTCCCGCTGCCGCCATGTGCGCAGCGGCTATGAGTTGGACATCCTCACCAAGTACCTCTTCTCCGACGGGGAGTTTACCTCCTGCAACGACTGCACAGACTATGTGCTGCCGCTGCGCGCCGGCGATCGGGTGCATGTGGTGGAAAAGACCTCCCGGGGATACTTCGTCAAGCACGAGGGCGTGTCCGGCTGGTACTTCGGTGAACTGCAATGAACGCCATGCTGTCCTATTTATCTGCCGATCCTCTGCGCCCCGCGGTACTCTGGCTGCTGCTCACGGGCCTTGTGCTTTTCTTTGCCATGGGGCTGGACAAGCATCGGGCCCAAACCGGCGGAAGGCGCATCCCGGAAGCCCGGCTGTTTCTGCTTGCCGCTCTGGGCGGTGCCGCAGGCGGGTGGCTCGGCATGTATGTATTCCGCCACAAGACCCGCCACCTTGCCTTTGTCCTGGGCTTTCCGCTTCTCGGTCTTCTGCATCTGGCGCTTTGCCTGTTCTTCATCCGTTGATTTTTCTTTGACCCTGTCCGCCGAATTTTCGGCGCCCGGAAACTTGGAGGCTGCCATATGACACGAAAACGCTTTACCACCCGCGAAATGACCTATATCGCACTGATGGCCGTGCTGTTGGCCGCCTGCGCCTGGCTTACCGTACCGGCGCCGGTGCCCTTCACCCTGCAGACCTTTGCTGTGTTCTGTGCGCTGGGCCTGCTGGGCGGTCGGCGGGGCACCGTGGCCGTGCTGCTCTATCTCTTGTTGGGCGCAGCCGGTCTGCCGGTGTTCGCCGGCTTCCAGGGCGGCCTTGGCAGGCTGCTTGGACCTACCGGCGGCTACCTGATGGGGTTTCTCTTCTCGGCGCTGATCTATTGGCTGCTGGAGCGCTGGATGGGCGACCGGATGCCGCGCATCGCGGCCGCGCTGCTGTTGGGGCTGCTCGTCTGCTATGCCTTCGGTACTGCATGGTTTGTCGTCTACCCCGCCGCCCGGGACGCACCCACCGGCCTGGTAGCCGCTCTGGGGCTGTGCGTTCTGCCTTTCATCGTCCCCGATCTGATCAAGCTCTCTCTGGCCATGCTCCTGATCCGCCGCTTCAAAAAATACCTCAGGCTGCCATAGAGTACCACCCGGTCCTGTTTGCGCCGGCAAAAAACAAGGAGGGCGGAGCTTCCGGCTCCTCCCTCCCTTGTTTTCCGGCTTATCCCTCGTCGGTAACGGCGTCGCTGCGAAACAGCAGCGAGATGCACCAGATCGCCGCAAGGCCCACCAGCGTATAGATTACACGACTGACGGTCGCGGTCTGTCCGCCGAACAGCCAGGCGACGATATCGAAGCGAAACAGTCCGACACAGCCCCAGTTCAGGCCGCCGATGATGGCCAGCACCAGAGCAATCCGATCCATAATCACAATCCATTCTCCTCTCGCGTTTTCTGTGCAGCCGCATGCGGCTGCGCGGGGATTTCAGCAGTAGTTTTCCCTCTGCCGTGCAAACTATGCGCTGACTGAAAAAATTTTTCATTCGACAAAAGTAGTGCTGCTTCGCTCTTTACAAATATCCCCGCCTGCGGTATTGTATAGGCACAGCTTATCCAATTGGTTTCCCGCAGGGGAAACCCGGCTCATATCTTTATCCCACAACCCTGTTTGCGGACTGATTGCGTATCGGTCCGCACTTTTTATGCCTTCCGGTCATAGAAACTTTCACAAAAAAACCGTCGGCGCAGCCGCATTTGCCGTGCAAAATGGGAAAGAATGCGCACTTTTTCTTTTTTATGTTGACAATTATCCCCATCCGGTTATAATGTAGTCAAATTGAACAGAGCAAGATAGAGGCGCGGTGTCCATCAGTAGCCGCCGTCATATGCGCGGGAAACGCAGGCGGAGGCAAAAGGGGCCATCGCCGAAGGGTAGCCGGATTCCCGTCCGGTTATGCCTGGGCCGGCGGAGAAAATCCGTCGGACTGTCGCAGAAATGCGGAGAGCTGTCGGACATTGCTTACGGTTTTGTGTTGTGGACAGTATCTGCGCTGTTCACAATTTCTTTTTTTGGAGGGTTTTCTCATGTACGGTACCTTTTGGGCTCTGGTTCCCCCGCTGCTGGCCATTGTTCTGGCCCTAATTACCAAGGAGGTCTACACCTCGCTGTTCGCCGGCATTCTCATCGGCGCGCTCTTTGCCACCGGCTTTAACCTGATCGGCACTCTGGATATGATCGTGGTGGACGGTCTCTCCGTCTCTGTGGCGGATCTGGCCGGCAACCTGTGCTTCCTGGTTATTCTGGGCATCCTGGTGGCCATGGTCAACAAGTCCGGCGGCAGCGCCGCCTTCGGCCGCTGGGCCGAGACCCATATCAAGACCCGCGTGGGTGCGCAGTTGGCCACTTTCCTGCTCGGCGTTTTGATCTTCATCGACGACTACTTCAACTGCCTGACTGTGGGCTCCGTCATGCGCCCTGTCACCGACCGGCACAAGATCTCGCGGGCAAAGCTGGCCTTCCTCATCGACGCCACCGCCGCGCCTATCTGCATGATCGCCCCCATCTCCTCCTGGGCCGCCGCCGTCTCCAGTGTGGCAGATGACCTGGGCACCGGCATCACCGGCATCCAGCTCTTCGTCCGGGCCATCCCCTACAACTTCTACTCCCTGCTGACTCTGGTGTTCATTATCGCCATGATCGTGATGAACGTGGACTACGGCCCCATGAAGCTGGCCGAGGCCAGCGCCCTGCTCAACGGTGACCTGGGCGCCAACGAGGGCGACGACACCGAGGCCGGCAATCCCCGCGGCCGCATCATTGACCTGGTGCTGCCGGTGGTGGTGCTGGTGGTGGCCGTGTTCTTCGGCATGCTCTACGTGGGCGGCTACTACGGTGTAGACGCCTGGGGCGGCACCGACTGCGCCGGCGATCTGATCGGCGCCTTCGGCAATACCGACGCCTACATCGCCCTCCCCTGGGGCGGTCTGATCGCACTGGTGTTCTCCTTTATCTACTTCCTCTGCCGCCGCACCCTCAGCTTCAAGGAAATGGCCGAGTGCATTCCTCAGGGCTTCAACGCCATGGTGCCTCCCATCCTGATCCTGGTGCTGGCCACCTCTCTGAAGACCATGACCTCCGCTCTGGGCGCCGCCGAATTCGTGCACGGCATCATGGAGGGCGCCGCCGCCGGTCTGTTCAGCATGCTGCCCGCCGTCATCTTCCTGGTGGCCGTTGTGCTGGCCTTCGCCACCGGCACCTCCTGGGGCACCTTCGGCATCCTGATCCCCATCGTCGTGGCCATCTTCCCGACCGACAGCCCCCTGCTCATCATCGGCATCTCCGCGTGCCTGGCCGGCGCCGTCTGCGGCGACCATTGCTCCCCCATCTCCGACACCACCATCATGGCCTCTGCCGGCGCGCAGATGAACCATGTGCAGCACGTGTCCACGCAGCTGCCCTACGCGATGACCATCGCGGGCGTCAGCTTCGTAAACTACATCATCGCCGGCTTCATTCAGAATGCTGTCATTTCCCTGATCATCGGCGCCGCGCTCACGGTGGCCACACTCTTTGTCATCGGCAAGATCTCTGCCCGCAAGAGCGCCGCCTGAGCCTCCGCCCCACAGCCAAACATTAAAGCAATAACGGGATCGCCCACCGGGCGGTCCCGTTTTCCGTTCTTTTCAGAGGAACACGTATTCTTTCAGGCGCTGCAGGGCGGCGTCCAGCTGGGACGCCGGCAGGGCCAGGTTTAATCGGATGGAACAGGGCCAGAAAAAGTC
>JAEEGL011674144.1_pt1 | contig 27942 bp, 19 predicted proteins | sample 9134231 | NCBI WGS metagenome assembly JAEEGL01 (sample SAMN16246548, study PRJNA631951) | gut metagenome | biome: gut microbiome; feature: rumen; material: fiber-attached | host: Bos | place: Iran: Karaj | collected 2018-10
CTTCCATCCTCCGGCGACCACCGAGATGTACCCTCTTTCCCCCCCCGCCGCCCTCCCGATCTGGGCCGCGGTACACCCTTTCCCCGCCAAACCGCTCACCGTTTTCCCTCCCACCGTTGCGCCGTATCGCACTCTCTCTGCCGGTGGCTCCAGATCGCATTCACACCGTCACACCGCCACACCGTCACAGGTCGAATTTCACCCCGACCACCTGTAACACCGAAATGGCCACCCAGGCCCCTCCACCGCCATTCCAGCGTCACAGGTCCCCCGCCTCAAATTCGACCTGTTACACCTACCACACCTTCTTGCAAGCCGTGGAGGACACGACCGTAAGGGCAGCTGACGGGAATGGGCGGCACCGGTCGTTTGACCATTTAATTAGGGGGGAACTGTCGCTCCCCCGGGCCCCCTCGGCCTTTGCCCCCTCCACGACTTTTCGCGGAAAAGTCCCGGGTGCGGCCGACCGGCTGATGCCGGTTTGTTAAACCAACGCACTGCCTCGAGTCCGGCTGTCGGTCATCCTGCTGACGCAGGACCGTGCCCTGCACAAGGCCCCCGCACCCCACCGCACAACCCCCACTCCATTCCCGTCAATGCCCTTCCGTCCGTGTCCTCCCCGCCTTTCGGGTGGTTCTCGGAATTCGCAGCCGACACTTTTGGCGTTTTTTGCTTGCCACCAGTTCGCATTCTCACTAGTAGCCGACACTATTGGCCAAAAACGTCGGCTACGAATATGGACCGACACGATGATTATTCGTCTATCATTAGGAGGGGCTCTAAGTCTTCGCAGGGGGCAGAAGCCAACGTCCAGAGCGTCAGCGGCAGAAAAATGATTGATAATAAACGCCTCCCTGTCCCATCTAGAGATCCTCTTTGCCCCATAAAGCAATCAGCCGCGGCCCGGAATTCGGGTCGCGGCTGAAATAAGTCAAACATAGAGGTTACTCAGATTTTGCAGGTATAGTTACTGCGAAGTAATTAGCCTTGAAAGATGTACTAACTCCCTCAAGATTAGGAGTATACCCATATATTCCTATCTTTATAATCTTCGCATCCGTTCCGGCAGCTGCACCAATCTTTGACAGAGGGACACTAAATTCAATCTCGTAAGCATCAATATTGGTATTCTCTTTATAATTGAACTTCTCTCCCGTAAAGTCTGTCACATTGTCCCAACCGGAAGTTGTTGAATTCCACTGTTTATACTCTACTAAATTATATTTATTAGAAGTATCAAAGTAGAAATAGAATTTCCAGTAGGCATTTGCACCTTTCAGCACTTCGCCATTGCTTGAAGGGCCTGTAGCATCGTTATTATCATTATCAATCGATACGAATTGATAGCTGTTCCATTTCGAGTAAGTACATTTTTCGTTACTCCAACGTTGATAGATGTACAAATTAGTCTCATCGGCAGCTGCCTTTACACTAGCAAGCCTATCTCCTGTTACAAGGTCTGGATAATTATCCCAATCGGACATTTTCCCATCAATAACAGGGGTCACAAGAGCAGAAGGTTTTCCTGGAAGCTGGCTAATAACCTTCCCATTAACAACGAACCAATACTCACTCTTATATCCAGACCAATCTGCCGTGGTAAAATCATCTGTCTGCCAATGAGAATTATCATTGATTAAAAATTTAACACTGGATCCCCAGAACTTATTTCCAGGAACTGTCGCCTTATAATACTTAATCCCATTAATAGTTTCTTGGTATGTCGTAGCAGCGCCATGATTACCCTCGTTGACCCAAGCACCATATTCATAACCATTCCAAGTATACAGATATACAGGTTCCATTCCATCAGAGATACCAAAGAACAAGCTTATGTCATCATTCTTGGCAAGAGGGACAATCCTCGCGGTCTTATTGAATATATCTAAGTAGATATCGCAGAGATAATTACCATCTAAACCAGGGACAGTAAATACGCCTGTATTGCTTCTGCTTACGCTGAAATCAGTGTTGGTAGTCACTGTCGAGGTTGAAGGACCATAAAACACCCATTGATAATTAAAGTTAAGTTTCAGTTCGGTAGTTGGCGTGAGAAGATAGTTATTGACAACAAGAACAGGTCCATCGTCCCAATGCATTTTAGTAATACTACCCCCGACAAAGGCTCCCCAATTGCTTTGTCCTTGCGGTTTTGCTGGATCAGTGAATTGTGTCATAGTGTTATTACCCGCAGCACTTATCGCATCAAACTCCTTACCTGAATAACTCAGATAATAATCTCCGCCATCATTGTTAGTCACGACAAGGGGACCATTTGTGAAATCATAACGCTTATCTGAGGAATCCCCGTTATTGTTAAGTATACAATTATACCTACCCGCAACTATATAATCAGAATTATTAATGCTAAACTCATATTTGGTGTAAGGTATTCCACTGATTACAGTCGCAACTCCTTCGGCACCGGGCCAACTGTTCTTTATACTTCCATCCGCGTAAGAATAAACGTGGAGTTTGTACTCAGTAGGATCAGAGAGCTCCATATCAGTAAGTAGATAAATAGTCCTATTCCACGGCTCTCCGGGGTAAGCAAGGAAGAACTTATTTGATGTAGGATTATAGTAGATATCATATGAAACACTATGTGTATAGTCTATATTGCTACTACCATCCGCTGAATACTCAGTATGAAGAGCTGAGCAATTTCCACCTTTCCATACTCCTTCACCTTCATTCTTAAAGAACTTAAAGCCTTGGTCTTCACCGCTATAATCCGGAAGAGTAATATTCCTTGCTACTTTCCACTCCTCATGACCGACAACAGTCGTCATTTGATTGGCTGTCGTACTCCAATTATTAAATTTACCTGCCAGGTACCACTCAGATCCATTACCTTCAGGTGTAAACGCCTTCATCTTGATAACTTTGGCTCGGCCAATAGTAAAATCACTATTTGTGGTCTTCGTGGACACTACTTCAGTACCATTCTTAAGCTCAATGGCAAAACCACCTGTTAATGTTCCGGTAGGAAGCGGAATATAAAAAACACAGGCGCTAGTGGTCCGGTCTGTAGAAGAAGTATTAACAGTAACAGAATTCTTAATATCTCCAAGGACACACTTGGGCTTAGCTGCATTTGTATTATCTACGGCCAATTGTCCACTGACAGAAAAGTCTCCAGCAGGTGTAAGTACCAATGAAGTTACGCTTGCAGGAACATTATTTACTGTAACTTTAAGCAGGGCTCCAATATGTTTGAAGACTATAGCACCGTCTTCTGATAGTACACCTTTGAGTGGAAATCCTTTTGCAGATAGAACGGGAGAGCCATATGATGCCGGCATATTCACTTTGGCGTCATTGCCTTCTATGGCTATAGATGCGGGGTAATATGCGATGGCGCCGTCTTCGATGTCGTCACCGGCGTCTACGGTGCCGGAGAAGGTGACGGAGGTTCCTGCCGACTCTGCCTCGAGGGTGGCAAGCTTGCCATTCTTCGTATGGACGGCAATCTGGTCGCCGGCTTCCCAACTGGCTGTGCCGTTGGACATATTGATTTCCGCTTTGGTTACATCCTCCTGCTCAAGGATAGCCTTGATGGAGACCTTAACCTTGGGGAGATTCGATTCGGCCTCGGGAGCAAGTTCCCTGGCGCATGCCGCAAATGCAAGGGCGGCTATTGCAAGGTAAAAAATCTTTTTCATAATCAGAATCCTCCTTGTTTACCAGTCAATTTCAGGATCATCCATATCCATCGTCTCGATGGCGACGTTGCCACGGACCTTCTGAGATCCGACAAGAATACCTTCCTCGATGCGGATCGCTACCGATTCCATCACCGGAGCCACATAGGGTGTTTTCTTTTTCAAATCAAGTGTTTTCATGACTATTTATTTTAAGTGTTTATATGTTTCTTGTCTCGCAGCCGACGTCCTCTCGGTGACGCACTAATCTGCTTAATTAAATCGTTACAAGTGTCAAATATAGTAAAAATAAAACGATTAATATCGGTAACGGCGATTTTTTTTAGGGATAGCTTTCATAAAATATTTCGCATTGTTTCACTTCTGCTTGTGTCTTGATTAAGCAGTTTAGGACAACTGAATGCCCCTGCGTTAAACGCATATATACTAACACTTAAAAACCAAATAGTCATGAAAAAAATTGAGTATGAATCGCCTCAGGCGGAAATCTACAATGTAAGGTTGGAGGCCTCTATCCTATCCAACGTACGTAAAGCAGAGACCATGAACGAAATCATGGGCGATTGGGAAGAAGATATCTAATTAAACGATGAAGACTATGAAAAAAGCATTCTATCTCGTAGCCGTCGCTACGCTCTCCTTCTTCTCATGCCAGAAGCAGGAACTCGACCCCAATGCAAAGGGTGAGGCCGGCAAGACCGTCTCTTTCAAGGCTTCCATCGAACAACTTGCCTCTACTACAAAGGCAACTATTGATGATTCCTATGACCTTGTTTGGGGAAAAAAGGACTCTATTGGTATTTACGTAAATGATCCTTCTTGGACAGACAAAAACCAACCCTTCCTACTTAGAGGTGACGCTGGTGGAGTTAAAAGTGGAGACTTCGACTGGAAATGGGGTGAATTTACAAACACTAACGCAACTGCTGCTTTCTACCCTTGGGAAGCTTTAGGATCCGGATATAACAATGTTTGGGACGGCGTTGCGTATTTCAAACTTAGGGAAGCATATTGGAGCTATAGTTCTGGGAAGATGCTCACACCTATGGTAGCACCGGTTACCCGCACGGGAGATACGTATGATCCCATAGAGTTTAAGCACGCAGGTGGTGCAGTCAAGCTTACCCTTAACAATCTTCCCTCTGGCACCTATAAGGTCAAGATGGCAGCTGACAAGCAGATAACAGGAGATTATCACGTCTCCGTTGCTGCAGCCGGCACTGATGCTTTAGCTCTTGACGGCTCAGGTGACACTGACAAAAATAACATAACGCTTAATACTTGGAAAAGCAGCGGAGCTTTCGATTGGATTTTCCCTGTCCCCGCCATCTCCAAGCCCAAGCTGCAGTTCGAGGTTAAGGATAATAATGGAGTCGTTGTGTGGTCCGTGAACCTGAAAGCCCAATCCAATGACATTGGTCGCGGCGATATTCTTGTATTGCCCGAACAGACCATTACTCCTTACGGGAAGTTTGTTCAGGATGATGCTTGCGAATGGTCTTTCTCCGGAAATATCAATGGCGGCGCCTGGCAGGATAATGTCCCTATGATGAAAGACGGTAAGTATTGGATTCTGGCAGGCTGCACTTTCGCGGTGGGCGATAAGTTCAAGATTAGAAAGAACAAAACATGGGACGAGGCTTATCCCAGTAGCGACTGGGAATTTACCGCTGGAACAGGGGCCGGTGCCAAAGACATTATTTTCAACAGCGAGACTCACGATATTCAAGTTGTTGACCACAGCTTCCCTTATCCTGAATCATTCATTCCTTCGCCGGCGGTTGCCATCACTATTGATGGTACTATGTCTGACTGGGATGCATGCACGACAGAGTCAACGAACACCTCAAATAATTATCGGGTTTTCAAGGCCACCTACGATAAGGATTATATTTACCTTTACACCAAGAGGGTAACAGTGTCGGGACAGAGATATATCTATTATGATTTTGATACGGATAATAAGTCTACTACTGGCGTCTCTGAAGGTAGCCGCTCTGGTCTAGAGGCTTATATGGCCCTTGTCCTTTATGATGGCACTTCCATAGTGGCAAGCCCCGGGGCTGATGAAAGCTATCCTAATTCAAGTGTATATAGTGGTGTGGTTTGTGCGGGTGTTTATGCCTCTGATTTCACTGAAACAGAGGTAAGTATCCCTCGTTCCAACCTTGGAATAAATAAGGGTGATACCATCAAGATTTACTCTTGGGGCAACAAGAGTGCAGATGGTGTAGCATCACATCCTATAACACTCCATATAGGGAACTAATTATTTATAATTAATACTTTTTCGCCACCCCGGTTCTGCCGGGGTGGCTTTTTTGTGCGTTGAAGGCGGGGAGGACACAGAAAAGGAGAGCCGAAGCTCTCCCCCAAGCCAAAGGTCGAATCTGACTACCGTATCGGTACTATTCGTCGGTGTCTACCTTGTGTCCCCAAACACGGCGGTAGTACGGACGGATCTTGACGACCTTGCCACCAATGATGCGCGTGTGCGCCTTCACCTTGACAAGTTTGGGCGTCTCGGACTCTAAGTACAAGACAAACCCGACTCGGACAAATCCTTGTTTCATTTGATTATCACTATTATTCTTGGAAGGAATTCGGTGGGGTTTAGAAGTACCCCTTCGGCTTGTAGCATCTTTTGGAAAGGCAAAAGGCACCTCATTTGGGGCTGAAGTGCCTTGAATTGCCAGAATAATTATAATCAAATGACAGTTGCAAAGGTAGTAAATTAATCTGAATCGTCAAGAACTGATGCCGAGAAATCGGCAAGAGATAAGAAAAATCGCAGAAAAAAGCATAATTTTTATCTGGTTAATAAAAATATTATCTCAACTATTTGACAAATCTAAAAGAATTCTCAAAAAGTGCTTGGGTTGGTGATCAAAAAGGAGAGCCGAAGGACTTCATCAAAGAAGGCAAAAAGGCACTTCAGTTGGGGCTGAGGTGCCTTTAACTGACGAAATCAGTCAATCGCAAATGTGTTGCAAAGGTAGAAAATAAATCTGAATCGTCAAGAACAGAGAACGAATAATCGACTTGAGATAAGAAAAAATGGCAGAAGGCAGGAGAGGCGAAATTATTCCCCAGGTAAGTGGGAAAGGGTCTCCGGTTAGGGTGTTTGAGGCGGGGAGGACGCGGACGGAAGGACATTGACGGGAATGGAGTTGGCCTTGTGCGGGGGCGTGCGTGAGCCTTGTGCAGGGCACGGTCCTGCGTCAGCAGGATGACCGACAGCCGGAGTCGAGTTTACGCGTGGGCTTAACAAACCGGCATCAGCCGGTCGGCCGGACCCGGGACTTTTCCGTGAAAAGTCGTTGAGGGAGAAAAGGCCGAGGGGGTTTGGGGGAGCGACAGTTCCCCCTCATTGAATAGTCAAGTGCCCGGTGCCGCCCATTCCCGGAAGTTGGCCTTCCGTCCGTGTCCTCCCCGAACCATTACAGAGCTTCAAGGGCTCAAAAAAAGGAGAGGCGAAGCCCCCCTGCAGGAAAAGCAAAAAGGCACTTCAGTTGGGGCTGAGGTGCCTTGAAATGTCGAAATAATACCATTACAATGACAGTGCAAAGGTAGTTAATAATTCTGACTCTGCAATAAGAGAGTATCAGGTGCAGGAAGAAGTGCCCTGACTACTTGATTTCCAGGAGCTTGTTGCGGCCGGTGGCGGGGTCCCAGACGTCGGTGTTGGCGAGGGCGACGGAGTATTCCGGGCGGTCGCGCAGCAGGGGGTCGGAGAGGACCAGGTAGAGCGTTCCGGTGGCGGCGGGGAGGTCGAAGACCGCCTCGAGGCGGTGCGGGCCGGAGTGCCAGGTGCGGGGGTCGGCGGTGGTCACGCCAGCTGCAACTGCGGCGGCGGGGACACCGGCAGCAACGACAGCACCGCCAGCAGCCGGGGCACCAGCAGCACCGGCAACGCCAGCAGCGCCACCGCCACCTGCAGCGGGGGCACCAGCGGCAACGCCAGCACCTGCGGCCGGAGCGCCAGCCGCGGCGGCGACGCAGTCGCCCAGCGCGAACTCGGTCTCGGCGCCGTCGGAGGCGACGAAGACGAGGCGGGCGTCGCGGGGGTTCTGGAAGGCGGCGAAGCCGTCGTTGCGGAAGTAGAGCACCACACGGTAGGGCTCTCCGGCAACGGGAGTGGGCGTGTGAAGCACCTTCTCCATCACGATGCGGTAGCCGAGGCGGCGGGTGATTTCATCCCAGCAGCCGCCGTTTTTCCACACCTTGTGGACGGACTTGTTGTAGTCGATGTTGAGGTAGGTCCAGTGGTAGGCCGCCATATCCTTCAGGGTCACGGGGCATTTGCAGTAGTCGGAAACGCCGCAGGTTTCGCCGCCCATAAAGGTATACCTGGTGTCGCCTTTCCAGAAGGAGCGGGAATGGCCCTTGCCATATGTGCCCAGGTCATCGGAGGCAGCACCGAAGCAGTCGTTGTAACCACCTATGCGTGAGAGGATTGAGCCATCGTGGGCAGTGGCGGCATTCAAGGTGTCCTTAAGGCCTATGCCATACATCCCCATCTTGAAGTCGGGGGTGCGGACTGCCACCTGGCGGGAGGCGGGAAGGGCCTCGAGCATAGCTTCGAGGACGCGGCGGCGGGGCGCATATGCTTCAAAGGACGAAGGGTTCATACCGAAATGGTCCGTGTAGTACCATTCGCCCCAGACTCCGACATATCCGGCCTGGAAGAGCATAATGACGTCCTCGTTCTTCTGGAGTATAGGCTTTACCTGCTCGATATGCCTCATCACCCATTTCTCCTCGGGGTCCCAGGGCTTGTTGGACTCCTTCTCGTTCACCTTGTAGCAGAAGCGCAGCACGCACTTGGCACCGCCTTCGCGAAGGGCGTCCATATCCTTCTGGATATTCTCCAGATGGCCCGCGGGGATGTCCTTGTCCATATATCTCGGCAGGCAGTACTGGACATACATCACCGTATGCCCTTCGGCGCGGAGGCTCTTTATACGGCTGGCTGATATGGAGTTATAGTCGGCGGAAAGCTCGAAGGGGACATAGAATCCGCGCTCGGGGTTCACCACGTCGCCGGACTTCTCGGTGAAGGTCTCCTCTGCAAGACCGGCATCGGCCTTTGCATATTGGTCCGTCTTCGCCTGCTTGACGGTGACCTTCCGGGTAATGAATCCCGCCTTGAGGGTCACCGTGCCTTCCCTGCCCCAGGATTCGTTTTCCTGGATACGGATCTGCACCTGGCCCTCCCCTACGGAGCCGACTTCGATCCAGACGGCCGAAGCCTCAGCAGAGACTTCCTTGTTGGACTCGAAGGATATGGCCGCCTCTCCCCCTTCGGGGCCGAACTCGAGCAGCTCTTCCGAAAGGATATTGAGGACCGTGGGCTCCACCGACGGGTCGGCAGAGACGGGAACATCAGCGGACGGTTCCTGGGAAGGCCCCTCGGAAGGGTCCGCGGACTGGTTTTGCGGCTCGTCAGGGACCTGCGGCTCTTCTTTGCAGGAATACACAAAGGCGCTGCACACGGCAGCAACAGCTAACAATATGGCAAATCTTTTCATAACGGGCCGTAAAACATTAAATTAAAAAAAAGTATGGCCGCACGCACGGCGGCCATACATATCATACCTTAGGCGGAATTACTCTGCGTAGGTTGCGGAGACAGGGCCCACATCCTGGGTATAGTCACCATAGCGGAAGCAGATACCCCATGCATACTCGGTTGCATCATCGGGAAGGTTCACGATGTCAGACTTCTCGATTGCAAACTCAACTACGATATAGTCACCCTTGACAGCGTCGGCGATGTTCTCGGGCCTGGGGCCGATGTTGTCGCCAGTCTTGTCGTTGGCAAAGTTCTGCCAGCCCCACAGAGGGAATGCAGCTGCCTCACCGCTGTCAGGCCAACTCTGGAAGATGGTGCCGTTGTAGTCATAGTCACCGGTGTAGCCATTTTCGTCTACCACTAAAGTGCCAGAGACGAGATTTCCTACCTTGGTGGGACCAATGTTGGTCTGGTTCCAGCAAACGCCCAGATGCTGGGTGGAAGGGTTGAAGAAGAAGAGGTTCTGGCAGCACATCTCGCAGCCGAGGCCGGGGATTGCAGGATCATCGCTCTCAGCAGCAGCATAGGTAAAGAAACCAGTAGCAGCGTTGGCGTCAGGGTCAATGAAGAGGTTGAACGGAGGGATGCTCTCAGGAACCTTGTCATTCTCTTCGTCACCGTCCCAGCCGGGAGAGCCGTTCATTGAGTCGCCCCAGCCTTCGCAAATGGAGTTCTGAGGAAGGGCCTCGATGAGGATCTCTGCATAGACGTAGATGTTGTCTGCATCGGAGGAAGCCTTTGCAACAAGGATTGCATCCTCAGCGGTGCCCTTGTAGATACCGACATATTCGTTGTCCTTCACGACATCCTCGGTAATGGCATCCCAATCTGAGAAATTACCATCAATGGTGATAGCAACGGGTTTTGCCTTGTCTTCCGGTTTGGCGGGATCGTCAGAGGTTGTCTCAGGGGCATCCTTGCTGGGATCCGTTGCGGGTTTCTTAGGGTCGTTAGCCTTCTTGCAGGAGAATACAAGAACGGTAGCGGCCATCATCAGTACGAAAAATACTTTTTTCATAATGAAATTGTTAGTTAATTGGTTTAAAAATATTTTTGGTTTGGTTTTAGATTCAATTTGTTAAGCGGTCAAAGTTACACTATTCCCCCAAAAAGTGCAAGTGTTTGGCAAAAAATGCATTACGGTGGGTTTCGTTTGTCTTTCATATGCGAGATATTTTGTATATTTGTGGGCACTGAAAAATATTTTAACCAAAATCATAATGTTATGAAAAAGATTTATCTGATTCTCATTGCAGCCCTCACAGTGGCCTCCCTAGCCCTTTCCTGCAAGAAGAACAACAACCCCACCCCTAGCAACACCGACACCGAAAGCAAAGACGCCACCGCCGAGCCAGAAGCTTCGATAATCACCATCGACGGCGACTTCGCCGACTGGGCAGCTCTCAAGAACGTAGCCAAGGCTGAAATCTCCGAGGACGAAGACGCATATCCTTGCCTCCTCGAAATGCAGGCCGTCGCAGACGAAACCTACATCTATATGTATTTCGTCTATCAGCCCGCCGAAGACCAGGCATCAGCTCCCATCGACATTCTCTTCAACACCGATGACGACGTCGACACCGGTTTCAACACCTATCTGTTCAAGGATGCAGGCTGGGACTATGACCTCGCTTGTTCCGATGGCTTCCTCGTAAACGGCAAGTTTAAGAGTATGAACAACGCAATGACTCTCTACAAGTGCGACGGCCCCGACGGCGCAGACCGCTATGATGAAGGCAGCAAGGTGAAAAACCTCACCGCAGGTGCCAAGTCAAAGGGTGTCACTGCAGAAGACGGCATCATCACTTTCGAACTCTCAATCAAGCGCGAGAAGATGAAAGTCGAGAAGAAGGGCACAATCTATGTGGGCGTATATGTCTCCAACGAAGAGTGGAAAGAGAACGGCGTTCTCCCCCGCGAGGACGGCCTTGCCTCCGAGCTTCTCGAAGTCAGCCTCCCTTAATCCGGCTGCAGTACACAAAAAAACGGAAGGTCGAAAGCCTTCCGTTTTTTTTGTGTCGTCATATATCCTACAGCCCCGTGAAGGAGTACTTGTAGATGTATGAGGTCGAGCCGGCATCGTCGCCCACCCATATGCAGCTGTGTGCCCTGTCGAAGCATATGGCTTCGGGGTTGTCCGTGTTCTGCATCGAATAGGCGCCGAGGTAGGCTTCAGCATCGCCTGTGATGGCATAGAACATATGGGTCTCGGAATCCACTATCCAGAGCCAGTCCTTTACGGGATCGTAGCTCAGGCCGGCTATTTCGGATATAGCGGGGAATACCTTGCGCAAACGCTTATCCCACAGCACTTTGCTTGTAGCCACATCGCAGCAGAACAGATGGGCATCCGTCTGGGCGCCGACATAGATCTTCCCGTCCTTGTAGTAGGTGCAGCCTTCAGTGCCGGAGTTGCCATAGTCTGAAGCGGCGCTGATGTGGAACATCTCCTTGACTCCGTAATAGGTCTTGTCTTCAAAGATTCCGTCCAGGTCTGCTGCAGGGATGCGGACTACGGAATTGGCTTCAGCGGAGATGATGAGATCTCCAGTCTCAGGATTTACTGTGACGCCCTCGGCATCAACGCTCCAGGACTGTGCAGCGGTTCCCGTCTTGATGGTGACCTTGTTTTCCAACTTTCCATCAATGGATATCTTCGCCAGCTCGCCCTGGTCGCCAACTGCCCAGAGGAAGTCGCCATCCTTACTGAGGCACAGGCCTGAAAGCTCGTCGAACTTGACGGAATATTTGGTCATCTCTCCCATCACGGGCATTACCGGAGCGCTGCCGTCATAAGGCTCGATCGAAGAGGTAATATCCCCAAGATCAAGGCCTTCACCCATTTTAATCTTCACGTCGTCGGAGGTCTTGTACATCATCACCTTCTCTTCATCCTTGATGAAATAGATGGTGATGCCGCCCTTGATGGTCGTGCCGCCGGGAAGCCATACCCGCACCTTATTTCCGGAAACGACAGACTTGGTCAGATATGGATCTCCGTCTTTGGACTTGACGCTGAACTTGCTTGTGGCGGAAGTGTAGTCAATCTCATACTTGGTGGCTTCCATGCCGTCGCGGTTACCAGCGGCAAAGGCGAAATGATCGAAATCACCCTGTACGCTGAAGGATATGTATGACGAAGCATCCGTGAAAGTGAAGGTGTCGTCCTTGAGGTATGCCACGCAGAGCAGTTTGCTGGAAGTCGTGAAGGTGGTCTTTGTGCCAGTGACTCCCTTGACGTGCAGGACAGCCTCGTCAGGGAATGCCGCATACAGGCCGTCAGGGTCTTTGAGGTTCTGTGTAACAGCACCCAGGGAGACCGTAGCTGTCTTACCGTCGGCTGATATATTGGAATCCTCGAGGGTTATGACCTCGGCCCTGGAACCCAGGGAACCGTGGACATATATCTTGTCGCCGGGAACCCATTTTTCCTTCAGGGCTGATGCCACGAACTTGTAGGTCGTGGCAGGGGCGGGATCCAGACTCTCATCAGTCGGGCTCACGTCCTGGGACGGGTCTGCAGACTTGTCCTGGGGGGTCTGCTCGCTGCTCGGATTACAGGCGCAGGCTGCCATAAAGGCGGTCAGAAGCAATAAGTTGATAATCTTTTTCATATTGACGTGTATGTTTTTTCAATTTTACCGTCTGCAGATACCGTGAACCAGAACGGAGCCTGACGCACGTCGAAGACGGACTGCTCGCGGGACACCCGGAAGCAGTCCCATCCCGGTTCGTGGGGCAGCGGTCCGTGGCCGTAGCAGAGGGCCACGTGCCAGGCATCGCCCCATTCGGGGCCCAGGAGCCGGCCCATCGATTCGCGGCAGGTCGGACAGTCCTGGTCGACGACAAGGAATAGAGTGCGCTGGGTAAGGGGAATTACCACAGTTGTCCCGTCCTCCTGCCACACCTCGGGTAGCAAAGCCTTGTCACCCAGGTGGTTATGCAGGCATATGGAGCGACTCTTCTCGACTTCGCCGGCCATATATGGACTCACTATTTTCCCCGAAAGGATCTTGTCCGTGGCGTGCAGGAATATCCCGCAGTCAAAGCAAGGGGAAGCTATCAGGCTGAAGGCGCTGGTTATCCAGTCGGTATAGATGTAATACGTCACCTCGTCGGCCGCAGCCTTCTCAAGGAGCATATCAATTGCCGCAAAGGCATCCCTGCGCGGGGCCTTGACGGCCATCTCGGCAAACTCTGCGAACCGTTCCTCGGCAGCAGCCATATCTTCTATTTCCACGGGGTGGGAAGACCAATAACCCCGGACGCCGGAGAGGTCCCGGCATCCGGAGATTATCGCAGCTGCTGCGAGGATCAGTACGACGCGTCTCACTTGACCTCGAACAGTTTGTTGTAGCCAGTCTTGGTGTCGAATATGTCCTTGTTGGCGAGAACTATGCTGTAGGCAGGGTTGTCGGCAAGGAGGGGGTCGGACAGTTCAAGGTAGAGGGTGCCTTTATCCGTGGTGGGCGTGAAGACGCTCACGACGGCGTTGTAGCCCCGGTGCCAGGTGCGGGGGTCTGCGCCGAGAAGGCTCTTGGAAGCCTTGCCGTCTGAGCCCACCCACACAAGCCAGGCTTCGCGGGGGTTCATAGGGGCTGCAAAACCCTTGTTCTCAAGGCGGATGGTCACCCTGCAGGGCTCGCCGGCCTTGACGGCACCGTAGTGGACGTCTTTCAGGACGAGACGGTAGCCCAGGCGGGACTTGATCTCATTCATACAGCCATCCTTAACCCATCTGGACAGGACGTCCGGGTGGTAGCCATCGTGGAGGTAGGTCCAGTGATAGTCCTCGAGGTCCTTCAGGGTGGCGGGGCAGAGGCAGTAATCGGAAACTGCGCAGGTCTCGCCGCCCATAATGGTGTAGCGGGTCTCGGTCTTCCAGAACTTGCGGGTGTCTTCCCCGTCGAAGGTGCCTTGGTCGTCCTTGGAGGCGCCAAAACAGTCGTTGTGGCCCGCGAGACGGGAATATATGCTTCCGTCGTGCGCTGTCGCCGCTGTGAGGGAGTCGGTCACCGACAGACCATACATCATCATCTTGAACTTCGGGGTGCGGAGCTGGATCTGCCTGGATGCAGGAAGAGCGTCCAAAAGGGCATCGGTGAGCTCCTTGCGGGACTTGTGGCCCTCAACGGTGGAGGGGCTGAATCCGAAGTGGGTGGTGTAGTACCACTCACCCCAGGCGCCCACGAATCCTGCCTGGAGGCAGAATATCACGTCCTCATTCTTGATGAGGATGGGCTTGAGCTGGCCCACGTGCTGGAGCACGACTGCCACCTCGGGGTCCATCTCCGTCGACGGATAACCTGCGTCGGTGTCCCTGTAGGCGAAGCGTACTATGGCCTTTGCTCCGCCACCACGGATGGCGTCGAAGGTCTTCTGGACCATATCAAGGTATTTGTTGGATATGGTTCCGTCCATAAATTCCGTCAGGTAGCATTCCACGAGCCAGAGGGTGTTGCCCGATTGGCGCTTGTAGGCTACGTCGTCGGCCGTTAGGGGCTGGCTGTTGGAGTAGAGGTAGAATGTGCTGTACATTCCCCTTTCGGGGCTAACAGCCTCTCCGTCCATTTCTATGAATTCGACGCCTGTGCCCTCGACCTTGTCATTGGGTCCCGGAAGGGACGCGGAACCAAGGCCTATCACCTTGAAGGACACGCTCTTGGTTGCAGCCTTATAGTCGCCCTTTTCCTCCTGGGAGGCGGTAATCTTCACTTTGTCGTCATCTGCCGACATAGCGGTGATTGAATACTCGAGGTCGCCGGTGGGCTTGATTATGGCAACCGACGGCTTGTCGACCGACAGGGTGATCTCGCCTTCAGACTTGGAAGTGACCTTCACCGTGAAAGGGGTGCCGGACTCGACGGGGTCGGAAGGGACGCCTTCAATGGCGATCTCGGGGTCGGCAAGCTGCTTGGGCTTGGTCGCAGTCAACGGAGCCTTCTCCTGCTTGCACCCGGTGAGTGCAAGCAGGATGACGGCTGCGAGAGTCAGGATTCTTTTCATAACGCCGGTTTATTAGCGCGGATTCTGATCGATGTGCGAGGCGTTGATCTCATCGGCAGGGATGAGAAGGGCCATACGGGGATCGTTGTAGTCGATCTGGCACCAGTCGTGGTAGCCGGGATAGCGGCGGTCCAGCTTGAGCTTGTTGCGCTGGAGGTCGAACAGGCGGTGGCCTTCGAAGCAGAGCTCCATACGGCGCTCGTCGAGGACGACGTCCAGGACATCGTCATATCCGCGGGCGGCCATGTTGGCGGCCGTGAAGTCGTCGGCAGCGGCGATGCCTGCACGGTTGCGGATCATATTGACATACTTCAGCGCATTGGTCACGTCACCCTTGTGGGCATAGGCCTCGGCAAGGTTCAGGACGACCTCGCCCCAGCGGAGCATAACCGGTGAAGAGAAGGTCGGCTGACCGTCCTGGAAGCTGTACTTGGTGTTGTAGTACCTGGGGAAGGTGCCGCCACGGATGCCGGTCGTCTCATCGACATTGGCACGGATGTAGGCGGGAGTCTTGCCACCGCAGTAGCTTGCGTCACCGGTGAGGTTGTCATTGATGAAATAACGGGTGTAGCCGTTGACTGTGGTCTTGACAGCCTTGTAGTTCTTGCCTTCCCAGGTGAAGCTGTAGTCGCCGTTGGCATCGGCGGTGCAGTTCAGGGCATAGCCAAAGATGAGGTAGTCACCTGTCTTAGGCTTGGAGGGGAAGCAGACCATCTTCTTGGTGCCGTCGTCCTTGGTGGGGTCATATGCCATCGGCTCATAGCAGAAATATGTGCTAAAGCGCTTGTCGGCAGGGTAGCGGTTGAACAGTTCGATGAGCTCATCGTTCCAGTACCATTCGCCCCAGCCCCTGTTGGTTCCGGCAACCTCGTCACCGTCCTTGTAGTACATAGCACCGATGGTGGCACTGTCGGAGAGAAGGTCTGCCGGGTAGATCAGATGGACGCACCATATGGTCTCGGGGGAGCTCCAGGTCTCTGTGGGATATTTCTTGAGGTCATAACCTGCGGTGACAACGTTAGGAGCTTTCTTCATAAGCTGGTTCTCGCAGAGGTCGATGCACTCGTCATCCTTTCCCATATTCAGGTAAACCCTTGAAAGGAGGGCCCTTGCGGCAGTGGCGGACACATAGGATGCATCTCCGCGGGGAGTGCCGGCGTCCATATATTCAGCCGCCTTCTTAAGGTCCTCAACCACAGCATCATAGACCTGGCCGACAGTGGCGCGGGATGTGCTGGAATAGTCCATGCCTATGCGGAGGGGAACTCCGGGATTGTCACGGCCGGCAGAATACGGCAGGGCGAACAGGCTGACCATATGGAAGTGGCAGATGGCCCTGAAGAAATAGTTCTCGCCCAGCAGGTGGGAGCTGGTCTTGTCGGCGTTCGGATCAATGGCGTCGATGTTGGAATTGGCTGCATAGATGATCTTGTAGGCCATCCACCAGAGGTAGTACTTGTTCTTGGTGTTGTCCACGTCCTCGTACATATAGGGTCCGAGGAAGGGGTCGGTGGAGTGGGCGGAAATACAGAGGTTGTCTCCGCGGGACTCTGCCAGCTGGAAATAGTGACGGATGTAGACATTGTCATCCGTACCACTATCTGCATTGTAGGGCAGGGCATCCTTGAAAAGGGCGTAGATGCCGTCTGTGGTGTAGACTGCGGATGCAGGATTCTCCTTGAGCTGCGCCGAGGTCATCGAGGCAGACGAGTAGAAGTCCATATTGCAGGAGACGAGAGTCAGCAGTGCGACTGCAAGTGCAAATATCTTTTTCATAACTTTGATCTCCATTTAGAATTTGATGTCGATACCGCCGACTATTGACATAGGAACGGGGTAGTTGTCAGCATACGTACCAGGTACTGACCAGGTGGTCATTTCGAGGTTCACTTCGGGGTCCATACCGGAGAAACGGGTGAAAGTCAGGAGGTTGTCGGCGGAAACATAGATGCGGGCGCCGGCAATCTTTACCTTGCTCAGGATGTTCTTCGGAAGGTCATAGGAGAGGGTCACGTTCCTCAGGCGGAAGAAGCTTCCGTCTTCCAGATAACGGGAAGACAGCTCATTCGCGCTGTTATTTCCTTTTTCTGTAGGCTGAGGGTGTGTGGCGATGTTGTGGGTGGAAGGATCATCCGGATCCCAGCGGACCCAGCCGAGGCCGTTGTCGAAGGACTGCTGGTTGTAGCCGCCCTTGGCACCGTCGGTATCCATAATGTGCTGACGGGTGCGATTGTAGATCTTGTTGCCCACAACGAAGTTTCCGGTGGCGCTCAGGGTGATGCCCTTCCAGCTGAGGGAGGTATTGACACCGCCTGTGAACCAAGGAGTTGCGCTGCCGACGATCTGGTCGGTGGCGTTGTTGTAGTTGCTAGTGAAGTTGACGGTGGTGGTGCCGTCGGCATTCTCTACGAGTTCCTCCCACAGCGGTTTGCCGGTTTCAGCGTCAACGCCGACCCACTTCTTCATATACCAGGAATAAATGTCGCGGCCTTCCATAATCTTCTGGGAAACCTCGGCCTTGGTTATGACCTTTTCGTGTTCAGGATATTCGAGAACCCTGTTCTGGTTGATTCCTATGTTGAATCCGCCGTCCCAGACAAAGTCTCCGGACTTTATGATGGTTCCGTCAACAGCAAGCTCAACACCCATATTACGTACCTTTCCGACGTTGTCCATCACGGAGAAGAAACCGGTGGAAGGAGACTTGGGATTGTCAAGGAGAAGGCGGTCGTTGATGGTGTGGTAGAGGTCGAGGGTGACGTTCAGCCTGTTGTTAAGCAGGGTGGCGTCAACACCGAGGCTGGCCATATAAGCCTGCTCCCATCCGAGTTTATAGTTGGCCTGGCGCTCGAGGAACGCGGCAACGACATTGTTGTAGTTGGCGGAGAGGGAGAAGGTGTCCTGATACTGGAAGGTCGGGATGTTGTCGTTACCGGTCATACCGAAGCCGGCACGGACCTTCAGGAAATTCACCACGCTCTGCTTGCGCATCCAGTCCTCATTGGAGACGACCCACGCACCGGAGACGCCGGGGAAGAAACCGCCGCGGTTGAGGGGACCGAACTTGTAGCTCTGGTCGTAGCGGATGGAGGCGGTGGCGATATATTTTCCAAGATAGGAATACTGTGCCTGGCTGAGCAGGGCCCAGGTCCTTGTGTGATAGTCGCTGCCGGAGCCTATCCAGTTGACAGTGTTGCTGATGGCCCTCTGGCCGGCAGGCATACTGTTTCCGGAAACGCCCATACTGCGGGAATAGCCCTGGCCGAATTCCCAGCCGACGATGGCGCTCACATCGTGGTCACCGAAGGTGTGGTGGAACTTGGCGATGTTGGTGGTGCCCCAGCTGTTCCATTCGGAATCGCTGTTGGAAAGGCTTCCGTCAGGGGCGCCTGCGGTGGTGCGCTTGTCGGTGTAGCTCTCCGAGAAGGAGTTGGAGGAGTCGTAGCGGTTGGTAGAAGTAAGTGTGAGCCAATCGGTTACATTCCAGATGAGCTGGAGGTCTCCGACGAGGGACTCGCCGTGGCTCTTGTCGTAGTTGTAGAGCTCGTTGTGGAAGTAGTTCTCCGTCACTGCGGAATACCACTTCTTCTTGTTGTCACTTCTCTTGGAGTTGGTGACCTGGAGGGGCTCGCTGGTAACGTTGCCTTCCGCATCAATTATGTAAGGGATATCGAAAGGTTCCATCACATAGGCGTTCTCACGGGTGAACCAGTTGCCGCCGAGGGTATTGTCCTTGGTGTAGCTCACGCGGACGTTCATAGTGAGGCGTTCGGTGATGGGGGCGTTGAGGTTGACGCGGGCGGAGTTGCGCCAGTAGGCGGAACCAATGAGGGAACCCTTCTCGTTGTAGTGGTCTATACTGGCGTAGTAGCCCACCTTGCCGGCCTTGCCGGAAACGGAAGCGTAGTAGTTCTGTACGAGGCCTGTCCTGTAGGTGTTGTCAACCCAATTGAAGTTGTAGTTACCGAGTTCATCCTGCTTGGGAGCGTTGCCCTTGAGCTGGCTCTTGGTGTAGATCTTTGAGTAGAGGTCGTAGAGCTCGTAGGCATCCATCGGTTTGAACCTGCCGTGAAGGGCTCTCTTGGCTCCGACGCTGGCCTTGAAATTCACAGTGGCCTTGTCGCTCCTGGCACCCTTGGTGGTGATGACGATGACACCGCCGGAAGCTGCGGCACCGTAAAGTGCGGTGGCGGAAGCGTCCTTGAGGACGGTGAGGGTCTCGACATCGTTGGGGTTGAAGCTGCCTCCTGCGACGCCGTCAACGACGTACAGAGGGCCTGCGCCTGCATTGATGGAGCCGGTACCGCGGATGCGGATGTCGGCGCCTGCACCAGGCTGGCCGGAGGAGTTCATAACCATAACGCCGGCAACCTTTCCCTGGAGCATATTGCCCACGTCGGGGGTCGTGACGTCGGTGAGTTTCTCACCGGCAATGGAGACGACGGCGCTGGAGAGTTCGGCCTTCTTCTGGGTAGTATATCCTAGGACGACGACTTCCTCGAGCGCCTCGGTGTCGGGCGTGAGTTTCACGTTGATGACGGTCTGACCGCCCACTTTGACCTCCGTGCTCTGGTAGCCCAGGCTGGAGAAGGTGAGTATGGCGTCATCAGAAGCGTTGATGACATATTTGCCTTCATAGTCGGTCACCGTGCCGCCGCCCGTGGAAAGGGTGACTCCTGCACCGATGATCGGCTGTCCGTCAGAGGCGTCCACTACCGTACCCGAGACACTGTGTGTCTGGGCAAACGCGGCAATGCCCATAAGCAGCATAGCTGCCGAGGCAAGGACGCGGGAGATTGAACTTTTCATCTTTAAGGTAAATTTGTTGGTTATATTTTATAGTAAATCATTGAGTCCTACGAGGTTGAAGGCGCGGAAGTACTTGTCCATATCGCGTTCGATGCGGCCAAGGACAATCTCTTCAGCGTCGATGCCGAGCCGCTGGAGGTTGGCGTAGAGGATGCCGCGGGCGGCGAGGGGGGCGGGCTGCTGCCAGATGTAGCGGCAGCAGGTTGCGATGATCCACTCCTGGCGCTCGGGGGTGAGCTCGGCGAGGTCCTTGCCAAGCTCGTCTTCGTGGAGCCACTTCTCCCAGCGGTGGGAGTCGTGGACGGCCTCAAGGAGGGTGTCGCGCATATGCGAAAGCACGGCCACGCGGCCCTGGGCCTGGTATTCTCTCTCCAGGAGTTCGAGCTCGCACAGGGCGCGGTACTCGCTCATCGTGAATTCAGGGCCTACGTTGGCTGCGCCCATACCGCAAAGAGGATACTCCTCAGGGTTAGCTACATCATCGGTGTAGTGACCTTTAATGTAGCTACCCAAAGGACGTACCTTGGATGTAAGTCGCCTGGCTACTTCACCGTCAAACACCGTCGTGTCCAGGTCGGTGCCCACTTTCCCGACGATGAAGCAGGGCCATACATCCTCAAGACCAACATTTATTAACCCTTTTTTAAGTTCGTGTATGAAAGTGTCGAAAGTAGTTTCGTCGGCCAGTCCGCCGTGCACTTCCTCGGTTCCCACTTCGTAGGAAATCTCGGGAAGGCCCTTCGCCCTGCGGAAGCGCTCCACGTGGTCGATGAGTTCCACGGTGCGCGCGGCAACGACGTGAATGTCAATTATTTCGCCCTTGGGGACGTTGATATCCACAGTGGGATCCACGTGGATGAGGTCATATCCGGCGAGGACTGCGGCCTCGAAGGAAGCCTTCACTCCGTCCATCGCATCCTTGGTGGACCATTTCTCGGTGCGCTGCCTGTCCTTGAGCCAGGGGCCGCCGTGGTCTATGGCTATGATGACGGGGCCGGTGAAATGGACGCGCTCGGTCTCGAAGCGGACGGTGCGCACGAAGGCCTCCTGGGTCATTCCCGTGTAGCCTCCGTCGCAGTCAACCTGGTTGAGAGTGGCGGCGAAGTAGATGGGGGCGTTGTTGCGCTTGGCGGCACGCAGGGATGCGCGGATTACGGTAGGGGAATTGGGGCAGGCCCCGAATATGGTGCGGGGGATGCCGGTCCGGGCCTGAAGCTCATCGATGCGATGAAGCAGCTGTTCTGTCTTTCTCATTATTAGTTATATACGGTTACGCCCTCTACGACCCGGGATATGTTGCCGGAGACGGAGGGGGAGTCGGGGCTGAGCCCCAGGTCTATCGATTTGAACATACCCAGCAGCTGGGCCACGAAGATGAAGGATATGCATCCGTAGCAGGAGGGGATGACGGGCGGGAGGTCTATCTCCACGCACAGGTCGCACAGGCCCTCGAGGTCCGGCTTGCCGTGGCACACCGCGACGCTGGCCACCAGGTTGTTGTTCGCCTTGACCTGGCGGATGAGGTCGAGCTCATAGCGGCGCACGTTGGGGTTGGGGCTCAGCAGGTAGACCATCAGGGTCTTGTCGTTGACGACGGCCTTGGGTCCGTGGCGGAAGCCCATAAAGGAGTCGAATGCGCACATCACGGTGCCGTCGGTGAGCTCCTGGAGCTTGAGGCGGGACTCCTCGGCGAGGCCCTTCAGGGGACCGGAGCCAAGGAATACGGCGCGTTCGAAATCCTTGCCTGCAACCTTGCGGATTTCTTCCTCATAGGTCGCCATAGCCTTTTCTATTGCGTCGGAAAGGAGGTTGACGCTCTGCTCCTGGGCCTCGATGTCGCCGATATGGGCGATGAGCGAGCAGGCAAGCATCATCGAAGAATAGCTGCTCGTCATTGCCAGGGAGAGGTCGTTGGTCTCCGGAGGGAGCAATACCGTGAGGATATTGTCGCCCTGCATACGGGCAAGCTCGCCTTTTTCGTTGCAGGTTATGAAGATATGGGCGACTTTTCCGGCGGCCTTCTCAAGGGCCTTGACCGTCGCCACGCTCTCGGGGCTGTTGCCGGAACGGGCGAAAGAGACGAGGAGGACCTTGCTCTTGGCGTCGAAATAAAGATACGGATTGGTCAGGATATCGGTCGTTGCCAGGGGACGGGCCTCACGGAAGGGGGTGCCGAAAAGGGCGGGCTCGAGGGCGTCGCCTATGTAGGCCGAAGTGCCGGCGCCGGTGAGGACCGGACGGTAGCCTTCCGCCAGGTACTTTTCGACGAACGAGCGGATCTCTTCCTTGCGGGCACGGATCAGCTGATAGGTCTTTCTCCAGACTGCGGGCTGCTGCTTGATCTCCTTGTAGGTGTGGTATTGCTCAAACATAATAATGATAGGTCTATCAGATGCAAAAATATGAAATATTTAGCCAAATGCTTTCGATTAATCCGATTAATTTTTTAGTCGAAAGAAGCATTTTTCTTATTATTGCACCTATATTATTGATATATAATTATTTACGTGTTGTCTGAAAAATGTTTCAAACAGTTTCGATTTTTTCTAATACGAAACCGTTTCCACATTAATTTTCAGGCTTTTGAGCTGGTTGCGGACATTGGGCGGAAGGTGGTTGTCGGAGATGACCGTGCTCAGCTTGTCCGGCAGGCAGATGAATGCGAAGGCGCGCTTGTTGACCTTCGATGAGTCGAACACCGCGATGACTTCCCTGGCCCGGGAGATCATCACCTGGTTGGTGCTGGCCTCCTCTACGCTCGGGGTGGAAAGTCCGTCCTCGACGCTGAAACTGTCCACTCCCAGGAAGAGCTTGTCGCAGTAGAAAAGCTTGAGGTTGGACTCGGCCAGGGGGCCCACCGTGGAGTTGCTGGACTCGCGCACGCTGCCACCCAGGAGGATGACCTTGAAACGCTTGTACTTGAGGGCTTCCTCCATAGCCAGGACGGAGTTGGTGATGATGGTCAGGTCGTTGAATTTGTGAAGGTTGCGTGCAACTTCAAGGGCCGTGGTGCCGGAGTCGATGATTATCGTGTCACCGTCCTTTATGTGGGCGGCCGCAGCCTTGCCGATGGCCTGTTTCTGGCTGGAGTTGATGAGCTGCTTGAAGTTGTAGTTGTGCTCTTCGGGTTCTTCTATGCCGTTGTTGGATTTCATAATGGCTCCGCCGTGAACGCGGATGAGGAGCTTGCGGTCCTGGAGGATGCGGAGGTCCTTGCGAATCGTAACTTCCGAAACACCCAGTTCCTTGCTCAAAACCGAGACGGTAACCGATGAATCCTCCTTTACACGCTGCAGGATAGCGGACCTGCGCCCTTGTGCGGAATCGTAAATGTCCATAGTGTCAGTGTTTCGGGCAAAGTTATGAAATATTTTCATACGAAACAATACGAAATAGTTTTTTTTGTCTTTTTTATGATTTTTACCAATATATTAATATATTCGCATACTAAAACGAAACGACCGATGAAACTTTACGACATCGCCGCTATCGGCGAACTCAATGTAGACATCATCCTGAACCGCATCGAATCCGAGCCGGAGATAGGCAAGGAGAAATTTGCGAAGGATATGACTGTGACCCTTGGCAGCTCGACGGCCATCTTCGCAGCCAATGCCGCTGCGCTAGGCTCGCGAGTCTGTTTCGTGGGAATGGTCGGCCGCGACGCCTTCGGAGAACTGGTCCGTACTTCGCTCCAGGCCAAAGGCGTGGACACCAAGTACCTCATAGAAGGCCCGACCCCCACCGGAGCCACCATATGTATGAGCTATGGCGAAGACCGTGCGAACCTCACCTACCAGGGTGCAATGGACGTGATGGTCTTCGACGACATCGATCCGAAGGTCTTCGAGGAGGCCAGGCACATCCACCTGTCCTCGCTCTTTATGCAGTCCGCCCTGCTCCGCGATGTGGACAAAGTCCTCCAAGCAGCTGAGGCCCACGGAGTTACGGTGTCCCTCGACACACAGTGGGACCCTATGGAGAAGTGGGCCCTGGACTGGAAGAAGGTCCTCCCCCGCATCACCATATTCATGCCCAATGAGACCGAGCTCCAGGCTCTCACCGGCACCTCTTCGCTAAGTGAGGCTATCGAGGCGGTGATGCCCTATATCGGGGGTGCAATGCTTGTCAAATGCGGTTCCAAGGGCTCGATGCTGGTGCGCAGGGACGGCTCCTGCAAGATTCTCCCCGCCTTCCTCAACAAGGAAGTCGTGGATGCCATCGGCGCCGGCGACAGCTTCAATTCGGGCTTCATCAGCGCCTTCGTAAAGGGACTCTCCCTTGAGGACTGCCAGCAGACCGGCAACCTCACCGGCGCGGTCAACACCACCGCCGCAGGCGGCACGGGCGCTTTCACCAGCCTCGAGGCAGTGCGCAAGGTGTGCAAGGAACGTTTCGGACACGAACTTAAGATATGAGGAAATTTTTGACAGTGGCGGCCCTGGCCGTCGTCGCCTGCTCTCAGCCGCAGGACCGCCTCCTTTCGGGAGGAAAACCCGTCAAGGACCTGAAAGTCATTGTGAATGAACAGCCTGCGGGGGATATGCTGCTTCGCACCGTATCCTTCGTCAACACCGGCTTCGACGCCGTGCAGGTCGATGCGATGGAGACCTCCTGGGTCAGCGTCAAGGGCGGGGAGACCTGGACTTTCCAGCCCTCCTCCAGCTCCGAGCGCCTCGACTGGGCCTTCCCGGTGGAGGATGGTTTCTACCAGGAAAACTTCCTCGGAGTCAAGGAAGACTATGGCGGAGGCATCCCTATGGTCACCCTCTGGACCGCCGAGGACAACATATCCACCGGCATCGCCGAGCCAGTCCTGAAGCTCGTCTCTATGCCCGTCAGCCGCAAAGGCAAGGTGACAAGAGCCTGCATCAGGGAGGATTACGACACTCCCGTGGTGCTTCAGCCTGGCGACACGCTGACTTCCTGCAAGCAGTTCATCCTCAAGGGGAAAGGCGATTTCTTCGGTCCGCTCCGCACCTTCTCCGAGTATATGAAGGAGGCCTATGGATATGAGGCCCCCGTCTCCCCCGCCGATGCCTATGAGCCGGTGTGGTGCGCCTGGGGCTATGAGAGGCAGTTCACCGTGGATGAGGTGATAGGCACCCTTCCCAAGGTGGTCGAACTGGGCTTCAAGTGGGTGGATGTGGACGACGGCTTCCAGATATGCGAAGGCGACTGGAACGCCAACGACCGCATAGGCCCGGGCGGAATGCGCCGTATGACCGATGCCATCCACGCCGCCGGCCTTAAGGCCAAGCTGTGGTGGTGCCCCCTCGCGGCAGACCCTGAGAGTTCCCTTGCAAAAGAGCATCCCGAGATGCTCCTCATCCGCAAGGACGGCACCCACGCCGACATCTCCTGGTGGGACAGCTGGTACCTCTCGCCCATCAATCCATATACCCGCGAATATACCCTCGGCCTTGTGGATATGTTCCTGAAAGACTGGGGTTTCGATGGTTTCAAGCTGGATGGCCAGCACCTCAACCTCACCGCTCCGGACTACAATCCCGCCAGCGGTCTCGCCCGCCCCGAGGAGGCCTGCGAGCGCCTGCCGGAGTTCTACCGTGACCTGTATGAGCGTGCACAGGAAGACCGTCCCGGCGCAGTGGTGCAGCTCTGCCCCTGCGGCGATGCCTTCAACTTCTTCCTCACCCCGTACATCAACCAGGCCGTGGCGTCCGACCCCACTTCCAGCGCACAGATCCGCAGCAAGCGCCGCGCTTTCGCCGCTATGTGCCCCGGCCTTGCCTATTATGCCGACCACGTGGAACTTAGCGACGGCGGACTCGACTTCCCCTCGCAGGTGGGAGTCGGCGGCGTCATCGGCACCAAGTTCACCTGGCCCAAGCCCAACCCCTACGCCGAGCAGAACGGCGGCAGCATCCTGACCCCCGAGAAGGAGGCCCTGCTGCGCAAATGGGTCCCCATATATTCCGGGAAAATGCTTTCCAAGGGAGAATATCTCCCGCTGTATACCTTCGGCATCGAAAAGCCTGAGGCTCACGTGATTGCAAAGGACGGAGCAATGTACTACTCCTTCTTCGCCCCGTCCTGGAACGGAGAGCCTATCGAGCTTCGCGGCCTGCAGGCCGGCCGTGCCTACACCGTGACGGAATATGCCGCCGACGAGCCCCGCTCCTACACCATCACAGGAGCCGACCCTGTCATCCGGCCCACTTTCGAAGGAAATTACCTCGTAGAAGTTAAATAATTATAAACCATAACGTTATGATCAAAAGAATCCTTACCTTAATGCTGGCCGTTTCTGTGCTGGCCTACTGCAAACCCGCTGCCGAGCAGCAGGGCGATCCCAGTGCAAATCCTTCCGAGGAGCCTTCAAAGGAGCCCGCAAGCGCCGACCCTTCCCAGGATGTCGATGACGCGATCTACGCCAAGGCTGCCCCAGAGGTAAAGAATGGCGACAAGGTGCTCGCGACCAATCCCAATATGCAGAAGTTCCTCGACGAGGTGACCTACGAGGACAAGGACTGCACCGATCCCAAATCCACCAAGATTTACGATTACTATGGTGGCTACAACGGCAAGACCTACGATGAAAACGGCAACGAAGATCCCAACGGTGAAAAGGTGAAGAACCCCAACTCCGACAAGCCGTGCTCCTACAGTATCCGCTGGAAACCCAACGCAGACGCAGGTGCCATCACCACCCATCTGGAGGATGCAACCGGCTGGAAGGCAGATTATTCCTCAAAGGCAGGAACCGCTTTTGTCGATATCACCAATCTGGTCCCCAACGTGAAATATACCTACAAGTCCACCGCTGCTGACGGCACCGTTATGGCCGAAGGCTCTTTCGAGACCTATGGTGGCGTCCACCAGGCCTTCTTCGCCAATGCCTGCCGCAACGGACGTGACCTCGGCGGCTGGAAGACAGCCGACGGCAAGACCATCAGGTACCGCCTCCTCTACCGCGGCGGCCGTATGAACTACGGTGAGACCGTCAGCAAGGCCGGAAGGGAAGAAATCGTCCGCCAGAATGTCCTCGCCCAGCTCGACCTTCGCGGAAAGAGCGACGTCAACAACGCTCCCGCAGTGCCCGGCAATGATTTCTGCGCACCTGTCATCGAGCAGGGCGGAAAGGCTATGCTTACCGATGTCTATGCCGACGGCGACAAGAAGGGCCTCAACAAGACCAAGGAGTGCTTCATGTTCTGCTACAACAGCGTCAAGGCAGGCAAGGGCGTGTGGTTCCACTGCTCGCTCGGCCGCGACCGCACCGGCACGCTCAGCATCCTGCTGATGGGTCTTCTCGGCGTTCCCGAGCACGATATCGCAAAGGAATATGAGCTGACCTACTTCGCTCCGGTTGGCTACAGCGTCTCCAGTTCCGAATATTCAGATCCCGACGACTACTATTTCCGCAACACCCACTGCGCCTGGGTCTACAGCGAAATAGTTCCCTACTTCTGGAGCCTCGCAGGCAGCGGCTCTTTCGCCGACGGTGTTGAGAAATATCTCATCGACGTGGCTAAGGTCGACAAGGCAGTTATTGATGATTTCCGCAGCATAATGCTTCAGTAATATGAAAAAGATTTTTGCAGCACTCTTTATCGCAGTCCTGGTCGCCTCCTGCTGTGGCCAGGGCAGCAACGACATCGGTTATGTCATCAAGGACAACCAGATAGTGTATAACACCCCGCCCCGCCCGGCCGGCCAGCAGTCCATGCTGAAGTTCGCCGCCGAGCCCATCGAGCACGTGCGCATCGGCCTCGTCGGCCTTGGCGACCGCGGTTCAGGCGCAGTGCACCGTTTCCCCTATCTGGAGGATGCCTCCCTGGTGGCCCTGTGCGACCTTTTCCCGGACAGGGTTGAAAAGGCACAGAAGATACTCGAGGAGCACGGAGCTCCCCGCGCCAAGTATGA
>JAEEGL012014371.1_pt1 | contig 27941 bp, 19 predicted proteins | sample 9134231 | NCBI WGS metagenome assembly JAEEGL01 (sample SAMN16246548, study PRJNA631951) | gut metagenome | biome: gut microbiome; feature: rumen; material: fiber-attached | host: Bos | place: Iran: Karaj | collected 2018-10
GCACTGGTCGCCGTAGGCACCCTCGTTGTGGCAGTGGGGGCACTCGCCGGTGACGTAGCGGTCGGCCAGGAACTGGTGGGCCTCTTCGTCGTAGAGCTGTGTGGTGGTCTCTTCGGTCAGCTTGCCTTCGTCGTAGAGCTTGCGGAACCACTCGGCAGCAAACTTATGATGGGTCTCGCTGGTGGTGCGGCTGTAGATGTCGAACGAAATGCCGAACTCCTGGAACGAGTCCTTGATCATCTTGTGATAGCGGTCGACCACGTCCTGCGGGGTGATGCCTTCCTTACGCGCGCGAATAGTAATAGGTACGCCATGCTCGTCGCTTCCGCCTATGAACATCACGTCGCGTTTCTTCAGTCGGAGGTAGCGCACGTAGATGTCGGCAGGTACGTAGACACCGGCCAGATGGCCTATGTGGACACCGCCGTTGGCGTAGGGCAGAGCCGATGTGACGGTGTAGCGTTTGAATTGTTTCTGTTCCATGGATTATCTTTCGTTCTTTTTGTTTGTTTGTGGCTGCAAAATTACTACTTTTTGGGCAGTTAGAGCGGCAAGTTGACGTTAAAGCGAGTTAAAACAGCCACAGCACCGATGTTAAACGATGTCGAGCAGCTGGCTGAAGTGGCTTATCTCCACCATGCGGGGGTGCTTAAATTGTTCGTGATGCTCCAGTTGCCAGGTGAGGTGGAACGGTATGTAGACGGCCATCCATCCGGCAGCCAGTGCCGGGGCAATGTCGCTTTTGAGCGAGTTGCCCACCATGACCATGCGCTTGGGATTGGCCCCCAGTTTGCGGGCCAATGAACGGAAGTCGGCTTCGCGCTTGTCGCTGGTTATCTCGACGTGGCAAAAGTAGTCGGCCAGTCCCGACCGTTCCAGCTTGTGCTGCTGGTCGAGTAGTTCACCTTTGGTGAAGAGCACCATGGGCCGTCCCTGCTGACTGAGCTGCCACAGCGTCTCGCGCACCTCGGGCAGTGGCGTGCAGGGAAACTCGAGCAGCTTGTAGCACTGGTTGAGGATGTCGTGCAGCGTGGTGGCCGCAATCTGTCCCTGACTGACGCGCATGGCCGTTTCGAGCATGGACAGCGTGAAAGCCTTCACGCCGTAGCCCAGCAGTCGCATGTTCTTGCGCTCGGTGGCGAAGAGCTGTGCGGCGGCCTCGTCGCGGTCTTTCACCCAGGGCAGCAGTTCGTCGTAGAGTTGGCTCATGACCACCTCAAAGTGTCCCTGGCAGTCCCAGAGTGTGTCGTCGGCATCGAATACAATGTGGCTGATGTCTGTTTGGGCCATGTGTGGGGTGGGGTGTTGTGTGAAAACAAGTGGATGTGCCAGACACTCACTGACACATCCGCTTGTATGTTTGTTTTTTCTGTAATGAACGGATTACTTGGATTCGTTGCAGTAAGTGATCATCGAGGTCTGGAAATTGTCCTCATAATCCTCCTCGTCGTCCCAGTCATCATCATCGTCGTTGGCTCTGGTCTTCCTGCTTTCCATCTCCTGATCGTCCAGGTCTTCCTGCACGGCCAACTGGGCGCCACGGTAGCTCACCTTAACTGTTCCGGCTTCGCTTCCGTCGTCCATGTTGTCGTAGTTCCAAGAGTAGCGCAGCAGTCCAGTCTTCTCGTTAATCCACGACCATGTGCTGACGGCCAGTGTGTTGTCGTTGTAGGTCACGAGATAGGTTCCGGCCTTGGTGAAGGTGACGGTATTTGGATAATCCTTCATCTCTTCCTTCCATTCGTTCTCGTAAGCCTCGGCACTGTCGTCATCGTCCAGGTCCCATTCGAAGTACTTCTTGTTCAGCTCGTACATGTCGCGTCCGAACTTGTAGAGCTCGTCCATCTTGTACTCCTTGTCGTAGATGTTCTTGCCCTGCATGTCGATGATCATGCGTATGCTGGCCAGATCCCATGTGCGGCAAAGCTTGGTCGTTTCGTCGCTTTCGGGCTTCTGGTTCGTGCGCTGAGCGGTCAGTGGGGGCAGCTTGGTGCCATCTTTGGTGGTAATCTCAATGCTCATAGCACTGTCGCTGCTGCCGGTGATGGTCACTGTGCCGTAGCCTTCCAGCTCGAAGGTGCCGTCACCCTTCTTGGTGTACTTGCCCTCGATCACGTTGCCGTAAACGGTGTTGCGGGTCAGTGTCTTGCGTGCCATGCGCAGGAAGCGGCCTTTGGGCAGCGTGTTCTTTATGTTGCGGGCCTTGTAGCCTCCTCTCAGCGTGATGAGGTAGCGTCCACTCTCGGTCAGCTCCAGTGTCTTGATGTCGCTGTCGGGCGAGGTAATTTCATAGAATGCGGCTACGTCGGCATATTCCGGATTGTCCAGGTTGTCATTGCCACCGTTGTTGGCAGTCTTCCACTCATTGTACAAGCCATCGACCATCGCCTGCTGCGTTGTGTTGGCCTTGGCCAATACACGGCCATCCTCGTCGGTCAGCTGGGGCTGTTGGCTAGCAGGCGCTGAGTAAACCAGCGTCCATTTGTCACCTGTCTCGTCGGTGATACTTACCGTGTTGCCACTAATGGTGTAGTTGAACTTGCAGTTGTCGCGTGTCCACTCTGCGATGGACAGATTCTGGTTGTCAAGGAGGTAGGACTCGTAGTAGCCCGTTCCGTCCTGACGGAAGAGGTAGCTCTCAACAATCCGTGTCCACGATTTGCCCGTCGTGGCATCGCTGCCGTTTGAGGCATATTCCACCACCCACTGACCTGCCAGGTCGCTGACGGTAGGCGTAGGCGTGGGAGCAGGATTGTCGTTGTCGTCGTCATCGCTGCCGCAGGCCACCACGGTCATCAGGCCGATCATTACGAATGCAGCCAGCGAGAGCATCTTGCTCATCTGAAGGAAATACTTTTTCATTTTTCTCTTGTTGTTGTTTTTTTCTCCTGTTGTCTGCCCGTGGCAGGAGGGGGATTGGGGTTGTGTTCTGATTGTTTTTGCATGGCCGTTGTCCGCTGTCCGGGGCAGTCTTGCCAGTGGTGCTGGCAGTCAGTGCGGTCGTAGCCATGTTGGTTTTCTGGCTACAAAGGTAATAATAATTTCTAAAACCCTACAACATTATGCTGTTTTTTTTGCAACTGAGCCTTGGCTTGCCCGTTTTTGAGGATCAAAACGGGTGGCTTGCAGCTGAGGCTCAGTTGCGTTGTAACTAAGCCTCAGTTGTGACGTAACTGAGCCTTAGTTGCAGGCTAACTGAGGCTCAGCTGCAGGCCACTGCCGGACGGCTGTCGTGGAGTGGCAAAATGGTTAATTTCTCTGAAACAATTGGTGGCGTGCGGAAAAATGCGTACCTTTGCACGCTATTAATAAGGTATAAGCGAAAATATCATGGCATGTATACTACATATTGACACCAGCACCATGGTGTGTTCGGTGGCCGTGAGCGAGGATTCGCAGGTGATTTTCCATCAGGAGTTGCGTGGTGAGCAGAAAGGCAGCAGTGCCGAACAGCTGGGCCCGATGGTAGACGAGGCCCTGTCGTTCACCGACAGCCACGCTATTCCGTTCGATGCCGTGGCCGTGAGCTGCGGCCCTGGCAGCTATACGGGACTGCGCATCGGTGTGTCGATGGCCAAGGGTGTGTGCTACGGGCGCAACCTGAAGCTCATTGCCGTGCCCACCCTTGAACTGCTCTGTGTGCCCGTGCTGCTGAGAGAGCTGACAGCCGACAGCCAGGAACCCCTGCTCTGCCCCATGATCGACGCCCGCCGCATGGAGGTCTACGCCGGACTCTACGACCGCGCACTGCGCCCCGTTCGTCCTGTGCAGGCCGATGTGGTCGACGCTTCGACCTACAAGGCTTGGCTCGACGAGCGTCCCGTGTACTTCTTCGGCAGCGGAGCCGCCAAGTGCATGGAGGCCATCAGCCACCCCAATGCCCACTTCATTGAAGGCATCGAGCCTCAGGCCCGCTGGATGCAGCCCCTGGCTGAGCGCCGCTTCCTCAACGGTCAGTTCGAGGACGTGGCCTACTTCGTGCCCTTCTATCTGAAAGACTACGTGGCGAAAATGCCACGCAACATGCTGAACACCCTAACTGAGAGGACTTAGAAAGTAACAATGGAAATACAAGGATTAGACTACAACACCCAGCGCGAGTCGCTGCAGATGCCTGAATACGGGCGCGAGATACAGAAGATGGTAGACCATGCCGTGAGCCTTTCTTCACGGCAGGAACGGCTGCGTTGCGCCATGGCCATCGTGAAGCAGATGGAGAATAAGGTGCCGCAGATACGCGAGAATGCCAACTACAAGCAGACACTCTGGGACCACCTGTACCTCATGAGCCACAAGCAGCTCGACATCGACTGGCCCTTCGACGTGTCGGGCGCTGAGGTCATCCACTCCAAGCCGCAGCCCATGAAGCTGCCGCAGAGCCAGATTCGCCTACGCCACTACGGACGGCTGGTCGAGGAACTGCTGGAGAAGCTGAAGACCATGCCCGAAGGCAACGAGCGCGATGAGCTGGTGCGCCTCACGGCCAACCAGATGAAGCGCGACCTCATGCAGTGGGGACACGGCTCGGCCGACAACGAGAAGGTGGCCGACGACCTGGCCCGGCTCACCGATGGCGTCATCCAGCTCGACCTGGGCAACTTCCGCTTCGACCGCGTCAGCGTAGCAGCCGAACCTGGCAAGCGAACCAACAACAAGAGGAGAAAGTAGATGGCAGCATTCATCATCGAAGGCGGACACCCGCTGTCGGGAACCATCCAGCCGCAAGGCGCCAAGAACGAAGCCTTGCAGGTCATCTGTGCCAGCCTGCTCACCAGCGAGGAGGTCATCATCCGCAATGTGCCCAACATTCGCGATGTGAACAACCTCATCCAGCTGCTCAAGGACATGGGCGTGAAGGTGGGCCAGACGGAGGGAGGCTACTCCTTCCAGGCCGACGACCTGAACCTGGACTACCTGCAGAGCGACGAGTTTGTGCGCAAGTGTGCCCAGCTGCGCGGTTCGGTACTGATGATCGGGCCGCTGCTGGCCCGCTTCGGCAAGGCGGTCATCACCCAGCCTGGCGGCGACAAGATAGGACGCCGCCGTCTGGACACCCACTTCCTGGGCTTCAAGATGCTGGGGGCACAGTTCCACCACCTGGAGCAGCGCGGTGTCTACGAAATAACGGCTCCCGCACGCAGCTCGCTGAAGGGCACCTACATGCTGCTCGACGAGGCCAGCGTCACCGGCACGGCCAACATTGTCATGGCTGCCGTACTGGCACGCGGTACCACCACCATCTATAATGCTGCCTGCGAACCCTACGTGCAGCAGCTGTGCCATCTGCTCAACGCCATGGGAGCTCGCATCTCAGGCATTGCCTCGAACCTGCTCACCATTGTTGGCGTCGACCGTCTGCACGGTGCCAGCCACCGCATCCTGCCAGACATGATCGAGGTGGGGTCGTTCATTGGCATGGCCGCTATGTGTGGCGACGGCATCCGCATCAAGGACGCATCGGTGCCCAACCTGGGCATCATTCCCGATGCCTTCCGCCGTCTGGGCGTGAAAATCAGGATTGAGGGCGACGACCTTGTCATTCCCCATCAGCGTCACTATGAGATACAGTCGTTCATCGACGGCACCATCATGACACTGGCCGATGCACCCTGGCCGGGCCTCACACCCGACCTGCTGTCGGTGCTTATCACCGTGGCCACGCAGGCACGCGGCTCGGTGCTGTTCCATCAGAAAATGTTCGAGAGCCGCCTGTTCTTCGTCGACAAACTCATCGACATGGGGGCCCAGATCATCCTGTGCGACCCCCATCGTGCTGTCGTCGTGGGCCATGACCGCAAAATCCAGCTGCGTGCCCAGCGCATGTCGAGTCCCGACATCCGTGCCGGCATCGCCCTGCTCATCGCTGCCATGAGTGCCAACGGCAAGAGCCGCATCGACAACATTGAGCAGATTGACCGTGGCTATGAGAACATCGAGGCAAGACTGAACGCCCTCGGTGCCAGGATAGAAAGAGTTTAGACCCCATGATCAAGCAAGAAGAAGTCTACCGTATCGGCCGCATAGGCAAGGCGCATGGCGTGAAAGGCGAAGTGTCGCTACAGTTCGACGACGACGTGTTCGACCGTGTTGATGCCGAATACCTCATTCTTAATGTCGACGACATCCTTGTGCCTTTCTTCATGGAGGAGTACCGCTTCAAGAGCGACACCACGGCCATTGTGAAGTTCTGCGACATCGACACTCAGGAGCGTGCCCGCGAACTGACTGGCTGCGACGTTTACTTCCCCCGTTCGCTGGCCGACGAGTCCGAAGAGCTCACCCTTTCCTTCCTCGTAGGCTTCGACATCATCGAAGCAAAGACCGGCCGTCGCATCGGCACCATTGCTGCCGTCGACGACCAGACCACAAACACCCTCTTCGAGTTGGAGGACGGCAGGCTCATCCCTGCCAACGACGACTTCGTCACCAACATCGACAACAAGAAAAAACAGATTACCATGGTCCTTCCCGAAGGACTCTTAGACTTATGAAACGACAAATAGCAATATTAGGCTCTACCGGAAGCATCGGCACGCAGGCACTCGAGGTAATCGAGGAGCACAGCGACCTGTATGAGGTCTACTGCCTCACTGCCAACAACAAGGTGGAGCTGCTGGCCCGGCAGGCCCATCAGTTCCATCCTGCTGCTGTGGTCATTGCCAACGAGCAGCGCTACGACGAACTGAAACAGCTCATGCAAGACCTGCCCGATGTGAAAATATATGCGGGTGCAAGGGCACTCGACGAAATCGTTGAGGCTCAGCCCATCGACATGGTGCTCACGGCCATGGTGGGATTTGCAGGTCTCTCGCCCACCATTCATGCCATCAAGGCCGGCAAGACCATCTGCCTGGCCAACAAGGAAACGCTTGTCGTGGCTGGCGAACTGATTCTGCAGCTGGCACAGCAGTACCACACGGCCATCCTGCCCGTCGACAGCGAGCATTCGGCCATCTTCCAGAGTCTGGTGGGCGAAGACGAGAATCCCATCGACAAGATCTTGCTCACCGCCAGTGGCGGGCCTTTCCGCATGAAGACCATGGACGAGATTGCCCTTGTGACAAAGGCCGACGCCCTGCGTCATCCCACGTGGGACATGGGCGCAAAGATTACCATCGACTCGGCGTCGATGATGAACAAGGGCTTTGAGGTCATCGAGGCCAAGTGGCTCTTCGGCGTGGAGGCCGGCCAGATTCAGGTGCTGGTGCATCCGCAAAGCATCGTCCACTCGGCCGTGCAGTTCCAGGACGGCAGCGTGAAGGCCCAGCTGGGCGTGCCCGACATGCGCCTGCCCATACAGTATGCCTTCTCCTTCCCACACCGACTGCCACTGAGCGGCGAAAGGCTGAATCTCTTCAGCACGCAGAAGCTGGAGTTCTTCGAGCCCGACCTGAAGAAATTCCGCTGCCTGGCCATGGCCTACGAGGCACTGGCACAGGGCGGCAACATGCCCTGCATCGTGAATGCAGCCAACGAGGTGGTGAACCGCGCCTTCTTGGAAGACCGGTGCCGCTTCCTGCAAATGGGCGACGTGATTGCTCAGACCATGCAGCGCGCCACCTTCATCAAGACGCCCACGCTCGAAGACTACATGCAGTCCGATGCCGAGGCAAGGCGGATTGCCGGTGAACTGTTGTCAATTAAGAATTAAAATTCTCAACACTAAATTCATAAAATGGAAGTATTTCTGATTCGTGTACTACAATTCATGCTCGCCATCTCGCTGCTGGTACTCCTGCACGAGGGCGGACACTTTTTCTTCTCAAAGCTCTTCGGCGTCAGGGTCGACAAGTTCTATTTGTTCTTCGACCTGGGCATAGGCAAGTGGAGCGGCAAGCTGTTCAGTCATAAGCCTAAGAACAGCGACACCGAGTATGGTGTGGGCTGGCTGCCGCTGGGCGGCTACTGTAAGATTTCGGGAATGATCGACGAGAGCTTCGACACCGAGCAGATGAAACAGCCCGAACAGCCGTGGGAGTTCCGTTCAAAGCCGAGCTGGCAGCGCCTGCTCATCATGATTGGCGGCGTGCTGGTCAATTTCCTGCTGGCCCTGTTCATCTATTCCATGATCCTGTTCTCCTGGGGCGACACTTACATCCCCGTACAGAACATGACCTACGGAATGAAGTTCAACACTGAGGCACAGGCACTGGGCTTCAAGGACGGTGACATTCTGAAGAGCTTCGACGGACAGGAGTTCAAGGAGTATGGTGCCGACCTGTTCCGTCAGATCTCTGAAGCCCATGATGTGACGGTGTTGCGCGATGGTCAGGAGGTGAGCATCCCGCTGACAGGCGACCTGAACCTGCTGAACATGATCAAGTCCGATCCCCGCTTCGTAGAGCCTCTGCTGCCCATGAGCATCGACAGCGTGGCTTCCGGATCGCCTGCCGAGAAAGCCGGTATCGTGGCTGGTGACAAGATTCTGAGCATCAATGGCCATGAGGTGGCCAACCACAATGAGTTCATTGACGAACTGGGACGCCTGAAGGACATGATGACAGCCGCCGTTACTGCCGAAGACAGCCTGAAGGTGCGCACCGTGCAGCTGGTCGTGGCCCGCAGCAACGAGCAGCAGGACACGCTGCAGGCCGTGCTGACGCCCGATGTGACGATGGGCTTCTTCAACATGTCGCTGCAAAAATATGAGAAGAAGACCGTTGAGTACGGCTTCTTCGAGAGCTTCCCCGCAGGCATCAGGTATGGCTGGCACGTGCTGGCTTCCTACGTTGACGACATGAAGTATGTGTTCACCGCCGACGGAGCCAAGTCGCTGGGCGGCTTCGGAGCCATCGGCTCGCTGTTCCCACCCGTATGGGACTGGTACATGTTCTGGAAAATGACGGCCTTCCTCTCCATCATCCTGGCCTTCATGAACATCCTGCCCATCCCTGCCCTCGACGGCGGCCACGTGCTCTTCCTGCTGTATGAGATGATTACGCGCCGCAAGCCTTCGGAGCAGTTCATGATCCGTGCCGAGTATGTGGGCTTCGGAATCATCATCCTTTTGATGGTTGTAGCCAACCTGAACGACATCTTGCGCTGGCTGGGCTACCTGTAAGCCAGAAGACAATAAATGAAAATCCGGAGGTTCCCGTCTTTGTTAGGAACCTCCGGATTTTTCGTTTCTAGATTCTTTCTCTTACTTCATAATGGTCTTGCGGGGCTTTGAGTCGCCGCCACCCACTACGATGTAAAGACCCTTGTGGGCCTGGGTGGCACTCACGCGGCGGCCCTGCAGGTCGTAGAGCTGAACGGGAACAGTCGTGCTGACTCGTGTGTCGCTGATGCCTTCAGGCACGTTCACGCCATAGACGAAGGTGGCTACGTCGCTGTCGGTCCAACCGTCCTTCACGGCCATAGCCTTAATCACCGTTTCGCCGGTAATGACGATGGGCTCGGTGTAGAGCTGTCGTGAGCCCTGTTCGTCGCAGGGGCAGGAGCCGTCAGTGGTGTAGTAGATCTGTGCGCCCTCCGTGCGGGTCGTGAGCGTCACCATCTCTCCGGGTTCCAGCAGCCAGCCTGAGCCAGGCGTAGCGTCGGGGCGCTCCACCAGCAGGTAGTCGGGATTCTTCACGTCTACCACCACCATCTCCTCAGCCATTTCGTTGTCGATGGTCAGCATCACGTTTGTAGAGCCTTCGGTCTTGCCGGTGACGGTGACGGTGGCCTTGCCTTCGGCGTCAAGCACTACTTCGTTGGCACTCATTTCCACCAGTTGGTTGGAGGTGGTGAGGAGTCGCAGCGTCTTGCCTGCACCGGCCTCGGCGGGCACCACAGCTACGTTCAGTTCGCGGCTGTCGCCGATGGCCATCTGCAACTGCGGTTCTGTCTCGATGCGCTCTATGCGCATCTCCACGTCGAGTTGCTGCATGTAGTCCTGCTGCATGGTTACACCACAGTAGCTCTTCACGCGGTGGTTCACGATGAGCAGCACTTCGTCGGCACCCTGCCAGCCTGTCTCTGAGGTCAGCCTCAATCGGCTGGCGTAGGTGGTCTCTGAGCCTTTGGCGGCTGCCTCTTCGTTCAGCAGTTCCACCTTGATGTCGCTGAGCAGCGTTTCCTTGCCGCCACGAATCACTTTCACTTTCAGCATGTCGGGGGTGAGCGTTTCGGGCTGCATGTACTTGCTGAACAGCAGTTCAATGCCGTCCTGATACACGTGGACCATCTCCACCTCGGGAGCTGTGCGCTGCACCATCGGGATGTTCACCTCCAGTTGTGGCGGCGGCACGGGCAGCCACTCAGAGCGTGCAGGCTCGTAGCCGTCCTTCTCGTAGCGTACCTGCCACATACCCATTGGCACGTCCCATCCATATTTGCCCAGCTCGTTGGTCAGCTGCGGGTTCTGCTGGTCGAACTCCTGGGCGTTCCAGCGCTGTTCAATCACCACCCAGTCGCCGTAGTTGTCCTGCAGGCTGTCCTTATAGTAGCAGGTGGCGCTCACACCCTCCAGTCGGTTCGAGGGCACTGCCTCATAGACGTAGCCTGATGGGTCAATCAAAGGAATGATGTCGTCGGTAACGGGGAAGAAGCTCTTTGCGTGTTCGCAACCAGGTACTTGAGAGAGTTGCTTAATAAGATCATTCCTGGTATTTGCTAAATTTACTTCAGCCACATAATGGGCAACTTCCATCTCTACGTCGGCACCCAACGAAACAAGTGACGCTACATCACCTGCCTTTGGATTCCAAATAGATACTATAGCACTTACTCCTGTCGACAAGGTGTTACCCACGATTTTCAAACCATTATTCCATGCATTGTCGCTCTTTCCTTCTTTTAACTGTCGTATGATATCCTTGCCTCGGCTATTGTCACCACAATTCATGTCGGCAAACATAATAACTTGGTCCCATTTCCAGTCATCATCATATAATGTATTAAAGGTCTCGTAATTAGTAAACCCAAGACTCACTATTGAGGCTGCAGCCCCTACAACTGATCCTACTTGTTTTAGTTTGGTGGCCATATTGTTTGCCTTAAGTAACTTGTCTTGATTATTCAACACTTCTAAAGCGTTTTTATCAATGTTTGCCAATAGAAGTTCGTCGAAAAAACCTGTCCCGATTAGATTATATGCGTCTATTGCGCCATCTAAAGATTTTTGAGCGATATTAAGATTATTGGTAGCCATTTTGATCAATGACCATGCTGCTACATCAGCAGACTTACTGATACCAATAGATTTGGCGTCTGACCAAATAGCGTCTCCAATTCTCTTGCCAAACTCTGCAAGAGAGAAACCTCCACCATCAGTCCCCCCTGCTCTTCTACTACACATATATTCTTTAGGATGTTCTGAATAGTCGATAATGAAGCGGTCGCCGCCCTTGTCGTTGACAAACACAAACTTCAAGATTTCTTTATCGGACTCTGATTCATCAAGATGCCAGTTGCCGTCGCTCATGTCCTCGTAAATGTTTCCAGTTGTGGGCGTTCCAACGATGTATGTATAGGAAGGTGTCCACATGCCATTACTTAACTGGTAAGGTGGAATATAGACGTTAGAAGTCATGCAATCATTGTTCCATTGCTCCACTAATTTATATTCATCAGTTTGCGTCAAGTCCGGACACAACTGGAACCAGATAGCATCACGTTCCGCATCGGTGATTGATATATCATTCAGCTTCTTTATCAGTTGTTCCTCTTCTTCCGTTAATGCGATTTCTTTACCTCCATTCAGCTTTTTGGCGATGTCCATGGATTCATCCATTAATGTCGCAATGTAGTCCCAGTCGCGTTCGCTCTTTTCTAATTCATTCTTGATTTGATTGGTTACGTTCTCTAATTGCTGAATCAAATTTTTCTCCTTTGCCATTGCTGCCTTCAGCATCTTCACGAAGCGGTTGTTGCTTTCCGTATCTTTGGGGAACTCGAAGTCGTCGGCATACTCGTAGCCTACCGAGAAGTTCTTGGGCAGTTTGTCAAGACCTACGGTTTCTTCATAGTGGAAGATCTTCATGTCGGGGGTGAACTGCTCGCCGTACTGCAAGTAGCGGGAGTCTATAGCCCGGTCGTCCATAAAATACAACTGGGAATGGGTTACATAATGGTGGCCGGGGGCAACCCCTTGGGTAGTTGGCAAGTCCATCCAATTATCGATACCCAAGTGGAAGTCCTGGGTCTCGTAATTGTCGCTGTTGTTTCCGTAGTGTTTTGTCAGGATAATCTTCTTGTCCTTCAGCATGTCGAAGAGCTTGTCGTTGTGCAGGAAGTGGACAAAGTAGTGCAGATGAGCCAATTGTTTCTTCGGACTAACCGAATAAGACTTTGCGGAGAGCGACCTGGATAATAGGCCAATAGTGACGGCGGGATGATAATATTCTATAAATTCACCTGATAAGCCAGCAATACCTCGACCAGATCCTGAAGTACTCGATGTAGACGTCTGATAAATGCCCAAGTCCGAAGGAACAATGGCAACGGGGTTGTACATCACCGACTTGGTCTGTGTCAGCAGGTATGATCCGTCGGTTGCAATCAGCTTGGCCTGCAGGTTGTGGTAAGAGTAATAGTAGGCATCGTGGAGTTTACAGTGCAGCGAAGCCTTGTTGTTGTTCGCCCATTTAATGGTATAAGATTCTCCCCCACTCCCAAGACCAATACCAATACCATAATCTTCCACTTCATATACGCTTGTCAGGTCGTGTATCGTTCCAATGAGCACGCCATTGTCGTAGAACTCTGCCGACTGGTATTTGCCATAGGGAATGTTCTTCAGGTTGATGGTCACGTCGGGGGTGGGTGTCTCTTCGGGCACAAACAACTCCACGCTGTGGGCTTCGACCCTTGCCGAGCCTAAGGGCTGGCGCAGGCGTTGTCCGTTGTAGTCGAACTCCACGTAGGCCGCTGCCGTCATGATGCCGTCGTTCTTGGGCATGAGGCAGAACTTCACCTCGTCGCCGTTGTGCAGGCTGTCAACCTCTGCGGTCTGCTCGCCCTTGGCATAGTCGTGGAGCAGGGTGTTGAGCACCACCGATCCGTCGACAAACTCTGCGTTGTTGTCGTAGTCCACGATGAGGCGCACGTTGCTGATGCCTTCGCAATATTCATCCTTGAAGTCGATGCTGGCGCGGAACGTAGCCGCAAAGTCCTTGCGGGGATTGGCTGTGGTGCAGATAAACGACCCCTTGCTGCCAATGTAGGAGAAGCGACCCTCCACGAAAAGGGGCACTGTCGTGAACGCTGCCAAGGCCGTCTCGCCCAGGCTTACGCTGATGGTCTTCTTCACATACTCCACCTGGTCGTGCAGGCCCAGACGGTTGAAGTCGTCGAGGGTGCCGATGCCAGTAAACTGCTGGCTGTTGCCCATCATCACCACGGTGTAGTTGCCTGTGGGCAGGTAGCTGAAGTCTGCCTTGCGGCCCTGGCAGCCCTTAGAGTCCACCAGTCGTCCGTCGCTGTCGTAGAGCATGGCGCGCACCGACTCGTTCTTGCTGTTCTCGTAGGTGGCCTCCACGCTGCCGTTGGCCGTGATGGTGAACTCCACCATCAGGTCGCTCACGGTCATTTCCTGTATGGTGTCGCCAAAGTGGCCCGCCAGGCTGTGGGCCGTAATGGCCAGCACATCGGTAGAGTCGACGCTTTCGGGCAGAATGAGATAGGGGTACTGCAGGCGTGCATCAGGTACGGACGTGCCCTTCGTCTCGTTCATCACGCTCACGGCAATGTCCTGATAGTCGCTGTAGCCGTTGGCAATAAAGCCTACGGTAATGCCCTTGAAGGGTCGCAGGCGCACGGTGGGCAGTGCCTCCAGACGGGCCACGCTGTCGATGGTGACCGTTTCGGTGTAATAGCCGTCGAGCGACACGGTGAGGGAGGCGGGATAGTCGCTGTAGAGCGAAAGCTCGCTGTAGCCGTAGTTGTCGGTGGCTCCCGATGCGTTGTGATTATATTGGCCGTGCAGGGTCTGCGTGGCCTGCAGCCAGGCTCCGCTCAGATAGCCGCCGCCGTCGTCGTTCACCACAAGGGCGGCCAGTGTCTTCTTCGCCAGCGGCTGCAGGGTAGCGACAATCTCGTTGTCACTGGCGGTGGCTGCCACTGTGTGCTCCACCCGTGCTGGCAGCTGGCAAGTGCGTGCCAGCGCTTCGGGCAAGGTGATGACGGCCGTGAGGCGGCAGCCTTCGGTGAGCTGTGTCAGCGTGGTGCCGCTGCCCAGCGCGTTGCCGTTGGCATCGAGCCAGTGGACTGTTACCTGCGGGCTCACGTCGATACCGTTCTGCTGCACCACGCGCAGTGTCACGTCGTAGAGCGGTTTCAGGTCGGGCAGGGTGATGTTGATGGGGCTGGTGCCCAGGTCAATGTTCTCCATCTGACTGAGCACTTCGCCTTTCTGGCTGACGAGATAGACGTGGTAGGGACAGTCGTGGATGAGGTCGAAGACGTAGGTCATGCGGTCGCTGACAATGTACTTCTGGCGCACACCGCTCTTGGCGTTGACCACCTCTAAGCGCATGTTCTTGCAGCGGCCGTCGGCACAGTCGATGGGCAGCTGTACGGTGAGAGACGTGAGCTCGTCGGCCACGGGATAGATGATGAAGTCCTTCCACTGCTCTGCTTCCTTGTAAAGGTCTATCGACGCGGAGGGCACGTAGAGGAAGGCTCCTTCGGGAATGCCCTCGAACACGTTTTTGCCCAACGTGGGCGGCGTGGTGGCCAGGCAGGTGATGCGGTTCAGACTGGAGCATTCCTTGAAGGCACTGTTTTCGATTTTCTCTAACGATGGGGGCAGCAGCACGGTGGTGAGTTCCGACCTGTCCCAGCTGTGCGACTCGATGCGTTGGAGGTCGGTACGGGAGAAGTCCATCTTCTTCAATGACTGCAGGTCGTATAACCAAAAGTCTTTGGAAAAGACCTTTCCTTTCACGATGAGGCTTGTCACCATGTTGTAGTCGAAACCTTCCTCTTTCTTTAGTTTGCTAATGGCACCGCTAAGCGAGCCTGGATGGAAATCGTCGATAATCAGTTCCAGCAGTCCGTCTGTCGAGGTGTAGCAGGTGTTGGCTCCCGGATTGGTGGGCACAGTGGGGTCGTAGACGTAGCGGCGCTCCAGGGTGAGGTCGTTGTCGGGCATGATCAGCTCGTAGTTGCCCGGCTCGCCCACCTGCTTGCCGTTGAGGAACCAGCCCAAGAACCGGTAGTCGGCGGGTGTGGCTTGGCTGAGCGTCTGCTTCTTGCCCACCTCCAAGCGGTAGGTGTCTGCCTTGACACCCGTGTTGTCGGGCAGGGTAATGACGGTGAGGGTGTGGAACACACGTTCGTCGACATTGGGATTCTCAGGCGTCTTGGGGTCGTAGTCCACGTATGCCTTCAGTTCCACGTCGTGGTCGGGCATCACATACTGGAAGCCCGTATTGGTGACATCGACCTCGATGTCGTTGCCGTCTTCCGTCCACTTCACCAGCTTGTAGTCGGCGGTGAGATTCACGTAGACGTAGACTTTCTTGCCAGCCTCATACTGGCCGCTGCCGTTGGGTGTGGCACCCTGTTCTTTGTTGACGCTCACCGTGAGCGTGTGGGTGGCACCGTCCTGCGCCCAGCCCGTGAGGGCCGTGACCGCCAGCACCACTAACAACAAAATATATCTCTTGATTTTCATACGCTTCAGTCTTTATTCGTTATTTCACCACGTGTTTCTTTCCACCTATTATATATAAGCCCTTGTGCAGCATGGCGGGAGCAAGGCGGCGGCCCTGCAGGTCGAAGACGGGTTCAGTTTGTTGCTGTGACACAGCGACATGCTGAACGTTGGTGACCACAGCACCCAGCTCGAGGGTGAAGCGGCTGTCGTGAGTGCCGGAGCTGGCGGTGAAAGTGTAAGCACCATCGGTGATGAGGGTGCGGGTGCCGGTCTCATGGTCTATGAGGACAATGGGCTCCTGGGCGTAGGTGCCGCCCTTGGGTGCAGCCAGGCTGAGGGTGTAGGTGCCTGCAGCGGCAAGGGTCATGCCGAGGCGGACGATGCCGTCGCTGAGCGGACGCTCGTTGATGCTGTAGCGTTCGCCACCTTCCAGGGTGTAGAGCTGGGGCACCTGCGTGTCGAGGCTCATGAACTTCGTGGCATCGCAGCCGTCGTCGTAGTCGGTGGTGGCCTGCGGGTTCAGCACGAAGCGGGTGCGGTCGGCCAGTCCTTCAGTGTCACTCAGGTGCAGGTTGAACAGCGTGCGCTGGGCAGCAGCCATGCGGCGCGAGTCGGTGGTGGCGCGCTCTACCACTGCCAGGCTGTTCTGGCGGCCTTCCAGGGGGAAGGTGATGGTGGCCTGCTTCAGCGAGCGCTGCACGAAGAAGGCCTGGCTGGGTTCGAGCACATAGTCGTCGTCGGTGGGCCGGTAGGTCTCATACTGGCGATAGAACCTGTTCCAGACAATGAAGGGTCCGTCGTGCTGCATGAGCCGTGTGTCGTAGTAAGCGGGATAGGGGTTGCCAATGAGGTTCCACGAGCGGTTGTGCTTGTCCTCGGCCAGGTGTTCCTCAAGCTGTACCACGGCCTCGGTCTGGCGGAAGATGTCGTTCTTGTAGTTGTCGTCGATGGCGTGGAAGGTGATCTCCTCGTGCTGGTTCGAGCACTTCATGATGTAGCCCCGTCCGGCCAGCAGCGTGGCGTTGTTGGGCACTCGCTGCCAGGTTTCGTCGAACTCGGTGGCGGCGCGCTTGGCTCCGTTGTATTTGTAGATCACGAAGTCGCTGCCCTTGGCCAGCTCCATTTCTGAGACGCGGGCGTTGAAGGGCAGGGAGATGAAGTTCCAGTAGGTGTAGGAGCCAGTCGAGTAGTTTGTGAAGAAGGTCAGCGACACGCGGTCGGCACGGATGGGGGCATTGCTGATGATGCAACCGAAAATCTTGTTGCTATTGAGTTCCGTATAGCTGTCGTTGCCTGTGTAGTAGCGCAGGTCGTAGTAGGCGTGATAGTCGCTGAGCGAGAGCGTGCTGGTGCCGTTGACGGTGACGGCGGGATAGCCGTCCTTGCTACCGAAGATATACGATTGTTCGAGCCGCATGATGGGATTATAGTCGGCGGGCAGGAAGTCGGGCAGGTTCAGCTCCATGTCGGTGTAGAAGATGAGCTTCGAGGGCAGTTGGGTCAGCGGCTTGATGCTGTGCTTGTCCCATCCCACGCGTTGCTTGTAGGCATTCAGGCTGGGCGACGGCACGTAGACCGTGGCATTGATTTCCTGATACTGGCCGTTTTCGTCGTAACCATAGCCACCTATGCGGGAACTGCTGTCGAACTGGGGCGGGTTGATGGCGTGGCAGCGCACCGTGCGCAGGCTGTTGCAGGGGTAGAATGCTTGTGAGTAGATGGTACGTGTGGTCGTGGGCAGGTCGATGTGGGTGAGGCCATGACAGTAGGAGAAGACGCTGTTGTGCAGGTCCTGTAGTCCCTCGGGCAGGGTGATGCTCGTAATTTTGTCGCACCCGCCAAAGGCATAGTCCTTGATGCTTTTCAGCGTGGACGGCAGCTGGACGAACGTCAAAGCCTTGCAGCCCGAGAAGGTGCTGCCGCCCAGCTCCTCAATGCCTTCGGGCACGCGGCAGCCAGTCAGGTTCTTGCAGTAAGCGAAAACGCTCCCTCTCCAATTTGTCATGTGGGCAGGTATTCCTATATGTAACAAGCTGGTGTCGTTTTCAAAGGCACCCGACCCTAACTCGTCGACCGTCTCGGGCAGGTTGATCCTCGTAATCGACCCGCAGTCCCTGAAGGCAACACTGCCAATGGTCTTGATGCCCTCGTGCATGGTGACGCTGGTGAGATTCTTGCACTCGGAGAAGAGGCCGTAGCTGACTTCCGTAAGTGTCTTGGGCAGCACAACCGTCTTGAGCGCGTCGCGTTTCTGTAAGCCATATTGGGGCATGGTCTCGGTGATGGCCTCGCTCATGTTGAGGGTCACAAGGCTGGTCATGCGATTGCAGATGGTGGCCAGATCGTCGTCGTTCAGCGGGCCGCTCACGGTGAAGTGCTTCACGTCGCTGAAGTTCTCGGTCTGGGCCAGCACCAGGTCGCCCATGGTGCCGGGCGTGGTGACGGTGATGTTGAGCGTTTCTTGATGATTGGTGGTTTGTGCGCCGACGGGCTGTGCCAGCGCGATGGTCAGGCAGACGACCATCAAAAGGCTGATCATTCTTTTCATATAGGTTGACTGTTATTGGTTATTTTTGTTGCAAATATACAAATAATTTCGTTAACAAGCGTGTTTTTCTTCTAAAATTGTGTTAAAGGGATGTGTTTTTTCACCAATCAAAATGAACGAAGAAAACAGCTCTTTCATGGTCAGTGGCTTGCTGTTTCGGAAACAGCTGGCAGTTAAGCGCGTTTAAGTGAGCCTTAAGCGCGCTTAACAAAGCTTTAAGCGCGCTTACGCTAAAGCTCTTTTTGGGGTGTTAGGGGATGACTGTCAGAGAATCTGGCTGATGGCATCGAGAATGTCCTGATGGATGATGCCATTGGTGGCAACGACGTTGTCGCCCTGGGTGAACTGGGGCGAACCGCTGTAGTCGCTGACGCGTCCGCCAGCCTCGGTCACGATGAGGGCTCCGGCCATGTAGTCCCACTGGCCAATGTACTTCTCGGCGTAGGCATCCAGACGGCCTGCGGCCACGTAGCAAAGCGCAATGGCGGCAGAACCCAGCATGCGGATGCTGGCAGCACGACCGTAGAAACGGGCGATGAGTGACTGGGCCACGGGACTGTAAGCCTGGCTGTTGTAGGGCAGTTGGAAACAGATGAGCGCATCGGTCAGCGCATGGCTGCCCACCGTGAGCCGTTGGCCGTTGACGTAGGCTCCGCCTTGCTTCCAGGCATAGAAGCACTCGTCGGCACAGATCTCGTAGACCACGCCCAGCTGTATCTCGGTGCCGCGCAGCAGGGCAATGCTCACGGCGTAGGGGGGAAAGCGGTGGATGAAGTTGGTGGTGCCGTCGAGCGGGTCGACTACCCAGCAGTACTGCTCGTCGGTGTGGCGGGCGGAACCCTCCTCGGTGATAAACCCTGCCTCGGGCAGCAGCTGGCGCAGGGCGGCCACAATGAGCTGTTCGGACTGCTTGTCGACGTAGGACACGTAGTCGTGGCTGTGCTTGTGCTCAATGCGCTCGGCACTGAAGTGCTCCCGTTCCTGCCGGATGAAGTCACCGGCCTGCCGGGCAATGTCGCACACGGCAAGCGTGAGTTGGTTCAGGTCTTTCATTCGTCGCTTTCGTTGATATAGCCTTCCTTGAAGATCAGGTCGGGCGTTTCGTCGAGGTCTTCGTCATCGCTTTCATCCTCTTCGTCGTTGTTAATGAGCTTCTGGTTGTAGTCCTTGCGTACAGGGCCTACGCGCAGCAGCAGGTCGTTGAAGTTGACGGTGGGAATAACGATGCCAAAGATGCCGATGCCGCAGCGGATGCCTTCGATGTGGAAGTTGTTGTAGACATGCATGGACGAATAGAACGTGCGCTTGTAGTACTCCAGGCGGTTGTACCTGTTGAAGTTGTCCATCAGCTCCTGGTTCACTTCCTTGCCGGCCTCGGTGAAGATGTAGCCCACATTGTCCACAGCATCGTCAATCCAGTCGTTGTGGTGGATGCTGTCTGACGACTCCAGACACTGCCTGATGTTGTCGGTCATCTCGGCCCGCATCTTCTTTTCCGAGGGGCGGGTGATGTTGGCAATGAAGCCCAGCACCCCCAGGATGGCGGCCAGGATAACGAACTTGCCTAGGCAAGTGTGATAGAACATGGAAAACAGACTCTCCTGCTTTCGGTATAGTCCGCGGTCGTTCTGGTACATAATAATGGATGTTTAGGATTCTTAGTGTGAAATGAGGTTCATGAACTCCTGGCGGGTCTTGGCCTGATTGAAGGCTCCGCTGAAGTCGCTGGTAGTGGTGATGCTGTTCTGCTTCTCCACGCCACGCATCTGCATGCACATGTGCTTGGCCTCGACCACCACCATGACGCCGAGCGGGTGGAGAGTCTGCTCAATGCACTCCTTGATCTGAAGTGTCATGCGCTCCTGTACTTGCAGCCGGTGGCTGTAGATGTCGACCACACGGGCAATCTTCGAGAGTCCCGTGATGTAGCCGTTGGGGATGTAGGCCACGTGTACCTTCCCGTAGAAGGGCAGCATGTGGTGCTCGCAGAGCGAGAAGAAGTCGATGTCCTTGACGATAACCATCTGGCTGTAGTCCTCCTTGAAGAGCGCGTCGGTGAGCACCTTGTGGGCGTCCAGCTCGTAGCCACGGGTGAGCACCTGCATGGCTTTGGCCACTCGCATGGGTGTCTTCTCAAGTCCTTCGCGCTCAGGGTCTTCGCCTAAGAGCTCGATGATGTGCTTATAGTGTGCGGCCAGTTCTTCGAGGCCCTCACGGAATAATTCGTTTTCTGGATACACAGAGGTAATGAGTTATGAATTCAATATTGTACGCTGACCTTTCCCTTCACGATGGTGGCCGAGGTGAATCCCAGCTTCTTCACTTCCTCCAGCACCTTGTAGGCTTCCTCGTAGGTGCGGAAGTTGCCCATGCGGCAAATCCAGCGGGGCGGATAGAAGTGGGTGTAGATGGCTTCGTTGGGAAACAGCGAGCGCAGTTGGTTGCCAGTCTGCTCGGCCTTACGCTTGTCCTGGCGTGAGTTGCCACCGGCAAAGACCTGTACGCGGTAGCCCGTAATCTTGTAGACCTGTCCGGACTTCTTCACGGTCGAGGTGTCGGGCTGTGACGATGTGGTGTCAGGCTCTCGCTCCACTTTCTGCTCTACCTTCTGTTCCACCTTTTCCTTTTTGTCGTCCTGTGCAACAATGATGGGTGCAGGCGTTACGACTACCTTTTCGGGTGTTGCAATGGTCTTTTCGGGTGTGGTTGCCACCTTTTCCGGTGTTGCGGCAACCTTCTCAGGCGTATTGGCTTTGGGCGTCGCTTTCGAAGCCGAAGCCGCCGACGACGATCCGTTGACCAGATCGTCGATGGCCTTGTCCTGATGAATGGTTACAGTGCCTTCACCCTGCGCTGACTGTTGCAGACGCTGGGTGAAGGACTGGGCAGATAAAGGTAAAAGGGTAAAAAGGCAGAACGGTAAAAATACGCATAACCTTCTGACCATTTGTGAATGTCTCATTTTCATACGCAATATCCTTTCCTTTTTTACCTTTTTACTTTTTTACCTTTTTTACTTCTTCCAAGCATCGATGATGCCTTTGAAGTCAGCAGCCTTCAGCGAAGCACCGCCGATGAGGCCACCGTCGATGTCGGGCTTGGCAAACAGCTCGGGAGCATTGCTGGCCTTGCAGGAGCCACCATAGAGGATGGTGGTGTCGTCAGCCACAGCCTGTCCGTACTTCTCGGCAATAATCGAGCGGATGTAGGCGTGAATCTCCTCGGCCTGCTCGGCAGTGGCGGTCTTGCCCGTTCCGATGGCCCAGATGGGCTCGTAGGCGATGACGATCTTGCGGAAGTCCTCTTCGCTGAGGTTGAACACTGAGCCTTCCAGCTCAGCCTTCACCACCTCGTTCTGCTTGCCAGCCTCGCGCTCGGCCAGGCTCTCGCCAATGCAGAAGATGACCTTCAGGTCGTTCTTCTGAGCCAGCAGCACCTTCTCCTTCAGAATTTCGGGTGTCTCCTTGTAGTATTCACGACGCTCAGAGTGACCCAGGATGACGTACTGGGCACCCGTAGACTTCACCATCTCGGCGCTTACCTCGCCGGTGAAGGCACCCTTCTCCTTGTCGGCGCAGTTCTCAGCACCCAGACCGATGATGTCCTGGTCGAGGAACTGGGCAATGCTGGCCAAGTGGATGAAAGGCGTGCAGATGACAACGCCACAGTTGGGCTTGTCGGCCTTGAGAGTTTCGTTCAGCTCCTTTGCCAGAGCGATACCGTCTTGCAGGTTCATGTTCATCTTCCAGTTGCCTGCTACAATTTTCTTTCTCATGTTGTTTTTTACTTTATGTTGATGGTTTAAAAAATATTTAGTCCACATCCAGGTGCGGTCGGCAATGGTGAGTGCCATCAGTGGCAGTACGAACCACATGAGCAGGATGGCAATCTTGCGGGGTACGGAGTCTTCGGGCAGCTGGCCTGTCTCGCACTCCTCCAGCGGAAGGGCGGTCATGTCCTCCTCTATCTGCGGCAGGTTGTTGTGACTCCATTTGCGGATGACGGTGGCCTCCTTGATGAGTACCAGTCCGGGATTGCTGCGGATGATGGTCTTCAGCGTGGTCTCGTCGGTCTGGCAGAACTCATAATCGGCTCCTGTCATGTCGCGCCAGCGGTCGATGGCTGTCTCGTTGCTGGCTGTCAGCCCGTAGAAGGGGTAGCTGTGCTCTTTAGCGTACTCGTAGAGCTCGTTGAGTAGGTCCAGTCGCGAGTCGTCGGCAGTCTCTAAGTGGGGTGCCACGAGCAGGAACGTGTAGCCGGGGTCGTCGAGCACCTGGTCGGTAATGTCGTCGCCGTCGGCGGTGGTGATGCTGAAGTCGTGTATGGGCGGCACGTAGCCTGCCTTGGTCTGCACGGTCTTCGAGTCGACGAACGTCCACGTGGAGTCAGGATAGTTGTCTATCGTGAACTCCTGCTGCCTACCGTCTTTCTGCAGGATGAAGGTGGTTTCAAATGCGGGTTGCTCGGCACCCTCAGGTATCTCCATACCTTCTTTTATGTTGGCCCCTATGTGGTAAGGGCGGAAGTCGAACAGCGGCAGGTCGTAGAGGCACCATATAGAGACAGCCAGAATGAACAGGCCCGTGTAGTTGGTCACTATCCATTGGTTCGTCTTGCTCACGAAGCGGAACATTTCCATGGGCCGCCAGGCCACCAAGGCTGTCGCAAGGAGCAGCACTGCGTTCTTCCAGAACGTCTGCCAGTTGGTCAGCACGATGGCATCGCCGAAACAGCCGCAGTCGCTGATGGGGTTGGCCAGTGCCAGCCAGAGCGTCAGGGGAGTCATGACTGCCATGAACACCAACATGGCACGCGAAGTGAATCGCCTGCGGATGGCAAACAGCATGAAGACACCCAGCGAGAACTCGATGGCAGCCAGAATGACCGACAGGCTCACCGTTACTAACTCTGGCAGCAGACCGCCCATGCCCAGGGCTTCCAGGTAGTCGCCTATCTTGTAGGCAGTGCCCATTGGGTCAACAGCCTTTACGAAGCCGGAGCCTATGAACACCACGGCCAACAGCAGACGGGCTATGTTGACAGCGATTTTCTTCACTCGGTCAGTTTGATTAGCCCGAACACAGCGTAGTTGATGATGTCCATATAGTTGGCGTCAATACCTTCGCTCACCAGCGTGTTTCCAGCCAGGTCTTCCATTTCCTTCACACGCTCTATCTTGGTCAGTATCAGGTCGGTATAGCTGCTCACGCGCATGCCACGCCATGCCTCGTCGTAGTCGTGGTTCTTGCGTTTCATCAGTTCCAGAGCCTCACGGGCGTGCTGGTCGTAGAGGTTCATGGCCTCGTCGGGGGTGATGTCCACCGTGTCGGCAAAGCCTTTCTCCAACTGGATGAGACCCACGATTCCGTAGTTGATGAGTCCGATGAACTCGGGCCTGATGCCTTCGCCCACAAGCGAAAGCCCTGTGATCTCAAGTTGGCGTATGCGCTTGGCTTTGATGAAGAGCTGGTCGGTGAGCGATGAGGGACGCAGGATGCGCCATGAGGCTCCGTAGTCGTGCAGCTTCTTGCTGAAAAGCTCACGACACTCGCCAATGGCGGTCTCAAACTGGGCATTTGTCTTTTCGAACTTATCCATATTGGGTGCAAAATTACGAAAAACTATGTGAAGAGCCAAATTAATTTGAACTTTTCATTGTCAAGTGAGGCTTATTGGGGCATGTCTTTCTGTTTCTGGAGTATGTATTTTATCTTCGCGCCCAGCATGTCCCATTTCACTTGCAACGAGTCGCGGCGCATGCGCAGCAGGGTTAGTTCGGTCAGTTCCTGGCCTGTAGCCTTCAGCTCGGCTTTGTGCTGGTTGACCAGTGCTTCCTTGGCGGCACACTCCTTTTTTACGGCTTCCAGCGTGCTGTCTACCCAGGCCAGTTCCTGCTGGGTGGCAAGCAGGGTGGAATCCTGTTTGTGCTTCAAGGCAGCCTTGCGGGCATCAATCTCTGCCCTGCGCGAGTTACCTCCGCAGGACAGGATAATAGCTGCAATGGCCATCAGCCAGCACGTCTTTTTCATGCTCTTCATTGTCATGACTTAGAAAGTTACAGCAAACGAACCTCCGATGGTGAAGAAATTGTTCTTTCTTTTCTTCAGATATTTTGACGGATCAAGATTCACATTGTAAGCTTCTAAGAATTTCACGGCATTGGGCATTGACACCTTCAAGTAGCGAAGTGGGTCGTAGGTCAATGTGTATTTTTTCTCGGAATAATCATAGTCAACGAACACTTTCCATGCAAAGTTTGACTTGTACTTGTATGTGAGCGAAAGTCCCGTGCCAACGGTGGTCGAGTTATTGCCGCCCATGGTCAGATAGTCCCATTCTGTGTCATACGTCATGGGTTCGCCGTCGGCATTTTTCATTTCGGTTATGCTGGTAATCCTCGTTTTTGCCTCGTTTACCACGCCGTTGTCAATCTGCATGGTGTAATTGAGGTCTGCCATCGTGCCTTTCATCCTTGAATTGATGTCCAGTTCCTGGGTCATCGAACGGCCAATCAGAAGCTTGCTGCCCAGTGCAAAGCGTCTGCTGAGGGGGAGGTTGAAATAGAGACCCACACTGCCAAAGAATTCTGTCAGGTGGTCACTTTCAATGGTCACCTCATGCTCACTAATGGTGTTGTTCAAAGCGTCAACCTCTGCCTTTGGCATACTAACGGCGGTTGAGGGATCCCATGTCGGACTATCCATATTGGGATTCAAGTCATAGAAACGACGTAAAGCAACAATAGTCTGAATGGTCTGGGCATCATCGTAGGCATCTTGCACGAAGTCGCTCCACGACTTGGCTGTCATAGCACGTACACGCAGTCGTCCACCGACACCCACATATTTATTAAAGAAATAGGCACCTTCAAGATCCACGACCGAAGCCGTGTGGAAGTCAATCTTAATGGGATCACTGTTGGCGCTGCCGTCTTCTTCATATTCATAGTCATCCACATTGAACTCAATGTCCTTCATACCGAAGCCCAAGCCCATGGAGATGCTGAAGAATGAGGGATTGTCGCTGAAACCTTCCAGGTCGTTGCGCAGCAGTCCCTTCTTCTTGAACATGAGGTCGCACAGGCCATAGCCCAGCTCGGTGGAGAGAATACCGATGCCTGCACCCGACATTACATCGCTGATCCAGTGGCGGTTGTTCAGGATACGCATGATGCCCGTTGCCGTGGCCACGCCATAACCTGCCACCGAGTACCAGGGTGAGCGGGTAAGACCATACTCCTTGTGCAGGATAGAGGCGCCTACGAACGAGGTGGCCGTGTGGCCCGAAGGCCAAGAGTTGGCCGAAGAGCCGTCGGGACGCATTTCCTTGGCTGTGTATTTGATGCCGTTGACAAATCCGGCCATGATGGCGTACGACATGAGTGAACTGGCCATGAGTCGGGGCCAGTCGCTGCGGCCTTCCACACCACCCAGTTTCAGGCCTACTGTCATTACAGGACCAAAGAACTGCGTGTAGTCGTCAATGCCCGTTTTGAAATTACTAATCAGTCGGGTGTTGGCGTGTGTGTTCTTATAGTCCTGGCGAAAGTTGGCCTTTTCGCCCTTGATGGCTATGCCTGCAAGGAACAGGGGTATGCCCACAAAGGTCATGTCGTCCATGAACTTATATTCCTTCACGCCGTCGTTGGTCTTCTGCTTGAAGAAGTCTAAGTCCATCTTCGGTTCAGGAGTCGGAACGGCCATACTTGTCTTTTCATAATAGGTGAGAGGTTGGTGAATCGCTCCTGTCAGTTCGGCCTTCATTTCGGGAACTTCCAGTTTCAATGGTTCCATGTCCAGATAGCTCTTGGCAGCAGTGTTCACTGTTGCCAGCAAGCCCATGGCGATGAGCAAAAGAAATCTTTTCATAGTCTTAATGATGTGATAACGTTGATTTTGCGGCAAAGTTACTAAAAACTCTTAACATATCAGCATAAAATGTTAAGTTTTTAGTAACTTTGCAGACAAAATTTATTTGAGGCAATGAAATTATATTCCGATGAAGAACTTGCCGAGATTCTCGACCAGAAGATTTTTCACCAGATAAGTGAGGCTGCCGATCGCTTGGGCATGGAATGCTACGTGGTTGGCGGCTATGTGCGTGACATCTTCTTGGAGCGTCCTTCTGCCGATATCGACGTGGTGGTTGTGGGCAGTGGCATCGAGGTGGCCAAGGAACTGAAACAGACGCTGGGCTCAAAGGCCCATCTGTCGGTGTTCAGGAATTTCGGCACGGCACAGGTGAAATATGGTGAAACGGAGGTGGAATTTGTGGGTGCGAGGAAGGAAAGCTACAGTCATGACTCCCGCAAGCCCATCGTGGAAGACGGTACGTTGGAAGACGACCAGAACCGCCGTGACTTTACCATTAATGCTATGGCCATCTGTCTGAACGGCAACCGTTTCGGTGAGCTTGTAGACCCTTTCAACGGACTGGCTGACCTGGAGGACGGTATCATTGCCACACCGCTTGAACCTGGCATCACTTTCAGCGACGACCCGCTGCGCATGATGCGGTGCATACGCTTTGCCACCCAGCTGAACTTCCAGATTGAGGACGAGACCTTCACGGCCCTGGAGAACATGGCCGACCGCATCAAGATTGTCAGTGGTGAGCGCATTGAGGTGGAACTGAATAAAATCATGCTTGCACCTCATCCCAGCAAGGGCTTTGTAGACCTGCAGCGTTCCGGGCTGCTCAATATCATCTTGCCCGAACTGGCAGCACTCGACATTGTGGAACAGAAAAACGGGCGTGCCCATAAGAACAACTTCTATCACACGCTGGAAGTGCTTGAGAATGTGGTGACGCGCAATCCCGAGGCTTCGCTGTGGCTGCGTTGGGCGGCTTTGCTCCACGATATTGGCAAGACCAAGACCAAGCGGTGGGACGCAGCCATCGGCTGGACGTTCCATAATCACAACTTTGTGGGTGGCAAGATGGTTGCGCAGATTTTCCGTAGGTTGAAGTTGCCGATGGGGCAGGAGATGCGCTATGTGCAAAAGCTGGTAGATCTGCACATGCGTCCCATTGTGATTGCCGACGAGGAAGTTACCGACAGTGCCGTGCGCCGTCTGCTGAACGATGCTGGTGACGACATTGACGACTTGATGGCGCTCTGTGAAGCCGATATTACTTCGAAGAACGAGGTACGCAAGAAAATTTTCCTGGAGAATTTCCGTATGGTGCGCGAAAAACTGGCAGACCTGAAGGAAAAGGACTACAAGCGACTGCTGCAGCCCTGCATTGACGGCAATGAGATTATGGCCATCTTTGGTCTGCAGCCTTCACGCGAAGTGGGCACGCTGAAACAGTGTCTGAAGGATGCGGTGCTCGACAACCGGGTGGAGAACGAGCGTGAGCCGCTGATGGAACTACTCATGAAGAAAGCCAATGAGATGGGGTTGAAGCGTGTTTGACGTCAGACAATAAAAAAAACTGGAAGAAAGTTTCCCTCTTCCAGTTCTTTTTTATATGAGTTTTGTTTTTACTCAGCTGCGAGCGTGAAGCGACGGAAGTCGGTGATCTTCAGCTCCTTGTCCTGCTGGCTCAGCCACTGGGCTACGGTAGCCTTGTCGCCGTCGCCGAACTGGAACTCCTGGTCAACGAGGCAGTTCTCCTTCAGGAATTTCTGCACGCGACCCTTGGCGATGTTCTCAATCATCTGCATCTTCAGCTGGGCTTCGCCCTCAGCCTTTGAAGTCTCGATGAGCTTGCGAGCCTCGTCGGCCTGCTCCTGAGTGAGCCAGCCCTTGGCCATGTTGCTCTCGATGTGGTCTTCGCTGTCAACGAGGTTGGGGTTGATGC
>JAEEGL014334124.1_pt1 | contig 27941 bp, 21 predicted proteins | sample 9134231 | NCBI WGS metagenome assembly JAEEGL01 (sample SAMN16246548, study PRJNA631951) | gut metagenome | biome: gut microbiome; feature: rumen; material: fiber-attached | host: Bos | place: Iran: Karaj | collected 2018-10
CCATCCATCCACATGATATTCAAATGCTTACGAGTTTCCTTAATATATTGAGCTTCCGTTTTACCGGCAAGTTCAACTTTCATATAAGGCAATTCAACATCTTTTGTATTGCAATAGCCAGCCTGTCTCCATGTAGCATGGCTTGCATCCCATGTACCCGTATTATCATTATAATTGAGATAATGCGTTTTGGTAACGTAACGATCGTTAGCCTTCGGAGCGCGATTGATAAGCGACTTGAACCAGAAACGATTCCATCCGCCCCAGGACTTGTAAATCACATCGTTGGCAGGATTAGACACAACCGTTTCCCATCCAGAGAACGACTTGCCCTTTGCATTTTTATATATCACACCCTGCATTGAATTTGTATTGAAATTAAATTTGGTGCTCAAGTTGGCCCACTGCCACGGTATTGAAGCGCTGCTTCCGCATGCTCCAAACTTGAAATAGCCCAAAGGCCATTGCGTATTTTGAATCGTATGGGCCGTAGCACCTGCAGCACTAGGCAAAGAAACGCCCCAATTTCCGCTACCCGCACTTGTAATATTCACCTTATTTCCACTTGGATTTTTCAAGGAGAAAGATACAGACGGAGAACCATCTTGCGCCCATTCGAGTTCATCAATAGTCATATAGCCATTAGCAAGCCATACAGAACTTGTAGGAGCCGTCCACGTTCCGGACGGAATCGAGCCACCATTCGGGACAAAATAGATTTGCTGTCCATTATGGAGTGCGTCCAACGAGCTTGATTCATAGGAATTATCAGACAAAACATCTATTCGGATTTTGTCTGTCGTCGGATTTGCGGAAACCGCAACATTATTATAAAAATCCGACGGATCCGGAATAAACGACACTGTTCCGTATTCATCGCCTAACCCATAAAGGTAATGCATCGATTCATGCGTAAGCGTCATTCCAAAATGGAACTGTTGCATTGCATTATTTGTACGGAATTCATAATCAGGATCGCCAGAAACCCAAGCATCCGACACAATCAAGTTTCCAGATGGCGAATTGAACCCAGCAACATTCGCACGAGGCCATTCATTTAAAATGCGCCATTGGACATCGCAACCTTTAGAATTCGTGGTTCCCGTAAAAATTCGGATATTGCCCAAATAGTTACCGCCATTGGACATTTCGTACAAGCCATCGGCCCAATATTTGATAATGTTTTCATAGCGTTCTCTAGACTTCGCCGGATCGGAACTTCCTTGAACAGGATTTTGTTCTAGGCAAACTGTCAAGTCAACAGCTTCTTCTGACGGTTGGCCGCTTGCATCCCAAGCGACCGTACGAACCATACTAAACGGGCTTTTCCCCGCAAACAAGAATGCAGCAGAAAAAGCAACCACGCAGGTTATTTTTTTCATTAATCCACCTCCAAAATATAAGTGTAAGTGATAGAGACCAAAAATTTATAATAAATTCTAAAAGTTTGGATAAAATATTTTAAAATTTTATGTAAAAAATTATTTAAAAAATATTAACAATATCATTCATTTTTTTTGTTATCTTATTATCAAAATTTCAAATTAGCTTACACCAAATACATTATCCGAAATTAAAACCAGCAATTTCAGATTGTATAATAAGCTAGTCCATTACAGAGTAACGAATGAGAATAGAACTTTATTACAAAGTTCACGTTTGTATTTATAAACCAAATTCATAAAAACACTCAAAGGGAGCAATAATGAATAAGATAAACAAAGTCGTTTTCACCACAATCATTTCAGCATGCGCAGCAATGGCAAACGAAAGTTTCGGAGGAATCGGCATTTCTTTCCAGCAAGAAAATGATGGTGTCAAGATTCTTGACATCATTCCCAACACTCCGGCAGCCGAAAGCAAGCTCCAAGTTAGCGACAAAATCATCGCAGTTGACGGAATTTCACTTAAAGGGAAATCCGTTGATGACACAAAGCAGTTGCTTCGCGGCCCCAAGAATAAGCCCATAGAAGTGACATACGTGAGCAATGGCGAAACATACTCGACCATTCTTTCTCGCGTTCAAATCACGGTCAAGTCCCTCGACCAGAAGGACATCGAAAACTGGTACGGTGACAAGAAAGAGCTCAATTCTAGTGAAATTGAGACATATGCTTCAGCAACAGAAGGCGACAAGAAGTTACTGGCCGTTCTTCAAAAGGGCGCCGTACTCCAAGACAAGGAAGCTACATCCGCTAAAAATTTGGACGGCATTTACGCAGAAAAGGCAAAAGCAGCTCCGGCAAAAAAGACCGCAGCAAAACCAATTTCAAATAGCACAGCGGCTTTAAAAAGCTTTGACCGCAAAAACATTGCGTTCGACTTGAAGGAAGCAGGAAAAACAACAGTCACCATCACCAACGTCGATGGCAAGCAAATTGCCCAATTCAGCTTAAAAGACGCAAAGGCAGGCTATAATACAATTTCATGGAATGGCGAAAAAGTCCCTAACGGAAGCTACACTGTATCCATAGATCACAACAGCAGCACAAGCGGAACAGTCGTCACTCTAAAATAAAAATCTCTCCACATAAAATAAAGCAGCCTAGGCTTCGAGCGTCATCGCAAAAAGCCTAGGTTTTTGTATTCATTTTTTTAAAAAGAGTCCATCATTCATTCAAAATACTTTCTATAAAAAATATTCGTCCTTTAATTATTTATATTAAAAACAAACTTTTATCAAAGGCAAGATTACAAATGAAACATTTATCCATTTTACTATTCCTTTTAGGAGTTCTTGCCTCAGCGCAAGAACCCAAGCCCAACGTTTCAGACATAATTATTTGCGAAACTATCGACCACACTGGATTTATAAGCGTCTCAGAAAAAAACTTTTTTGAAGTTTTTTATTTCGTCAAAGATTCTACATTCGAACGGTTGCGTTTTTCGATTGACATAAACGGTACGATTGATTCCGTTTTCGAGAATTACTCTCGCGTCCCCAATTTATACGGTCAAGTTACATCGGTTCCCGTAACAGGAGTTGTTGACCACAAGACCACACAAATGAAAGCCATCAGCATTAGCAATCGCACCGTAAATCTCCCCACGGGTAACGATTCCGCCATGCTCAAGAACTTTAAAGCAGAACGAGTCTTTATTCCTAAAAGCCTGACCGCAAAAAAAGGCGACAAGATTACCATTAAAAATTACGTTGCCATAATGAACGATACTTGTTACGCCGGCGAAAACACTCGACAAAAGGCAGCTGTTTATGGGGAATATGTCCTCAATCCAAATCCAATAGCCTTGCCCAAAAACAACAGAGCACACGCACCACAAAAGGCGCCAAAGCACAACCGCGACGCCAGCGGCAGATTCTTTACGAAAAAGCCAAATTATTACATCGAGTACTAATTTAAAATCAACCATGCCCACAAGCGAGTGATTTTTAAAGCAACATCTAGCGCGTGCTCAATCCTAAAGACTTAAACGAAAAACGACGCTCCTTTCGGAGCGCCGTTTTGCATTCTATGAACATGAGATTATTAAATTCTCGGAGATTACCGATGGCGTCGAAAATGACGTACTACATTACTTGACGCGGTGACCTTTCAAGTCAAAGCGTTTGCCACCCTTTTCAACGAAGAGAGAATGACCGTCGAAGCGGAAGCGCGGTTGCTGAGAACGCACAATCTTAGATTCAATCGGTGCATGAATTGCATTGGTTCCCTGCGAACTTGAAGATTCAACGTTTGCAGACAAGCTCGACACATCAGGCCCAGCAATCGATGAAGAAGAACTCGATACAACCTCAACACTCGACGAAGAACTTGATGCAGGAACATCATTCTTTGCAACTCCAGCGGCAGCAAATTCCGGAGCATAGCCAGCATTAACGGCTTCGATAGCGCCCGCGAGATAAGCCAGCGGAGCAATCGTAACACTTAACTAGCGAACAACAGTAATTAAATACAGCATAATAAGACCTTTCGTTATACGAAATCAAAACGAAAGGTCTTTGCGTGTTTACATTTTTTGTTATTCATCTAAGCAAGCACACCTTTGTACAAAAAACTATATTACGTATAATCAGCCAAATAAAATCAGGAGATATATGAAACACATTACAACAGCACTCTTCCTGTTAAGCATTTTCGCAATCGCACAAGAAAACGGAACACCTAATGGAGATGAAACCGTTTGCGAGACATTAAACCACAACGGATTCATCAGCGTCACCGAGAATTCTTACAACGAAGTTTACAACTACGTCAAAGATTCCACATTTTCTTTATTGCACTTTGCAGTCGATGTCAGCGGCACCATCGATACCGTTTTCGAAAACTACAACAATGTACTAAGTCTCGACAACCAAAATACATCCGCCCCTTTACTTGGTATCACCGAGCACAAAATCACGCGAATGAAAACAATTAGCATAACAAATCGTAAATTGACATTGCCAGCAAGCAACGACTCTTCCATGATCAAAAAGTTTAAAGCTCATCGAGTCTTCATCCCCAAATCATTACCTGCAAAAGTTGGAGACTTCATCGTTATAAAAAATTATGCAGCCATACTTAACGACACGTGCTATGCAGGAGAATCCACACATCAAAAAGCACTAGTTTACGGAGAATACACACTCAACCCACAAACCCAATTACAGTTACAAAAAAATATTCGAAATAAGCCCAAGCACGGTTCAGCACGCAATCGAGATGCAAACGGCAAATACACAACAAAACGAGCAAACAACTCCATTCTATATTAAAAGTTCCCACAAAAAAAACTTCCTGCAATCAGGAAGTTTTTTGTATAGACGCAAATTACAATTTACTTAATTCTTTGACCTTTCAAGTCAAAGCGTTTGCCGTTCTTTTCGATGAAGAGAGAGTGACCATCGAAACGGAAGTGCGGTTGCTGAGAACGCACAATCTTAGATTCAATCGGTGCATGAATTGCATTTGTTCCCTGCGAACTTGAAGATTCGATATTTGCAGACGAGCTCGACACATCAGGCCCAGCAATCGACGAAGAAGAACTTGCAGGAATTACAGAAGACGAACTCTGCGGAACGCTTGACGAGGACTGGACTTCAGAAGAACTCGATACAGCCTCAACACTCGACGAAGAACTTGATGCAGGAACATCATTCTTTGCAACTCCAGCGGCAGCAAATTCCGGAGCATAGCCAGCATTAACGGCTTCGATGGCGCCCGCGAGATAAGCCAGCGGAGCATTCCAGTTAATCGCCACTTCGTTCGTTGCATAGCTGCAACGCTGATCGGTGTAAGCAGTAGCTACTTGACCTGTACGGTAATCTGCGCACTTCCATTCTGCAGCAGAACCAACATCTTCGCCGCCCGGCTGCGGGCCACCCACGAGCATACCCGGAATCGGTTCTTCTACGTTATCCGAAGTACTCGGGCGATGGTGCGGCATTTTTGGAGACTTCGTGCCGTAACCCGTTACAAAAGACATGTCGAGCGGATTCTTGCCAAGGAGGTAATCCAAGACCTTGACAGCAGCCTTGTAATACTTCTGTTCGCCGGTGAGGTAGTAAGCATGCAACAGCCAAACACCCTGATTTGCAGCAGCAGAATTCGAGCCCCATACAAAGTCATCCTTAGCCATCACGACGCCAAAGCCTTTTTCGGCACGGTTTGCAAAGTCATCTGCAGTGCTCAAAATTTTCCGTTTCGCTTCATCAGCATCACCACCGAATTGCGTTCGGTGAGTAGCCTTTTCGTACGTGGCAAGGCCCATGACATCGCCCCAATAAGAGACGTATTCCGAAGAACCAGACTGTCTGTAAGAAGCATCGCCCGTTGTAATGTAAAGTTCTGTACCGGCAAGAACTTTTTCATCATTCGGATTGTCATTTTCGTAAGCGCCCGTCGAAACATCACTCGGATTCGCAAGATAGTTCTGGTTCGGATGCTGTTGCCCCCAAGCGAAAGCTTTCTTAGCAGCTTCGAGACACTTGGATGCATAGGTCGCATCAAACGGCTTGTAGATACGAGACGCCATCGCCATCACGGCCGCAAAGTCAAACGTACCTGCCGTGCTCTTGCCGATAGCGTAAAGTTGGGAGTCATCCTGCGCCGGCATCACATCCCCCGGGAAACCGAGAGAAGTGAGTTTGTGATAGACGCCGCCATCAGAAGCCTGCATGGTGAGCATCCAGTCGAGATTGTACTTGATTTCGGCAAGCAAATCCGGCAAAGAGCCTTCGGCCGGAATATTCCACTTGAGCGATTTGAAATATTGCGGGAAATGTTCGTAAAGAGAGAGAAGCGTGTAAGTTGTAATGCCCGAGTTCACAATGTAACGGCCATAATCACCAGCATCGTACCAGCCCTTGCTCGACTGGATTGTACCCGACTCACCCGTAGAATTGTGGAGTTCTGCAGTAGCATTTGTGTGACCGGCTGCACGGGCCCACTTGCCCGCGTACCGCGATTCCAAAGCCATGGAAGCGCGTTGGTAGTAGAACCACTTGATGGAGGCCTTGACAATTTCTTCGAACGTTTGCGATTTTACAACAAGGTCGGAACGGAGCACGTTACCGTTTACCTTGATGCTGTACTTGCCCGACGTGACAAGTTCCGAGAAATCGACGAGTTGGACATTTTGACCACTCGCATTCCAATAAGATGCATCCTTCGGCGTCACAGAAAGCACAACCTGACCGGCAGCATTCACGAAATCCACATTGCCATTTGCATCGACAAGAGCTAATTCCTTGAAATCGCCCGGACGATAACCGATTTGGTTGATGTAAGCGGTCGCAGCAAAGGAAGGAACCGCAACGATTGCGGCAAGCGCAACAGATTTTATCACATGATTTTTCACAAACATCCTCACTTTAAAAAGTGCTTGAATTTACCCCATATAATATAGAGCCGTCACGGGAAATATACTACCCTTTGCTGATGCAATTCTAAAAATACTGTAACAAGTGTTTACGCAACGTTTTTCACAAAAAACGGCGCCCTAAAGAAGGGCGTCGCTTTGCATTCTATGAATATGGAAATTTTTCGTTTAAGAAGATCCCTCGTCGGGAACATTCGATTATTTCACGCGGTGGCCTTTAAGGTCAAAGCGCTTGTCGTTCTTTTCGATGAATACTTTCTGATCGTCAAAGCGCAAACGCGGAGCCTTTTCTGACGATACACGATTTCTCGCAATCGAAGGCCTGATTGCCGAAGTGCCACCCTTAGCAACACCCGGAACAGCAAAAGACGGGGCGTAGCCAGCATTCAATGCTTCAAGCGCGCTAGCAACATATGCAAATGGAGCATTCCAGTTGATAGCCACTTCATTCGTCGCATAGCTGCAACGATCATCAATGTAAGAAGTTGCCGGGACTCCCGTCTTATAATCCTTACATTCCCAAGACTTCGAGCCAATATCTTCACCACCTGGCTGCGGGCCACCCACAAGCATGCCTGGAATCGGTTCAGTTATTTTATCAGCAGTACTCGGGCGATGGTGAGGCAATTTTGGAGACTTAGTTCCAAATCCAGTCAAGAAAGACATATCAAGCGGATTCTTGCCGAGCAAATAGTCCATTACTTTTTTTGCAGCTTCGTAATACTTCTGCTCGCCCGTAATGTAGTAAGCATAAAGGAGGAATACCCCCTGATTGCCAGCGACAGCATTGGAGCCCCAGACAAAATCATCGTTCGAGATTACAACGCCAAAACCTTTCGATGATTCATGGACAAATTCATTTGCAAAACTCAAGAGCATTGACTTAGCTTTTTCGGCATCGGCACCCACTTCAGTCGCATGAGTCGCAGCACCATAAAGCGCAAGGCCGTACATTTCAGGCCATGCAGGAACAATATTTATTTTATTTTCATCAATCGTTGGCTTGTACGAAGCATCCCCTGTAGAGATAAACAATTCCATGCCAGCAAAAGCAAATTCATCGGAGAATTCGCCATCGCTATAAGAACCTGTAGCCACATCCATCGGATTGTAGAATGCGACTTTCGGATTCTGGAGTGCCCAAGCATAAGCCTTCTTGGCCGCCTCAAGGCATTGGGTTGCATACGTTGCATCAAATGGTTTATACACGCGATAAGCAGCAGCCATTACGCCAGCAAAATCAAGCGTTGCCGCCGTACCTTTACCAATAACATAAAGCTTTTCCGTATCCTTGGCAGGCATCACATCGCCCGGGAACTGGAGCGTCGAAAGTTTGTGATAAACCATACCATCAGCGGCTTGCATCGTCAACATCCAATCAAGATTGTACTTGATTTCAGCAAGCAAATCCGGGAGAGTCCCTTCGGCAGGAATATTCCACTTGAATGTCTTGAAATAATCCGGGAAATGTTCGTAAAGCGAAAGGAGCGTATAAGTCGTAATGCCCGAGTTCACAATGTAGCGGCCATAGTCGCCAGCATCGTACCAACCCTTGCTCGACTGGATTGTTCCCGAAGCACCTGTAGATTTATGAAGTTCCACAGTTGCATTCGTGTGGCCCGCAGCGCGTTTCCACTGACCCGCATACGTTTCTTCCAAAGCCATGGACGCACGCTGATAGTAGTACCACTTGAGAGAGGCCTTTGCTACATCTTCAAAAACTTTGTCCGTAATTTTCAAATCAGAACGAAGAACCTGACCACCCTGCTTTATGCTGTAGGTGCCCGGAGCTTTCAATTCAGAAATATCAACCAGTTGCACATTTACGGCACCAGGATTCCAATACGTAGCAGCCTTTGGAGCGACCTTGAGAACGGTCTGGCCAGCAGCATCGACAATTTCGATATCGCCATTCCCTTCGGTCAAGGCAAATTCCTTCGGGTCCGACGTGCGGTAACCGACTTGGTTAATGTAAGCAGTCGCAGCAGTCGCAGCAGTCGCAAGCGAAAGCACTGTAGCCGCGAGAGGGATAAACTGTTTCAAGCCAAATTTAACCTGCATAAGGCACACTCCTTTTATTCAACACTATAAATATATCCCGTAAAAAAAGAAAAGCCCATTCTTCAAAGCAAAAAACTGGATACAGCTGTACCCAATTGTGAGAAATTGCAAATACACCCAACTGTCCCTCATTATAATCCCAACAGACAACAACTTACATGATATTTTTGTTACATTTCTTTACGATTATTAAAACAAATACCAGCAAGGAATTTTATGAATATAGCGATCGTTGGTACAGGATATGTAGGGCTCGTCAGCGGCACATGCTTTGCCGAGATGGGCGTCAACGTGACTTGCGTTGATGTGAATCAAGCAAAAATTGAATCACTCCAAAAAGGCGAAATCCCTATATACGAACCGGGCCTCGATGAAATGGTTCTCCGTAATCAACGCGAAGGCCGCCTCAAATTTACAACCGATCTTGCAAGCATTCTTGACGACGTCGAGATGGTCTTTAGCGCCGTGGGTACGCCCCCAGACGAAGACGGTTCCGCCGACTTGCAATACGTGCTCGCCGTCGCTCGAACCTTCGGCCAGAACATCAAGAAATACACCGTTCTCGTGACCAAGTCCACCGTCCCGGTCGGAACTGCAAAGAAGGTCAAGGCAGCCATTCAAGAAGAACTTGACAAGCGCGGCGTGAACGTTCCGTTCGATGTTGCAAGCAACCCGGAATTTTTGAAAGAAGGCAGTGCCATCACGGACTTCATGAAGCCCGACCGCGTTGTCGTGGGCGTCGAAAGCGAACAAGCTAAAGATCTCATGACTCGCCTTTACCGCCCGATGATGCTCAACAACTTCCGCGTGATTTTCACCGACATCCCGAGCGCCGAAATGATCAAGTACGCCGCAAACTCCATGCTCGCGACCCGCATCAGTTTCATGAACGACATCGCAAACCTCTGCGAGCTCGTCGGTGCCGACGTGAACATGGTCCGCAAAGGCATCGGTAGCGACACCCGCATCGGATCGAAGTTCCTCTACCCCGGCTGCGGCTACGGCGGAAGTTGCTTCCCCAAGGATGTGAAGGCTCTCATCAAGACCGCCGAAAAGAACGGCTACAAGATGGGCGTTTTAAAAGCCGTCGAAGAAGTGAACGAATACCAGAAGACCGTTCTTTTTAACAAACTCGCAAAGCGCTTTGGCGGCGAAGCGAACCTCAAGGGCAAGACCATCGCCATGTGGGGCCTAGCCTTCAAACCAGAAACTGACGACATGCGCGAAGCAACCGCCCTCGTGCTCATTGACAAACTCACGAAGGCCGGAGCAACCGTCCGCGTGTACGACCCGGTCGCCATGAACGAATGCAAACGTAGAATGGCTGCGCGAGAAGATGCCGCCACCATCGAAAGCCAAATCGTCTATTGCAAGGACATGTACGAAGCATTGCTCGATGCAGAAGCACTCCTGCTCGTAACCGAATGGAAGCAGTTCCGCATGCCAAGCTTCGGCGTGATGAAGAAGTCGATGAAGAACGCGCTCATCATCGACGGACGCAATATCTATGACGCCAAGGAACTTGCCGAAGCCGGATTCGAATACTCTGCGATTGGATGCTAAGCCACACGCGTCATCCTGAACGCAGCGTAGCGAAGTGAAGACTACCCAGAAGGCGAGAGTCGCGCCCAAGCAAGCTTGGGCATGACCGAGCCAAAGGGTAGGGGCGATAGCCCCATCCAGTAAAGTCTTGAATATGTAACTGGATTCTTCGGCTAAAGCCTCAGAATGACGTGCAAGGAAATCAAGTGGACTCGCATTTGATTCCCACAGCAGTAAAGCCTCAACGAGGAATGACGTGCAAGGTTATACAGCGTGGGAACCTGTTCACGCATTGGATAACCGCAGCAGTCAAGCCTCAACGAGGAATGACGAGAGTCGTAAACGTTAAAAAGGTGTTTTGGGTTTGTTGCAAAGGAATATATAATGCTTGATAAAAACGTTATTCTAGATGGAAAAACAGTCCTTGTGACAGGAGCCGCAGGCTTTATCGGAAGCAACCTCTGCAAGAAGTTGCTGAACGACTACGCCTGCTCCGAACTCGTCGGACTCGATTCCATAACCGACTACTATGACGTCAACATCAAGCACGAGCGCCTCAAGGAAATCGACGCCATCGCAAACGCGACTGGCAAAAAACGGACATTCGTCAAAGCGGACCTCGCCGACAAAACCGCCATCGACAGCCTATTCGAAAAATACCGCTTCGCCGTCGTTGTGAACCTCGCCGCCCAGGCCGGCGTCCGCTATTCCATCACTAACCCCGACGCCTACATCCAGAGCAACCTCATTGGCTTTTACAACATTCTCGAAGCATGCCGCAAGGGAGCAAGCAATGGCGAACTCGAACACCTCATCTACGCAAGTTCCTCCAGCGTGTACGGCAGTAACAAGAAAGTTCCCTACTCCACCGACGACAAAGTGGACAACCCCGTATCGCTGTATGCCGCCACCAAGAAGAGTAACGAACTCATGGCGCATGCCTACAGCAAGCTCTACAACATCCCGAGCACGGGACTGCGCTTCTTTACCGTCTATGGCCCCGCAGGTCGCCCGGACATGGCCTACTTCGGCTTCACCAACAAGCTCAAGGCAGGCAAGACCATCCAGATATTCAACTACGGCAAGTGCATGCGCGATTTCACCTACATCGATGACATCGTCGAAGGCGTTGTACGCGTGATGCAGCACGCCCCCGAAAAGCAGAACGGCGAAGACGGACTACCACTCCCGCCCTACAAGGTCTACAACATCGGCAACAATCACCCCGAAAACCTGCTCGACTTCGTAACCATACTCCAGGAAGAGCTCGTTCGCGCAAAGGTACTCCCCGCCGATTACGACTTCGAAGCGCACAAGGAACTTGTGCCCATGCAACCCGGCGACGTGCCAGTGACCTACGCCGACACATGTGCCCTAGAAACCGATTTCGGATTCAAACCCGCCACCCCGCTCAGAGAAGGGCTAAGAAAGTTCGCAGAATGGTATGCAAAATGGTACGGAGGGAAGGGATGAGAAAACTCCACCGTAAGATTTTCTTTATGTAAGTGGTCCATAAAATGTTAAATTATGTAAAAATTGTTTATTTTAATAATAGAATCTTTGCAAAAAAGCCTTCTCCATCTATAAGTTGCTTCTTTATCTAAGGATTGATGTTATGATTCATTTTAATGTGCCGCCCTATATAGGAACTGAATTTGACTTTATGCGTCAAGCAGTCGAAAACCATAAAATTTGTGGCGACGGTTCGTTCACAAAGCTTTGCAACCAATGGATCGAAGATCGATTCAAAGCAAATAAATGCCTGTTGACGACAAGCGGAACATCCGCACTCGAAATGGCAGCAGTTCTGTGCGATTTTAAAGACAACGAAGAAGTCATTTTGCCAAGTTACACTTTCAGTTCAACGGCGACAGCCTTTGTTCTTGCAGGCGCTAAACTTGTATTTGTGGACATCGAACCCCAAACAATGAACATCGATATCAAATGCATTGAAAAAGCCATTACTCCAAAAACAAAATGCATCTGCGTTGTGCATTATGCAGGTGTTTCTCCTGATATGGATGCAATCATGAAACTTGCAAAGGAGCACAATCTTCTCGTAGTGGAAGATGCCGCTCAAGGCGTCATGAGCACATATAAAGGACGAGCACTTGGTACAATCGGTGATTTCGGATGCTATTCGTTCCATGAAACAAAAAACTATTCAATGGGCGAAGGCGGGGCCATCATCATCAACAACCCCAAATACAGCGACCGCGCCGAAATCATTCGAGAAAAAGGAACGAACAGAGCGCAATTCTTCAGAGGACAAGTTGCTAAGTATAACTGGGTGGACTTTGGTAGCAGCTGGTTACCGAGCGACTTAAATGCGGCCTACTTGTGGGGCCAACTTCAATGCGCCGATCAAATTAACCAAAACAGGCTCGAAACATGGAACGCCTACTACACGGCCTTCAAAGATCTCGAAGATCGAGGTTTAGTTGAGCTACCGTTTATTCCCGAAGAATGTAGCCATAACGCTCACATGTTCTACATAAAGTTAAAAGATCTTGATACTCGACAAGATTTCATTCGCTATATGAAAGAAAATGACATTCTTTGCGTATTCCACTATGTGCCGCTACATTCGGCCCCAGCTGGATTAAAGTTCGGTCGATTCAACGGTGAAGACCGTTACACCACAAGCGAAAGCGATCGTCTTGTCAGGTTACCTCTTTATTATGGAATTACAAAAGAAGATCTCTCCAAAGTGATTCGTTGCACTCTAGAATACTTTAATAAATAGTTTATGATTAAAATTGCTATTATCGGTGGGCCAATTTTATCGGGTGGAAAGAAAAACCTCATTATGGAGTATTTTCGCCACATCGATAAAAGCCAGGTACAAATAGACATCATTTGCAATGACAATTCGAACGCCATTCCCACAGAGGAAATAGAATCATTGGGCGGTCGAGTGTTCATTGTACCGTCTTTTGAAAAACTACCGGCTCATACTTGGGCACTGTACAAAATTTTCAAGCGAGAAAAGTACGATGTAGTCCACGCCTATAATAGCACAATGAATTTATTCCCCATGTTTGCCGCCAAAATTGCGGGAGTAAAAGTCCGCATTAGCGAAAGCCTTTCTATGGCAGCAAAAGGAGAAAAAAAGACATACATCAAGCTTATACTCAGAAAGTTCAGTCATCTTTTTTGCAACTACTACATGGCCTGCGGTAAAGATTGCGGTGCATGGCAATTTGGCGAGAAGGCGTTGACCCGAGGCAAGATCGCAATTTTCAAGACGGCAATCAATACAGAGGCGAATGCCTACAATCCTGAATTGCGAAACGAGACCCGAAATAAATTCGGATGGCAAGATAAAGTTGTCTATGGCTTTATTGGCCGATTCGAGATGCAGAAAAATCCATTATTCCTAATAGAAATAATGGCCGAAATTCGCAAAAGACAGGATAACGCACAATTCGTCATTATCGGCGCAGGTGATTTAGAAAAGCAAATGTTGCAAAAAATAGATCAAGTGGGTATCAAGGATTCAGTCGCCTGGCTAGGCCGACGCGAAGATATCCAACAGTTCTATAACGCATTCGACGCATTCCTTTTACCGAGTCTGTACGAGGGATTACCTGTTGTAGGCCTAGAAAGCCAAAGTGCCGGGCTTCCGGTATTCTTCTCGACAGCAGTCACTCCAGAAGCATCGGCTTGCGATTTAGGCATATACATTCCGCTTGCAGCTGGTGCAGCAGCTTGGGCCGAAAAAATTATAGAAAAGACCTCTCAAAACATGCCAATTCGTCGAAGCCATGCAAAAGACGTAGCCGATGCAGGATTTGATTCAAAGGTTGAAGCTGATAGAATGTTGAAGTTTTATTTGGATGCGAAAAACAAGTCGAGCAGAAAGTCCTAATTAAGAGAGAATAAACGTGTTTTGGAGTATTGTTGAATTTTTGAACTTATAAAAGGCAAAAAATATAGAGTATAGTTATGGCAAGCAAAAGCATCAAAAAAAATTACATTTATAATTTGTTGCAACAGATGCTTGCCCTAATTACACCTTTAATCACAATTCCATACATATCTCGTGTTATCGGAGCAGAAGGAATAGGCATTTATAGTTATACAAGCTCCGTTGTTTTGTATTTTGCCATGTTTGCGGCTTTGGGAACAATCTCATATGGACAACGAGAAATATCCTATGTTCAAGATAACAAGGAAAAAAGAACGCAGGTATTTTGGAATACAGAAATCCGTTGCATCATTACAACCCTAATCGTCTTATGCACATATGTACCCTTTGTTCTTTACCAAGAGCAATACCGTCTTATTTACGCAATACTTACCATACATATTATTGATGTCATCTTTAATATTTCATGGTTTTTTATGGGGATGGAAGAATTTGGAACAATTGTTCGTTGCAATGTCATTGTTCGTATTTTGAACTTAGCTTTCATTTTCATTTTTGTTAAAGACGCTAATGATCTACCCATTTATGTTTTCGGATTGACTGTTGTAATGTTGCTCGGGAATCTAAGCCTTTGGCCATTTTTACCCAAATTTATCGGTAGACCCAAAATTAAAGAAATTCATCCGTTTAAGGATTTTATGGTAGTCCTTTCGATGTTTGTTCCAACGATTGCGATATCCATATATACGGTATTGGACAAAATTATGATTGGAGTTTTGACACAAAATGCAGCCGAAAACGGCTTTTATGACCAATCAATAAAAATGTCCAGAATGGCACTCACATTTGTCACCGCCCTTGGAACAGTCATGGTACCAAGGATAGGATTCCTTTTTGAAAAAAAGGACCAGCAACAAATAAAAATGTTTATGTACCGCAGTTATAAATTTGTAGGGTTGCTGGGAATTCCTCTTTGTTTGGGAATTATCGGTACAGCCTCAAACTTTGTGCCTTGGTTTTACGGTCCAGGCTTTGACCGCGTTGTACCTATTCTTAGTACGCTATCATTAATCATTTTTGCAATTGGCATAAGTAATGTTACAGGAGTCCAGTATTTGGTACCAACCCAAAGGCAGAATACTTTAACGATAACAGTTTTAATTGGAGCTGCCTTCAACGTCATATGCAACCTTATTTTTATACCCAATTATGGCGCATTGGGAGCCGCAATAGCATCTGTACTAGCAGAGATTGTAATTGCCATTGTACAATTGTTCGTGGTTCGCAAAGAACTATCCTGTATAACAATTGTCAAAAACTTTATAAAGTACCTTATTGCGGGACTTTTCATGTTATTCATATTGAAATTAATTGGATTTCATTTAAAACCGTCCGTCCTAAATACATTCATTCTTATTTTTGCAGGCAGTGCAATTTACATTACAGTCTTATTTTTACTAAAGGATGAATTTTTTATAACAAATGTTAAAAACATGAAGCAAATAGTAAAAAATAAAATTCATTCGGGTAATGGTTAGTTTTATGGAAAAATTTAATTACCTCATCGTCGGTTCAGGACTTTTTGGTTCAACATTTGCCTACTGCGCAAAACAAGCGGGTGCGCGTTGCCTTGTCATAGACAAACGTCCGCAATTAGGTGGCAATGTCTATTGCGAAAATATAGAAGGAATCAATGTTCACAAGTACGGAGCCCACATATTCCATACAAACAACAAGCAAGTCTGGGACTTTGTAAATTCCGTCGTTGAATTCAACCGCTATACTAATTCGCCGGTTGCAAATTATAAAGGAAAGCTTTATAATCTTCCGTTCAACATGAATACCTTCTACCAGATGTGGGGTACACGTACTCCCGCCGAGGCTGAAGCAAAAATTGCGGAACAGAAAGCAGAGGCCATAGCAACATTAAATGGACGTGAACCGTCTAACCTTGAAGAACAAGCGCTTACACTTGTTGGCAAAGATATTTTTGAAAAACTTATCAAAGATTACACCGAAAAACAATGGGGACGTGATTGTAAGGATTTGCCGGCATTCATCATCAAGCGCTTACCAATTCGCATGGTGTACGACAATAATTACTTCAATGACAAATATCAGGGAATCCCTATTGGCGGCTACAACAAACTCATCGAAGGGTTGCTAAAAGGTATAGAAACGCATACAGGTGTAGACTTTTTCACTGAATATAAAGATAATTGGCGAGACATCGCAGATAAACTCGTTTATACCGGTGCAATTGATGAATATTTTGGATACAAACTCGGGAAACTAGACTGGCGTACAGTAAGTTTTAAGACCCGCGTAGAAGACACTCCAAATTACCAGGGCAATGCCGTGGTGAACTACACATCCCACGATCAACCGTATACCCGAATCATAGAACACAAGCATTTCGAAATGTTTGGCCAATCTGTATATGATTGTCCCAAAACGGTGATTTCTGAAGAATACTCAACAGAATATAAAGAAGGAATGGAACCGTATTATCCGATAAATGACAAACGCAACAACGAGTTAGCCGAAAAATACCGTCAACTCACGACATGCGAAAAAGATGTGATTTTTGGAGGGCGCCTCGGTCAGTATAAGTACTTTGACATGGCTCCGGTAATTGAACAAGTAATGGAGATGTTTGAGAAAAAATGATTTTACTTCTATTAATCCTATCTCTTTTCGGCATTCTTTCACTTGAATATTTCTCTTTAAAAAGAGATTTGTCAAATCCTGCATTCTTATTTACACTCGGTTTCTTCACAGCATCTCTCATACTGAGTTGTTTTGTCAAAAAATGGAGTGTAGATTTACATTGGACTTCATTCAGTGTTATTATTTTAGGGAATCTAGGCGTTTATTTAGGAGCATGCGCCTGTTCTAAATTTTTTAGGACAAACAAGAGAATCTATATTACTGATACAAATAATAGTCCGACAAAGTTAGTATCCCTCAACGGTCTGATTTTTCTGTTTGCCCTCCAAATAGCGATGTATTTATTACGAATATACCTACTGAAACAATTTTATGGAGGCAGTCTACCATCAGCGTTGGCCGCACATACGATGGCCATTAAATTTGGAACAGAAAAGGCCTTACAAATGCCATTTGGCTCATCCTTTTTTTATGGAATGGCCGGCACCATCGGTTATGTTTGCGCCTTTTTGTTGCCATTCTATATGATGTACAAAAATATTTCTTTTCGAATAAAATTTTGGCTATGGGCTAATTTTATTTTATGCATGATCGGGAGCCTTTTATCATCTGGAAGGACTGCCATGATATGCTTGCTTATTTCATTTGCTTCTTTTTACATAATCTCATTAAATTTGAGAAAAATAAAAATAAAAATAAACGTCATTTTAAAATGGCTAACTGTAGCTTTCCTATTTCTTTTTTCGTTCCAACAGCTAGGATATGTAATCGGTAGAGAAGAATCTGAAAGTAATTGGTTTGACGAAATTGGTATATATTGCGGTGCAGAAATTCAAAATTTAGATGACTTTATAGAAGAACCTAAATTTCAAAATTACGACAATTTATATGGTCAATTGACATTTAACCTATTTTACAACAAATTCGGATACCTCATTGGTGTTAATCAATTAATAACAGAAGGCCGTGACTATCATAGATTCAACTATCGTAACGAATATTCACTAGGCAATGTCGATACGGCCTTACAACATTATTGGTATGATTTCGGGATTACAGGAACGTTCATCCTCTGCCTCTTTATAGGAGTTTTCATGCAGGCTCTTTATAAATTGATTACCCGTTCAAGAAATATTTGGATTAAAGGATACATAACTCCATATTTATTTGTCTACTCCATAATGATTCCAACGACATTCATGTCCTTTTTCTCCGAGGCTTTTTTCGAGAAAATAGTGCAATTATTTGATTTTAGATTTTGGACAACCTACATACTTATTTACATTCCACTCTATAAAAAGAATTTGGCAAAAAAAACTTCTTTCATCAGTTCTAGCAAAAGGTTTATGTAAAAATGGATAAGATAAAGATATTAGTCGCTCAGCATAAACATGCAGAAGTATACAAAAACAATGTATATATGCCCATTCATGTGGGGAAAGCCCTGCATCCTGAATTAGATTTAGGAATACAAACCGATGATACAGGAGACAATATAAGCGCATTGAATCCGATGTATTGCGAATTGACAGCTCAATATTGGGCTTGGAAAAATTTGCATAATGTTGAATATATTGGGTTATGCCATTATCGGCGATATTTTGAAAAAGAATTTACTGAAGATAATGTTGAATCCATTCTTGACGGGAATGATGTCATTCTTTCTTCCAAATTTTACTTTCGTTCAAACATTTTGACATGGCAGTTTCGTGGGTTTACTCCAGAAGACGCGACTATTTTTTACTTATACCTGAAACGAAGATTTGCAGCAAACAAGGAAAAATTTGAAAACTATTTCCTTAAACAAAATTGGATTCATCCGGCAAATATGTTTGTATGCAAAAAAGATGTATTTGACAAATTCTGTGAATGGCAATTTGACATACTAGATGATTTGAAAGCTATAATTCTTCCATCACCATATTCCCGAGAAAGAAGAATTCTTGGCTACTTGGCGGAGTCCTTATTACCGTTTTTCTTCTATTTAAATGATTATAAAATCAAGGAAATTCCATTGGTATCAATGATTGGCGAAAAAAAACATTGTTACGACTTCCCACTTATTTCTCGCTTAAAGGATAAATTATTCTTTTCAAAAGGGCATCATCGATTTGTTGAACCAATTGATATTATGTGCGGATTAAAAAATGATGGTGTTTTGGATAAAATGGATTCACTCTTAACGGCCAAGGGCTTTTAATAAAATTTGTAAAATGCTTAAATAAAAAACAAAACATCAAAAAAATTGTGGGATATTATCACTTTAACTATAGGTAGAATTTTATGTCAACGAACTGCATTTTTACAATCTGCTCCAAAAACTATTTGGCTCAAGCATTGACTTTAAAAGAATCAGCCCAAAAGCATGAAACGGATACAGACTTTTTTATATTCCTTGCAGACCTCGGCACCGAGGACATAAAAGAGATTGAATACGAACCGCTGGATGAGTCATGGATTCCTTCGTGGAAAGAAATGGCTTTTAAATACAATGTCATAGAGTTTAACACATCTATAAAGCCTTTCTGTTTTAAGAAACTTTTTAATCAAGGCTATGAAAAGGTTACCTATCTTGATCCAGACATGTTTGTAACAGACAAACTGGATTATTTATGGGATAATTTGGACAAATATTCCATTATTTTAACTCCGCATATTTCCTGCTGTAAAGTAGACTTTAATGGAGCTCAGACAGAAAAAAGCATCCTCAGTTGTGGTATTTTTAATTTAGGCTTCGCAAGTATAAAAAACGATAATGTGGGCCGCAACATTGTTGAATGGTGGTGCGTACGACTTAAAGATCAATGCTATGACGATGGTCCATTATTCGTAGACCAAAAATGGATGAATTTTATACCTGTATTTTTCCCTGAACAAGTGCTGGTATCACATCACTTCGGCTTAAACGTAGCTGTATGGAATCTCCATGAACGAGAATTGCTCATTGACAATGGAAAATATAAAGTAAAAAATCTGGAAACGGGGGAAATATTCCCGTTGCTCGTTTTCCATTTCTCTGGATTCGATCCATTTAATGACAAAGTCATAAACCGCAGACACTCGCAGTTTGGCGTAGATATTTATCCCTCTTTTGAACCAATTATTCAAGAATATAAATCATTGGAATACAAAAATGGATATGAGAAATATTCTCGATTAACCTATGCTTTGAATGAGTTTAGCAATGGTTTTGTTATAATGCCATTGCATCGCAGATTATACAGAGCAACTCTTGCAGAATTCAAAGATGATGATCCATTTTCTGTCAATGGACGTTTTTACAACAATCTAAAAACAAGCAAATTAATATTCCCCGAAAAGAATAAAGGTGCTCGCTTTAAAACCGAATTTGCACAAACATCAAAATCTACATACATTCATTATTTCCAGATACTTGCAAGAATATTCAAGAGAATTGTTGGCATAAAGTTCTACTGCAAAATTTTAAAGTCAGCTTCTCGCTTATGTCAATTAGAGAACCATACATTTTTGATGCAGGATATGAAAAACGTTGATAGAAGAAAATTCTTTACAATGACTAATGAGAAAAATTAAAGGTCCGCTCATGAAATATTGTTTTGTAATTCCTTTTCAATGTATTTCACCCAAAGGTGGTGTAAAAGTTCAGGCCGAAATGTGGAAAATCGGCCTAGAAAAGTTAGGGCACTCCGTTACAATGGCCGGATCCTGGGATACTCCAGAATGGTCATCGTTTGATGCCATAATAATCTTTGGGTATGCGCCCGGTGTTGCAAATTTTGCAAAATCACTTGCCAAGGAAAATCCACACTTGATAATGGCCCCAATCATAGATCCTCGATGGCCGAAATTTATCTACAAATTTTTTGTCAAGTACTGGGGTGCAAAAAAAATTCTTGGACTATCATCACAATTCCATGACTTATGGTTAGCTCGAAAATTTCCATGTCTATGGCTTGTGCGAAGCGAAGAAGAGCGCTACATGGTGAATTACGCTCTTGAAATCCCGCAAGATAAGATTGTGAAAATTCCTCTCCATTATAGAATTCCTCCCCTGGAAGGGTTCCCCAAAAAAGAAGACTTCTGCTTCCATGCCAGCCGTTTAAAGTCTGCTAATAAGAATGTGCCCAGATTGATTGAAGCTGCAAAAAAATACGGTTTTAATCTGAAATTGGCCGGACACCTTATGGGAGATTCAGAAAGAGCTTGGCTAAATGAACTTATTGGAGATGCCAAGAATATTGAATATGTAGGCGAAGTTTCCGAAAACGAATTACTGGAATATTACAAGCGAGCAAAAGTTTTTGCATTGCCTTCATTGTTTGAAGGCGTTGGCATGGTTGCCTTGGAGGGAGCCGCATATGGTTGCGAGATTGTACTCACGAACTTTGGAGCCCCCAAAGAATACTATGATGGTCGCGCAATCCTTGTGGATCCGAAATCAGTCGATGAAATTGGCTTGGGAATAACCAAAGCTATGAAAGAAGACTTCTCTCAACCGGAACTTAAAAACTACATAGAAACCCATTATAGCGAAGTTGCCTTGATGCGTGAACTAAGTGAAAAAATTTCTGTTGCTATAGGAAAATAGCATTATATTAGAATCATCCGTTCAATAATTATAAAGAGGATATATAATGAATGTTGCAATAATCATCGCTGGTGGTAAAGGCTCAAGAATGGGACAGGATATCCCAAAACAGTTCATAAATGTTTATGATAAACCAATCTTAATTTATACATTGGAAGGCTTTCAAAAACATCCTCAAATTGATGCTATAGAAGTTGTATGTATCGAAGGATGGTACGATGTTGTTTGGGCTTATGCAAAGCAATTTAACATATCTAAATTAAAATGGGTTATTCCTGGTGGAGAAACAGGGCAAGAAAGTATCCGTAATGGAGTGTATAATCTTGCTGATTTTTGCAATAGTGATGATACCATCATTATTCATGATGGTATACGCCCCATGGTTGATGAAACGGTTTTGACGGATGTTATTGTTAAGTGTGAACAATATGGAAATGCTGTAACATCACTTCCTTATAATGAGCAAATATTTATTGTTGATGATGATGTATCAACCGTTAAGTATATTCCCCGTGAGACTTTGCGAAGGGTTTCTACACCTCAGGCTTATAAGTTTGGAAAACTTAATTGGGCGTATCACGAGGCTTTTGAAAAGAAAATAGGAATTTATGGCTCTTCTTATACAAATACCATGATGGTTGAACTTGGTGAACGGTTGTATTTTGCTGCAGGATCTGATAAAAATATCAAACTTACGTCAAAAGATGATTTAGAAATGTTTAAAGCCTATCTTAAATCAGATAAAGAAAATTGGTTAAAGTAAAAAATGAATTTATTACAGAACAGATTTTATCAGGAAGATATTGACTGGGTTGCGAATCTTGATATTCCTTGGATCTTGCTGAAGGATAAGACTATTCTCATCTCTGGTGCTAATGGATTGATTGCAAGTTTTTTAATCGACGTGTTAATGAAAAAAAATGACTCCGGTTTGAACTGCAAAGTTGTTGGCATTGGGCGTAATAGCGAAAAAGCAAAGAAAAGATTTTCTCAGTATTTGAGTGGAACGATGTTTTCTTTTGTGTCGCAAGATATAAATGAAAAAATTGAATTTAACATATCAGCTGATTATGTTCTTCATTTAGCAAGCAATACTCATCCAGTTGCATATTCTACAGATCCGATTGGAACTATTACAACAAATGTTATCGGCTCTTACAACATGTTGATGTTTGCCGCAGAGCATAATGCTAAGCGTTTTTTGTTTTCATCTTCTAATGAAATTTATGGTGAAAATAGGGGTGATGTAGAATTCTTTGATGAATCTTATTGCGGTTATATTGCGTCAAACTCGTTAAGGGCTGGCTATCCAGAAAGTAAACGTTGTGGTGAGGCTCTTTGTCAGGCTTTTATGCATCAGAAGGGTCTTGATGTTGTTATAGCTCGGTTAACAAGATCGTATGGTCCCACTTTATTGTCGTCAGATACTAAAGCTATGACACAATTTTTAAGAAATGGATTAAATGGGGATGATATTGTGTTGAAAAGTGAAGGAAAACAGCACTTTTCTTATTCCTATGTGAGCGATTCTGTTGCCGGCTTGCTTTATACACTATTGCTTGGAAAAAATGGTGAAGCGTATAATATCGCTGATAAGAAAGGTGATTCTACATTGAAGGAAATTGCTGAATCCATTGCTGGTTATTGTGGTTCTAAAGTGGTTTTCAATTTACCAAATGAAATTGAAAAGGCGGGTTTCAGTAAAGCATCTAAGGCTCGACTGAGTGGAGATAAGTTAAAACAATTGGGATGGGGGATGAAATACAATATAAAAGATGGAATAAAAAGAACTTTAGATATTTTGAGAAGCGTATGAAAACAATAGATATTAACGAATGTCATGCCATTTTACTTGATTTGGCAAAAGAATTGCATCGTCTCTGCGTCAAACACAATATTCCATGTATTATGATAGGAGGTACGATGCTTGGAGCTATTCGTCATAAAGGCTTTATTCCTTGGGATGACGATATGGATTTTGGAATTCCAAGGAAATATTTAAAAAAATTTATTTCAGTAGCAGAAAAAGAGTTGAATCCAATTTATCGTTTAAAAAGTCGTTTTAACTCTAACTTAATTTATTTAGATGTGCTTAAATTGGAAGATTCTCGAACAATCATTGAGGAAAAGCATAACGAACTTGCCACGGGAAAAATAGGGATTAACATCGATATATTCCCATTGGACTATGGAAATGGAAGCCATTCTTTCTTTTCTAGAAACTCGTTTATTTTCAATATGATTCGCCTTGTCACATTTGAATATTCTAACGATTCCAATATACCATTCCCTAAAAATTTACTAGTAAGACTTGCGAAAATTTTAAGACTTGTTAGCCCCGATTTTTTGTCAAATTACGTAGAAAAAAATAACAAACGATATGATAATGGCAATTTTTTGACCAACTATTACGGACTGTATAAATTTAAGGAAATCGTCCCTAAGGAATTATGGGGGACGCCACGATTATATAAGTTTGAGAATACTGAATTTCTGGGTGCTGAAAATTACGATGCTTATTTAACGCACTTTTACAAAAATTATATGGAATTACCCCCGGAAAATAAAAGGCATACTCATTTGGAGAATGCCTACTGGAAAGAATGAACTTTAATCTGTTTTCCCTAATAAACATCAATAGTTAGCACATTTTATGAATACCCCTCTTATTTCCGTTATCGTTCCCGTCTACAAAGTCGAGAAATACCTCGACAAATGCGTACAAAGTTTATTAAACCAAACTTACAAAAATATTGAAATTATTCTCGTAGACGACGGATCTCCAGACAATTGTGGCCAAATGTGCGATGAATATGCTGCAAAGGATTCTCGAGTCAAGGTAATCCATAAGGAGAACGGAGGGCTAGTCTCTGCACGAAATGCCGGATTTAACGCCGTCACTGGCGAGTGGCACATGTACATAGATAGTGATGATTGGATTGACTTGGATTCCTGTGAAAAATTGGTGGCTGCAATAAACCGTCATCCCGACATGAATCTGATTTTCTTCAACATGATTGTAGAATTAGAGACAAAGTCAATTAAGGGGAAAAGAAAACTTCAAAGCGACAAGCCTGAAATACAATACGATAGGGCTGGTTGCATTGAACTTTCAAGAATGTCTTTAGACCATATCGCCGGAGTTGCTTCCGCTTGTCTGAAATTGGTAAATACAAACCACGCTCATGCAAACAATCTCATTAGTAACCCCAAATTAAAACAGGGATCTGAAGATGCGGAGTATAGCCTCAGAGCATATTACTCATGTAAAAAAAGCCTTTATATTAACGAATACCTTTATCATTATAGATATAATCCAACATCTATTTCAAAGAAAATCGACGAGAGAAATGCTCAGTATTTGGCAGATTGTTACACGGAAATAAAAAATGAAATTGAAACTTTTGAACGTAAGGAGGACTTCAAGAAAACCTTACTTCAAGACACTCTATATGCAATAGTAACAATCGCAGTAACGACATATTTCAATCCAAATAACAAAGAAAAGTATTCATCGCGTGCAAAAAAGTTTAAGGAAGTCATCCATCGTAACAACATATTCCAAGAAGCGTTGTCTTTAGGTTCCACAGAAGGCATTGACAAAAAAAGAAAATTCATCATTTTCTGTATAAGAAATCGACTATACTTTATGATAGACTTGATTGCATTTTTTAAATTACTAATGATAAAATTTGGGTATTATAAATATTGATTTCAGTATTATTAAATAATCAAGAAAACTTTTAAAACATAGATAAGTGGAATCCGAAGTGATATCTATAACAAACAAAGAAGATTGTTGCGGTTGCTCAGCTTGTGCACAGGCTTGTCCCAAGAAATGTATAGACATGGTTGAGGATAACGAAGGATTTCTCTATCCTAGAATCGATCAATCCGTTTGCATAAATTGTGGAATATGCGAAAAGACCTGTCCTATAAAAAATCAAAAGCCAGAACAATCTTTCAAACAGACTGCTTACGTCGTTCAAAATAAGGATTTGAAAATTTTAAGAGAAAGTACTTCTGGAGGTGCTTTTTCGGCACTATCTTGTTGGGCTATTAAACAAGGTGGCGTTGTTTTTGGAGCGGCCTATGACGACCATTTAACGGTTCAGCATCAGTTTGTAGAAGATGAGCGTTCTATTTCTAAGTTTAGAAACAGCAAATACGTTCAAAGTAAAATAGGAAACAGTTTTCAGCAAGTCAAGGAATTTTTGCAAAAAGGGCGCATAGTTCTCTTTAGCGGAACACCTTGCCAAATTGAAGGATTACTTTCTTACTTACGCAAGCCTTTTGAAAATCTATGGACTGTAGATATTGTCTGTCATGCATGTCCTTCTCCACTAATGTTCCGAAAGTATAAAGAATGGCAGAACCTAAAATGTACAGACAAAATTGAAAACATATCCTTTCGTGATAAGTATTATGGATATAAATATTCAACAATGTCCGTTTTTAGAAAGGAAAAAAACTATCACGAAGGCATTGACACCGATCCATATTTAAGAGCCTTTTTCCAACATCTTAGTATAAGACCGAGCTGTTTTAAATGTGCATTTAAGAAGATCCATCGTCCAACAGATTTTACTATATGGGATTGTTTTGATGTTGAAAATTTTTGTAAAAGCATGGATAATGATCGTGGTGTAACAAAGATTCTTTGTCATTCTGCTCGAGCACAATCATTGATTTTAAATTTGCAGAATTACTTGTCTATTTACGAAGTGTCTCCTGAAAAAATCATAGAAGGAGAAAAAGAACTTGTAAAAGCCGTTGAGCCATGTCATAACCGGACTCAATTTTTCAAAGACTTAAATGAAATGCCTGTGGAAGAATGTTTCAAAAAATATTTCCCATTAACACCACGCCACAGAATCGAAAAACAAATCCGCATTTGGACAAATCGACTTGGTATTTATAAATTCGCTAAGAAAATTTTCAAAATCATTAACGGCAATAGAGAGATTAAACGATAATGAAAATAGTTGCTTTAGCCATTAATTACGATTACCATGATTACGGTGGAATGCTTCAAGCATTTGCCACGCAGAGAGCTTTGTTAAAGTTAGGTATTGATAGTGAGGCTATTGATTTTGAAAACCTGAAAGGCGATATAACAAAACGTAAATGGCAATATTTCCTTAGCAATATTTTTGACTTGACGATTGTCAAGGAAAAGGCAAAGATTATTGAAAAAAAGATAAAGCAAAAACTAAATAAAAATCTCCGAAATAATCTTGAAAAACGCGATGCTGCTTTTGACCGTTTTTGCTCGACTAACTTTAAGGTCTCTCGAAAATTTGAATCCTGGAAAGATTTGACAGAATCCTGTAACGAATATGATTCTGTTATTGTCGGTAGCGATCAACTATGGCTTCCTTCGAATATTTTTGCCGATTATTACACATTAAACTTTGTTCCAGATAATGTAAACAAAATCGCATACGCAACAAGTTTTGGAATCAGCGACATTCCGAGAAAATACGCCAACATGTACTCTAAATTTCTCTCTCGCATAAATCATTTATCAGCGAGAGAAATCTCTGGCAAGGCCATTATTAAAAAGCTTACCAATAGAGATGTTTCCCAAGTATGCGATCCTGCATTGCTTTTAGATTCTTCTGATTGGGATGAAATAGCTTCACCGCGTATTATTCCTGAAAAATACATTTTCTGCTATTTTATGGGAAACAACCCTGATCAACGAGATTTCGTCAAAAGACTTGCAGCCAAGACAGGTTGTAAAATAGTTGCATTGTTACATTTGGATCAATATATTCCAAGTGATGATTCTTATGCCGATTACGCACCTTACGATGTAACGCCATCGGACTTTGTTTCTTTAGTGAAGCATGCAGAGTTTGTGTGTACCGATTCATTCCACGGCACGGTTTTTTCAGTCATATACAATAGAAACTTTTTTACATTCATGCGTTTTAACAACAAGGCATCTCTTTCCACAAATACGAGAATCGAATCGCTGTTAAGTACATTTAAATTGACGAATCGACTCTTTGAAGGAAACGCTACAATAGAAGACAATCTATCTATAGAAAATTGGACTGAAATACAGCAACGGGTTTCTGCATTAAGAGCAGCTTCTTCGAAATACTTATTAGATTCCATAGTATTATAATTAGCGGCAAATATTATTCACCTTCCCTTCTTTTACATTTTCTTGTTTTCCGCCAAATCACATTACATAAAATGTAACGGTTCAAAAATTGTTACAAAAATTTTTTAGTCATTTCTTGCCGCGCGGCACTTTTTTTCTACATTATAAGTCCGATGAAAATATCGGAATCCATCGAAGCCCACCTGTGCTCAGCCGTTGCAGCAATCTCGCAACGCAATCAGGCGACTCTCACTAAACAGGTTTTCGAGCATCCGATTTATCTTTCTGTC
>JAEEGL016413098.1_pt1 | contig 27941 bp, 18 predicted proteins | sample 9134231 | NCBI WGS metagenome assembly JAEEGL01 (sample SAMN16246548, study PRJNA631951) | gut metagenome | biome: gut microbiome; feature: rumen; material: fiber-attached | host: Bos | place: Iran: Karaj | collected 2018-10
AGATCGTAGACCGCGACTTCGGGACAGCCCTTTGCGCGAAGCGATTCGACAAAGCTCTGCACCGCGGCGGAGGTGTTGCCGTAGACCGAGGTATACGCCACCGTGATCCCGTCGCCTTCGGCGGCGTACGAGGACCAGATATCGTAGATCTTTACGTATTTTGCGATATCCCCGGTAAGCGCGGGGCCGTGCAGCGGCAGTATGGCGTTTATGTTAAGCGCGGAAGCTTTTTTAAGCAGCGACTGCACCTGCGCGCCGTATTTGCCCACTATGCCGAAGTAATATCTGCGCGCCTCGGGCAGCCATTCGATCTGCGCGTCGGCGGCGCCGAACCGCCCGAACGCGTCGGCGGAGAACAGCGTCCCCGTGCTCTGCTCGCAGGTGAGCATCACCTCCGGCCAGTGCACCATAGGCGCGAATACGAACGAAAGCGTGTGCTCGCCGAGGCAGAGCGTGTCGCCGTCCGAAACGACCAGGCGGCGGTCGGAATAATCCTCGCCGAAGAACTGCTTTATCATATTAAAAGTCTTTGCGTTGCCGACGACGACGGTGTTTTTGTAGTTGTTAAGGAAGGCGCGGATATTGGCGGAATGGTCCGGCTCCATATGCTGTACCACAAGGTAGTCCGGCTGCCTGCCGCCCAGCGCTTCCGCCACGTTGTCAAGCCATTCGTGGGTAAAGCGGCGGTCCACCGTGTCCATAACGGCGGTCTTGCTGTCGATAAGGCAATAGGAATTGTAGGACATCCCGTGCGGCACGCGGTACTGACCTTCGAAAAGGTCGATATCCCGGTCGTGTACTCCGGCGTATTTTATCCATTCGGGGAGGGCGGTGAAGTCGTTCATATCGTTATCCTTTCAGCACCGAATCGAGATTCCATTCGGCAAGTATGATTATTACGTAATCGGGTTTTTCGGTGGTTATGACGCTGCGCTTCCAGTTCGAATCCCACATCCCCAGGAAGTGCGATTCGTTCGACCTGTCCGCGATAAGGTCGAACATCTGGGTGGAATAGGAATCGCGCAGGACCAGCACGTTCGGCAGCGACGGATCGTTGTTGTTGAACCGCATTTCCGCCGTCGCCTCGGTGCTGTAGGTAAGACTTGTCGCGCGGCGGTACCGCGGGACCGCGGTTATTTGGGGCGAGACGCCGGAATAGGGTTTGAATTTGCGGAACCAGCAGTATTCCAGGCACTTTTTCTGCGACATTTCAAGATAATAGGTCATATCGCCGGATTCGTAGAAATCCGCGACCCATTCGAAATCGTCCTGCTCGCGCGGCGCGGCGGCGGGGAATTTTTCCGCGATATGGCGGAACAGCTCCACGTACGCCAGATAAGCGCCGTAGTCCGCCCAGTGGCTGTCGAGGTGGTAATAAAGCGGCATTTCGTCGTCCTTGTGCTCGGAAAACAGCTTTTTAAGGTCGAAAGCCGTCGCGCCGCCCTCGTTAAGCGCCTTGATAACAAGGTCCAGCTTGCTTTCGCCCTCCGGGGAAACGTATTCCTCCGGCACGTATTCGGGATAAACCGACATCGCCGAGGGGACGAGCACGTAGATGACCTCCGCCTCCGGGTTGTATTTATGCACCGAGGCGACGCGATCCTTTGTGCTTTGCACGAGCGAATCGAACTGGCGCTGCGAAAGCAGGTTCGTCTTTTCGTAGTCCGGCAGCATTTTTTGGAAGAAGAACTGATAACCGCCGGTCCCGGTGACTATCGGCCACATTTCGGCGCTCGGCGTGCGGGGACGCGCGGTGTATTCCAGCGGCTCGCCGGATTCGCTCCCGACCGTCTGCCACAGCCGCACCTTCTGGGAACCGCCCTTGCAGCAGAGCCGCAGCGAGAACCAGCCGTGCCAGCTTTCGGCGCGGACGGTACCTTCGTCGGTCCTGCCGTAGACAGTGGCGCCCTCGGCGCATTTGCCGAGCATCGCGAAATAGGGTTTTTCGGAAAAACTGCAGTAAAGCACCTCCACGGGCGGCAGCGAATAACCCTCCGGCGGCTCGCTTTCAAGCGGCTCCGGCTCGCTTTCCTCCCTGCTTTCGGGCGCGCTTTCCTCTTTGCTCTCCGGCGCGCTTTCCTCTTTGCTCTCGGGCGAGGTTTCGTCCTTGCTCTCGGGGGCGCTTTCTTCTTTGCTCTCCGGCGCGCTTTCCTGCTTGCTTTCCGAGCCGCTGACGGGCGCGGGCAAAGGTTCTTTCGCGCAGGAAGCGAAAACGCATCCCGCGGCGAACAGCATTACGAGCAGCGCGGCGAGCGCGCGTGTTTTGGTTTTCATAACTGTGTCCTCCGTTGTTTCAGGTTCCCATAAGCGTCGTAAGATTCCATTCCGCGACGAGGATTATTACGTAATCGGGACTGTCGGCGGTTATTTCCGCCGTCACCCAGGAATAGTTCCACATCCCGCGGTAATCGGTTATATTCATCCGTTCGGCGAGTATATCGTATATCTGCGCGCCGAAGGAATCGCGTAACACCACGCAGGTCGGCAGCTCCGGGCGCCCGGTGTCGAACCTGCGCTGCTGAGTGACCGCCTCGGAATAAACCAGGTTGTTTTCGCGGCGGTAGCGTATAACGTCGGTTATCTGCTTCGGCGCGTCGACGGCGAATTTGCGGTAATAGCCGTAGTCCATGACCTGCTCCGGCGGGAGCGAAAGGTACATCGGCATATCGCCGGATTCGTAGAAATCCGGGTTCCAGTCGAACGCGTCCAAAGGCAGCGGCTTCGCGGCGGGGAACCTTTCGGAAATATGGTCGAACAGCGCCTCATACGCGAGATAGGCGCCGTAGTCTGTCCAATGGCTGTCGAAGTGCTGGAACAGCGGCATTTCGTCGTATTTATGCGGCTCGAACACCTCGCGCAGGTCGATGGCGTAAGCGCCGCCCTTCCGCACCGCCTCCAGGAAGCGGTCCATACGGCTCGGCCCCGGCTGAACGGTATATTCGTCCGGCACGTTTTCGGGGTACGCCGTCGCCGCCGAGGGGACGATGATATAGATCATCTCGGCGTTTTCGTTCTTCTCGCGCAGGTAGGAAAGCCGCGTTTTCACCTTCTCCGCGATGTTTTCGACCGCTTTGTCGCCGATAACGTTCTTGCGCTGATAATCCGGCAGCGCCTTCTGATAGAAGAACTGGGTGTTCTTCCCCGTGACTACTCCCGTCCCGGAATCCGGCGTGCGCGGGCGGAGCGAATAGGTGTAGGGCTCGGAATCCGAACCGTTCGCGGTCTCCCAGATCGTGACCTTTACCGGGAGCGAATCGCCCTTCATCCGCAGCGAGAACCAGCCGTGCCAGCTTTGCGAATCCACCCTTTCGCCGTCGGCCGTCTCGCCGTGGACGACCGCGCCTTCGGTGCAGGTGCCGATAACGGCGAAATACGGCTTTTCGGAATAAGCGCAGAATTTTACGGCGGTGCCGGAGAGGTTTTCCGCCTTTTTAGGCGGCGCGGAGCTTTCCTCCGGCTCGGAACGGGGTTCCGGGGAAAGATCCCCCGCGGACGGTTCCGGCGAAGAGCTTTCCCCGCCGTTTTTCCCGCAGGAGACGAGCAGGGACAGGATCAAAAAACACAGCGCGATAACGGAAATGATGCGTTTCATAAATACCCCCGGAAGAATCAGCGGACAGTTGAGCGAAGATCGAAGACGGAGAGAGGGATCATTTGAGCAGACCGCGGGAAACGACGTTTTCCGCGTTGCAGACGTAAAGTATCGCGTCCGCGCCGTATTCCTTCGCGGCGGCGGAGGCGGCGGGAGCCGAGCTTATATCGAGCGCGACTATATCGAATTCGCGCGCGAGGAACGGGATTAGGCAGTTTGCGAAGGAATCCTTTATTACGAGCAGCTTTTTGCGCGGTTCGCCGCTTTTCTTCGTTACCGTGGTAATTGCGTGAGTTCCGTCGAGGAACGCCGAGTATTTGTCGGAGCTATTCAGGTGCTCGCGGTTATAGAACCCGCCCAGCTCCCTGCCGTCGGCGACGACGGAATAATCCGCCTCGTCCGGGAGCGTCCAGATCTCCAGCGTGTCGCGCGTGTAGACCGGGAAATTCGCGCGGGCGGCGGTGGTGCCGGAGAAATCCGCGGTCTTTTCCGCCGAGAACGCCTCCCGCGGGATGATGTTTTCGCCGGCGCCGAGCTTTTGCATCACTTTAACGTACGCCGCGTAAGCGCCCGCCGTCGTCCAGTGGTGGTCGGTGCGGTAGATCACGTATTCGCCGTTTTCATAAGCCGCGCGCATATCCGGGAGCAGGTCGATAAACCCCGCCTCGGGAGCGAAATTCGCTTCCAGCGCCGCGAACAGCGCGTCCCCGTGCCCGGCACAGCCGAACGTCGAGCCCGCCACGTCTATGGTGCGCGGGGGGACGAGCGTTACGCAGGGGATCCCCGCCTTCGCCGAATCGGCGGAACGGCTTTTCGCCATCGCCGCCACGGTTTTTTCGTAGAATCCGTCGGCGTTTTTCGTTATTTCGGTGCGGGAGGAATAGGAATCGAACTCCAGCACGGCGAGCTGGTCCTTCGTATAAAGCACGCCGTTGTTCGCGCGTTTGAGCATCGCCAGCTCGGCGGCGGATTTGATTTTAACGAAAACGTCGCGCAGGGGGAACTGGTCGGCGACGTATTCGTTCGCCCCGTCGGCGAATCTGCCGGAAAACAGCTCCTCCGCGCCGAAAGCGGGCGCTTCGGCGAGCCGGCGGTTCTCCTGTTCGGAAAACCCGCGCGCGGGCAGCAGGAAAAACGCCGCGGCGAACCCGCCGAGGAACAGACAGAACGTTATTACCGTTGCAAGCGAAGAGAATTTTTTCATTTCCGCACCCTAAAAGATATAGTAAAGGAAGGGAGAGAACGTGTCGTCGACCATATAGGCGGTGCAGACGGCGGCGAGCGCGAGAGTCAGGAACGGAACGGCGTAACCGAGCGCCGGGAAGCGGGAAAGCGCCTTTTCAAACAGCTTTTTCGGCAGCCCGGTGCAAGCGAAGGCGCACAAAAGCGCGAAAGGAAGCAGCCGCAGCAGGACCGAAGGGTATTCCGGCGCGAAGGAGCTTGCCCCGGCGCCGAACATCCGCCCGAGATCGGCGAACAGCGAAGGGATATCCGTGCGGAAGAAGATGAGCCAGCCGATCCCGACGAAAAACAAGGTCCACAAATGCCCGAGCGCCGGGAGTTTTTTAAGCGGTTTTCCGAGAAACGCCTTTTCGACGACGAGCAGAAGCAGGAAATACACGCCCCAGATAATATAGTTCCAGCCCGCGCCGTGCCAGAATCCGGTAAGGAACCACACCACGGCGAGGTTGAAATAGGTCCGCCCCGCGCCCTTGCGGCTCCCGCCCAGCGGAAAATAGACGTATTCGCGGAACCAGGTCGAAAGCGTGATATGCCAGCGCCGCCAGAATTCGGTTATACTGCGCGAAACGTAGGGGTGATCGAAGTTTTCCGGCAGTTCGAAGCCGAACATCCGCCCCAACCCTATCGCCATATCGGAATAGCCCGAAAAATCGAAATATATATGGAACGTGTAGAATATCACCGCCGCCCAGGTGCCCAGAACGCTGCCGCCGAATTCGTTCTGCGCGGTGAAGAACTCCGCCGCCGCGGCAGCGCCGTCGCCCAGAACGAGCTTTTTTGAAAGCCCGCAGACGAACCTGTTCACGCCAGATGCAAATCCCGGCAGCGTTTCCCTGCGCCCGGTCAACTGATCGCAGATCTCCTTATAACGGACGATCGGCCCCGCGATAAGCTGGGGAAACAGCGTTACGTAGGTGCCGAACGGCACGAACCGCCGCGCCTTTTCCACCTCGCCGCGGTAAAGGTCGATCGAATAGGACATTATCTGAAAGGTGTAAAACGATATCCCCACCGGCAGAGTGAGCCCGGGGATGCCTTTTGCGCCGAAGAGCGACGCGAAAAAGTTGAAATATTTGAAAAACAGCAGAAAAGCAAGGTTCACGCAGAGCGAGAGCGCAAGGAAGACCTTTGCTTTTTTGCGGTCGGTTTTCCGGTATTTGTCGATCCCGAACCCGAACGCGTACGCCGAAACGATCGAAACCAGCATCAGCGCGATATACGCCGGCTCCCCCCAGCCGTAGAACGCCAGCGACAGCACAAAAAGGACCGGGTTTCGCCACCGGACCGGAACGGCGTAATATACTGCCAGCGTTACGGGCAGATAGATGAAGACAAAGATGAGGGAGGAGAAGACCATAAGTAAGATAAGTGATGAGTGAATAGTGCACAGCGCACAGTTGCGGCTGTTTTTCGCCGAACGGCGGAAAACCTCCTTTGTGAATTCAGAATTCAGAATTAAGAATTCAGAATCGTTTCGTAAATATCCCGTATGCCCGTATGGGCGAGCCGGGTCCCCGAAAACCGTAGATTTTTGGGCAAAAGGCGCAAATGTTACAGCCCGACGATGTTAAAAGCGATAGCGATCGCAAGCGCGACGGCGGCAGCCGAAGCAAAAACCGATATCGTCAGTTTTTTATACTTCGCCTGTTCGGCGTCGCTCCACCGCGCGACGTCGCCGCCGAGCAGTTTGCCCGTAACCGCCATAAGAACGAAGAAATGGATGCCGACGGCGATTATGGAAAGCGCCGCATAGCTGAAACCGCAAAGCACGAGTACAAAAGTCAGCGCCGCGCAGGCAAAATTGCAGATCGCGGTCCGTTTCATATACGAAAACGCTTTTTTGAACCTTTTTTCGCGTTCTGTTTTATAGGCGTTTCCGGCTTCAATAAACCCGCTGTCATCCGTGCCGCCGTCGGTGGTTCCGGCGGCGGTAGAATCCGCTTTTATCACTCGGTTGTAAGCGGAAAGCCTTTTTACAAGAAGCAGCACCGCACCCGCCAGCGCGCCGAAGAACGCAAGCGGCCAGCATAACGCGGCCGAAAACAGCAAGTGCCAGGTCGGTTTATTGACTATGTAGGTTCTGTTGCCTGACTCGTCGACTCGGAAAACCGAAAGGAGGTCGCAGTAATAGCCCGGACTTTCGGGTTTTACGGAATCGCTTTCGGGCTTTTCGGTATAGGTGTATTTTTCGTAGTCGGCGCGTTCTTCAAAACTGCCGTCGAACGCGTTGTAAACGTAGGCGCAATCATGCCAGATAATAAGCTTGCCGTCGATAACGTCGAACAGCGTTTTGCCGTTCCGGTATAACGGAATCGAAACAGCCCACAAAAAGGCGCCGTCTCCGTCGTAAACGTTCACGCACGAGCCGCGGTCGTAACAAACGTAAACGTAGTCTTTTTCTCCGTCGGTCGCAAGCCGCACGGCGTCTATCGTTTCGACGGTGGTTATTTCCGCCTGCTTTTCGGCGTAATTCAGATTGTTGTTCGGGAACAGGAAAAGCTCGCCGGCAAAAAACAGCACTCCGACGGCGGCGGCTATCGAAAAGCACACCGCCATAAGAATATCGGTTATTTTGGATAAACGCGATTTCATATACGAAAAACCTTTTGAAAATGAGTAAAAAGATTGTTTGCCGTCTTCGGCGCAGTGATTCACGCCCGAATTCGCGGCTTTCGCGCGCAATAACGCTGCGCCGCCCGCAAAAAGCGGGCGGCACGGGCAAAAATCAGGCTTGAGCGGCTTCGATTATCGCCGCGAAATCGGGGGCTTTGAGCGAAGCGCCGCCGATAAGTCCGCCGTCAACGTGCTCTTTCGCAAGCAGTTCGGCGGCGTTTTTGGCGTTCATCGATCCGCCGTACTGAACGGTGATCGCGTTGCCGACCGCGGTGCCGTAAAGCGAAGCGACGACTTCGCGTATTACCTTGCACACTTCGTTCGCCTGGTCGGCGGTGGCGGTGCGCCCGGTGCCGATAGCCCAGACCGGCTCGTAGGCGATTATAACGTTTTTAAGCTGTTCCTCGGTAACGCCGAGCAGCGCGATCTTCGTCTGGCGGGAAACGACTTCCGCCGTAACGCCCTGCTCGCGCTCGGTAAGCAGCTCGCCGACGCAGAGGATGACCTTCAATCCGGCTTCCAGCGCGGCGTGAACGCGCTTGTTCACAGTCTCGTCGGTCTCGCCGAAATACTGTCTGCGCTCGCTGTGGCCTACGATGACGTATTCTACGCCGCAGGCGACCAGCATATCCGCGCTGATCTCGCCGGTAAACGCGCCGGATCTTTCCCAGTGCACGTTCTCCGCGCCGATGTGTATAAAGCTGCCCTTCGCCGCTTCCACCGCGTTCGCGATGTCGACGTAAGGCACGCAGGCGACGACGGTGCAGCCGTCGGTCGCCTTGCCCGCGCATTCGGCTTTAATGGCGTTTATAAGCTCGGTCGCCTCCGCGGGAGTCTTGTTCATTTTCCAGTTGCCGGCAATAACGGCAGATCTAAAAAGTTTGTTCATGGTTGTTCCTTTCATATATAAATGCGGTTGGTGCCCGCCTGCGGCGGAAGCGCTGCCCGCCTTTGGCGGAATGAAAACTCGCCTTCGGCGAAATGAAACGGGAAAAAACTAATTGTAAAATACTCTTCCTGTTATTCATTCGCCCGCAGGGCGGAATTCATTCGAGCGCAGCGGGGCTTATTTGTCCGTCATCGCGGCGATGCCGGGCAGCTCTTTGCCTTCCAGGTATTCAAGCGACGCGCCGCCGCCGGTGGAGATGTGGCTCATCTTGTCGCCGAAGCCGAGCTGGTTCACCGCGGCCGCGGAATCGCCGCCGCCGATGATGGTGGTCGCCTTCGAATCGGCGAGCGCCTGCGCCACGGCAAGAGTGCCGCCCGCGAGGTCCGGGTTCTCGAACACGCCCATCGGGCCGTTCCAGACGACGGTTTTCGCCTTCTTTATCTTGCTTGCGAACAGCTTGCGAGTCTTCGGGCCGATATCCATACTCATCATATCCGCGGGGATATCGTCGACCGAAACGACCTTCGTTTCGATGTGAGCGTCGATCGGGTCCGGGAACTCCTTGGTTATGACGCAGTCGACGGGAAGCAGGATCTCCACGCCCTTTTCCTTGGCGCGTTTGAGCATTTCGCCGCAGTATCCGATCTTTTCTTCGTCGAGCAGCGAGGTGCCTATCTCCTTGCCCTGGGATTTAAGGAAGGTATAAGCCATGCCGCCGCCGATAATAAGGTAATCCGCCTTGTTGAGCAGGTTTTCGATGACCGCGAGCTTGTCCGCGACCTTCGCGCCGCCCAGAATGGTAACGAACGGACGGACGGGGTTGTTCACGGCGTCGCCGAGGAACTTGATCTCCTTCGCCATAAGGAAGCCGTTCGCGGATTCCTGAACGTAGGAAGCCACGCCGACGGTGGAGCTGTGCGCCCTGTGCGCCGCGCCGAACGCGTCGTTCACGAACAGGTCGGCGAGCGAAGCGAGCTCTTTGGAGAACTCTTCGCCGTTCTTGGTCTCCTCGGGACGGAAGCGGGTGTTCTCGAGCAGAACGACGTCGCCGTCTTCCATCGCGGCGACGGCTTTTTTCGCGTTTTCGCCGACAACGTTGTCGTCAGCCGCGAAAACCACGTTCACGCCGAGCTTTTCGCTTAATCTCTTCGCCACGGGGGCAAGCGAGAATTCGGGCTTCGGTTCGCCCTTCGGCTTGCCGAGATGCGAGCAAAGGATGACCTTCGCGCCCTTGTTCATAAGGAAGTTGATGGTGGGAAGCGCGGCTACGATGCGGTTTTCGTCGGTGATGACGCCGTTTTTAAGCGGCACGTTGAAATCACAGCGCACCAGCACCCGCTTTCCGGCTACGTTAAGGTCTTCTACTGATTTTTTTGCGTTCATTGGATGATCTCCTTTGATATATAAATTATTTATTTTATTTGTTTTTTATCGGTATAATTTACTTATTCGTCCCCGGCGTTGAATTTTGCTTCCACGTATCTTTCGAAATTGTCGCGCGCGTGGCGGATGCTGTTCGCCACCTCGGAGCCGAAGCCGATATAGTCGCTTATTACCTTGGTAGTACAGTAACGTATCTCCCACGATTCGCTGCCGTAGACCTGCGCGAAATCGAACGCCGCGCCGTCGATTATCGCCCGGAGCGCAAGCGTTTCGTCGTTCCCGGTCAGATAATTCGCGATAAACGTGCCGACGAACGCTTTTTTCGCCGCGGGAGCGCCGGAAGCGCAGGCGACCGCCAAATAGGCGTTTATGCGGACCGCAGTCTGTCTGTCGAACTTTTCCGCCGTCGACGGGACCGAATAGACGCGCGCGGAGTTGCTTACGAGGCAGGAGCAGTCTTCGCTTTCGGAATAGAGCTTCGGCATCGGCAAAAGCAGGTATTCAAGCCCCTTTTCGCTTCCGTCGCGCAGAGAATAGAAATAATCCAACTTGTTGGAGAAGAATATCATCCCGCCGTTTTCGAACTGGTTCACCGCGGAGGCCTTCGTTTCCGGGTAGCGGTAGTAGGTGTCGTAATGTTTTTTCAGCGCCGCCGCCGTTTCGCTTATATCCGAGGGCTCCATCGAAAGCCGGACCGGCTTTTTGTAGGTGTCCGTGATGATCCGTTTCCCGGAGGAGGTCCAGAGCGCCCCGGCGTAATCCTCCGCGTCGGCGTAGGTGCCGAACCCGAAAATGCCCTTCGATACCGCGTATGCCGCCTTGCAGTGCTCCGTGAAAGCGTCCCAGGTCCATTCGCCGCGCGCGGCGAGCGAAAGCGGGCTTTCGAGCGAGGAGTCGAGCAGCTTCGAGTTGCAGAACATAACGTTTATCTCGTCGAACCAGTAGCAGCTCGCGTCGGGGAGCATATAAAACGCGGTATTCGCGGCAAGCTCGCAGGCGTTCTTCGCGTCGTAAGCCGAAGAAGTCGGGTCGAAGCCGGGGAGCAGGCACATATCGTACAAAAGCCCCTGCGACCACAGTTTAAGCGTGTCGTTCACGCCGAAAGCGAGTATTTCCGCGTACGGAAGCCCTGAATTTACCGCTTCCAGCAGGGCGTTCGGCGCGTTTCCGCCGCTTTCTTTACGCACGGCGAGCTCTATCCCATAGCGTTTGCTCAAATAGGCGTTGCGCTCGCTCAGATGCGTGCGGTAGGCGGTCGGCGTTTCCTCGTCGCTTAGGAAAAGGCAGGGTTCGTCCGTCGCCAGCGTGATAGTCTGCGTGTCGGAAAATTCGCCGGACTCGTCCTCGATAGCCGGAGGGAGCATACTTTCTATCTCTCTGTACGCATCGCGCGAGCCCTCGTCCTCCGGAACGCTTTCGCGCCCGGGGGTGACGTTCTCGCAGCCGAAAAACGACGCGGCGAGAAGGAGCGCGGCGACGAATGCCGTAAATCGCTTCATTTGTATTATCCTTTCAATATTTGCGCCCGCGCGGCGCCCGGGCTTCCGAACGTTTCACGTGAAACGTTTATGCGGGAGCGTTTCGCGGGTGTTTCACGTGAAACAAATCCCCGCACTGCGCCGGATCGCGGCGAGGGGTTCAGAACGCCTCGACCAACAGCTTGTTGCTCGTGCGGACTATCCGCATATCCGCCGCGCCGCGGTGCGGCATTGCCGCGGAGTCGCCGAGATAAGGCAGGCGCAGGTTGTTATCGAGCAGGATCCTTACGTGGCCGACGCGGTCGTCATAGCAGTATCCGCGCACGAAGGTACCGGTGGTGAGCGCGCCGCGGCGCTCCTCGAGCTCCGCGTCCGCGGCGGCAAGCGCGGCCTCCTCGGCGGCGCGGGTGGTTATCCCGGCGTAGCCCGCCACCGTCTGGCTCAACGCGGCGCGGATGTCATGCGCGTAGCATTCGGGGCCGAGCTCTTTTCCGGGAACGAGCCGCCTGCTTCGCTTCGCGGCGGCGAGCGTTTTCAGTACGCGGTGGTTCACAAGGTCGGCGTAGCGCAGAGTGGGTTTGGTGAACCCTACGTTGTACGAGACGCCGGAGATGGCGTTCATCGCGGGAGTGGGCGAATACACGCGCGGCGGCATATAAAGCCGCAGCTCGTCGGCAAGCGTCGGCTCGCATTCAAGCCCGCTCGCGGCTTCGCAAAGCGCCGTTTCCGCGCTTATGCGGCTGCGGCGCTCTATAAGCTCCAGACCGAACGCGTCGGCAAGGCGGTGCAGGGCGGGGCGTTTGAAATACCTGCGCCCGGTGAAAAGCATGGGGAAATGCTCCTTCCTGCAAAGCTCGCCGAGCGAGGAGGCGGCGTATATAAGCAGCTCGCGCAGCATCGCGCGGCTGTCCGGCTCCGCCGTGCGGGAGAAGGAGACGGGCACCCCGCGGCTGTTGAACGAAAAATGCGGTTCGTACCTCGGGATTATCATACCGCCGCGTTCGCGCCTTTCGGCGCGCAGCTTCGCGGCGAGCGCGTAAAGATCGTCTATTGTGCCGCCGAAGGGCGAATATTTTGCGCGAAGCGCCATCACCGCGGAAGCGTCGCCGTTCATTTCCAGCTCGTCTATCTCGGAAAACAGGCAGCGGCGGTCTACCCGCACCACCGTTTCGTCGCAGGAGATATACCGCGGCGCGCCGTTTTCGTCAAAGTCCAGAATAACGGACAGCGCGGGGCGGTCTTCGCCGGTCAAGAACGAAAACGTCTCGTTTATAAGCTCCGGCGGGAAGAGATATTTCTTTCCGGGGAGGCCTTCGCAGAGCAGCAGCGCCGCGTCGTCAAGCGGGGTGCCGGGTTCGACGAACTCGGTAACGTCGGCGACGTGGACGTAGAACGTGTACCCGCGCGAGCTTTTCACGTAGGACATCGCGCAGCAGACCGGTTCGTCCGGCGAGACGGCGAAAGCCAGAGTCGGCGTACCGCGAAGGTCCAGCCGGCTTTCGAGCAGCGAATCGGCGCGGACGCGCATTATCGCCTGCGCCTGTTCGGACACCGCGGCGCGGTCGGGCGCGGACGGAGCCGTTACTTCGTTTATTATTTCCGCGGCGGGCGGAATAAATTTCTTCTTTCTCATAATATTTCCGTTTCCTATCGGTAGATCCCGTCTGTTTGCGTGGTTCCGCGCACGCGTTTTCCGCCCGGCGGCGAAAGCGGCGGCACAGCATAATACCACAAATGATATTATACTATACGCGCGCGCAAAAGTCAAGCCGCGTTGCGGAATATGCGCCGTGATATTGCCGAAATATTAAAGATTCGTTGACTATTTTTATGCCGTATGATATAATGTAGCGGGAAACGGCAAAAAACATATTGCTGCCCTGTTGCCTGCCCGGAGGAGAAACGCCATGAAAAGATTTGCAGCCATCCTGCTTTCCGCGCTTATGGCGGCGATGCCCGTCGCGGCGCCGAATTCCGTTGCAGAAGCAACGGACATAAGCCGTAAAAACCCGCCGTCCGTGCTTCCCGCCATCCGCGAATGGACCGACGCCGCGGGCGTCTTCACCGTCGACGCGAACACCCGGCTCGTCGATCATCCCGGCTCCGGAGCCGCCGAACTTACGGCGGGATTCTTCCGCGAGGCCTGCGGAAAAGAGCTTGCCGTCGCCGCGGCTTCCTCCGGAAGCAACGAGATACGGTTCGAAAAGACGGAGGCGCTGCCGAAGGCGGTGGACGACGAGGGTTACACGCTGGAGATAACGAAAGACGCCGCGACCGTGCGCGCCCGCACCGATACCGGGCTGCTCTACGGCGGCATAACGCTGGTGCAGATGTGCTTCGGCGAGGGCGGCGGCGAAAAGATACGCTGCGGCTCCGCGGTGGACTATCCCGCCTATAAGACGCGCTCCGGCATGCTGGACGTCGCCCGCGCGTGGATACCTATTGAATACGTCGAGCAGATCACGAAATATATGGCGTGGTTCAAGCTGAACGAGATACACCTGCATCTGAGCGACAACCCGGGCTTCCGGATCGAATCCGACGTTCCCGGGCTTTCGACAGTCGTAAACGGCGAAAGGCAGTATTACACGAAGGAAGAATACCGCAAATATCAGCGCCGGATGCTTAAATACGGCGTTTCGGTGGTGAGCGAGATCGACACCCCCTCGCACTCCGCGCCGTTCGCGCGCGTTACGTCCGGCGGCCCCGCGATGAAGGACGGGAAATATCTGGACATAACCGAGGAGCATTTCGACGAAACGCTTGAATTCATTAAAAAGCTGTGGGCGGAATATATTACCGGCGACGACCCGGTGTTTATAAACAAGGTGGTGCATATCGGCACCGACGAATATCCGAAGGGCAACGAGGAGCAGATGCGCAAATACACCGCCGCGCTCGCGGAATACGTGTATTCCCGGGGGAAAACGCCGCGAAGCTGGGCGTTCCTCGGCCCGAACGGCGAACCCGGCGAAACGCCTATACCGAACTATATACAGGCGAGTATGTGGGACAACGGCATTTCCGGGCTGGAACAGCTTGTGGAGGGCGGTTACGACATCGTGAACAACCTCAACGCGCGCCTCTATGTCGTCCCGGCGGAGAACCGTTCCAACGGATTCCCGGACAGACTTAACATCGAAGGGCTTTACAAGACCTGGCAGGTACACGATTTTTCGGGCTGGAGCACCGTTAAATCGGTGGAGCCCGGCTGCGAGCACCTGCTCGGCGCGGGGTTCTGCCTCTGGAACGACTATCACCAGTCCAACTACGGCGTTACGCAGTACGACATCTTCGACAGACTGCGCGATATGGCGTGCATCGTGGCGGAAAAGACCTGGGCGGGCGACGACGGCGGCAAGGGCGACTGCGATTTCTTCCTTGAACGCGCGGCTTTGCAGGGCAAACGCTCCGGCGGGGCGGACCCGGGCTTCCACGCGCTCGCGGGGGGCGCGGAAATAGATTTTTCCAAACCGCTGCCGGAGGGATTCGCCGTTCACGGCGAGATATCGCAGGGCAGACTGCTGCTCGACGGGACTTCCTGCCTTTCCGCGGAGCGCGGCGGGCTGGGGTTCCCGAACACGCTTGAAATAACGCTTTGCCTTGACGAGATCCCGAACACGCCGCTTATGACCGGCGCGGGAACGGAGCTTTACGCCGACTGCGACGGCAAGGGGCACCTCGGATACAAATGCGGCGGCTACACCTTCGCTTTCGATTATTCGCTCCCCGCGGGCGAGGAAACGAAGCTGCTGTTCACCTGCGATTCGGCGCACACCCGGCTTCTGGTGAACGATTCGCTCGTATACGAGGCGGAGAATATCAAAAACCGCGCGGGGAACCGCGTCGACACCTTCAACGTCCCGCTGGAGACGGTCGGCAGGGGCGCGAAGGGATATATATGCTCGATTAGGATAAGCGGGGAGGCGACCGGGCTCGCCGACTTCGCGGTGAACGCCAATCTCGCGCTCGGGAAAAAGGTCACTGTTTCGGGCAGCGAGGTCGATTACACCTTCTTCCCCGAATGGGCGGTGGACGGCAGTATGGCTACGCGCGCCTCGCTGGCGAGGGACGAGGACGAACAGTGGCTGCAGGTCGACCTCGGGAAGGAATTTGAGGTCGGCAAAGCAGAGATCGACTATTTCGAATCGATCTCCTCGTTCGACCTGTTCGTTTCGGCGGACGGGAAAGAATATACTAAGGTGTACGAGCTGCGCGGCGGCGAGGACAGGTTAAAGAAGAAATATTCCTGCGAATTCACGCCCACCCGCGCGAGATACGTGAAATACGTTCAGAACAAGCGGTTCTACGTTGCGCAATGGAACACGTATTACAGCGGCGGGATATCGGAATTCCGCGTGTTCGAGGCGTACGACTCCGGCGTGACGGAGCTTGTATCGCGGGCGAAGACAACGCTTGTCGGCGACGTTGTGAAGACGGAAGCGGGCAAAAAAGCCAAAGCCGCGCTCGACAAGCTGGAAGCTTATCTCGACCGCGAGACGGTATATAAGGGCAATCTGGAGCTGCTCGCCGGGGAACTGAAAGAAGCGCTTTCGGCGATCGACGGGTACGTCCCGGGCGACGTCAACGGCAACGGCAAGATCGACGCGGCGGACTACGCCATGGCGAAACGCGCGTTCCTTAAAACTTATACGCTTTCGGAAGAGCAGACCGGGCGCGCGGACATCAACAAAAACGGCAAGGTCGACGCGAGCGAATACGCGATGATAAAGCGGCACGTTTTGAAGACATATGTGATTCCCGGCGCGGAAGGGAAATAATGCGCTTCGCTTTCCCCAAAAGCGCAAACGCTTTCGGGGACCCCCATTTAGCCCCACAAAACTTCGTTTTGCGGGGGCCCCGGGATAGCGCGCATTCCATCGCCGTCGAAAACGCTGCGCGTTTCCTCCTCCCCTCGATGCGCGGACTCGCGCAGCTCGTCTAGACACCCCAAAAATGCAAGCATTTTCGGGGACCCCGGAAAGGAGTTTTTTCCGCGGGGGACCCACGGAAAAAACGGATTTGAGATTATATATTATCGGAAGAAAACGCCAAAGGCGTTTTCTACCAAAACTCTTCACTTTTCACTATTCACTGTTAACTCTTCACTTAACGCAAGAAAACGCCCTCGGGCGTTTTCTTCGTTTCTGCGGCTTCGTCTGTGTGGCGGGGGTTTTTTCCTGTAAATTGCATAATTACGCTATTGACACGCGCGTAATTATTATGTATAATATACTATCAATAAATATCCGAAAAGGAGAAGCAAAATGAAACACAACCGCATAATCGCGTTTGCGCTTGTGCTGATGATGCTCACGGTCTGCATGTCCGTGTTCGTCTCGGCGGAAAGCACTTACGCGTTCACCGAAAACGGTGAAAAAGTCAACATCAACGATGACGTCACATACCAAAGGTATGTGTTCTCCAGCGGCATAACCGGCAGCACCGTCGACGCGGTCGCGATGGAGTTCGACCCTGCCGACGGATATATTCCCATGGCGTTCATCGCCAACGCCGGCAGCGCCTCCAGACTCAAATCCCACTATAACACCGCCGTGAACAAATACGGATACGACGTCATAGGCGTTATCAACGGCTCGTTCTTCTCAATGGCGGACGGCACGCTGGTACATTCGGTCATTTCCAACGGCAAGGTGTTCTCCTCCCACGCGGGCGACTCCGCGGACGTCATCGCCTTTACCGAGGACGGCAAGGCGTACGCGGTAACAAGCTGCCTTGATTTCGGGCTTTACATAAACGGCGCCGGAGTCGGCTCGCTTTACTACGTCAACAAGACGAGCGGAACGTCCGAGGCCAAAGCGGGCAACTGGGGCAACGGGTTCTATTACTACGACACCAGCTGCGGCAGCATTGCCGACACAAACCCCTACGTAAACGGCTATCACGTGCTTTGCAAAAAGGTCGACAACACCGATCTTATGGTCGGCAGAACGATGAAGGGTGAAGTCATAAGCGTTATCAGCGGAACCGAAACACAGCACGTTTCCGACGGCTACGAGGACGAATCCGATAAGTTCCTTATTTTCGTAAAGGAAACCTCGACCAACGCCAAATACGTTAAAGACCTTAAAGAAGGCGACAGCGTCAATATTACCGTCACCGAGACGATCGACGCCTCCCGCGAGATCATGGAAAAAGCAAACAACGCGATCGCTAACGTCGGCTGGCTCGTTAAAGACGGTGACGACCGCACTCTTAAGGAAAGCACCATCGGCACTCACAACGTCACCACGACGTTGGCACGCTGGACGGCGCTGGGCACCAGACCGGACGGCAGCTGGGTGTTCTTTACTTCGGACGGCGGCTCCACCGGCAGCAAGCCCAACACCGTGCTGCGCGACGTCGCAAAAGCGATGATCGATATGGGCTGCAACAACGTCTTCCGTATGGACGGCGGCGGAAGCACCGCCATGTACGTTAAGGATACCGGCGACGGCAACCCCGGATACGTTATGATCTCCGGCACCGAAAACACCTGCCGTTCGGTTTCCGACTGCATACTTATAGTTAAGAAGAGCAGCGTTCAGAAAGAAGAGCTTACCGGCGCGCTCACCGCGAGGATAGCGGAGCTTAAGGGCGCCGGATCTATTGAAGCGGCGGTGCAGGAGGCGATCGCCGAGGCGGAGGACTATCTTGCGACGACCGACGTTCCCGTTACCTCCACCGTTCGCAGTCTGCTTGCGAAGATAAACGAGGCGGCTTCCGGCAAGGACGAGCTTCAGAACCTGCTTGCCAACGCCGCCGGCGTTTCCTACAATGATTACAGCGAGGAAGTGCTTATTAAGATCCGCGAAGCGTACGACCACGGCAGCGCCGTGTTCGGCGACGCCGCGGCAACCGGAGATCAGGTGAAAGCCGCGACGGAAGAGCTTGCCTACTGGCTGGCGCTTACCGGGGAGCAGGAGATCCCGCTTTCTATCGGCGCGAAATACACGGTTGATCAGGGACAGACTTACAGCAACCCGACTTACGTCGAGGCGATCACCGACGACGGCGTGCGTCTTACCGACGGCAGAAAGGGATCGACGGAGATAACCTCTCCCGCCTTTTCCGCATACGAAGCCGGCTCTTCCAAGAAGCCGGTATTCACCGTCGATCTCGGCGAAGTTCAGCTCGCCGACGCGTTCAAGGTCTATGCCGGCGGCGGCGACTGGGGCATCACCTATCCGACGTCCGTGCTTGTGGAATATTCCGAGGACGGCGCAAGCTTCACCAAGGCGGGCGAAATGAAGGGCTCGCAGAGCACCGTTTACAACGAAAACTCGCCCTGGAAGAACTACGAATTAAAGCTCGTGCTGGACAAAGACGTAAAAGCGCGCTACGTCCGCTTCACCGTTACCACCTCCGGCAACTTCGGCTGGTTCGATGAACTCGAAGTCTGCAAGACCGTTAAACCCGTAGAAAACGCTGTCTACATCACCGGATTCAACAAAATAATCTACACCAACGACTGCTCGATATTCAACAAAACAGTCGGCAACCTTAAAGAGAACAACGGCGCGGTCAACGCGAAATACACGCAGAACGTGTTCCTTAAATGGGACGAAGAGGCGGGATATTACGTAGTTACTCTTAACAAGTTCGGCGGCGGCGTCGCGCCCGACGTTACGCTTGGCGACGACGAGATCCTGCTTGCCGTTCACGGAGACGCCTATACCGCGGGGCACCCGAACCGCCAGCGCGCGGCGGCCTTCAAGGTGGGCGACAAGATTGCGTTCTACGGCGTGGATTTCGAGAACGAACGCATCACCATCGCGCCTTACGCCATAAAGGTGGAAGAGCCGGTCTACGTCCCCGGCGACGTGAACGGAAACGGCAAGATCGACGCGGCGGACTACGCGATGTGCAAGCGCGCCTACCTTAAAACGTTCACGCTTTCCGAAGAACAGCTCCTTCGCGCGGATATAAACAAGAACGGCAAGGTCGACGCGAGCGAATACGCGATGATCAAACGGCACGTTTTGAAGACATATGTAATTCCCGGCGCGGAAGGCAAATAAGGCGCTTCGCTTTCGCCCGGAAACCGTGTTTCCGGGCGGATAGCGCGCATTCCATCGCCGTCGAAAACGCTGCGCGTTTCCTCCTCCCCTCGATGCGCGGACTCGCATAGCTCGTCTTAGGGTGTTTTTTCCGCGGGGGACCCACGGAAAAAACGGAATTAATTATATAAATTATCGGTTGAAAACGCCCTTTTGGGCGTTTTCTTCCTTAATTATTCATTCGGCGCGGAGCGACGGAATTCATTCGACGAAGTCGGTCGTTATTCCGCTTGACAAACGCGCGGCGGTGTGTTATAATACGAAAAACTGAATACGATTCGGGATACGGTTTGAAAAGTTGTTAGCTGAGTAGATTAAATTAGATTCGGTTCAAATCCGAAACAACCACCATTACTGTGTTTGAGTCGCCATATCGGGAAACGCCGTTTTTCGGCGTTTGCGCGCGCGTATTCGTGGCTCATTAGTCAGGTAACTGCCGTTTTCCGGTTTACATTTCTTTGGTGAGAAGAGTGCAAACAAAGCCCCGGGCGGTTTTCGCGCCCGGAGTTTGGATTGCGCTCTTTTGTTTTTTGCCGACAAATAAAAATTTATATAAAAAAGGAGAATCTCAAATGAAACTTCGCATCACGGCCCTTTTACTCGCCGTTCTTATGCTCGCGTGCGGGTTTGCCGCCTGCGGCAAGACCGAAAACGCCTCGTCCGCCCCCGCGGAAAGCAGGCCCGCGGAAAGCGCCCCCGAAAGCGCGCCCGAGGAAGACTACGACGGCAAGCTCGTTTTCGACCGCGCACTGGAATTAAAATACGCCAAATGCTTCGGCGTGGATTACTACAAGGGCGGCTACAAGCTTATAAAGCTTATTGACGACACCGCGATACTCGTGGTCCCCGAAGGGATGAGCGTCCCGGAGGAAAAGCCCGAAAACGCGATAGTGCTTCAACAGCCCGTAAGCAACATCCTCGTTTCCTCCACCCCCGTGACCTCGCTTATAAACGCCATCGGCGCGCTCGACGCGATCTCGCTCACCACCTACGACGTCGGCTCCTGGTATATCGACGAAGTGAAAAAGGCGCTCACCGACGGTAAAATGACCTATATCGGCGATTACAAGGCACCGGATTACGAAAAGATCACCGCCTCCGGAACGACTTTCGCCTTCTTCTCCACCATGCTTACCGACGACGTGAAGGAACAGCTTACCAATCTCGGCGTTTCGATAGTGCTGGACCAGTCCGCGCAGGAGGATCACCCGCTTGCCCGCGTGGAATGGGCGAAGCTCTACGGCGCGATATTCAATAAGGAAGAAGAAGCCGAAGCCGTGTTCAACGCGCAGGACAAATACGTCGAAGAGCTTTCCAAGCTCGAAAAGACCGGAAAGACCGTCGCGATGTTCTACATCACCTCCAAGGGCGTGCTCTACGCCCGCAACGCGGACGACTATATGGCGAAAATGATCGCCATCGCGGGCGGCGAATACGCGCTTGCGGACGTCGGAGCCGGCGAAGTCGGCACCGCCAAGATGGAGATGGAAGCGTTCTACGACAAGGCGAAAGACGCCGACTATATAATCTATATCTGGTCGCTCGGCGGCAAGCCGGAAACGCTGGCGGATTTCACCGCGCGCGCCGCGATACTTTCGGATATGAAGGCGGTAAAGAACGGCAACGTATGGTGCACCACGCCGGATTATTTCCAGATACAGAACACCATCGGCAGCATGATAAACGATATGCGCCTTATGCTCGACGCCGACGAAGGCACCGATAAGCTGACTTACCTCTTCAAGCTTAAATGATGAAGACGGAAAACGCCGCGAATAACCGAAACGCCGCGCGCTGCTGCGCGGTGTTTCTGGCGTTCATTCTGCTTTACGCCGCCGCGGTGTTCGTAAGCGTGCGCGTCGGCAGCGTGCAGACCACGGCGAAAGAGGTGCTGCACATCGTTTTCACCGGGGACGACAGCAACAGCGTCGCCTATAACGTCATATGGAAGATACGGCTGCCGCGGCTCGCGCTGGCTTCGCTGCTCGGCGGGGCGCTCGCGCTGTCCGGGTTCCTTATACAGACCTTTTTCCGCAATCCCATAGCGGGGCCTTTCGTGCTGGGGATCTCTTCCGGCGCGAAGATGTTCCTTGCGGTCGCTACGATAGCGCTTACCGGGATATTCGGCAAAATGCCGCTTTCGGCGACCGTCGTCGCCTCGTTCGCCGGGTCGCTGCTTTCGCTTTTGCTGGTGCTTCTGTTCACCGGGCGGGTAAAGAATATGTCGGTACTGCTCGTTATCGGCATTATGATAAGCTATATCTGCTCGGCGGTGACCGATTTCCTTATAAACTTCGCAAAGGATTCCGAAATAGTCAACCTCACGCACTGGTCGCTCGGTAGCTTTTCCGGCGCGACCTGGCAGAGCGTGAAGATCTCCGCCGCGGTCGTATTCGCCGCGCTCGTCGCCGCCTTCCTGCTTTCCAAGCCGATGGGGGCGTACCTTCTGGGCGAGGGCTACGCGCAGAGTCTGGGCGTGAACGTAAAAGCGCTGCGCGTAGGGCTTATAATCGTCACCGGGGTGCTTTCCGCCTGCGTGGCGGCTTTCGCGGGGCCCATATCCTTCGTCGGGATAGCGGTGCCGCATATCTGCCGTATGCTGTTGAAGACCGGAAAGCCGCTTGTGATGGTCCCCGCCTCGTTTATGTGCGGGGCGGTGTTCTGCGTGCTGTGCGATTTCGCCGCGCGTATGCTTTTTGCGCCGACGGAGCTTTCCATAAGCACCGTTACCAGCGCGGTGGGCGCGCCGATAGTTATCTGGCTGATGCTTTCGAGGAGGCGCGGGAATGAATACTGAAAACAACGCTTCCGCAAAACTGCGGCTCGATTCGCTCGCCGTCGGATATAACGGCGTACCGCTTATCTCCGATATAACGCTTTCGCTCGCGAGGGGCGAGATATTAACGCTCATCGGTCCGAACGGCGCCGGGAAATCGACGATACTCAAAAGCATAGCGCGGCAGCTCGCCGCCATTTCCGGCACGGTATATCTGGACGGAAGGAATATGCGCGCTCTCGGCGGAAAGGAGACGGCGAAAAAGCTTGCCGTCGTGCTTACCGAGCGCGTCCGCCCGGAGCTTATGACCTGCTTCGAATTCGTTTCCGCCGGGCGCTACCCCTATACCGGCGGCTTCGGCGCGCTCACCCCGCGCGACAGGGAGGCGGTCCGTTCCGCGATGGAAAAGGTCAACGCGCTGGATATCGCGGGGAAGGATATTTCGCGGATAAGCGACGGACAGCGCCAGCGCATCCTGCTCGCCCGCGCGATCTGCCAGGAGCCGGAGGTGATCGTGCTCGACGAACCGACCTCGTTTCTGGACCTGCGGCACAAGATAGAACTGCTCGGCATACTTGCCGATATGGCGAAAAACGGCGGGATATCCGTGGTGATGAGTCTGCACGAGATCGACCTCGCGGAGCGCGTCTCCGATAAGATAGTCTGCGTGAAGGGCGACAGGATCGCCGCCTACGGCACCCCGCGCGAGATATTTACGGACGGCACGGTGAAGGAGCTTTACGACATCGAAAGCGGCTCGTTCAACGCGCTTCTGGGCAGTATCGAGCTCGCCGCCCCGCGCGGGGAAATAAAATACTTCGTCGTCGGCGGCGCCGGATACGGGATACCCTTCTACCGCGCGCTGCAGAAGCGGGGCGTGCCTTTCGCGGCGGGGATCCTGCCCGGAAACGATATCGACCTCGCCGTCGCGCTGCCGCTGGCGCAGAAGGTCGTGCGGACCGCGCCTTATTCCGCCCCAAAGGAAGAAGACCTCGCGCTGGCAAAGGCGCTTATAGATTCGGCGGAAGCCGTAATAGACTGCGGCGCCCCCTCGGGCGAGTTCAATTCCTTCAACGCGGAGCTGATTTCCCACGCTTCGCGGAAAGGCAAAAGGATAATACGCTCCGCGGAGGAGCTTTAACGCGCGCGGCGCCGTAACATACGCGCAAAAAACGTTTGCATTTGTCCCGTTTTTGTGTTACAATACAGCGTAACCTAAAACGGGACAGGTGCGTTTTTTATGTATAAGAACTTTTCCTACGGCGAAATCACCCCGAAAGGATGGCTTGCGCGGCAGCTGCGGATACAGGCGGACGGGCTTGCGGGGAATCTGGACAAAATGTGGCCCGACGTGCGCGACAGCGCCTGGATAGGCGGCGACAAGGAGGGCTGGGAGCGCGTCCCCTACTGGCTGGACGGCTTCGTTCCCCTGGCGTTTTTACTGCGCGACGAAGAAATGATCGCGCGGGCGAAAAGATATCTTAACGCCATTATGGACGGGCAGAAGCCGGACGGCTGGATCTGCCCCTGCCCGGACGAGAAGCGCGGGGATTACGACGTGTGGGCGCTTTTCCTTATTTGCAAGGTGCTTGCCGAATACGGCGTTTACGCCGGGGACGAACGCGCGCTGGAATGCGCCGCGCGCGCACTGCAAAACCTGCGCGAAAGGATGCTTGCGGGGACGACGAAGCTGCGCCAGTGGGGCAAATTCCGCTGGTTCGAAGCGCTTATCCCGCTCGGAATAATAAAAGACCGCTTCGGCGGCGAATGGGAAGACGGGCTCGCCGCGCTCTTAAAAGAACAGGGCGCGGACTACGCCGATTATACCGGGGAATGGAAAACCCCGGTCTTCCACTGGCGGATATTCACGCATATCGTGAACCTTTCGATGATGCTTAAGACCGAGGCGGAATACGGTCGATTCTCCGGCGAAAAATACGCGGACGAGGCGCAGCGGCTTTACGATATACTCTATAAATACAACGGCAGCGCCGTGGGGCTTATCAACGGTGACGAATGCCTTGCCGGGGTTTCGCCCGTGGCGGGGACGGAGCTTTGCGCCGTGGTGGAGCTTATGTATTCCTGCGAACGGCTTTTCGCCCTTACCGGCGACGCGAAATGGGCGGACCTGCTTGAACGAGTCGCCTTCAACGCGCTGCCCGCCGCCACCACGGAGGATATGTGGGCGCACCAGTACGACCAGCAGGCGAACCAGATCGGCTGCGTACATCTGCCGGGCAAATCGCCCTGGATGACTAACGGTTCGGAATCGAATATGTTCGGTCTGGAGCCGGAATTCGGCTGCTGCACCGCGAACTTCGGGCAGGGCTGGCCGAAGCTGGCGCACAACGTCTTTCTGCGAAGCGAAAAAGGGATAGTCGCGGCTCTGCCGCTCGCCTGCGCCCTTAAAACCGAGATAAACGGCGTGCCCGTCGGCGTGGAGATCGCCGGGGATTACCCCTTCGGCGGCAGGATGACCTACACGGTAAGCGCAAAACGCCCGGTCGGGTTCGAACTGGCAATACGCGTCCCCGCCGGGGCGAAAGCAAAGCTTTGCGGCAAGCCCGTGCGCGGGAGTTTTATAAAGCTCGAGCGCGAATGGAACGGAAAGACCGAGCTCACTCTGGAGCTTTCATTTGCTCCGCGGCTCTCCCCCCGCCCGAAAAAGATGTATTTCGCGGAATACGGGCCTTTGGTGCTCTGCCTGCCTATAAAAGCGGAATGGAAGACCTGCGAATTCGTGCGAGACGGCGTGGAGCGCAAACTGCCCTATGCCGATTACGAGCTTGCGCCAGGGAGCGACTGGGCGTTCGGCTTCGCCTCGGACGAATTAAAAATGAGCTTCGGCAAAGTGGGCGAAACGCCGTTTTCGGAATCGGCTCCCCCGGTTATGGCGGAGGCGTGGCTCGCGCCCGTGGAATGGGGCTTCCTGCGCGGATATACCACCGTCGCCGACCGCTGGCCGAAGCACCGCAAGGCGCTCGGCAAGGCGAAAAAATTCACGCTCATCCCCTACGGCTGCACGATGCTTAGGATGACTGAACTGCCCAAAATAATCAAAAACGAAAAATGACCGATCGATGAAACTTATAGGGACAAAAAGCTTTTACAGGCGCGTGTTCGCGCTTATGGTACCCATACTGCTGCAAAACGGGATAACCAATTTCGTCAGTATGCTCGACAATTTAATGGTCGGGCGGGTGGGACACCCGGAGGTAACGGGCGTTTCGGTGGCGAATCAGCTTATTTTCGTCTTTGCGCTCTGCTGTTTCGGAGCCGTTTCCGGCGCCGGGATTTTCGGCGCGCAATTTTTCGGCAGCGGCAACGTAAAAGGTCTGCGCGACACCTTCCGGTTCAAGCTCATACTGTGCGCGGTCATCGCGGCGGGCGCGGCCGCGCTTTTCTTCTTCGCGGGGGATAGTCTTTCGCTGCTTTTCCTTTCCGGCGAAGGCGACCCGGCGCTTGCCGAAGCTTCGCTTCAGTCCGCGCACGACTATATGCGCATAATGCTCATATCGCTTTTGCCGTTCGCGCTGGTGCAGTGCTTTTCCTCGACCCTTCGCGAGACGGGGCAGACCGTGCTTCCGATGACGGCGGGCATTATAGCCGTGTTCGTAAACCTCGCGCTTAACTATATCCTTATTTTCGGCAACTTCGGCGCGCCGGAAATGGGGGTGCGCGGCGCGGCAGTCGCAACGGTCGTTTCGCGCTTTTCGGAGCTGCTCATCGTGGCGTTCTGGACTCTTCGCCACCGCGAAAAGAACCCGTTCATCGCAGGCGCGTTCCGTTCGCTGCGCGTTCCGCTTTCGCTGGTGCGCAGAATACTGGCAAAAGGTCTGCCGCTTATGCTTAACGAAACGATGTGGGCGGGCGGCATGGCGACGGTGAACCGCTTCTATTCGCTGCGCGGGCTGGACGTAGTCGCCGCGAACAACATAAACATAACGTTTTTCAACGTCTTTTCGGTGGCGTTCATGTCCGCCGGGATGTCGATAGGCATAATACTCGGGCAGATGCTGGGCGCGGGCGAGACCGCAAAAGCAAAGGATTCCGCGCGCAAGCTCATAGCTTTTTCGGTGGCGCTGAGCTTTGTTGTCGCGGGGGTTTACGCCGCGCTTTCGGGCGTTATACCGGGCTTTTACAGCGTGCCCGATTCGGTACGCACGCTGGCGACGGGGCTTATGCTGGTCTGCGCAGCCGCCATGCCGCTGGACGCGTTCGCGAACGCTTCATATTTCACCCTGCGCTCCGGCGGGCAGGCGCTTATAACCTTTATTTTCGATTCCGGCTTCGTCTGGGCGGTAACCGTCCCGGCCGCGTTCATAATCCAGCGGTTCACGGATATCCCCATAATCCCGATGTATGCGATCGTTCAGGGGCTCAACCTGCTTAAATGCGCCGTCGGCTATCTGTTCTTCCGCACCGGACGCTGGGCGACCAACATAGTCAGCGAAGAAAAAGCCGAGGTGTGATCTATGCCGAGAAGGATAAAAATGCAAACCCTGCTGAACAAATACCGCGTGTTCATATGGGATTTCGACGGCACGCTTTACGACACCTACCCGGAAACGGTGCGCGCCTACGGCGAAACGCTTGCCGCCGCGCGGATAAACGTCCCGCCGGAAACGCTGGAGGAAAAGGCGCGGCTGTCGTTCGGCGTCCTGCACGAGTATTTAACGCGCGAATACGGGCTCGACGCGGAGTTCTATGAAAAATGCCACGTCCGCCGGAGGGAGCTGGAACCGCTTTTTTCGCATCCGTTCCCCGGCGCGAAGGAGTTTTGCGAAGAAGTCATCCGCCGCGGCGGCGAAAACTGGCTCTATACCCACCGGGACGGATCGGCGCTCGCGCTGCTGCGAAGCTCCGGGATGGAAGATTTGTTTGCCGATCGCGTGCTTGCGGACGACGGGTTCCCCTGGAAGCCCGCGCCGGACGCGCTTCTGGCGCTTGTCGCCCGCAACGGGCGCGAAAAGGGCGAATGCGTTATGATAGGCGACCGGGAGATAGACGTGCTCGCGGGGAACAACGCCGGGCTGGATTCCTGCCTGCTTATGCCCTACGATCCTTCGGCGCCGACTGCGGCGAAATACCTTTGCACGGGATTCTGTTGACAAAACGATAAAAACGGGATATAATCATTTTACAAAACCGAAAAAGGAGAAATCAAAAATGAAAAAACTGCTTGTAATAACGCTTGCCGCCCTTATGCTGCTCGCGCTGGGCGCCTGCGGCAAAAAGGAGCTCACCCCGCAGGAGAAAGCCGCCGGGACCTATGATCTCGTGCACTGCAAGTTCGTGGGCGATACCGAATGGCAGACCGACGAGGGCGCAAAGCTCGTGCTCAACGCCGACGGCACCGGCACCTCCACCCGCGACGGCGCCACCTACAAAATGACCTGGACTATCGACGGCGAAAAATTCACAATGAAAGAGACCTTTATGGGCATTTCCATCGACTACACCGGCACGCTTAAAGACGGCGAACTGCACACCTATAACGACGAACCGACCGACGACCTTACCTACGAATACGTGTACGCAAAGGAAGCCGCGGCGTCCTCAACGCAGGGGTAAAATAAATTTTTTCGCGTTTTGCGAAATTTCTTCTTGAAAAACGCAAAACGATGTGTTATAATTATCGGGCGGCGGGGAGAAAAGGGCTTTCTCCCCGGCGCGTAACACAACGGGGCATTAGCGCAGTTGGGGTTGAACGCCGAGCGCCGCCGGGGGCGGAAGCAGCGAGGCGGACAATGCGCCGCGACCGGGTTTTTGCGGCAAAGCGAAAGCGGAGCCGAACAAAAACGCGAGAGTCGCAAGCCGGAACACAGTAAAACAAGGAAATATACAACGATAAAGATACGGGGCATTAGCGCAGTTGGGAGCGCACAACACTGGCAGTGTTGGGGTC
>JAEEGL012960270.1_pt1 | contig 27939 bp, 21 predicted proteins | sample 9134231 | NCBI WGS metagenome assembly JAEEGL01 (sample SAMN16246548, study PRJNA631951) | gut metagenome | biome: gut microbiome; feature: rumen; material: fiber-attached | host: Bos | place: Iran: Karaj | collected 2018-10
ATTAAACGTAAATAGCAAATCATATCTTTTACTTCTTTACGCTCCCAGAATTTTAATCCACCAATAACTTTATAAGAAATTTGTTCTCTTGAAAGAATATCTTCTAAAACACGTGATTGTGCATTAGTACGATATAAAATAGCAAAATCATTATAGCTATATTTTTCAGTTAATTTTAAATGTTCTATTTGTGTTGCTACATAATTTGCCTCATCATAGCCATCATCACCTCTAAAAATTTTAGGAAGTTCTCCTTTATCATTTTTCGTCCATAAAGTTTTTTCATATTTAACTTCATTATTTTTAATAACTTCATTTGCTATATCTAAAATACTTTGAGTACAACGATAGTTTTGTTCTAACTTAATAATAGTTGTTCCAACAAAGTCATGCTCAAAATTTAAAATATTACTTATATCTGCGCCTCTAAAACTATATATACCTTGATCATTATCTCCAACAACAGTAATATTACCATATTTACTTGCAAATAAACTAATTAATGTAAATTGAGCTTTGTTTGTATCTTGATATTCATCTACTAAAACATATTTAAACTTTTCTTGATAATATTCTAATACATCTGGATTTTCTTCTAAAATTTGAATAGTAAAATTAATAATATCGTCAAAATCCACTGCGTTATTTTCTTTTAATCTAGATTGATATTTACTATATATTTCTGCTATTTTACTTAATCTAAAATCATTGCCAGCTTTAACACTAAATTGTTCTGGAGTTTGCATTTCGTTTTTGGCTTTACTAATTTCAGATAATACTCCTCTATCAGAAAAAATTTTATCATCAAGATTTAATTCTTTTACTATTTTCTTAACCATACTTTTTTGATCTGTTGTATCAAAAATAACAAAAGATGAATCATAACCTATTCTATCTATAAACTTGCGTAATATTTTGACACATATAGCATGAAAAGTGCCTATCCACATATCATTTGCTATTTCACCAATTAAGCCTTCTACTCTTTGTTTCATCTCATTTGCAGCTTTATTTGTAAAAGTAATTGCCAAAATATTCCATGGTGCAATGTGTTTTTCTTCAATTAAATAAGCTATTTTATGGGTTAATACCTTGGTTTTGCCACTTCCTGCTCCTGCTATTATTAAACATGGGCCGTCAGTTTGAACCACTGCTTCAAGTTGTTTATCATTTAATCCTTCTAATAATCCCATTTTTTCTCCTTTTGTTTCAAATATATGTTCGATAAATATTTTAATATAAATAACTCCTCAAGTCAACAAAAAAATTATAAAAATGTATTGTTTTTAATTATCTTTATTGTTATAATATTTATGTAAAAATATACAAAAGAGAATTTAAAAAATACAAAAATAGTTGAGATTTCACTATTTTAGGAGGAACAAATGAAAAAACAAATAACTAAAAAGGTTATTCCTGCGTCAACAGTTGTTAAAGGTTTAATTACAGGATTTATCTCTTATGGAATTTTAATTTATTTCTTAATCTTAGTAATAATGTTAGGAATTAATTATGCTGTAAGTCATTTACCAAATCCAGATACTACTGTATTATCAGTAAGTTTACCATTATTGTGTGGATTATTTATTTACTTTTTAACACACGTTATTTGCAAATTATCTACTGTTGATTTATTCTCAAAATGCAAAACAGATAAAAGCAATTATACAACAATTAATAAAAGAATGAAAGTTTTCTTTTTGGTTATGACTATTGTACTTGTTATTGTTGCAAATATTATTCTATGTGTTAAAATACTTAATACTGAATCAAGCATCAGTATTGCAAGTTCACAATATTCACAAGTTTTTTCAAAAGAATTTACAAATGACTTAACAAGTAAAATGATAGCTGATTATGATATTCATAGAACACAAACAATGATATCTACAATAATCACAGAAGTAGCAATTATACTTGGTTTAATGAGTTGTGTTCCTCTACAAGAAAGATTATTAAAACAATACAATGATACAACAAAAGAGCCAGTTGCTAAAGAAGAAAAAGTTGAAGTAAAAAAAGCTGAAGTTAAAGCTGTAGAAACAAAAAAACCTGAAGCTAAAAAAGTTGAAGCTAAAACAACAGAAGTAAAAAAACAAGCAACTCAAACAAAACCAAAAAAGAATAATTATAGACCTAGAACTTCAAAACCAAAATCAGCTAACAAAGCTAATAATTCTAAAAAGGAAACAAAATAATTTATATACTATACAAAAGATGCCTGATTTAGGCATCTTTTTATTTTAGAGGATTATATGAAAAAAAGTTATATTAAACTAATAATTTTTATAATAATTGCATTATTAATAGAAGTATTTTTCTTCAATTTTGGCTATTTTAGAACTTTGCTTCAAAAAGAACAACCCACAACTATTGAACATTCTGTTGATAATTCTCAAGAAAATAGCATTATATTTCTTAATGATGTAAATGCAAGAGTGACTAGTATTACGATTAACTATAAACATGAAGATAATGCTTATCTTATAGAATCTCCAGCCATAACCTATACACCATATTTTAAACTTGATGGTTATTCAACATATACAATGTTAAATAATAAAACAATTAGCCTTAATAAAAACTGTACATTTTTACTTGATACAACTACCAAAGCAACTAATATCGCTATAGTTTCAAGCACTAATAATTTACCTGAAATTGAAAGTGTTGTTATTAACGAAGCCATTTTCAATTTCAGCTTTATTAGATTTAGCTTATTATTAATCCTATTTATATGTATAGATATAGCAAAAAGTAAAAATATATTAAAATATAAGTATAATTTTAATGATAGAATTCTAAGAAACAAAACCATAATTGCAGACTTAGTAATAATTACTCTATTTGCAATCATTTTAATAATATATATTAATACGCAATATTCATCTGTTCCGGCTGTAAATACACTATCAGCTAATCCTACAGATATTACAGTTGCAGAACCAGCTTATAGCAGTGATGCTCTTTTAAATAATAACGGAAAACTAAATATTGTTCAAAATGAAGGATTAAATAATTTAGAAAATCCTTATGATTTTGGAATTAGAAGTATTAATAAAATAAAATACCTATATGACGTTAGCTATTATAACAATAATTATTATAGTTACTTTGGAATCGCACCAATTATCACATGTGTTATTCCACTAAAACTAATAACATCATATTATTTTACAAGCGTTATTTATACTACAATATTTATTGTTGCAACACTATTTATTGGATTTATTGTATATAAAAAACTATTGCAAAAATATACTAATAAAAATATTCCTACAGTTTTGTTTTATTTAGGATATTTTGCAATCATATTTGGTAGTAACTTTTTAACAATACTTCGTGGATTCAAATATGATTTACCAATAGCAAGTGGCATCTTCTATATATTATTAAGTATTTATTTAGTATTAACATTAAATAAAAAGCCTGCATTAAAATGTGTATTATTAGGGTTTTCAACCAGTTTAATAGTATTAAGCAAACCAAGCTTTATTGTTTATTATCCTTTATTAATATTATTAGGTTGGCCACAAATAAAAGAATTATACTTAAATGATAAAAGTAAAAGAAAATCAAAAACAGAAAAATTCAATTGGCCATTTGTTAGATACATTATTTATACAGCCATACCAATAATTATACTTGCATCATTCCAAATGTATTATAACTATATTCGTTTTGGAAACATTTTAGAGTTTGGTGCAAAATATCAATTAACAAGCTATAATATGAACATTTTAATGAATTTTAGCTTTAGTAAAATAATATATGGCTTATCAACTTATATTTTTACTTTACCATTATTAAATATAACACAATTTCCGTTTATTACTGCACAAAACGAAATCATAATGAGTGGATTAAATGAATTAACTTATTCAACTCGATTAATTGGATTAATCAGCATTCCAATAATTTATATATTATTATTTAAAAAGAATATTTTACAAGTAAAAAATACAAAACTTGACAAAAAAATTTCTTTTAAAAACAAAAAAGAACTATTAAAAATAAACAATGAATTCTCACCAGAAAATCATCTTAATACTGCTATCAATCTTATACTATTTTTAAGCATTATACTTATTATTATAAATACTTGTATGGGTGGAGTTGGTGAAAATTATATAACTGATTTAAAATTTATTTTATGCACATTTAGTATGATTTTATGGTTTAAACTTCTTGAAAATAAAAATAGCAAATTACTTATAAAAGTATTTGCCATCGTATGTATTATTACAATACTAATATATATACCTCTTTCATTTTCTGGTGAATCTAATTTACTTCAAAATCAAGATTTAAGCTTGACAAATTATCTAACTCAAACCTTTGAATTTTGGAAATAAAATAATATAAAAATCAAAAATGAATTATAATTATTAAGATAGTGCAAACGGATGCAATGTTTGGGGCAAAGGAGCATATGTTTATATGTGACTGCGCCAAACATGCAACGTTTGTGCTAGATTGATGATTATAATTCATTTTATTCTTCGTCGCCCTTTAATCTTTCTGCTTGATCTGTTGCAATAAGGTTATCTATCATTTCATCTAAATCACCATTTAGGAAATTATCAAATTGGAATATACTTAAACCAATTCTATGATCAGTAATACGTCCTTGTGGATAATTGTATGTTCTAATTTTTTCACTACGTTCGCCACTACCTACCATACTACGTCTTGCTGAAGTAATTTCCTTTTCTTGTTTCTCTTTTTCTATTTGATACAATTTTGACTTAAGCATTTTCATGGCATATTCTCTATTTTGTACTTGAGAACGCTCTGTTTGACATTCTGCAACTAATCCTGTTGGTTCATGTATTAATCTTACTGCACTACTTGTTTTATTAATATGTTGTCCACCAGCACCACTTGCTCTAAATACTTCCATACGAACATCATCTGGATTAATATCTACTTCAACATCTTCAACTTCTGGTAAAACTGCAACTGTTACTGTACTTGTATGAATTCTACCACTTGATTCTGTATCTGGAACACGTTGTACTCTATGAACTCCACCTTCAAATTTAAATCTACTGTATGCTCCCTTTCCACTAATCATAAAGCTGATTTCTTTATATCCACCAAGCTCAGTTGCATTTTCATATAAAACATCTATTTTAAAGTGTTTACGTTCTGCATACATAGAATACATTCTAAATAATACGCCTGCAAATAAAGCTGCTTCTTCTCCACCAGCACCTGCTCTAATTTCACAAATAACGTTATTATCATCATTTGGATCTTTAGGAATAAGAAGGATTTTTAATTCTTGCTCAATTTGAGGAATTCTTTCTTTTGCAGATTTAAACTCCTCTTCTGCAAGTTCTTTCATTTCAGGATCGTCTAGCATTTCTTTTGCTTCATTCATATCCTCATTTGCTTTTTTATATTCTCTGTATTTTGCAACTACATCTTCAATACTTGCATGTTCTTTCATAAGCTTTTGCCATTCTGTTTGATTTGCAATTATTTCTGGATTTGCAATTAATTCATTTAATTCTTCATAGCGTTTTTCAACCGCTTCTAATTTTTCAAACATATCTTCCTCTTTTTTAATTAATTTCTCAATGCTAAATTATTATATCATACAAAAAGCCTAATTTCAAGCAAATAAAAAGCACTTGTATAAACAAGCACTAAAAATATCTGTTATTTACAAAAAATATCGTCTATGATATAATAATTATACCGAAATGATTTATCATTTGTCTGGTGTAAATATAGATTAGAATGAAAATTTAAGTGTAATTTTAAGTGCACCTATCTATATTAAAAGAACCATTGTAACCTATGGTTCTTTTTTATTTATCATCAACTTTAGTTTTTTCATTTTCTTTAAATTTATTTTGATAATCAAATTCTATTTTTTTCTTATTCTCTTTAACCCATAAGAGATTTTTTATTATTCTATATGTTGTATGAAAACTATAAAATAAAATTAAACCAATTTTTAACTCAAGTAAAAAATCTTCTCTTGATGCATAATAATTATCCCAGCACATTATTCTTTGACGAATTGAATACAATTTAATTATCGTTATATCATTATAAACAGGTAATACTTCTTTAGCTCTAGCCATCCCACAAAAATATGTTTTACAAGCCAAATTTGAAGTTGTACATCCTTTATCTGATTGGTATCTGCATAATCTACAACAACCATTATAATCTTTTAAATGTCCTTTTTTCTGAAACATGCACTTACCATTGCAAAATTCACAAATATTTTTGTTTTCTATAGCTTCATCTAATCTCTTACAGGCTCTATCATAAATAAACTCTACTCTTTTACCATATTGTTTAATATTTAAAGCTTCGATTATATCTTGGACTTCTGCTCCCTGTAAACTAGATTCAAATTTAGTTCCTCTATACCATGGCTTTTTATACCACCATAAATATTTAAATAATTTATACTTATCATCTATTTTTTTAATTTTCATTTTTTCACCATTATATTATGGCAAATATAATATAGTATTTATGAATGAAGTATTAGTTTGATACTTTGATAAATTTCTATCGTCTAAATATTCATAATAACTATGTCTAATTGCCCCCACAATCAAATCTGCGGCCTGTACTGGAAAATATTTATATGAATTCTGATATTTAACAAAAACCTCAACACTTTTTAATATGGGCATAACAAAAGATGAATAATTAAAGTTTTGTATTCCATATTGTAATTCTTCTTTTATAATATGTTTTAAATTATAGTATCCGGCTCTTTGAGATGATTGCTCATCTAAATTTAAATAAATATCTAAATGTTTATTAGGATCTATTTGCTTATCTCTTATAAGATTTTCTACTATACGCTTTACTTCACATTTTGTAACATAATCTTTGTATCTTCCTCTAGAAGATTTACTACTAAAAATAGAATCAATTAAATTATTATTTTCAACTATTGCAACACATGTATTATTACTACGTTTAATAAAATTAACTAATCTTCTTCTATCTTTAGGAACAAGCATATTAGATTTTAATTCTGGACATGTATATTTACAATTTTGAGACTTATGTATTCTGCAAAATCCAGGCGTCAAAGTTCCATCTTCTTTAAAACCACGGCAATACTTATATTTTAATAGATTAACCAAATGCCTATATTGACGTGAAAAATCATTTTCTGCACGCCTTGACAAAAAATAAACCCCACCATAAACAAACACTCTTTCAAGATTATTACCTTTTAAGAGTTGACCAGAATCATCCATATCAATTATTAATACTTGATTATTTTCCATATTTATCCTTAGTAATTCAAACTATCAAAACAATTATACATTTTTTATCAATATTTTTCAAGCACCCTTTTTTTGCAATTTTCAGCCATCTGTGCTATAATTATGTTAACTATTGAGTTATACTTATTGCATCGTGCGAAATTATCGCCACTGTCCTACTCTATTGAAAGGAGGATTTACCTATCGGGTGCTATGTAGTATAACTTTTCACATATATTATGTTTCTATATATATATTATCATAACCCCACAAAGCTAATTGAATATTGAGGAGGAGATCAAATGCATGAAAAATTTCGGAAGTTTCAACAACAAACGAACTATGAACTAATCAACCTACCACAATCTGTTAAGGATTTTGCTAAAAAGATTATTGTCTTTTCCATTACTGGAAGCGTTATTTCAAGCGTTTTATCGTTTTGTATTAAAGGCTCCCAAATGGCACTTAAAAATGGCAATATTATTTTAGCTGTTATCCTTCTCCTGCTTCACTTTAGTGACAGAATCATCAACACGGTTTACGATACCTGGTACAAATTGCAGGATAATGCCTATAATCGTCTCATTACAAATGAGCAAACAAAGATTATTCTGGACATTTCCAACAAAACACGTAACAAGGTATTTAAACCCAAAGGGAAAATCATTGAGATGGTAGAAAATGCGGAAATTATAAAGGTTTCTAAAGACTATCTCTCTGATTATTGGTCGTTCTATGTAAAGTTTCCAACAACGATAATTCAGGTTGTAATTCTTTTGGCTATGCTTCTCTCAAGTATTATACTTCAGATTAAGACTTCTACTGTATTAGAAACGATAATCATTACTTTATCTCTTATTGTAGCATCTATTGCATACTTCTACCTTAGCAATAGAAGAATTAAAGTAATGCGTGAATACAGAAAAACCCGTAAGGATAATGAATCAAAATCTGATGTACTTTTTACAGAGATAAAATCTTGTGATTTTGTTTCAGATAAAGATTTTGTATACCATGCTGAAAAGCTTCGCACGAAACTTGATGAAAATATTCAAATTAATCGTGTTGAAAGTTTGAGGCTCAACAAAATCTTTATACAAAGAAGCATTACTGCAAGCATAAGCATGGTCATAATTACACTGATAAAAATTATCCTGACCCATGATTTTTCAGCTGAAAATTTCTTTGATATCATTGCGCTTAGTTCCATCTATGCGACAATGCTTAACAAAGTATCTAACATAACTGATAGCTATGAAAGAATCATGGATACGTTGATTGATATAGATTCTCTGCATCCTGAGTTTGACAACATAAATAGAATCTATATCGAAGAAACAAGAAAAACAACCATTAATTATCCCATTAAAAAGATGGATGTCACAACATTCAGCATCACACAAGATAGAAATGGCGCATTTGAACTTATAAACAATACTCCATTTTCACTTGTGCCAAACGATGTTGTAATGGCTTATGGCAGAACAGGCTGTGGCAAATCGACACTGATTTCCATGTTTACCGGCAAAATGAGTTTGAAGCAAAATCCTATCCATTTCTCAAAAGGTAAAAATGGATATTTAAATTCCATAGGATATCAAACTGATAAAGCCATGGCAAACAACTACGTTTTAAACGAGCTAACATTGACAGACAACTATAAAGAAATCAGTCCACATAAATTCATCGAAATCATTAAAGGCTTACAGCTTTATGATGAATTACTCAGAATGATTGAGGAAGAAAAACTCGATTTTGAAGGTGATTTATCAAAAGATGAAATGATTATAGAATTCTTAAAAATCCGCAAAACAAAAGAATTCTCCAGTGGACAGATGCAACGTTTAGCTCTAGCAAAACTGCTTTATTCTTTAGATGATAGTATCCAGCTTGTAGCTTTAGATGAGCCCTTTAATCGGCTTGATGATTCTACTTGCGATAAATGTATGAAATTCATCAAAGAATATGTGCAAAGATCCAACCGGATTTTGTTCATCGCAACACATCAGGTGGAAATCCTAAAGCCATATTGTAATATCTTTATTAGCTTTAGTGAGAACCTCCAAAAATCGATTATTCGCGTAGATAGGTAAACTCTTTTCGAAAACAAAAAACGAACCCCAAAGCATAATTGCTATGGGGTTCGTAATTTTTTATTACTTTAATTCAATTAAATTATATTTAATCTTTAAATCATCTAAAGCTTTCTTTTCTCTATCTGAACATGTAAATACTAATATTTGATTATCATAATTTTCATTTATAAATTTTAAAATATTAGCCAATCTATCGTTATCATAATAAACAAAAACTTCATCTAATACGATTGGAAGGCTCTCTTCTGAAATTTCTTTAATACTATTTAATCTTAAAGCCATATACATTTGATCAATTGTACCAATACTTAAATAATTATCAATTGGAACGTATTTTCCACTTTCTATTTCAACTAATAATCCATCATCATCTGTTAGTTTAATATTGCTATATTTTCCATCAGTTACTTTACTAATTGTTTGACTTAATTCATTAATAAATTCTGGACTAACATTTGCTTTTATCTCTTGATATGCCTCTTCTAAACATGTTTTAGCTAATTCAAAACTTTTATTTAACTTTTCTAATTCTTGTTTTTTCTCAATTGCTTTATTATATTTAAATCTAATTTCTTCTATTTGCTCGTTTATTCTTTGATAATTTGCTTCATTATTTCTAATATTGTTTAATTTAAACTCTAAAGCTCTAGTATCATTTTGATTTTGAGTATATTCTAAATTTAATTCCTCATTTGTTAAAGCCATGATTTCCATAACATATGGAAGTCCTAAATCGCCTTTAAAATCATCTTGAATTGCTTGCCTATCTTCATTTATAGATTTTTCATATTCGGCCTTTTTAGCATCATATTTTACAACTTGTTCTTCTAAATTCTCATTTAGAATTTGTATTTGTGTTTCTACATTATCTTGCATATCATACAAATCTTCAAGTTGCTCTTTAATATGCTTATTATATTTACTTTTATTAACAATAAATACGATTAAAACTATTAGAGGTAAAATTAAACTTGCCAAAGAATATAATTTATATTCTTGTGGTACACAATAAATAGTAATAGCACAAATAATAATAGTTAATATTAATGGAACTATGTAAGACATATTTTTAAACTTTTGCATACGAATATTGTCTTCTGCATTGTCATCTATTTTTGCCTTAACCTGCTCTAATTTCTTTTGCGTTTCTTCATGTAAGTTTTGAAGTGCTTTTAATTCAGCTTCTTGATTTCTATAATTATCATAACAAGTTTTTAAAGCAGATAAAAAATAACCTATTGACTTATTATGTTCTAAATCGTTTTGAAGTTCAACTTTGTTATTTGAACCATTTTTAGTTTCTTGTTCTTGCTTTTCTAAATCTTCTAGTTGTTTACTTAAACCTTTAATTTCTTCTTCTACTTGGTTTATTGGCTTTTTAGAAGATCTTTCAGTTCCAACTTTTTCAAGTTGCAATTGTTTTAAATCACTCATTACTTTTTTATAATTAATTTGATCGTCACCAGTAGAAACTAAATTACTAATTCTATGTACTAAATTACTTTGAGAAGTTTGACTTAACTTAACCTCGCTTTGCTCAGTAATGTTAGATGCCATAAAAACATTTTCATCAAGTCCAATTTGCTCAGTAAAAAATGTACTTCCTTTTGTTTTATCTTGTGAATAATTACTTGTTAAATCATTACCTTTTTTATCATAAATTGTTGCTTTTCTTTTTTCAAAATCACGAAATACTTCATAGTAATTTCCGTTATCTAAAGTATAACTAATTTTGCCAGAATATTCTGCACCATTCCATGGTTTATATTTTTCAAAATCTGCTAAATCTTTTCCTTCTTTATTTTTACTAATGCCAAACAAAGAACCTGTTATAAACCTTAATAATGTAGATTTTCCAGTTTCGTTTTTACCATGAATAATGTTTATTTTATCAGTAAACTTTAATTCACAATTATTCAATTTACCAAAACCATTAACTTTTAATTTTTCTAGTTTCATATAACCTCTATTTCATAATTCCTAGTCCAATTTCTAATGCCTTATCTATTTCTTCTTTTGAATAATCATCTTGTTTTTCCAAAATCTTTTGCACAAAAACTCCCCTTAATGTGGATTCTTTTGCAATTTTATTTAAGTCAAAACTTAATTCTGTTTTATCTTTAATTTTAATAATATTATCATTATCTACTAAATTATTAACTCGCTTAATATCAATATCAAAATTTCTATTTCCAACTAAATATATTTCATACATAACCACATATTTTGAGCTATCTAAATATGAAAAATCATAATGTGAATTTGGATTTTCCAAACTTATTTCAAGTTCTTTTTTAGATTTTATTAAATCATTATTTACAACATTAGTTATTTTATATATTAAATCATTTTCATCTAATATATCTTTAACATCTAATTCTATTTGTTTAAATTCTCTAGTATCTAATGGAACAAATTTAGTTGTTAATCCTTGCTCATTTAATTCACCATATATTAATCCATGTAAATCTGGTTCGTCAAAACCCAAAGAAGTAAGTGAGCCTGGATACATAATGTTTTTGTTTTCATCATAATTATTTTTATGTATATGACCTAATGCAATATAATCAAAACCTAAAGCTTGCAATTCCTTTTCTTGTACTGGATTAAACTTATATTCTTGCTCTTGGCTTGCATTTAAATCACCATGCATTACTAAAATATTATATTTATTTTTGTCAAGTTCAATATTTGACAAATTAATACTATTTTCAAAAAAATCATTAAATGCTAAACCATATATATTAACATCTTCAAATTCTTTTTTTGTTAATATAAATTCATCAAAAACATAAACATTATTATTAAATTTATAAGTATCATAAATACTTTGTTTAATATATGGATCATGATTTCCTGGAGTAATAATTATTTTAATATTAGATATTTCTTTAAACAAATTATTTATATATTCTATTGTACTATGATTAATAGAAGCATCTTCATATAAATCACCAGAAATAAAAACATAATCCACATCATTATTTTTAGCATACTCTATAGCTTTAGTAAAAACGTCTCTCTGCTCAATTCTTCTTTTTTGACTTAGATTATCTTTTCCTATTAAATTATCAAATTTTGCATCTAAATGACTATCTGCAATATGAATAAATTTCATTTATATCTCCACTTATTTAATTTACTTTAATATGATATCATCAAAACAAGTTTTTGTAAATACAATTACAAAAATAATGTCCTTTAAAACTATAATGAATAATAAAAAAACAAGCCGCAGGTTTAACCCCGCGACTTGCTCTTTTAAAGAATACGATAAGTGATAATTAGTTGCTACTTTGTTTCATCAAAATGTGAAAGTCCACCTGTAAATCCTTTAGCAACAGGAACTCCCATGTTTCGAATTGCACAATATTCAGCCTTTACTACCTTCATATGTTCCGCATAAGAAATTTCTTTCATCATCGGAAAAAGAAGTGTTTGACTTGATTGTTTTTTCGGAACATTGATTATTGTAGAAGATCTATATGGTCTAAAATATTTCATAGTAGGCCATCCTTCTTTATAAATAACCACTGTTGCAGGAATAAAACCATTTTTAGCAATCAGTTTTATCCGATAGTATGATTCTTCCTCATCAATCAAGGAAAAATTGTGAGTAATCTGATCATAAGCTCCAACCAGAAAACTCTCTGAACTATGGACTCCACCTTTTGCCAAAAACACCGGGAATCCTTCTACAGGTCCCAAAAGGCTATCTTCCATCCACTTTGCAATGAAACGTAAAAGATGAACATCATCAGAAACAACGCACTTTCCCATCTGATAATAACCATTTCCACGGTATCTGATATCAAGTGCACTATTGATAGTATCAAGAACTCTTCCTAACACTTGTATCACCTCTTATATTCCATTCTCTTTTGTACTGCAAACTGAATATTTGTAACCAAAGCAGTTTGCTAACCGGGTCTAGCAATGTTCCATAACATGAACATCTCCCCTTTCAATTTTTTTGACAAACACCTTACTTATGATTCTTTATTCACCCAATGTGACTGGTGAACCCGAATAACATGCCCATATTCATCTGTCCTTACGAGAACATGTGGATCATATGGATCACTGTCAATTGGAGAATCATAACAAGGAGCATTTTCTCTTGGCCATTTTTCTTCCGCTTTTTCAACATAGTTGATGGATTTTCCAGTAAAATTTACTGCCATAGGAATGCACCGCAAAACTTCTTTAAAGAATTCATGTTTACATGCACCGGCTACAGCCACAATGCAATTTTGCATAACCATCCTTCCTACAGCCAAAAGCACGGTTCCTTCTTCAACAGAAGACCTCATGAAATTAAAATCTCTGCTCTTGCTAAACGGAAGATAAATCTTGTCAGGTTCTTTGCATTTTGCATTTGTGATTGGAACAATATAAACCAGGCCGTCTTCCCTTATATTACATACAATTCCATAAGTCCGAAGATTTGCATTGGGATTGTACATAACAATATCACCGGGATGAATCAATACTTTTTCTGTGTTACTCTTTTTCATTTTGCTTTCTCCTTTTCATACGTCCTAATAAGTAAACACCTTCTTGCGATAAACTGCCCTCCTTTAAAATGTTTGTTTTTTCCTTTGTACTTGTTACTTGCCAAATTACTGGCACCTGTAGTAGCTACCCGAAAGAATTCAGACGCAATTGCTCCACTCTCCTTCTTACATTAATTTGCATTAATAATCGCTATTTCCCACAATACAACAAAAGTATTATATCATACTTTTTATGTAAACTCAAGTTTTTTCATAATATTTATAAAACAAAAAAAGAAGTTGCATCTAGCAACTTCTTTTTTATTAATCTATTATAAATCAAGTGTAATCTTTTTATTGCATTCTTTATATTGTCTATATTTAACACCACATTTATCAAATAATCTTTTAGATACTATATTACCATCTGTACCATCATATTTATCTGATTTATATACTACTTCTTTTATTCCACATTGAATAATTGCTTTTGCGCATTCATTACATGGAAATAAATCAACATAAATAATTGCGCCATCTAAAATAGAGCCTTTATTATTTAATATCGCATTTAATTCAGCATGACATACATAGGCATACTTTGTATTTAAAAAGTCTCCTTCTCTATCCCATGGCATTTCTTCATCTTCAAAACCATTTGGAGCTCCATTATATCCTGTTGATAATATCTTTTTATCTTGGCTTACAATACATGCTCCAACTTGAGTATTAGGATCTTTACTACGTTGAGCTGCTAAATTTGCAACTCCCATAAAATAAGAATCCCATCCAATATAATCTTCTCTTTTTTTAACCATTAATTATTACCACCTTCATCTGATGATCCAAATAACTCATCAAATTTAGCTTCTAATTCTTTTTGAATATCTACCAATTCCTCTTGTCTAACCTCCTCTTCTGATCTTGGTGGCATAGGAACATTCATAGTTTGTGTATTACTTGATGTATTAACTGTAGGTGTAATTGGTGCCATTTCAGGTTGATTGTTTTGAACATTAGTATCTTCCATATCTGTAAATAAATCGTCCAAACTCTCTAAACTTTGATCTTTTGGAGCTTCACCATTTGAGTTTTCATCATATGGTTGATATGGATTATACTTACGCCAAACCCCACGCTCTACATGAACTTCGTTGTGATCAGCAGGGTACTTAGCTAACATCTTTCCTTCTGGATATTTAAAGTAATAGTACTTATTAGCTTTAACTGGTTTAATACCTTTTTCGTAGATAATACATTTATCTACATCCATACGTCTTAATTCGTCTGGAGTCATTAAAGCTCTACCCATAATTTGGTCAGATTCACTTTTTCCTTGCTTCCAATCTTCACGGTCCTTATTAACACTTACGTTATCACGTGTTATAGTTTTTTCACCAAGTGCTTTACTGAAATACTCAACTGTCTTTTGTGAGTTAGAACCCAAGAACAAGTGAGTATCGCAGTTACCTATGATTGTTTCATGTGCTTTTTCATATACTGCTTCTAATTGGTCTAAATTCTGCAAAATAACTGAGAATGATATTTTTCTACTACGAGATGTAGAAATCTTTTTATCAAAGTCTGGAATTTGACCAATGTTAGCAAACTCATCTAATATAAAGTATGTTGGAACAGATAATGCTCCACCATTTAAATCTGCAAAGTCATATAATTGTTGTATCATCTGAGAGAAGAAAATTGTAAGTAAAAAGTCATAAGCTGTGTGTGTATCAGATGAAATAACAAATACTGCTGTTTTTACTTTTCCAATTTTTGGAAAATCTATTGTATCTGTTGATGTTACTTCTGCAATTTCTCTTGAATCGAATTTACCTAATTTAGATTGTAATGTACCTAATACTGATCCAAAAGTTTTTTCTGGTAACATTTCAATGTTTTTATAATACATTCTAGCTGGATGATCATATGGTAATTGATTCATCAAGTTAGTTAATAAATTATCTCCACCACTACTATTTGCACATCTTACTAATTCTGAACAACTTGCTAAACTTTGTTCTTCTGGTGGACGAACAGCTTTTAAATAATAAATCAAAGCTTTCATTAACATTTCAGACATATCATCCCAGAATGGGTCTGAACTTTTTCCGCCTTCACCTTGTCCTTTAACTATTGTATGTGCAATAACGTCAACATCTATTTCATTATTTATATGATGTAATGGATTGTAACCATCACTATTTTCAGGATGAACTAAATTTAAAACTTTAACATCATAACCTTTAGCTCTAAAATAACCTGCTGTTTTATCAAATAACTCTCCTTTAGGGTCTGTAAATACATAACTTCCTAATAATTGACTAGCATTTGGAATAACGTATGAAGCAGATTTACCAGCACCAGATCCGACCTACAACCAAAACATTTACGTTACCACGTTTATCAACTGGTAAATAATTTTTCTCAGCTAAAACTATACCTTTATTTTTATTTAATACTTGATATTGTTCGCCGTTTTCACTCCAATCACTTGAACCATGCTCTATATCGTCAAATTCATGTTTTGGAAATGCTTTAATAACTCCAACAACTACAGCTATACCAAAAACTAAAAATGTATAAAATACTGTTTTTAAATATACTCCAGTATAATCTGCATTTGATAAACATAAACCAACAGCATTCCATGGCTTAGTAATATACATACCAAATTGAGAAAGAAGTATTGCTTGATCTAATCCTTGAACTTTTCCTTCACGAATTTCTTGTGCTTGTTCCTCTGTAATTGGTGCCATTAAATCCTTTGCGCCTTCAACTTCTTCCATAGCATTTATTTGGCCAGCAGGGATTCCCTCAAAAGCTTGTTTCCAAGCACATACTGCTGGCGCTACTAGCCAAAGCATTATAATTACAATTAAAACAAAAAACACTATTAATTTTGTTTTAATTTTTCTTATGGCCTTTTTTAATTTTTCCATAAATCCCATATCATTCACCTTTTTCTTGTGTATTTATCATCATCTTATTGCATTTCTTGTTCTTGACCTGTCTTTTGAGGAACAACTTTTCCTCTCTTTTTAGACATTTCTGGTGTTTGATTAAATGCTTGTAAGTTAAGCGCTATTTGATTCATATGATCTGAAAAATTTGTTACATTATGATCATCAATTTCGATTGGTGGCATTCCACTTGCTGTACTACCAACCGCTGCATCTGAACCTGTATTTGAACCTTCTACATTTATTTCTTTATTATAATCATTTGCATGAAAATCTGCATATGCTAATTTAAATCCATAATTAGCTGCATTATCAACTCTCTGAACATTTAAATTTTGTCCACTCACTCCATTCGGAGTACCAGCAGTAACATCTTGCATAACTATTACCTCTCTTAAAACACGATATTAAAAATTATTTTTTTCCATCTGGCCTAATTTCAAAAGCAAAATATTTTTTATAAGGTTTTAACTTGCATTTACCTTTAACTTCATTTGTTTCCTCATCAAAATATAAAATCGGCTTAATCTCTTCCGTTGTTTCAGGATCAATTATTGAAATTGGCCTTTTCATGTTTGGAGTATAAGCAAACTCTTTAAACTCTGTTTCTTCATTATTGTATAATGTTTTAAACTTCATTGGTATTGCTTTTTTTGATATTTTAACAACATCATAATCAAGAAATCCCATATTAACAACAACTTTCTCATCCGCAAAAGAAAGAATTACTAATGGATTTCCATCTGGCGCAGGATTATCAACATAAAAAGTTTTCTTTTTACGGTCTCCTACGAACTCTTCTGTAAAATCTAATCGTTCTACTGTGTATTTTGGCGAAGTATTCAAATACTCTTTTTCAGTTCTGTTTACCTGATAAATAACAGTATTAGTGCCCTTAGGGTCTGTAATACTAAAGTATTTGCCCTGTAAATTTTCTTCTTCCATTTTTATAAAACACTCCTTAAGATTTTATTTTGGGTGTAGCTCTCTTTTGTACAACACTACTATTATACAGCTTTTTAACCCATTTTGTCAACATTTTAAAGTAATTATGTAAATTAAAATTAGTTACTATTTAATTTTTTGTTCTTGGATTATAATCTGATAAATTTGCAATTTTTTTGTATAACTCTTTTTCAGCCTCTAATGGATGCTTTGAAATCATTATTCTTGCCTGTAATATCAGATTTCCTCTATCGCCTTTTCCGTCTTTATATCCCTTATTTGGAATAGTAATTTTTTCACCTGATGTAATACCGCTAGGAACAAAAACATTTATATCTTCATTAATTCCATGAAAAGTTATTTTAGTTCCTAATACTGCTTCACTTGGTGTTATGTCTAAATAAGCCATTAAATCATAACCTTTTAAAGTGAATACATCATCATCTTTTATTTTAACTCTTACTAGTAAATCTCCATTTTTTCCACCATTTTTTCCAGGTTTTCCTTGACCTACTAGTCTAATTTTTTCATTGTTTTGAATTCCGGCAGGTACTTCTACTTTAAGAGTTTTCATACTGCCATCGACTGTTCTTAATTTAATACTTTTTTCTTTTCCTCTAAAGGCATCTTCAATAGATAATTTAATCTCTGTTTCTACATTATCGCCTTTAGCAGGTTCTTTTTCTTCTCTTATAATAGGACTTTTGGACTCTCCAAAAAAGATTTGAAAGAAATCTGAAAAAGCATTACCTTGCTTTTCGTATGTTGTTTTTGTTTTGCTTCTTCCAATGTTTCTATTCCATTGTCTATCATATTTTCTTTTAGCTATAGGATTTGACAAAATTCTATATGCTTCATTAATATCTTTAAAACGTTCTTCGTAATTTTTATTACCAATATTAACATCTGGATGATACTTTTTGGCTTGTTCTCTAAAGGCTACTTTTATATCATTTTCAGATACTCTTGGTGTTTCTAACCCTAAAATTTTGTAATAATCCTTAAAAATCATTTCAACATCCTTTATAAGTTTCTTTAAATCATGGCGTTATTATATCATATTAACTTAAATTTGTACACATTTTTCGCAAGATTTTTCACAAAAAAAGCACACTTTTATAATTATTTTTTTAATATAAAAAATAACCCAAAATGTACGATTATTTTTATACATTTTGGGTTATATATAATCTTTTTTTAAATTTAACTATGCCTTCATTTTTCCATTTTTACTTCCAGCTGCTGGTTGCATTGCTAAAATATTTTCATCATAGCTAAATGTTAATTTTTCTTTATCTCTTTGACGTTTTAATGCGATATCTATCATTTGATCTAGTTGTTCTTCAAAAGTTTTTCCTGATGCTTCCCATAAATAATATGATAAAGCTCCTGGTATTGTATTAATTTCATTTACATATACTTTTTCGGTTTTAGAATCCATTAAAAAGTCAACTCTTGCAACACCACTGCATCCAAGTACTTTGAATGTTTCTTGAGCAAGTTTTTGTATTTCATCACGTTTTTCATCACTAATATCAGCAGGAAGTTTTTTACTACTAGATTGCATTCCTGCGCCACCTTTTTGTCCTGCAGTTTTTAAGCCAAAACCTTTACTTCCACCTTTTGATCCTTTAGCACTTTTACTACCATTACCACCCATATATTTATCTTGATAACTTAAAATATCATCACTAAAGAATGGTTCTTCGCAAACACTTGCCTCAGTTTCAGCTAAATTACCAAGCACTGAACAATTTATTTCTTTTAAATTTTGAACAGCCTCTTCTACAATTACTCTATCACTAAATTCCATGGCATATTCAATGCATTCAACTATATCGTTTTCAGATTTTGCCTTTCTAATTCCTACGCTAGAGCCACAATTTGCAGGTTTTACAATTAAAGGGTATCTTAATTTTTCTGCGATTTTCTTTAATACTTTGTCATCGTCTTTTATATATTCCATGCTATAAAAAGAAACATAGTCAACTACTGGTATTCCGGCTTCTTTACATACCATTTTCATAATTGTTTTATCCATACCAACTGCTGATGATAAAATATCAGGTCCAACAACTGGAATATTTAATGTATTTAAAAATCCTGCCATAGTTCCATCTTCACAATTTGTTCCATGTACAATCGGAAAAGCAATATCAATTGTATCAATTACCTTTCTTCCAATTAATGGAGCTGGTACACGAATTACTTTTACAGATTCACCATCATTTACAACAGCAACTTTATAGCAACGTTTTAATAAAACATCCATGTCTTTAAAAGCTTGTAAATCTAATAGATCCTCTCCCCAATACATTACTCCATCTTTTGCAATATAAATTGGAACCAAATCATATTTTTCTGGATTTAAACTTGAAATTGCCTGTGACATAGTAATTACAGATATTTCATGTTCTACTGATTTTCCTCCAAAAAATATGCCTAATTTAATTTTCATTATTATCTCTCCTCTTCTTTATCTGTTTCATTATTGGCTCTACCGTTATTAAATCCTAGAGCTACATCTTTTTGTTTTTGTTGTATTTGTTTTAATTGTTCATCAGGTATTCTTATTTGTTTATCAAAATTGCTTTTTCTATCGTTTTCAAATCTAACATTACTAACTGATTTTTCAGGTTGAGTTCCGGCCATTAATTTTTTAGGGCCGAACATACCACCAACTCTTTCTTTAAATGATTCTCTTATTCTATCCAAATTTTCTTGAATAGCTTGCTTCTTATAAGAAAAACTATTTTGAATATCAAATAATAATTTTCCAAATGGATTAAATTTATTTACGCGTTTTACATACTCTTCATTTTCCTCTATTTGTCTATGTGAATCTAATTTAATATTGGGAAATATTCTTTTTATCATCTCTTCGCTAGCAGTAACTTTACATCTAGGGCCGTCAACATGTGGCCTTCCATTTTTATACATATCTCTATCACTTACTAATGCATAGCTTGGAAATGTATCATTTCTCAATGCCGCTCTATCAAATGTTGCATCAACATTATACCATGTACCATTAAGTTTTACCTTATTCCATGCATGATTACTTCTTTCAAGATATTTTCCAGAATCTAAATCCTTAATTTTTTTACCATAGTTTTTTAATGGCATATTTGCATCTTTTACTATATCTATAGGTCCACTAACTTCAATACAATCTATTCCTTTTAATTTACAAGCTGTTTCTAATGCATATGAAAAAGCAGCGCATACCCCTTCTCCTGAAGCTAGCGCATGATAATTTCTTCCATCAAAAGCATTCTTTTTCGCAATTGCTCGTTCAATTTTAATTTGACTATTAATTCCCAATATTCTATGATTGTATGCAATACTATTAGCAACTCTTTGATAAATCATGGCAAATTTTTGCTCATCATTCATTTCAGGATTTATACCTTCAGTTATTTTTTCAAACTTTTCCATTACCTGAATATATTTATCTAAAGAATATGTATCTTCTTCTCGAAGGGTAGAATCAGCATTTGATACTTTTATACAAACGCCTTTTGGATGATTTTCTTTTAACTCTTTTGCTTCTTTTAAAGATAGGTCTCTTACATCAGATATTCTTACTGCAAAATATTTATTATCATCTTTTATCTTTTGCGCTTTTCGTTTACTAACTGTTTTAATTTTATCTGAATTAACATATACTCCTGGCTCAATTTCAACTGCTTTTCTCAAAAGATGATAACCAATTTGTTTATCTTTAGCTAGAAAAAATTTAAGATAATCCAATCTATCCGGTTCGTATTCAGCTCGTCCTGTTCTTATAAATTGTTTTGCCTGCTTTTCCATTTCTTTTGCATTGCCAACTTGAACAAGCTTTCTTCTTTCACCATGAGAATCAATTATATAATAACTTTTTTGTTCTTTTATCTCCATTTATTGTCCTTAGTATTAAATAAACCCATTTTTTATAAATAATTATCTGGCAAATCATTTTCAAATAAAACTACTGATTTACTATCTATTATTTTATTCATTTGACTTAAAGCTTCATTTAAATTTTTAGCAATATATGTTTTATCTTGTGGATATTTTTTGTTTTGTAAGCCTTTCATAATTGGAACTGCTTGTTTTGCGCCAACCATTATAACATAGTCACTACTATCTGCTGCCATTTCGCCTAATTTAGAATTTATTTCATCTGATTTTGCACCTAAGTCAACTATACCAGGTGTTATTAAAACTCTTTTTCTGTTTTCAAAATTCTTTAAAACCTCAAGAGCCATTTCTGCACCTTTAATATTACTATTATATGCATCATCAATTATTATAGAGCCATTTGGATTTTGCTTTAATGATAATCTATGTGGCACACTTTTCAAACACCTCACACCTGCTTGTATTTCAGTTTCAGAAAGTCCTAATTTGTCTGCAACTGCAATAGCTCCAACTATATTTAAAATGTTTAATTTTCCAAGTAATTTAGTTTTTATACTTATAGTCTTATCGTTTGGCATTACTACTTCAAACTGTGATCCTCTTTCATTAATAGAAATATCTTTTGCATAATAATCACATTCTTTGCTTAAACCAAATTTTACTACATTTTTATCTATGTTTTGTTTTCGAATATTTTCATCTTCCCAATTTACAAATGCAATTCCAGTATTAAGAGGAAGACTGTCTATTAATTCCATTTTTGTTTTAGCAACATTTTCTATTGTTTTAAATGTATCTAAATGTTGCTCTCCAATAGCTGTTAACATTCCATAAGTTGGCTTAACAATATCTGTTATTTCTTTAATATCACCAATATTTTTTGCACCCATTTCACATATAAATAAGTTATGTGTAGAGTTTAACTTTTCATTAATTGTTCTTACAACACCCATTGTTGTGTTATAACTTTCTGGTGTCATAAGTGTATTATACTTTTGAGATAAAATTGTGTTTACTGCATATTTTGTACTTGTTTTTCCATAACTTCCTGTTATGCCTAAAACCTTTAATCTTGGTGTTTCTGCCAACTTCTTTTTAGCGGAATTAATAAATCCTTGCTTTATGATTTTTTCAATTGGACTATTAATAACATTTACCACAATTACCATTATATACGCAAAAATTAAAACTAAATTTAAAATAAGCATAGTAATTGAAACTGGTAAAATATTTGCTAAAACTACAATTACAGCAAATAATAAAATATATGTTGCATACATTCTTTTAACTCTTGCAGTTACAACTAAAGGCTTCTTCTCTTGCTTCTTTTTTGTTGTAAATACCAATAATACTATTGCAATTAATTCTAAAATCAAAGCAACTAAGTCTTGATTAATAAATGCTAAAACAACAGGTATTACAAGAAGTGCAATTTTACTTATGCCAAAAACACTAAGCAAATTATTTTTAAGCCACTTAGAATAACGACTATTAAAATAACTTTCAAGTTGCAACATATGTACTCCATGTCGCGTATATCTATATAATAGTATCGCACCAAAGAATACAATTAAATTAATTAAAACTTGATTTACCATTTTTACTCCCAAAAATATAAATTCATTATTTTAACTATCTTTCGTTTTTTAAAAATTCATTTAGTACTTTATTAACATTTACTATATTTTCCAAATATGAAAAATGTGTTGAATAAGGATATTCAACTAATCCACAATCTGGAATAAGTTTTTCCATTTCATGTGCATCGCTAATTGGAGTTGCTCTATCTAGTCCACCCCATATTAGTAATGTTGGAGCTTTAATGTTAGGAAGTTTATCTCTCTGATCTTCATTTAGAATAATTTTCATTGTTTCTTTTAAGACCATAGGAGATGCTTTATAATCACTTGATCCAACTTTATTTTTTAATTTTTCTTCTAATTTTTTACCTCCAGGAAGTACTTTTAATACTGCTTTTCCTGCTTTTAATGTGGCAATTTTAGCATTATATTCAAATCCTCTTTTTTGAGGTTTTAATCCTGCTGAATCTATTAATACTATTTTTTTAGCTTCTACTATGCCACGGCCTACAGCATTAATAATACATCTACCGCCATTTGAGTGCCCTATTAATACCGGCTTTTCAATATTTAATTCTTGTAAAAAATCGCGTAAAAAATTGCCAAAATCATCAGTATTTAGAGGTTTGTCTGGTAATTCACTTCTACCAAATCCAATTACATCCACTAAATAAACTTTATAATTTTGACACAAATTTTGAGCAAGTGGTCTCATTGTATCTAGATTTGCTAACCATCCATGTAATAATACAACTGGATAACCCTCGCCTACTATTTCATAATTTATTTTTTTACCATTAATTTTTACTTGCATCTATTCATATGTCTCCACTTTTAGCTGAAACCTTATAGATAATTATCTATTCTTCCATATTTGTTAATAATATATAACAAAAAACTCAAAATTTCAAGACATATTGACAAATACAAATATTTTTATTAATTATATTTACATTAATTAATAATATAAATATAATACTTATATAATTAAATTATTAATTTTGGAGAAACATATGAATTATAAGAAATTCTTTCTGTTTTATTTTAAAAGATTTTTTAATAGTCTAAAGCGTATGCTATTACCTTTACTATTTATAATAATAATTTTTTTAGCCGAATTTGGTGAATTATTATATGATTTAGAAGATTTAGATATTAATTTAAATCCATTTGATTATTGTAATCTAACCGATGTAGATTATACAGCTGTTTTACATGATGACCCAGATGGAACTGCAAAAGTTTCTATTACTGAATATTTAACTTTTGACGTTCATGCTGCATCAAAAGCAAATCCATTTAGAGAACTTTGGAGAGAACTTCCTGAAGATGATGTTGATGGTGTTCATGTTTCTTACAATGTTCATTCAGTTAAACAAGTATTAAAAGACGGTTCCGAAATAGAATATAAGAATACACCTAAAATGTATTGGGAAGACGAAGATTATACACAATCAAGCACATATCGCTGGCATCATAGTTCTGCCTCTGGTAGATATCCAGATAATGATGAATCTGTTTTAATCTATATTCCATGGACATATAGAGATACTTTAACATTTAAAATTGAATATGACATGATAAATGCAGCTTTAAAATATAAAGACTGTTCTGAATTATATTTAAGTCTATATTCTGGAAACTCTATTACAAAGTTAAAATCTTTTAAAGCACAAATACTAGTACCAAATGAAATAATGCCAAAAACATATTATGCATATTCTTTTGGAACAAAAAATAGTAGAATTCCTTTTATAGAATCTAATAGCATAAATCCAAAATATCATACTTTTAGTATTGACTTAGATCAATCAGACTTAAAATTCCAATACCACGATAGATATATTGAATTTGCTCTACTAGCATATGGACAAGATAAACATATATTTACACAAAATGCTCCTAATAATCTTTATACATTTAAAGATGTTTTACAAGAATGTATTGCAGAAAATGAAAAATATTCAACTCTTAACAAAACTTATGGAACAATTAAAATCGGATTACTTGCTGCAGCAGTTGGTATTTCAGCTCTATTATTAGACTATACAAAAAAGAAGATTTCTCGATTAAAAGAAGAAAATTCTATTCCAAAGCCAACTACTGAATATGATTATTTCAGAGAAATACCAAGCGATTTAGACCCAGTATTTGCAAGTGACTTAGTTTTTTCAAAAGATCCTTTTGATGAAAACATAGAAAAAGAAGAAGAATATGCCGCAGTACTATTAAGCTTAGCCCGTAAAAAATATCTAAATCTAGAAAAAATAAATAGTATGCTCGATTGGGATTCAAAAAACACATTAATACGATTAAATGTTGTTAGAGATAATTATTTTACATATCCATTAACAAATAATACTAGTTCAAATCTATTTACCGATATAACTAATACCCAAAATAATAATTCAATTTACACTAATGATATAAATAATAATGATATACATAATAATGAGATAATAGATGCAGACCCTTCTACCAGCATACCAAGTATTAGAACTACAGATCCAGTTTATCCTTCTAGTACATATAGTAATACAACTTCTGATTCAGAGTATACTACTAATATGCCTAGTATTAAAACTACTGATCCTGTTAATAATATTATTCAAGGTTCAGATATTATCGATAACGTAAACACCAATCTATTTGATGAAAATTTGGAACCACTAACTGTATCTGAAAAACTATATTTAGATTTATTATTAAGATATTCAAAAAATACAGAATATAAAATTGTACTATCTAAATTACAAGAATGTATTGATGGTGATTATGATTATACAAAACTATTTGTTAAAGACATGGAAAAGAAGCCAAAACTAGAAATTGGATTAGTTAAAGGCTACTACAGAGATGTTAATTTTGACAAAGTTAAAAATGAAATAAATACAAAAGCCAAAAATAGCTTTATACTTGGATTAGTATTTTTAATAGCTTGTAACTTGATTTCTTTCTTTACACCATTATACTTTGCTTTTGGTGCATATACTGTAATGGGAATTGCTTTTATTTATAGAGCCATCTACCTAAAAATGAAATCTAGCGAATTACTACTTTTAACGCAATATGGTACAGATGAGCGTGCAAAGTGGTATGGATTATATAGATTTTTAAATAGCGATACTCTAATTAATGAAAAGACTGTTAATGATATTACTCTATGGGAAAAATACCTAATCTATGCAACAGCATTTGGTGTATCTGACAAAGTAATAAAAGCTATAAAACTTAATGCTCCATATTTAAATATAGAGCAAAGTCCTATACTTAACAATAATTGTTATATACATTCAAAGCACTTCCACACCACATCTAAATCCTTTGGAACTTCTCTTCACACATCATATCGTGCACACCATGGTGGAGGACACTTTGGATATGGTGGCGGAGGCCGTGGCGGCGGCGGTGGCGGTGGCGGTCACTAATTCGTAATTAAATAAAGCCATATAAAAACGGTTAATTTTAAATAATTAACCGTTTTCCTTTTCTATTTAATTCAAATTTTTATTATAAATCTTTAATAAAATCCTTTATACTTAAATATTTCATATTTATCTTTAATACCTTTTCTATTTTATGTTTAGAAAAAGTTTTATATATAGTTTTTGAAATATATTTTTCTGCTAAATTAATTATATCTTTATATTCTATAATATCATCAGGAAAATAAACTCCACCTTTTTCTTTGTTCTTTATCATCCAAACAGCAGCTGATAATGCTGACATTGATACTGGCGTAATTGTAGGTGTTTGCCAATATGATATTTCCTTTTCTTTATATAAATAGCTAGGTTTAATTCTGTTTCCTACCCAGACCGGATTAAACTTATCTCCTAAAAGCAATACTCCAACATATTCAGTTCCACTTTTTATTTTTTCTCTATACAAAATTTCAGATTTAACAGGATATTTAAAACCTCTTACTATCGCTGATCCATCTTTATTTTGTATATCTTGAGGCTTATTAGGATCTGGATTTAAATAACTATTTACTCTCGCACTATATAAATATCTTTTAGCAAAATCACAAGGAGAATAAATAAAAACTACTGTAGGCCTATAAACAACTTTATCGTTTTCTATTACTTCTAAACCTTTAGATATTGTAATAGTCTCTTCATGTGGAACTAAATACCCCTCAAACTTTCCTTTAGGATAGTAAGTTATACATTCTTTATCAAAAGCTATATCTTTAAATTCCAAAAAACCATTTTCATAATCTATTTGATTACACTTATCTTTATAATCTATTTTCTCATCTGTACCAATATCTACTGTTGCTTCACTTAATGTTTCAAAGAAAAAAGAGTCTATACACCAAGTACTATAAAGCTTATCTTTGTCAAATTTTCCTTTAACCTTTTGATAATCATTATCATTAACATGAATCTGCTTTAATCCAATTTCTTTTGCTATTTCATTAAATTTATTTTGATGTAATAAACTATTCAATTTACTATTATTTTTAAATTGTTCTTTTACAATATATTCTATTCCTGCCTTTACAAAATGCGAAACAAGTCCAGGATTATTGCCATGTTCAAGAACAATTGGATACTTATTTATGTTTTCTTTTTTACTATATTCTTTAATTAAATCTTCCTTTTTTAAATACTCCTCAAAAATGCTATACCAATGATCTGGCCAATCTGTTTCTCCTGTATTTAAATACATAACATTATTATTTGCACACCAATTAA
>JAEEGL011386728.1_pt1 | contig 27938 bp, 16 predicted proteins | sample 9134231 | NCBI WGS metagenome assembly JAEEGL01 (sample SAMN16246548, study PRJNA631951) | gut metagenome | biome: gut microbiome; feature: rumen; material: fiber-attached | host: Bos | place: Iran: Karaj | collected 2018-10
AGTTGTGAAGCGGCTGAAAACAGCCGAGCAGCCGCGAATTGGCGGCGTTTACGATCGCGTCGCATACAAGCGTCGTGATGTCGCCCTGCCAGAGATAGACGCCGTCCTCTGCGGGCGTCAGATCGGCAAGGCGGGTGACACCTTTCGCCGCCGTTTCTTCTTTCAGGTATTCGCTCTCGATCCCGACGTACCCGTCCGGCAGCGGCGCGGGCAGCCGGACGTTCATCAGCGAGCGCAGTAAATCCTTTTGCCTCTGTTCCTCAGCCGGTATCTCAATATTCCGGTATCTCGGCTGCTCGGAAAGGAGCGTTTTGATCAGATACAGTCTTTTTTCCTCGTGTGTCATGTCAGATCTCCGATGATCCACGATTTTTGCTGAACGTCGTTGATCACGTCGCCTTTCTCGTAATTACCGATCAGAAACGGTGAGGCCGGATCGTGGCGGCGGCTTTGCGCCAGGACCTTTGACGGCTCGGCGTTTGCGTAACAGTATCTGCAAAGATGCCTGCAGGTATTGTACGCGCCGACGTCGCAGGCCAGATAGCAGGAACACGCGGCTCTCGCTCCTTTCTTCTTCGGTGCGTTCAGCTTTTTGCCGATCGCTTTTTCGTAGTCGCTGATCCGCATACAGCCGCCGCAGTCCGCGCCGAAGGGCGCAAGATCGTCTCCCTCCGCGCATGGTCTGAGCGTCATCCCGTGCGCGGAGGCGATCTTCACCATTTCTTTCCCGAGCGTGAGCCGCTGCTCCTTCGTGACCTCACGCGCTTCCGGAAAATTGCGCCTGACCTTCGCGTAAAGATCGATAAAACTGATCACGGCGGTTTCGGTGCGGCCCTCGAGCGCCGCCGCCATCTTCTCAAACGCGCGCAGGTGATACGCCGTCGAATACCGGTCTGTAACGAAGATCGGATCGTACCGCCAGCCGATCGAACGAACGCCGACCATGGCGGACAGCTTTTTGAAATCCTCAAGCAGTTCGTGTTTGTCCTTTACATTCGGCTCGATATCGCGTCCGTAGGGTGTGATCGTGACGAACCAGTACTGCCCGTAGTCTTTCAGCAGGTCCATATGATCGAACATCGGAGCGGGGTTCTTGGTGCAGAAGCCGATGCAGTCGACGACCGACGGATCGAGGCGGTAGCGGCTGACCTGCTCCGGATAATACGGATTGCGCACGCAGACAAAGCCCTCGCGCAGTCTGTTTGCAAACCACTCCGAATAAAACGCCGGAATATCCGTTCTTTGTCCCGTGTTTATGATCAACCCGTATCACCTCGTTTCCGTATACCGATTATACCACATTTTTTCCGTTAACGGAGCCTTCTGCGCGTTTTTCCTGTCCTCTCCGCGTCACGCAGTCCTTTTCAAGAACGCACATCCCGTATGACACCGTCATGGAGCCTTTCTTTCTTATGCTTTCCGAGTCCCTTCGACCTGCCGGGGGATCAGGGAGAGCGGACCGGATCGGAGCGATCACTGTATCCTGCGGTAACAGGCGTTTTTCCCGTTTCCCGCCCGCCGTCGTCCCGCCGTCCTTTCCGATCCTTCTTCACGCGTTCTCTTGACAGGAAACCGTTCTTTGTGTAAACTGGACAGGGAAGCCGAATTCTATCATATTCTATCATAAGGAGGTCCATGATGAAAAGATTCCTGATCGTTATGCTCGCGCTGCTCATGCTGTTCACCGCCGCTGCCTGCGGAAAGACGGACGGCGGCTCCCGAAAGGACGACGCCCTCCCCGAAAGCGGCGTGCCCGAAGCGCCGGCCGGTGAAGAGAAGGATTCCTCCCTGACCTACACGCTGACGGAGGACGGTTCCGGCTATATCGTCAAAGGCGCGGAATCCTCGCCGGAAACCAGCGTCGTCGTCGACGCCAGCTATCAGGGGAAGCCCGTTGTGGAGATCGCCGAGGATGCTTTCCACGGTTACCGGCAGCTGAGCGAAGTGTCCCTTCCGGACGGTCTCCTCCGCATCGACGGTTATGCCTTCCACTGGTGCGAGGCGCTGACGGAGATCAGGATCCCCGCCAGTGTGCAGAGCATCGGCAGAGGCGCCTTCCGCTACAGCGGCCTGAAGAATTTCACCTTCCCTGACGGCATCACCGTCATCGAGGAGGATGTCTTCTACGGTGTTCAGACCCTGGAATACGTAGTCATCCCCGCCTCCGTCACCCTCGTCAGGGACGCCGCCTTCGACGACGTCCGGGCCATGACCGCCGTCTATTTCTGCGGCACTCAGGCACAGTGGGACGCCATCACCTTTGAAGACAGATACGACTTCTATTTCCAGGACGCGAAGAAATACTTCTACAGCGAATCCAGGCCGGACGGCGGAGGCGATTTCTGGCACTACGCCGACGGCATCCCCACTCCCTGGTAACGGAACGGGAACGGATCCGATGCAGACCGGGGCCGCGGAAGCGCTTGGCTTTCGCAGCCCCGGTCTTGTTTTCTTCCATACCGCCGCCCGCCGTTCGTTCCCGCGATAAAAATATTGAAATTCCGATAAAATCATTGATTCCCGCGGCCCGGTATGGTACAATCCTATTTAGTTAGGTTACCGACGCTTTACACGACATTCGGAGGCACGAAATGGCTACGAGCTACAAGAAACTCTGGCACATCCTGGTGGACCGCAACATGAAGAAGAAGGATCTCATGACGATGGCCGGCCTGACCCAGTATCAGATGTACAAGCTGGGGCACGGCGAAAACGTCACGACGGACACCGTCGGCAGGATCTGCGCCGCCCTCGGCGTGAAGGCGGACGACATCATGGAGTTCATCCCCGGGGAGGAAGACGGGACCGGGGCGAAGACCGGCGCCTGACGGGACCTCCCGTCCGGATCCGGCCGTCCGGCAGAAACACGGCACGGAAATATCTGACAAGATCGGTTAGGTTGAAAGGCAAATGAAAAAATTCAAACATTTCACGCTCGGCGGCATCCAGCAGAAGATCTTCAATCTGGTCCTCATCACGATCCTTCTGATCGTGGCGGCGTTCGCGGCGGTGATCATCCACCAGTCCGGCTCGCTGACCGACCTCGTATCCGACGCGAGCGAGTCGCAGAAGCAGTCCGTCACCTCGATCTCCGGGGAGTCGATGGCCGCCATGCTCGACTCGAACCTCACGCAGAGCACGCTGATGGAGGCGTATATCGCCGGCGACGTCTTCAGCGACGCCGAGCGCGTGGTGAAGATCGTGGCGGACTACACCGGCAATCTGTTCGCCGAGCCGGAGAAGTATCCCGTCCGGGAGACGGCGCTTCCCGACCGGGCGAAGGACGGAGAGATCAGCCTGCAGGTGCTGACGGAGGAAGGGGTCGATCCGAACGATCCGGACATCGCGGCCAGGCTCGGCCTGATCGGCAATCTGACCGAACTGATGAGGGCCGTGTACGCCGACGCGAACGTCGACTCCTGCTACTGCGCGCTGCCGGAGGGCGTCATGCTCCTGGTGGACGACCATTCGGGAACGAAGTTCAATGAGGACGGGGAGATCATTTCCATTCCCGTCACGGAGCGGCTCTGGTACACCGGCGCGGCCGAGACCGGCGCGCTCCACTATACTGACGTCACGACCGACCTCTTCACGGGCGAGATCAGCGTCATGTGCTCCCTGCCCGTCTACCGCGGGAGCGAGCTCGTCGCCGTGATCGGCGCCGACCTGTTCCTGAACGACGTGTCCGATGCGGTGAACGGCACGGCGAACAGCGGAAGCTTCGTCTGCATCGTCAACCAGAAGGGACACGTGCTCTTCTCCCCGCAGACGGAAGGCTCCTTCCGCGTCGTGAGCGGAGAGGAGGCGCCGGACCTGCGCGCGTCCGGGAACGCGGATCTCGCCGCGTTCGTCACGGACTCCCTCTCGGAGGGCTCCGGGCTGCGGCTGATCGAAGTGGACGGCGAGCCCTGCTACGTGGCCGGCTCGCCGATCAGAAACGTGGGCTGGGCGGTCCTGAGCGTCGTGCCGAAGGCCCTCGCAGACAGGCCTTCCGACGAGATGATGACCCGTCTGGAGGAGATCCAGGGCGGCGCCGCCGAGACCTTCCGGAAAGGCATGTCCAACACGAGGACGACGATCATCGTGCTGCTCGGGATCATCGTGCTCCTGGTCGGCGCGGGCGCCATCATCCTGTCGAAGCGGATCGTGAAGCCCCTCGAGGCGATCACCGAACGGGTCAGGTCCCTCGGCGGGAACGACCTCGAATTCAAAATGGAGGACCGGTTCAGGACGGGCGACGAGATCGAGGTGCTCGCGGAATCGTTCTCCATGCTCTCCGGCAGGACGCTCGAGTACATCGAGGAAGTGAAACGGGTCACGGGCGAGAAGGAGCGCATCGGCGCGGAGCTGTCCCTCGCGACCCGCATCCAGGCGGACATGCTGCCGAACATCTACCCCGCGTTCCCGGAGCGTCCCGAGATCGACATCTACGCCTCCATGGATCCGGCGAAGGAAGTGGGCGGCGACTTCTACGACTTCTTCCTGGTGGACGACGACCATCTGTGCCTCTTCATCGCGGACGTGTCCGGCAAGGGCGTCCCCGCGGCACTCTTCATGATGGCGTCCATGATCATCCTGGCGAACAACGCCAAGATGGGCAAGACGCCGGGCGAGATCCTGCGCGATACCAACACGGCCATCTGCTCGAACAACCGGGAGGAGATGTTCGTGACGGTCTGGCTGGGGATCCTCGAGATCTCCACAGGCCGGCTCACGGCCGCCAACGCGGGCCACGAGTATCCGGCCGTGAAGCGGCCGGACGGCAGCTTCGAGCTCCTGAAGGACAAGCACGGCTTCGTCATCGGGGCGATGGAGGGCTCGCGCTACAGGGAATATGAGATCATGATGGAACCCGGCTCGAAGGTGTTCCTGTACACGGACGGTGTGCCGGAAGCGACGAGCGCGGACACGGAGCTGTTCGGCACGGACCGGATGCTCGGGGCGCTCAACGAGGATCCCGGCGTCCCGCCGAAGCAGATCCTCGAGAACGTCCGCCGCGCGGTGGACGGATTCGTCCGCGACGCGGAGCAGTTCGACGACCTAACCATGCTGTGCGTGGAATACCGCGGCGCCGGCGCCGCCCCGGAGACCGGGACGCCGGCTGAAGACGAAAAAACGGAATGATCACCGAAAGGATACGGATAGGATGAAGAAGACGGTAAAAAGGATCCTCGCGGCGCTCCTCTGCGCCGCCGCCCTCCCCGCGCTCGCGGCCTGCGGCGGACAGCCCGAACCGGAGACGGCGCCGCCCGGGGCGGCGAAGAACGCCGGGAACGGAAAAAGCGTCTATTTCGCCGGGCCGATGTTCGACGCGGGGGAAAAGGACTTCAACCTGAAGGTCGTCGAGGTGCTCGAGGAGTACGGCTACGACGTCTTCCTGCCCCAGCGCGACGGGATCGAGGGCGCGCTGCTCGAGGGAAAGACCGAAGAGGAACTGGTCGGCATGATCTTCGAACTGGACGTGCAGCGGGTCATGGCGGCCGACATCATCGTCATGAACGTGGACGGCCGGGTGCCGGACGAAGGCGCCTGCGTCGAGCTCGGGATCGGCTACGCGGCCGGCAAGCGGTGCTACGCCGTGAAGACCGACACCCGCTCGCTCGAGAAGAGCATGTCCCTGAACCCGCTGATCGCCGGTCCCATGATCGAGATCTTCGAGGACTACGACGGGGACAGCATGATCGGGAAGCTGAGAGCGTATCTCGACGAACACGATCTGTGACGGCCGGTCGCTGAAGGGAGGAACCTGATCATGAGCGAACGAAAAGGACGGGCGCGCCATCTCCTTCTGGCGGGGCTCCTGTTCCTCGCCGTTCTTCTCCTTTCCGCGTGCGGGAGGGAGGACAGCGAGGCGGTCACCTCGCTCGCCGACCTCGACCGGGCGGGCGTGAAGATCGGCGTGCCGTCGGATATGCCGGAATACGACCAGCTGAAGGCGGACTATCCGGCCGCGGAGGTCCTCGCGTATACCGACAATCAGCTCGCGTACGAGGACGTGGCGAGCGGGCGGCTCACCGCGTTCGTCTACGATAGGAGCGCCATGACGATCGCCATCAGAAACGGCACGGACGGCGTCCGTCTCCTGGACGAGAACTACAGCGAACACACCGTCGCGGTCGGCATCTCCCCGAAGGCGCGCGTCGCCGGGCTGAAGGAAAAGCTCGACGCGTTCCTCTCGGAGATCCGCGCGGACGGGACGCTCGACGACATGTACGAGCGCTGGGTCGTCCGGCGCGACTACGAGATGCCCGGCATCGAGAAGCCGGAGGAGATCACAGGGACGCTGCGCGTCGGGACGACGGGGTCCGTCATGCCCTACACGTACTACGCCGGGACGGATCTCTGCGGGTACGACATCGAGATGGCGTACCGCTTCGGCGCCTGGAGCGGCATGGACATCGAGTTCAAGATCTACGACTACGGCGGGATCACCGCGGCCGCGGCCGTCGGCGACATCGACTGCATCATGGCCGGCCTCTTCATCACCCGGGAGAACAGCGAGATGATCGCCTTCTCGGATCCCGAATTCACGGTGAACATCACCGCCATGGTGCGGGATCCCGGCGCCTCCGCCGCGGTGAAATCGATCGGGGCCCTCGAACACGGGAATATCGCCGTGATGACCGGGTCGGTCTTTCCGGACCACGTGCTCGGCGCGCTGCCGGAAGCGAACCTCCTCTATTTCAGTTCGACGGCGGACGAGGTGAACGCCCTGGTCGGCGGCAAGGTCGACGCCGTCGCGTTCGACGAGCCGGTCGCCCGCTACCTGACAGCGCAGAACGGCGGCATCGGCGTCCTGCCGGATATCCTGGCGCGGGTGGACTACGCATTCATCTTCCGGAAGGACGGGGCGGGCAAGGCCCTCCGCGACCGCTTCGACGCCTTTCTCGAAAAGGCCCTGGCGGACGGGACCGTGGACGGACTGCAGAAGAAGTGGTTCGACACCGCGGACCTGGCGGAGGTCGAGGCGACGGACTACCGCGCCCTGTCCGGCGTCAACGGGACGGTCCGGCTGGCAACGATCCAGAACCCGCCGTTCTCCTTCATTCTGGACGACCGGATCACCGGCTACGACATCGACCTCATGACCCTGTTCTGCGAAGAGGCGGGCTACGCGCTCGAATTGACCGACATGAACCTGGACGCGCTCATCCCCGCCGTGCAGTCCGGCCGGTTCGACGCCGGTTGCGGCGGCATCAGCATCACGAGGGAACGGGAGGAGAACTTGCACTTCTCCGAACCGAACTATATCGGCGGCACGGTCCTCGCGATCCGGAAGGCCTCCGCTTCGGAGAGCGCCGGCTTCTTCCGGTCGATTGCCGACAGCTTCGAGAAGACCTTTATCCGCGAGAACCGCTGGAAGCTGTTCCTCCAGGGGATCGGGACGACGCTTCTGATCACCGTCCTGTCCATCCTCTTCGGCACGGCGCTAGGCTTTCTCGCGTTCCTCGGCTGCCGTCACGGGAACCGGGCCGCGAACGCGGCCGCGCGCTTCTGCGTCTGGCTCATCCACGGGATGCCCGTCGTGGTGCTCCTGATGATCCTGTACTACGTCGTCTTCGGCACGCTGCCGGTGTCCGGCACCGTCGTGTCGGTCATCGGCTTCACGCTCATCTTCGCCGCGGCCGTCTTCAGCATGCTGAAGGCGGGCGTCGGGGCCGTCGACAGGGGGCAGACGGAAGCCGCCTACGCCCTCGGCTACACGGACCGGCGGACGTTCTTCCGCGTGATCCTGCCGCAGGCGATGCCGCATTTCATGCCCGCCTACAAGGCCGAGATCACGTCCCTCATCAAGGCGACGGCGGTCGTCGGCTACGTGGCGGTCCAGGATCTGACCAAGATGGGCGACATCGTCCGCAGCCGGACCTTCGACGCGTTCTTCCCGCTGATCGTGGTGGCGGTCATCTATTTCATCCTGGCGGCGCTCCTCACCTGGGCCGTGAACCGGATCGAGATCCGGATCGACCCGCGGAAGCGGCCGCCCGAAAAGGTCCTGAAGGGGGTGAAGCAGGCATGATCGAGCTGATCCATCTCCAGAAGACATACGGAAACGTGACGCCCCTCCGGGACGTGAACGCCGTCATCCGCGACGGCGACGTGATCTCCGTGATCGGGCCCTCCGGCACGGGGAAATCCACGCTCCTCCGCTGCATCAACATGCTCGAGCGGCCGACGGGCGGGCAGATCCTGCTCGACGGCGACGACATCACATCGCCCGCCTACGACCTGACGCTGGCCAGGCGGAAGATGGGCATGGTGTTCCAGTCGTTCAACCTGTTCGGCCATCTGACCGTGATCGAGAACCTGATGCTCCCGCAGACGGACATCCTGAAACGGTCGAGGCAGGAGGCGTACGACACCGGCATGAAACTCCTGCGGCACGTCGGGCTCGCGGGACGGGAGATGCAGTATCCGGAGCAGCTCTCCGGCGGCCAGAAGCAGCGCGTGGCGCTCGCCCGCACGCGCGCCATGGACCCCGACGTGATCCTGCTCGACGAGCCGACGAGCGCGCTCGACCCGACGATGGTCGGCGAGGTGCAGTCGGTCATCCGCGACCTGGCCGAGACCGGCAAGACGATGCTGATCGTGACGCACGAGATGAACTTCGCCCGGGCGATCTCGAACCGGGTGTTCTATATGGACGACGGGGGCATCTACGAGGACGGCACGCCGGAGCAGATCTTCGACGACCCGCAGAGAGAGCGGACGATACGCTTCATCCGGCGGCTGAAGGTCCTCGAGTTCGTCATCGAAAACGGCGACTTCGACTTCATCGGCGCCGGCGCGGAAGTCGTGACATACTGCGTGAAGAACGACATCCCGCCGCGCGTGAGATACCGCATCAGCCTGGCCTGCGAGGAGCTGCTCCAGCAGCTGCTGCGGCCGACGGAGGATTTCGCGCCGATCCGCGTCACCGTGGAGTACGCCGCGCCGGAGGAGGAGGCGGCGGTCATCGTGACGTACGGCGGCGGGCGGTTCGATCCCGCGGATTCGGGAAACGAACTGTCGTACGGCCTTCTCAAAAACTCGGCGGACGAGCTCACCCACGAATACGACCCGGCGTCCGGGAACACCGTCCGGGCGTTCTTCCGCGAGAAAGCCTCCCGCTGAGCCGAACCGAAAAGAAAACGGTGCGATCCGCACGGATCGCACCGTTTTTTCTTGTGTCTTTTTTGACCGGGTCCCGTCTTATTTCTCCGCGAGCATCTTCTTCGCCTTGCTCAGGAGGCTCAGATACATGAAGGTCGCGATGATGGAGACGACGCCAGCGGCGATGCCGACGATGCCGACGATGGTCATGAGCGTCCCGCTCATCGAGAAGATGGCGGCAAGGAGGGAAAGGACGGCGGAGCATCCGTAGACGCACAGAATGATCATGCGGATCTTCCTGCCCTTTGCGCTCACGGCCGCGTCCCCGAGGCGGTCAGCCAGGTTGACGACGCCGGTGATGATGAAGTAGCAGCTCAGGAACTCCGTCGCCGTGCTGATGGTGTTGCCGAGGTTCGAGAGGAAACTGTCGGAACTGAAGGCGGAGATCACGATATTGGCGGCGATGCCGACGATCAGCGCGATGAGGGCGTACTTGAACGCGCCTTCGTCCTTCGAGGCGAGATTGACGCCGGTGATGTTGATGATGAACGCGATGATCGTGAGGATGGCGAGCGCGATGAGCAGCGCGCCGGCGCCCAGGATGAGACCGGAGGATTCCGATTTGAGGCCGGCCGCGCCGAGGATCGCGGCGATCACGCTGACGGCGTCGGCGATGAGCATCAGGATGGCCGCCAGGAAGATCCGCTTCACGCCCTTGGAAGCATTCGGGAATGTCATGGGTTCTATCTCCTTTCATGATATCCGGCCGGGTTCGGCCGGCACTTCCATTATACCCCGCCGCGCTCTCTTTTGCAAGACGGAATCCGTCATTTGGCCGATAATTCAAAGTCAATATTTATGTGCGCAAAAACCCATTGTTTACAATTCCAAAATAATCTTGAGAACGTATCGGGTTCGTTCGAAAAGGAATAAAGACCGGGAACAGGCAGCCCGGTCATGATTCTTCACCTCCGGCAGGGACCGGAAGAGTTCATTTCCCGATACGTCCGGCTGGGCTGCGCACGAAGATCCGGGAAAGTGCACGAAACAGAGGGACGGGAGCCGTCAGGCTCCCGTCCCTGTTTTCTGTATCCGGTGTTCGTTTCGCAGCCCTTATCCGTCGATCTCGAAGGCGGCCAGAAGCGGCTTGTACGCCGCGTCGTGGACGAAGATGCGGTAGGTGGCGTCCTCCGCCGTTTCGAAGGTCAGGAGGATCTCGCCATCCTCTCCGGGCACGGCCTCCGCGCTCCGCATGTCGAGGAACCGGCCGTCCTGGTACTGCGCGACGGTGATCTTTACCGACCGGTAGGTCGGAAGCGCGCTCCGGTTGACGCGGATCGCCGTCTCTCCGACGTTCTCCGAGGCGATCTCGCCCAGCACGACCCGCATCTCGTCGACTTCGATCGGACTGATCTTCAAGTACGGGTAGTCGTAGCCCCAGCCGCTCGAGGAGTTCCCGGCGTCCACCGACGGCCAGTCGAGGAGCACGCTCTCGCTTCTCGTCGCGCCGCCGAAGACGTACAGAGGCTCATAGTCCTCCGCGTCCAGGGTGCCGTAGACGGAGTAGTCCCGGGCTTCGATCGAGATCGCGCCGGACGATACCGTCACCTCGCCGTCCAGGCCGCCTTCGCAGCCGGAGATCAGGAGCGAGGGACCGTCGCAGAGAATGTTCTCGTTATAGGAGTAGATCCCGTAGCGGACGCCCTCGATCCTCACCTGTCCGCTGCCATAGAGCCCGAACTGCGGATCCGGGGACATGGCGAGCTGGTCTTCGATCAGGATGCCGCACACCATGCGGCTGTTCTCGGTCTCCCCGTCCAGCAGCCCGTAGGGTTCTCCCCGCTGGGTGTAGTACTCCCTCGAGGAGAGATCGATCCGGCTGCCGTAGCCCGTGAAGACGAGATCCACCGGCTTGAAGGCGCAGATGCCGGCCGCCATCTGGGGCCCGCTCTGGAACGCGACGCCCTTCGTGATCTCCGCGTTGTGGAGGGTGATGACGCCCGCCTCCGGATCGAGGGTCGCGGTGCCGCCGCCGCAGCGGATCGAAAGCTTCTCGGAGGTGAACTGTTCGCCGTTGACCCAGAACAGGTAGCGGCGGGTGTACTTCAGGTAGTCGAGGGACTGGATGGAGTCGGGGGCCTCGACGAGGTCCGCCGCGTTCCTGCCCTCCCTGTCGAGGATCGAGTAGATCCCTTCGGAGCAGTAGATCTCGCGGCTGCACAGGTCGTAGGTGGCGGACTTGGTCTCGAGGATCAGGTCGCCGTCGATCAGCTGGACGTTCTCCGCGTTGGCGTAGGTCTCCGGGCCCAGGGCGATGACGGAGGCGCCCGTGCCGCCGTTGAGGTGCATTCTGCCGCCGTTCATCGTGAAGCGGCCGTCCGAGTCGCAGATCTCGACGCAGCACAGGAGGCCGGAGTCGACGTCCAGGGAACCGGCGTTCATGGTGAAGGAGCCGAATTCCGTGATGAGGCCGCTGTATTCGGTGTCGATCATGATCGACGGCCCGTCGATGGTGATGTCGCCGATGGAGGAGATGCCCGTGCAGCAGTAGCCCTCCAGCTCGATGGCGAGGGAGCCGTCCCCCGTGAAGGTGATGCGGAAGTCGTCCTCCTCGTCGAGGTACGGACGGACTTTGTCGTTGATGACGTTGCCGATCCCCACCGCCGTGCCGTTGAACTTGCCCTGGTAGGCCTGGCTGTGGCAGAAGGAGTTGCGGGACGCGGCGATCGCGTTCTCGCCGATGAGGTGGATGGTGATGTCCTCGACGCAGACGATCGCGTAGGCGCCCACCGTGAGGCCGGCCTCGGAATAGATTCCGTAGATCTCGCCGATCTCTGCGTGATCGAGGGTCAGAGTCTTCGTCTCCGGATCGTAGGAAACGGTGCCGTCGCCCAGGACGTCGCCCCTGTTCACGGCGGTGACTTTGATGCCGCCGACCCAGACCGGATAGACCTCGGTATCGTAGATCTCGCCGAAGTCGAAGGGGATCGTGTACGAGCGGCCGGTCTCCTCGTCGGTCACCGTGACGGCGGTGCCGCCCTCGATGCCGTAGATGGGACTGTGGGCGCCGTTGCGCACGAAGCGCAGCATGCCGTTCTCAAACATCCTGGCTTCGCAGACGCTGCTCGCGATCGGCCCCATGAGATCCGAGAAGGTCAGGGAGTAGCTCAGCCGTCCGGGGGCGGCGTAGAGATATTTCGACAGATCGACGAGGGTCTCCGATCCAACGTACCCGGCCGGGATGGCCAGCTCGGTGTTCTCCCGGTCCTGGGAGAGCAGGATATGGACGCCCCCTTCGAAGTCCAGAACGAAAGGCTCGCTGTAGTAGCTCACGTTGCCGTTGAAATGGATGCGGTAGAGGGCGGAGGGATCCAATCGGACCAGCCTCGGGAGATCGCTCATGCCCTCTCTGCCGAGGAGCGAACTTCCCGTATAGATATACTCGCCCGTGTTCGGATGCAGATAGGTCTCCATATCCTCCTTGAGATCCCAGCCGTGCCAGTCGCCGTCCTCATAGTAACGGTAGGAGACCCACTCGCTCTCCCCCTCCGCGTCCGTCGTGAGGACCTCGAGGTCCACGGAGTCGACGTTGGGGGCGCCGGTATCCACGCGCCAGGTCAGGAGACCTTCGCTGTTGTCCTTCTTCGTCACGACGAAGGAGGGCGGATCGGTCTCGAAGGCGATGCAGCGGTAGGCCGCATGGAGCGACAGGTCCCGGGCGGGCATGGTGAAGGTGACCGTTCTGCCGCTGAAGGAGATGTCGTCCGGCGCGGTGCTCTCCTCCGTGACCCAGCCGGCGAACTCGTAGCCCGTGATGGGCTCCGCCGCCGTGTAGGTCACGCGGTCCCCCGCCGCCACGTCCAGGCCGAAGGAGCAGCACATCTGACGGAAGATCTCGTCTCCGCCGTGCCCGATCACGACCTCATGAGTGAAGGTGTGGTCCCAGCCGCCCTCTTCGGCGCCGGGATCGGTCTCGAGGGTGAGGGTATAGGGCACGCCGGGGATCCAGTGTTCCTCCGTCAGGCCCGTGACTTCGTTGTCGCGGCCGTCGACATGGTAGCAGACGAATTCGCCGTCCATGAACGGCTCGGCTCCGGATACGAGGGCGGCTTCCTCCGTGCCGTCGCGGTACTCCGCGAAGAGGGTCGTCATGCCCGTGACGCGGAACTGCCCCGTGACCCCGAAGGGAGAGGTCGTGCCGCCGTCGCCCAGGGCGCTGACCCGGACCGTTCCCTCGGTCGCGAGGAGCGCGTCCCCGTCGACGAGGACGGCCGTGGGGATGTTGCCCCGGCCCGTCACCGTGAGGCTGGCGGCGCCCGTGACGGTGAGCGACTCGGTCCCGAGGGCGGTGCAGGCCTCGAGGCCCGTGAGCTCCCGCGCGTCGCACTCGAGCACGGTCACGGAATCACCCGTGAGCTCCACCGCCGCGGCCGAGACCGCCGCCGCGTCGCCCCGGAGATGGAACGACTCGTCCGTGACCGGCAGGCTGACCTCAAGGGACGCCTGATCCTTCACGAGGAGGGTCCCGCCGGCGACGACGCCGTAGCGGTGGGCGCCGGACCCGGTCACAAAGCCGGAGGTGTCGCTGATCTCGAGGAAGATCCGCACTCGGACGTCGCCTTCGAGGATCACGTCCCCGTCGGCGCTGATGCCGTAATAGCTTCTGAAATATTCCTTCGGCTGCTCGCTTCCCCAGCGTCCGAGCCAGAGCTCGGCGCCGGTATCCGAGCGGATGCGGAGGGTTCCCAGTTCCCCTTCGGTGAGGATGACGTCTTCCTGGGCGTAGTTGTGTTCCATATGATCCAGCACGTGGCCGGCTCCGTACCAGCCCTCCCAGCCGAAGGCCTCATAGTCGCCCGCGATGGTGGTGTCGGCCTTCACGTCCAGGACCAGCGTGCCGACGGTATCGTCCGGTACCCGGAGCGCGATCAGCTCGTCGCCGAAGTCGTAGGTCTCCGCCTCGCCGCTGCCGTCGAAGTCGGCGTACTGCAGGTCGCCGTTGAGGGTCAGGGTGCCGGTGTGGTAGTCGAATTCCGCCAGCACGATATAGTCCGTCGTTCTTCTGTACCGGGTGTAGTCGCCCCGGGACATGGCGCGGCCGACCCAGTTGGACGTGCTGACGTCATAGACCAGAAGCTCCCTCTCGCTGTCGAGGCGTACCCAGGCGCCGCCGTCCTCGCAGGAGGCGCCGTTCGCCATCTTGCTGTCGGCGGCGTAGATCTCCACCGCCGGGGTACGGGCCTCGGTGAGATCGGCCGGATCGTCCGACCAGTTCACGGTGAATTCGTCGGAGTAGTATTCCTGCCCGTCGTACAGCACCATGAGACGGTAGCGGCAGCTCTCCGCCGACGAGGAGACCGCCGTGTCGTTGAAGCTCACGGTGCCGACGATGCTGGGCGCGAAGCTGATGCCGGTGCTCTCGAAGGTCTCTTTGCTCCCGTTCCAGCGCTGGAGATAGATCCGGTTCCTCGTGATGCTGTTCTGGATGAGTTTGCCGCTGTAGAAGTGGCCGGTCGTGCCGCCAAGGGCGAAGTTGGGGTCTTCTGCGGCGGTGCCGCTGAACTTCTCGTGGCTCTTCAGGACCTGGAGCACGTCGTTCATGCGGTAGCTGAGTCTCGCCTCGCTGCCGTAGTATACGGCGGACTGGGTGAGCTCCGGCTGGGAGGCGAAGGGCTTGAAGATGAGGCCGCTGCTGACCTCGACACTGAGGGGACCGTCGATCGGGCCGATCACGTACTTCGTGCGGACGCCGTCGTCGGTCTCGCCGCGCTTGATGCGCTGGCCGTCGACCCACACCCCTTCGTCGTAGCGCCCCTGTTCCGGCGCCGTGTAGAAGACGATGCTCTCGCCCGGCGGCACCATGTAGTCGCCGAGGTCGTTCCGATACCGCCCGGGCACGTCGACGGACGCGCCGCCGCCCAGGCTGATGGTCACCGGCCAGGCCGGCTCCATGCGGAAGGTCTTGACCGGGATCTTGACGGTCACGCCGTTGTACTTCAGGTTCCGCTGGCCGTTATCGGCTTCGGTGAGGAGGTAGGCCCGGTGATCGTAGTCCGGCTCCCGCCGGTAGGCGTGCCGGGAATTCGCGGGATAGGTCACCTCGATCTCTCCCACGCTGCCGATGACGATGTTCTTCGCGTTGAGGGGCCTTGCCCTCTGATCGCTGGTGACGTCCGTGAGCAGATACATGTGGAGATGGCCGGTCGTGTCGATCTGGATCTCCTTCTTCGCGCGGATGCCGGACGCCGGATAGGAGACGCCCTCGCCCCGGTACGCGTAACTGATGACCGCGATCTCGGCGGAGGCGTCGTCGAGGATCTCCACCCAGGAGCTGGAATAGAGGCCGTAGGTATCGCCGGAGGGTTTCGGATTGGTCACGCTGGCGTAGAATGCCAGGTTGCCCGAGAGGGTGATCTTGTCGCTGTACCATTTCTTGTCGCGCCGCGCCTTGATGCCGTAGGCGTCGGACTGGAGCTTGCTGCCGTTCCGGACGTTGATCGTGAGCTCGGCACCGGTCTCGGAGGAGACCGTGATGCTGCCGCCGGTGTAGCAGCCCAGGATGCCGAAGCACATGTCGTTCGTCGAGATCCACGAGTCGTCCTCCACGATGATGTGGAGGTCGCAGGGCAGCCCCTTATCCAGCAGGACCAGCGGGCCGCCGTCGTAGTTGTTCAGCCGGACGGTGACGGTGCGGTAGCCGTACTCGTCCTCCTCCTGCTTCTCATACCACAGGACCCAGGGCTCGCCGGGCTCGGGATACCGGCCGTCCAGCTCGCTCTGGGTGAGTTTCGAGCCGTAGTCGATGATGTTGCTGTTCCCGTCGTTGTAGTAGACCTGCAGATCGTTGTTGTAGCGCTCGCAGACGGCGTCCAGCTGGTAGATCGTGTTGAGGCCGAGGAAATGGTCGTCCTCGTCGTAGTGATCGAGCGTGATCACGATCGTTTCGTCGTATTTGTTATAGCGCTTCCAGATGATATTCCCGTCCTCGTCGCGCTTCGGGTCGCCTTTCGAATCGGTCTCGTAATACTCATCGTAGACGATCCGGCCGTTGCCGACATCCTCCCAGCGGACGAAATACCAGCCCACGGGCGGCTTCGCCGTCACGGTGAAGGTATACCGGTCGTCCGAGTCCCAGCGATCCGCGGAAATGACGGAGGCGGAGGCGCGGTTGAAGCAGAGCGGCCGGTTGCCCTCCTTGACGGTCCGCGTCTGGACGTAGCCGCAGACCTCGCAGTAGCGGTAGACCGTGGCGTTGCGCCATTCCAGCTGCGGCGGACCGGCCTCGGTCTGGAAGAACCAGTGGGAATAGGTATGCTCCTCCTTGAAGGCGACGGCTTCGCACTCCTCGTCGCCGCAGTACTGCCAGTGATAGCGGTCGTCCGCGCCGATCCGGTAGAATTCCGCGTCGTACACGTGGAGGTTGAATTCATGTTCGTGGGTCTGGAGCGGGATCACCTGGGTCTCGCGGTAGTGGCACAGCATGCACTCGCGGTATTTGGAGCCCCGGTGATGGTCGTTGGCCTGCAGGGTCACGATCCAGCGGCCCCAGACGTGCGGCTCTTCGCTGCCGTCCGTCCTGCCGCAGACGCACTGCCGGATATGGGTCGTGCAGACGGGATCCCCGTTGGCGTTCACGCCCTCGACGGGGATGCAGAGGTATTCATGGGCGGTGTGGGCCGTGCCGAGGGGCGCCGTCTCCCTCGATTCGCTGACGCCGCCGCAGACATTGCAGCTCCGGGTGATCAGGGCGCCCAGGTTCTCGCTGGCGTAGCGGACGTAGCGCCAGGGCCCGATTTCGTGGGCCTTTTTCGCCTCGTCCTTCTTGTGCGCGCAGCCCAGCCCGATGCAGACCTGCTGATGATAATCGTCGTCCGTCCACTGCCAAGCGTAGGAATGGGCGCCGATGAGCTTCGCTTCGTCGCTCACGGAGAGCACTTCCCCGCCGGGATCGCGGATGACGCAGTAATAGACATATCGGACATGGCAGGCGTCGGAGGGGACGGCGACGGTCAGCGTGTCCGTCTCCGCGCCGGCGACAAAGACCAGCGTTTCATCCCGGAAGGACAGGTACAGGCTGTCGTCTGCCAGCGGCTCCCCCTCTCCGCCGTCCACGCGGCGGTACCACTGATAGGTGAGATCTCCGTCCGGGTCGTAGGCTCTGACGCGGAAGACGACGGTGTTCTCCGCCATGTCGAAGCGGTTGTCCGACGTGACGCTCTTCTTTTTGTCCGTCGGCTGAATGAAGATGGTGCCAATTTCCGTGTCCGTCCCGTGCCCGGACCAGCCGGTCCAGGGCTCTTCGCAGCACGCCTGACCGCAGCCGCAGTCCTCCTTGCACTTGCCGCAGTCCTCGCAGTAGTGATCCTCCCAGTCCGGGTCCTCCACGCAGACGCCGTGGCTGCAGCCGTAATCCGTATAGGCCCTGGCCTCGCAGCAGTCTTGACAGAGCCCGCAGTGCTCGCAGAAGTCCACCTGGCAGGAAAAGGCGCCGCACTCGGTGCACTTGTGATCCGGATCCTCGAAATCGCTGTTCTCGACGCAGATGCCGCAGATGCAGCCCTCCGCCTCGGAATTCTCGATGCAGCACGACTCGCATAGCCCGCACTCGTCACAGAAGTCGCCCCGCTCGCAGGTGGGGAGACCGCACTGTTCGCAGAGATGCGCGAGAAAATCGTCGTCCGCCACGCACAGGCCGCAGACGCAGCCGTATTCGTCGGCGTTCAGTTCGCAGCAGTCCTGGCAGAGCCCGCAGGAATCGCAGAACTCGTCAACGCAGGAGAAGGAGGCGAAGCACTGGGAGCAGAGGTGCTCCTCGCCGTAGAAGTCGTCGGACTCGACGCAGTATTCCCTGCATACGCAGCCGGCTTCCTCGATGTTCTGGGTGCAGCAGTCCCCGCAGAGCCCGCAGTCCTCGCAGAACTCGAAGTCGTAACAGATCTTGCATCTTCCGCACTGGTCGCAGACCCAGTCATTATCCTCCGCGCAGTCGCGGCAGTGCCGGCTCTCACGCCCGCCGTCGCACCATGTCTCGACATGGTTGTCGCAGATCTCGCAGTGGTTGCCCTCCTCGACGCAGCAGTCGCGGCAGATCGTGTCGTCACCCTCGCAGGGATCGGTCTCGGAATCGAGACACTGGGAACAGACCCTGCAGTGCAGACCCGCGTTGACGCCGCAGGCGAGGCACATCTCGCAGACTTCGCAGAAGATGTCTCCCCGGTCGTAGAAGCAGCTGCCGCAGTCGTCGCAGATATAGGGCTCGTCGCACTGGACGCAGTGGTTGCCGCCCTCCATGCACCGCTCGCTCATGGCCTCGGCGGCGACGAGACAGCGGTTACAGCCCTCGCAGGGGGGAAGATCGTGGCAGCTGTCGCAGCGGTGGTCGCCCAGGGCCTTGCACTCTTCGCAGATGTCGGTCTCGTCCCCGCAGTGATCGCAGTGGATGTCCTTGTCCCAGCAGTCGTTGCACTTGTGGCAGTCTTCGCAGTAGAGCTCGCACTCTTCCTTTTCCCTATAGCACGAGACGCAGAGGTAGTCCTCGTAGCAGTCCTCGCAGTAGCCCTTCTCGCCGACGATCCGGTCGATCTCGCTGAGATCGTTCACGACCGCCAGCTGGACCTCCGAATTGACGCTTGCACCGGGGATCCTCGGGTCGAATTCCAGGTGGCGCGTGCAGCCGTTCGTGCACATGTAGTCGATGCTCTTGACGAAGTATTTTTCGGAAAAGCCGATGGGTCCGATGACCTCGATATTGACGACCGGAAAATCGTCCGCGGAGGCCGGCAGGGCAATCAGCGGGATCAGCGCGGCCAGCATCAGCAGGCTCAGCAGGAGGACGATCGTCCGGCGGACGGATGGGTATTTCATGAACGGCACCTCTCTTTCATCGTGGCCCGGATGGCCGGGCGGCGGCTCATCGCCGCGGGATCTGCGCAGCTCGTACAGGTATAGATATACCAGTTTACAGTAGAGTATACACCGGACCGGCGGGGCGCGCATCAGCCGATTGGCTGATATTTTCCCGGAAAACGAAAAAGACCGGGGTCTCCGCTCTCGCGGATGCCCGGCAGTGTTCTGTTCCGGGAGGACCTCAGTCCAGCATCCGGACTGAAAGACAAATCTTCCCGAAATGATCGGAGGTACTCATGAAGCAGATCTCGAATAACCTCAATGGCCCTGATCTGTCAGGTATGACAGATTTAAATTCTGCAGATCATGTCAGCGGAGCCGGAGCAGGTTCCGCGTGACCGGTAAACCGTCACCTGCTCCGGAAGAAGCCGTGACGAAACGGCCGCATCCGGCCGCCCCTGCCGGCAAAAAAAGACTGAGGACGTTTCGGTACGATCCTCAGTCGTTTTTTCTTTTCGCCCGCTCAGCCCAGGCGGCTGAACAGGATGGAGAACATGCGGTCCCGGTCGACGGTGTCGACGTGCTCGATCGCGCCCTCTCCGGCGAAGCGGTAGGAATTGTCCTCCAGCACCCGCATGGGGGGAGAGAGGGAGGCGGAGAAGGAGGAAGGGTCGATCACGCCGCAGACCGGGGCGATGTCCCAGATCACGCGGCTCCAGGCGACTTCGTCTTCCGGCTCGCAGGAGCGCACGTTGTCGCAGAGGTAGTCGCCGAGGGGGGACGCGCCTTTGAGAAAGTGTTCCAGTTCGACGAGACTCAGGGAGAGGTGGCTGACCACCCCGCCGCAGGGAAAGAGCAGGAGGGGAACGCCGGAGGAGAGGAGCGCGTTCGACGCGTTCCGGTCGCCGAGCATGTTGAACTCCTCTCCGTCGAACCATCTCGCGTTTCCGCCCAGCCAGATCACGGCCGTCTTTTCGCGGATCTCCGGATGGAGCAGCAGCGCGGACGCCACGTTGGTGACGGCGCCGATGGCGGTCACGTACGTGATCCCGTCGCAGGCCGAGACGATCTCGGCGATCTTTTCGGCCGCCTCGGACTCGACGGGGGTCCCCTCGTCCTTCATCCGTTCCGTCGCGCCCCGGTAGCGGGGCGGGATCTTCGCGCCGTGGGACGCGGCGACCAGACCGGTGACGACGGCGATCTCGCGGTAGCTTCTCTCCATCCCGTCTCCGAAACTGTCGGAACGCTCGTTCTCGAAAGGCGCGGCCGTCACGGCGGCCAGGTCGATCCGGTCCGGCGAGAGCATGGCCAGCGAGAGGGCGAACTGGTCGTCGATCTCGTTGTAGGTATCCGTGTCGAGGATCATCCGCCTGACGCCGGGCTTTTTCAGTTCTTCGGTGATGCGCACGGGGGCCTCCTCGGGTAAGAATCGTTCGTTTACGCCTCGGGAGAGGGCTGAGTTTCTTCGGCCTTCACGGACTCTTCGGCCGCTCTGATCTTCTCGAGCTCCTCCTCTTCCAGGACGCGGTAGGCCACCTTGCCGACCAGCGTCTTCGGCATGTCGTCGCGGAACTCGATGTCGTACGGCATGGCGTATCTGGCGATGTGCTTCCGGCAGTAGTCGAGGAGCTTCTTCTTCGTCTCGTCCGTCGCGGGAACGTCCGCGGCCAGCTTGACGAACGCCTTGACCTTCTGCATCTTGTAGTCGTCGGGGACGCCGATGACGCAGCTCATCTGCACCAGCTCGTTGGCGTCGAGGATGTTCTCGAGCTGCGCGGGATAGACGTTGTAGCCGGACGTGACGATCATGCGCTTGGCGCGTCCGCGGAAGAAGATGAAGCCGTCCTCGTCCATGACGCCGAGGTCGCCGGTATAGACCCAGGTCAGACCGTCGTCATGGGTCCTCAGGGTCTCGGCGGTCTCCTCCGGATTGTTCATGTATTCCTTCATCACGGTCGGGCCGGCCAGAAGGATCTCGCCCTCCTCGCCGTAGGGCAGCTCTTCGTCGGTACCGGGCCGGACGACCTTCATGTAGGTGTCCGGGAACGGGATGCCGATGCTTCCCTCCTTGGCCAGCGTCAGGGGCGTCAGGCAGCAGGCCGTGACCGTCTCGGTGGTGCCGTAGCCTTCGCGCACCTGGATCGTCGCGCCGTGTTCGGCAAGAAACCTGTCCAGTTTCTTCTTCAGTTCGATGGACAGGCTGTCGCCGCCGGAGAAGACGCCCTTGAGGAAGCTGAGATCGGCGCCTTCCATATCCGGCAGGCGCAGGAGGGCCTCATACAGCGTCGGAACGCCCGCGATGAAGTTGCAGCGGTATTTGACCAGATCCTTCGCGTAGCTCTTGGCCGTGAAACGCGGGATCAGGATACACGTCCCGCCATGGGACAGCATGGTATGGATGCACACGCCGAGGCCGAATCCGTGAAAGAGCGGCATGGCCGCCAGCATCCGGTCGCCCGGCGTATAGATGGGGTTCGCCATATAGACCTGCTGACCGAGCGCGTTGAAATTGAGGTTGGTGAGCACGATACCCTTGGTGGTCCCGGTCGTGCCGCCGGAATACAGGATGACGGCTGGGTCGTCCGCCGCGCGCGGGACCCCGGGATCCCCCGGGAAGCCGTCCGCCTTCGCCTCAAAGTCCTTCCAGAGCAGCACGTGGGGCGCGTCGGCAGGAACTTTCGGGATCTTTCTGCCCTGCGTCAGCTGATAGCCGATCTTCATCACCGGTCCGAGCGCGTCCCGGATGGAGGCGATGAGAAGGGTCTCCACACCGGTGTTCCCGAGGATGCGGGCGAACTTCTGGTAAAAGCCGTCCAGCGTGATGGCATACCGGCTCGAGGAGGCGTTGAGATAGAATTCGATCTCCTTCTCGGCGGAGAGCGGATGGATCATGTTGGCGATCGCGCCGACCCGATTGACGCCGTAGAACAGATAGATGGCCTGCGGACAGTTGGGCATCGCGATGGTGACCTTTTCCCCCTCCCCGACGCCGATGGCGCGCAGCGCGCGGGCGCAGCGCTCGCTCTCCGCGATCAGGGTGCGGTAGGTCGTCGCCTTTCCCATGAAGCGGAAGGCGATGTTGTCCGGATATTCCTTCGCGCTCTTTTCGACTGCCTCGAACATCGTGCCCTGGAAATAGTCCAGGTGCATCGGCACCTCGCCCATGAAGGGCTCCCAAGGCGTCTTGGCGGTGACTGTGCTCATCTGTTTCTTCTCCTGTCGTCTCATTCGAAGTCAAAGCCGCTCGGCTCGCCGAAGGGGCGGTCCAGAAGCTCGGGGTGCGCGAAGATGTGTTTGACCAGTTTCAGGCTGCGGACGAAATAGAAACCGTCTGCGATACGCTCGTCGATCGTCGCGCCGATGTCGACCACGTCGCGGGCCTGCTTCGTGCCGTCCGCCGTCACGATCTCTTCCTTGTGGATCGTGCCGATCGTGACCATGATGCTGTTGGTCCCGTAGTTGTTGAGGTGGTGGTAGACCGCCGGGCCCTTGATGCTGCCGAGATTCGAGAGAAGCACGGTGGAATAGTTGGTATCCCCGTCGGTCACGGCCTTGGGATTGACGCCCCAGTAGTCGAGATAGCGGAGGGTACGGACGATCAGCATCAGCAGGAGGCGCGGGATCTTGGCGAGCGTATCGATGATGCTGTCGATGCCGCCGGTGGAATGCTCGCTCTTGCGCATCTCCTTCACCTCGCCCGCGACCCGGTAGCTGAAAGAGTCGATGGTGTCGTCCTCTTTCGGCGTGAAAAACATCAGGGACTCTTCGGCATGGTCGGTGAAACGGCGCTTGGCGACGAAACTCAGGCTGATCTCGTAGCGCTCGTACATCCGGCGTCCCTGGATGAAGCGGTTCATCTTCGGACGCTCGTTGATCATGCGGCCGATCGCGAGGACGAAGCAGTGGAAGGGCGTGGTCTTGTAGTCCGGATGTTCGGCGTTCTTCTTCTCGAGATAGCTGAGCAGGTCGGTCACGTCGATCTTTTCGTTGAGATAGACTTCCGAATCCGTCCGGTCCGGCATGATGTGCATCATCAGCGTCGTGAGTCCGGACACGTCCCGGATCCAGCGGCCGTCGCGGCGGTCGCCCAGTCGTCTCTTGTACTTCTCTGCCATGATGGGCCCCCTGAATGAAAATGTGTGAACGTTCTGTAAATCCAATTTAATATTATACTGTAAAACCCTGTAAAAAGCAAGTAAAAAACGGAAATCTATGCATTATTCTTTCGGACGGTCGTTCTGACTGAAACGACAAAAGAGGGCCGGCAAAAGCCGGCCCTCCGGGTCATTCGGTTCGATCTCGCCGCTTCAGTCGGCCGCGGCGAAGGAGAGGAAGGGCTCGACCGCCGCCGCGACTTCCCATCTCAGCGCCTTCTCGCCGGGACGGAGCGCGCCGTCCGGGCCGCAGACGAGGATGCCTTCTCCCGCCGCCCAGTATGCCGGGATCTCGGCCCAGCCGGAGATCAGGTCCGCGTCGGAGATCACGGCGTCCGCCGGGACCGGATCGGTCCCCTTGTACGCCGCATAGCGGTACAGGATCGCCGCGAGCTGTTCGCGCGTCACGTCGTCCGAGGGTCCGAAGGTCCCGTCTCCGTATCCGTTGACGATCCCGAGAGACGCCGCCCATTCCACACCGTCCGTATACCAGGTCCCGTCCGGCACGTCGGTGAACGCGCCGGCATAGGAAACGGCAGGTCTGCCCTCGAGACGGTACAGGACCGTCACGACCATCCCTCTCGTGAGCGTTTCGGACGGACTGAACCGCGTGTTCGTCACGCCTTCCATGATGCCCGCCTCATAGACGGACCGCACGGCGCCGTACCATTCGTCGGTCCCGGCGACGTCGAGGAACGGAAGGGCCGGGACATCTTCCGGTTCTTCCGGAACATCCGTCGTGTCCGGCTCGTCCGGGACGTCCGGCTCATCGGGGATTTCCGGCCCGGCAGGAGCGACCGGACGGACCGGTCCGCCCGAAGACGGCATCAGCACGACGGGCCTCAGACCGCTCCCGGTGTCATGACTGTCTTTTTCTCTCGATGTGACGAGGTCCTCCCGGAGCTGTTCGAGGATCGCTCTCGCGGCGGCCGTGTTCTCCTCCGGCGTCTTCAGCAGGTCGTACTCGAGCTCGTCGAGCGCCAGCGATGCGTCGACGATCAGCAGGGCGGAAAACGCTCCGTCTCCCGACTGAGCCGAATGCAGGATCTCTTCCCGGATCTCCTCCTTCTCACGGAGGAAGCCGATCACGTTGTATGGCCCCTCGCTGATTGCAACAAGCACGTCCCTGTTCTCCTCCAGCGTCTTCGCGCTGTCATACGGGACGCTGCGGATGGCGTCGACCGCATCGGCCGTCATCGTCTTCAGCGTATCGTCATCCGACATCGACGCGACCATCTCCAGCGCACTGCTGAACCGGTCCGCAAAACCGGCGTAGATGTTCTCGAGGATGAGCGCCGGGTCTTCCTCCTCCGGATCGTCCGGGGCGTAATAGAGCGACCAGTCGCCCAGATGAACGCTCATGACGGGCGCGGAGCCCGTCTCGAAGCTCAGGACCAGTGCGGACATGTACCGGTCGTCGGGCCAGTCCTCCAGCGTCGCGCCATAGGAATAGAGGGGCAGCGCAATGTCCGCTCCCCAGAGATCCGCGCTGAAAAAGGCTTTCTTCTTGCTGACAGAGAAGCCGATCATGCTGTCCCTGCCTTCGAAGTCCGATTCCACGAACAGCGGCATGACGCCGGGATGGTGATCCGTGCCGTTCACCAAATTGCTGTATGAGTACATGTCGATGATTTCGTCGTCGATATGCCAGATGATGAGCCCGCCCCCGAGATCTTCGTCACCTTGCGCGGCGGCGCGGGGGTAAATACTGCTCAGTGCCAGATCCCAGCCGGAAAAACGCCGGTTCTCGATCAGAAAATACTCGCTGGACCTAGGCCCCCGGATGAGGAGAGCGACCGGTTCGGCGGCATCCCCGTCCAGACTGCCCGTGATGCTCTGCGATCTGAAGTTGGGCTCGAGCGTCACGGGTTCGACCCAGCCGAGTGTCACGCGGCTCCAGATGTCCAGTGAAAGCGGGATCACATTTCCGTCTTCATCATACCCCTCGGTCCCGGCGTCCATGAGGGAAAGACTGTCGCAGGCGTACAGGCCCCAGTTGCCGTAACTGTATTTCGTGTCGTACAGATCGGGAAGACCGAGATAATGGCCAAGTTCATGCGCCAGGACGCCGAGGGGCTCCATGCCGAGATTGTCGCCGCTCGGGTCGTACGTGTAGTCGGTGTCGTAGGATTCCGCGATGGTGATGAAGGAATCCACCTCTACGCCGTCGACCACGGGAGGTTCCGGGAATCCGTCGAATCCCCGCCAGAAAGCCAGGCTACCCGAGAAGGAGTAGGCATTGGGCCAGCTGTAGTACATTTCGGCCTCATCCGGCATATACGTATACGACGCGTCACGGCCGGCGACCACGAATCCGATCGCGAGTTCCGACGTGTCGATCGCGCCGTCCAGGTTGCTGTCATATTTGCTGAAATCGATGTACTGATCGGCCAGCTCGACGGCTTGTGCGAACGAGTTGTAGTTCTCCAGATCGGCATGGTAATTCGGTGCTGCGTCGATCGTCCATCCATATAACTTTTCTCCGGGCAGTGTGACATGGATGATGCCGTCGTCTTCCTCATCGTAAAGGTTCGTGTTTCCGTCCACACCGGAAGCGCTGCTCTCGCAGGCCGGGAGGAAGGTGAACTTGCCGAACGACATGTCCAGGTAGTACTGGGCGATGGACGTCCTGTCGCGGAAGGTCGGGGCGCTCCAGTCGTATTCCGTCTCGTACGGCTGATTTTCGAACCCGATCACGATCAGCAGGAGCGGGATATAGTCCTCCGTTTCCGAAGAGACGTTTTCCCGGAGGAGCGGATCCTGCCCTCCGGAAGGCGAAAGATCTCCGACGGGCCCGTCCGACGGAATGTCTTCCGGCCGGAGCAGGTCGAACACCTGGGATCTGCATTTCTCCATCCCGTCCCGGGAAGCGACCGCGGAAACGCCTACCGTAACGGCAAACAGACAGAGGACCACGCAGGCCGCCGCCGTGACCGCTCTGGTAATACGGGCGGCGTGGACGGAGGATCCGGACGGTTCATGGTGTTTTCTGTTCTTCTCGTTGCTGAATGTCATATTCTGGCTCCTTCGCTGTGTTGATCGGACTGTTGTCCTTTCCATTATACCGCTTCCCGTCCCAAAAGGCAACAGAAATAAGGCCCGTCGAGTGCGGAATCTCTCAAAACCGTCTTGCGGACCGGGCCCATATGGCGTATGATATAGGAGAAAGAAGAACAGCCGGATGAGGCTACCGGGAGGGCTTGCATGTTCCAGGGAAAGATGAAAGCGGTGACGTTCAGTTACGACGACGGCGTGACACAGGACCGGCGGCTCATCCGTCTCTTTGAAAAGTACGGGTTGAAGGGTACGTTCAACCTCAACTCAGGCCTTCTCGGGCAGCCGGGCTCGCTCGTCCGCGAGAATGTGACGGTCGCCCATGTAAAACCGCGCGCGAGCGAGGTCCGCGCCATCTACGAAGGGCATGAGATCGCGGCGCACACGCTTACCCATCCGCCGCTCACCGCCCTCCCGGATGAAGACGTCGTACGGGAAGTCGAGGAGGACCGGCTGGCTCTGTCGGACATTGCGGGGTACGAGGTCGTCGGCATGGCATATCCATGCGGTTCGAGCTGTGTCGACGAACACGTCGCCGGACTCATCCGCGCGGAAACAGGGATACGTTACGCGAGGACAACGACCTCCACGCACCGTTTCGACCTTCAGGACGATCTCATTCTTTTCAATCCGACCGTATACCACCACACTGAGTGGAACGCGCTCTTCGATCTCGGAGAAAAGTTCGTCTCTCTCCGCCCGGAGACGCCGCAGATCTTCTACATCTGGGGCCACGCCTATGAATTCGACATCCACGGGGAGTGGGAACGTTTTGAGGACTTCTGCCGGCTGATCGCCGGCCGGAACGATATCTTCTACGGAACGAACCGGGAGGTCCTCCTGGGATGACGTCCTCCGAACCGTTTCCGGATTATACAAATCACCGAAAGGAGAACCGATGGAACTGCTTTGGTTCATCGCCGGCTACCTGTTTGTCTCGCTGATCCTGTACGTGGCGCTCAGGGCCAGGTGCAGAAAGAACCCGGTTTTCCGGATGCCGAGAAGAAAATGGGTCTTTTACCTGCTGTCGTTCACCTGGGGCCTGCCGATGGTCTTGTTCGGCGCCCTCGTCGCGCTGTTCCTGCTGCTCTTCGGTCACAGACCGGTGAAATGCGGATGGGAATGGTGCTTTGAGATTCCCAAGATCGACTGGGGTACAGAACTGGGCCTGTTTTTCATCGCTCCTCCCGGTCACGAGAGGATCAGGATGCACGAGCACGGACACGGCATTCAGAACATCTATCTCGGGATCTTTGCTCCGCTGGTCGTTTCGGTACCCTCGTTCGTAAGATTCTGGTTCCGCCGCCTGAGAGAACGCCGGGGGAAACCGTGCCGGACCGGTTACGACAGCGTCTGGTTCGAACAGTCAGCCTCCGAGAGCGGGAAGGCGTTCTTCGAACAGCTGAAAACCGGAAAGGATAGCGGGGGCCCCGGGCAGAGCAACGAATCGGTTCTCTGATGTACGGTTCCAGAAAGTCAAAGGAATATGACGCGAAAAACCCTCCGGGAAACGGCCCGGAGGGTTTTCTCTATCTTTTAGTTTTTTAGCACTGAAAGATGAATTAGAAATCATAGCAGACCGCAAAGCCGGTGACGACCTGGGTCTCAACGTTGTAGAGGAAGAACTGGTCTTCAGAGTGACCTGCAAGATAGGTAGCAATGTAGCTGCTCTTGTAGGACTTGTCGGTCCAGCCTCTCTTGGTGACGGTCTCATCGGTAGCAGCCTCGACAGAGACGATACCGCCGTTGTCATCGATGAAGATGATGTACGGGTTGAGGCCGGTCATGAAGCCG
>JAEEGL013264573.1_pt1 | contig 27938 bp, 19 predicted proteins | sample 9134231 | NCBI WGS metagenome assembly JAEEGL01 (sample SAMN16246548, study PRJNA631951) | gut metagenome | biome: gut microbiome; feature: rumen; material: fiber-attached | host: Bos | place: Iran: Karaj | collected 2018-10
ACGGTGATGTGCTTGCCCACCTCACGGGCGAAGTCCAGGAACGTAAAGTCCTTCATCCAGTCGTAGTTGTTCACCATCTCGGCGGCATTGGGGCCTTCGGCTTCAAAGTCCAGGAACTTCGACACCTGCTTCTTGATGCACTCCTGGTTGTGGCGCAGCGTCTCTTCGTTCAGCAGGTTACGTTCCTGCGACTTGCCGCTGGGGTCGCCAATCATACCCGTGGCACCACCCACCAGGATGATGGGCTTATGGCCGCAACGCTGCAGGTGGCGCAGCATCATAATGCCACACAGGTGGCCAATGTGCAGTGAGTCAGCCGTCGGGTCTGTACCCAGGTAGGCCGTTACCATTTCCTTCTGGAGCAGTTCTTCCGTGCCAGGCATCATTTGTGCCAGCATGCCGCGCCAGCGAAGTTCTTCTACAAAGTTCTTAATCATCGAATGATTGTTGTTAAATTTATAAAATAGGTTGTGGGGCTCCGATTGCTCGGCAAACTTACGGCTCTGCAACACATTGTCCGAGCCACCCCAAGGCTTCACAGCCTTTCGGCCTGCAAAGGTACGAATAAGTGAGCGAAAATGCAAATTTTGGAGCAGCGAATGCAGAGAAAAGTTTGCTTTTACTCTGCTGAGTCGCAAAATAATGGGCAAAGGCCAAATTTATTTGCGATTATCCAAAGAGAAGTTGCGGCTCTTCCTAAACAAATGCGAAATAATTGTAAATATGTTGTGTATTCCCAAAAAAATGTGTAAGTTTGCATCGTGATAGCACGCAACAGACGTGTGACACACAAAGAGTGGATGAAGAAAATCGGCTATAAGATACTTTATGGGGTGACCTATCTGCTGTCGCTGTTACCTTTTCGGGTACACTATGCACTGGCCGATGGGCTGTACCTGTTATTATACTATGTAATAAGGTATAGGCGCAAGCTGGTGCGCAGGAATCTGACGGAGTCATTTCCAGAGATGGACAATGCGGAGCTGCGACGTACAGAGCGGAAGTTCTACCACTGGCTGTGCGACTACGTGGCCGAGACCGTCAAGCTGCTCAGTATCAGCGGCGAGGCCCTGCTGCGTCATATTGAGTTCCGTGGACTGGAAGAGGTGGAGAAAGTGTTCGACGAGGGGCGCAACTGTGCCGGCATCTTAGGACACTACTGCAACTGGGAGTGGCTGTCGGCATCGAAGCTGGCCATCAGGCGACATCCGGAGGCGGTGACGGGACTTATCTACCACCCGCTGTATAACGAGGCCTTCAACCAGCTGTTCCTTGACATTCGTTCGGCCCACGGCGGCGTCTGCGTACCCAAGCAGGACATCCTGCGCTATCTCATCGGCTATAAGCGTGAGGGTCGTCGCACACTGTTCGGATACATCAGCGACCAGTCGCCCAAGTGGGAGAACATGCACCTGTGGGTGGACTTCCTGCACCACGACACGCCGGTATTCACGGGTGCGGAGCGTATCATGCAGAAGATGAACGACGCCGTTTTCTACCTCGACATGGAGCGGCCACGGCGCGGCCATTATGTCTGCACCTACCGGCTGATGTCTGCCGAGGCAGCCAAGGAGCCGGAGTTTGCCATCACGCGACGCTTCTTCGAGCTGCTGGAGCAGAGCATCCGGCGCCAGCCGGCCTTCTACCTGTGGACGCATAACCGCTGGAAGCGCGGCCGCGAGGAGTTCAACCGCAAGTACGACGTCATCGACGGCAAGATTATCCGGAAGGAGGAGTACAAATGAGTCTGAAGAAAACGGTTGGTGCTGACTATCAGTCTCTTAGCGACTGGCTCTCGCAGGTTCCCCGTCTGTTTTCCGACAATCAGGGTACGCTGTTGTATGACGGCCGTAACCAGATTCGGTGCTTTGAGGTACAGGGAGTGCAACTGGTGGTGAAACGCTATAAGAGGCACGGTCTGGTGAAACGGCTGGTATATACCTTCTTTCGCACCAACAAGGCACAGCGCTCATACGAGAACGCCATGCTGTTAAGAAAGCGGGGATTTGCCACCCCTCAAGAGGTGGCATATTTGGAAGAGATTGTTGCGGGTGTCATTCGTCAGGTGTATTATGTCTGTCTGCATACGTCGGCAGCCCCCATCCGTCCCCGGCTGATAGAGCAAGACCCGTTTGACGAGCCATTGGCCACGGCCTACGCCCGTTTTGTGGCCTGCCTGCACGATGCCGGTGTGTTGCACCGTGACCTCAATCCTACCAATGTGCTCTACCAAGAGCATGACGGACGGTATGACTTTGAGATGATAGACATCAACCGCATGCGCTTTTACGACGGACCGGTTCCCAAGGCTGAGTGTATGGAGAATCTCACGCTGTTCTACTGGCTGACACCTGCCTACCGCTTTATACTGAGAGAGTATGCCGCCCAGCGTGGCTGGTCGGAGACCGACATTGACGAGGCCATCCGCGTCAAGCATCGGCATGACAGACATTGGGTGCGTCGTAAACGCATCACCCATCCTTTCCGCAAATCATAGCATCGTTACCCCATCATTCCGTATTTCCCTAGAAACAATGAATTATTACATCGAGATAGCAACAGTCAACAAGGCCAAGCAAGACATAGACGAACTATGCCGCCGTGAGGGTTTCGTCAATCTCACCAAGCGCAGCTTCGGCAGTGGCGGCGTAGGACGTTTCGTAACCAAGATGGTCAGCGTGACAAGCATTCTGTGGCGACTGAAGAAGGATGACATGCTCCTCCTGCAATATCCCATGAAAAAGTTCTACTATATGGCTTGCATGTTGGCGAAAGCGAAAGGAGCCCATGTCGTTACGGTCATTCATGACTTAGGAGCTTTCCGCCGTCATAAGCTGACGCCGCAGCAGGAGAACAGCCGACTGTCGAAGACAGACTTCCTGATAGTGCATAATCCCACCATGCGTGACTATCTGGTGGAGCACGGATTCAAGGGAGGCATCCACTGCCTGCAGATTTTCGACTACCTCTCCGACAGCCAGTCAGCGAGTTATGCCACGCCCCACAAGCCTTGGCGTGTGGTATACGCTGGTAATCTGGCCCGCTGGCGTAACGACTTCCTGTATAAGCTGGAGCCAGTCATGAAGGACTGGCAGATGGACCTCTACGGAAAGGGTTTTGACGTTTCAGATGCCAGGCATCAGACTCCATTACTCACCTACCACGGCTTCATGGCCAGTGACGACTTCATTGCCAAGGCAGAAGCAGACTTCGGACTCGTATGGGATGGTGACTCGTTAGATGAGTGTACAGGTGACTGGGGCGAATACCTTCGCATCAACGACCCGCACAAGACTTCGTTCTACCTGCGTGCAGGTATCCCTGTCATCGTGTGGAGTCAGGCCGCAATGGCACCGTTCATTGAGGAACAGAAGGTAGGCATAGCCGTTGACGGTATACATCAGCTAAGTGAAAAACTGGCTACTCTCTCTGCTGCGGACTACCAGCAAATGCGACAAAATGCTGGCACGATGGGGCAACGTCTGAACGAGGGCTATTATGTGAAGGAAGGTCTGAAGACCGCCTGTCAATACCTGTCTGCCCATGTATAAAGTACGATTCATGCCCTACCGCGAGGGACTGGCCACCATCATGCACCGCCAGACTCCCGGCCACCGTCTGATGTCGCAGGACGGACGATATGAGTTCTGCCTGGACGACTCGGCAGATGAGGCCGACTTCTGGGTAGTGCAGGGCAAGGGCGTCCGTGAGACACAGACCTGCCGTGTGGCTCCTGAAAACACCGTCCTGCTGACCACTGAGCCACACTCGGTGCTGGTGTATCCGCAACGCTACATCGACCAGTTCGGGCTGGTGGTCACCTGCCAGGAGCAGATGAAGCACAGACGGCTGATATACGGACCGGCCATATTGCCGTGGTTTGTGGGCTACAAGGCCGATGGCAAGGGCGGCTACGTCTATGCGCAGGACTACGACACGCTGAACCGCCCGTCCAATCCTGCCGACAAGAAACGGCTTCTGTCGGTTATCACCAGCGACAAGGCGTTCACCCGTGGGCACCTGGACCGTATCCTGTTTGTTGAAAAATTGAAGGAACACTTCGGCGACCGTGTGGAAGTGTTCGGGCGTGGCTTTCGTCCGTTCGATGACAAGTGGGACGTGCTGCGCCCATACAAATACCATATCGCCATCGAGAACTCGTCGCAAAAATACTACTGGACGGAGAAGATCAGCGACTGCTACCTCACGGAGACATTTCCATTCTATTATGGTTGTACCAATCTTGGCGACTATTTCCGGCCTGACGCATTTGAGCCTATTGACATACGGCATCCTGAACAGGCTATCGCCACCATCGAACGCGTCATAGGTGAGCAACGCTACGAGGCAGCGGCCGGAGTGTTGGAGGAAATGAAGCAAAAGGTGCTCGGCGAATATAACATGTTTGAGTATGTGGCTCATCTGTGCGACCGGCTGACCCCTGATGCCCCCAAGCAGCAGGTCACCATCCGGCCATGCCACTCCGGGCTGGACTGGCACAATTTCGTCAACTACACCTTACGCCAGAACTACTATAAGTTGCGTACCCAACTGCACTATATGGTACAGGGCAAGAGTTTGCAACAACGCTGACCATATTACCAGTACAAGCGATGAACTCCACAGACCTGCAGATACTGCGGATAGCGCTGCCCGCCATCGTGACCAACATCACGGTGCCGCTGCTGGGGCTGGTCGATGCGGCCATCGTGGGACACATGGGTGCGGCGGCATATATCGGCGCCATCGCTGTGGGCAGTATGATCTTCAACCTCGTCTACTGGGTGTTCGGATTCCTGCGCATGGGTACATCGGGCATGACGGCACAGGCGTTGGGACGGCGTGACCTTGGGGCGACGGTGCTGCTGCTGACGCGTTCGTGCCAGATTGCAGCAGGACTGGCAGCCGCCGTACTGCTGCTGCAATGGCCGCTGCGCGAGCTGATGCTGTGGTTCATCGGTCCTACTGCTGATGTGCGGCCACTGGCCGTCACCTATTTCAATATCGTGGTGTGGGGCGCACCGGCATCGTTCGGGCTCTTCGCGCTGAACGGCTGGTTCATCGGTATGCAGAACTCACGGTCGCCCATGCTGGTCAGCATCCTGCAGAACGTGGTTAACATCGCCGCCTCGCTGCTGCTGGTCTACGGGCTGGGCCTAAAGGTGGAGGGAGTAGCCCTCGGCACTGTCATCGCACAGTATGCGGGACTCACGACGGCTCTTTTCCTGTTGTGGCGAAACTACCGTCGGCTGTGGCATCACAAAGGGGCGTCGCTGGCTGCCGACCTTGTGTCACCGGCAGCTTTCTTCCGCGTCAACCGCGACATCTTCTTGCGTACGCTGTTCCTCGTGGCCGTCAACCTCTACTTCACTGCTGCCGGCGCACGGCAGGGTGCTACGATACTGGCTGTCAACACGCTGCTGATGCAGCTGTACCTGCTGTTCTCGTACTTCATGGACGGCTTTGCTTACGCCGGAGAGGCTCTGGGTGGCCGCTACTGGGGGGCGCACAAACTGCCGGCATACCACGGTTTGGTAAGGCGGCTGTTCGGCTGGGGAATTATGATGACAACGCTATTTACGCTGGTGTATGTTGTAGGCGGCATGCCGTTCCTGCGCCTGCTGACTGACGAGCCAGGGGTCGTCGAGGCATCGTCTGACTTTGTGTGGTGGGCATGGCTGGTGCCTGCTGCCGGCGTGGCGGCCTTCGTGTGGGATGGTATATTCATAGGTACCACACGCACGAGCGGCATGCTGCAGTCGTCGCTGGTGGCTGCCGTCGTTTTCTTCCTTGTTGTGTGGCTGCTGATGCCTGTCATGGGCAACCACGGTCTGTGGCTGGCCATGATACTCTATCTGGCTGTGCGAGGTGTGGTACAGACGTGGCTACATGCCCGTTGACAGCTATTCTTCCGTAAACTCTACATATTCGCCGTCGCCGTCGTCGAATATCTTCTTGTTCTCGCGCTGCTGATGGCGATGGTCGATGATGGTCTCGCCCGTGGCTGTTTGTGTGCGGCGTACCTGCTCTTCATTGCCTTGGGTGTTATGAGCGCGCTCGGAATCCTGGGCAGCGCGGGTGTTCTTGGCGCTTTGGGTGCGCTGGCTATACTGCTGTCGCTGGCGACCTGTTTCCTCACGGTATCGCTGCTCCTGACGGTCGGCGGCGTCGTTGACTGTCTTGCGGAAGTTGCGGATAGTCTTGATGATAAAGTTCCACGCCACAAGGACAATGAATATGATGACGAAGAAAATGAATAGCAAGAAGCCAAGGAATCCTTTTAACATAGGCTTTATAGTTTTTTGTTTATAACCGACAATATGACATACCATGCGATGATGGCTGCCAGTCCACCAACTCCTAAGAAGATGAGCAGGGGTATGCAGGTCAGCAGGAATATGTATTTCACTTCGTTCCCTTTCCATCCCCAGGTCTTGAACTTCAGCGCAAACATGGGAATCTCTGCTACGAGGAGCCAGCAGCTGATAAGCACACCAGCAATAATGACGAGACTCAAGTTGGAACTAATGAATGGTGCCGACTTCATCCAGTCGCCAGCTCCTACAATGAGCGAACCCCAGAATAGCGCGTTGGCAGGCGTGGGCAGTCCGATGAATCCCATGGCCTGACGCTCGTCAAGGTTGAACTTGGCCAAGCGCAGTGCGGAGAATGCGGCCATGATGAAAACGACAAACGGCAGCAGTTCTGTCTCTGGCCTGAGATATTCGTACACGATAGCTGAGGGTGCGAAGCCAAAGGTGATGTCGTCGGCCAGCGAGTCCAGCTCCTTGCCAATGGGTGAACTGACGTGGAGCAGGCGTGCTACCATGCCGTCGAAGAAGTCGAACACGGCACCGATGACAATGAACAACAACGCCAACTCGAAGTTACCCAAGAATGCCCAGTAGGTGGCTATACAGCCTGAAACCAGGTTCAGGCAGGTTATCGTATTGGGAATATGCTTCTTCATAATTGTCAATTATCAATTGTCCCTTACGCCAATTTGGCGATAACCGTCTGGTCGCCAGTGGTGGGCTGGTTCATCATGACCGTAGCCCTGGCGGTCAGCGGCAGGTAGACATCCACGCGCGAACCTAATTTGATAAATCCTAAGTGCTCGTCGATGTAGCACTCCTCACCCTCCTTGGCGTAGGTAACGATGCGCCGAGCCAGCGCACCGGCAATCTGCCGCACCAGTATGTCCTCGCCATCTGGCGTGGTGATCATGATGTCGGCATGCTCGTTCTCCTCGCTGGCCTTGGGCAGCCACGCCTTGTGGTAGTTGCCGTTGAAGTGCTTGACGAACTTCACCTTGCCGTCGACGGGGAACCAGTTGGCATGAACGTTCAGCGGACTCATGAAGATGCTAATCATGAGACGCTTGTCGTTGAAATACTCATGCTCCTCGACGTCTTCCACCACCACAATCTTGCCGTCGGCCGGTGCCACCACCAAATTCTCTGTGTCACCGTTGAAGTAGCGGATGGGACAGCGGTAGAAGTTCAGTGCCATCAGCCATGCAGCTCCGAAGACGACGACAAAAATCCAGAAAGGAATGGTGGTGTCGACATACGCCCAAAGCACTGTGCCGATAATGGCCAGTGCAAGCATGCTCAGTGTCAGCTCGTTTGTTCCTTCACGGTGGATGCGTATTTTTTTTAGTTTCTTAATCCTTTGTATCTTTTGTCCCATGAGTCAGTAGCACGTTTTGTTGCTTTCAATGATGCAGATCTGCTATTGAGCGGGGCAGCAGAGAATGCCTTCTCGCCATGCCGGGTGGTAGCAGAATATCGGTCATTTGACTGCAAAGGTACAAAATAATTCTTAATTCATGATTCATTATTCATATTTTTTTTGGTTATTTCGTTTTTTTACCGTAACTTTGAGGCTCAAAAACTGAAAACAGCAACAATTTATGGAAGATTTCGTACATCTTCATGTACATACTTATTACTCTATTTTGGACGGTCAGTCAAGCATCAAGCGGCTGGTCGACAAGGCCATAGGCAACGGCATGCGTGGTATGGCGGTGACCGACCACGGCGACATGTTCGGTATCAAGGAATTTCATGATTACGTCGGTGGTGTCAACAAGGCTCGCCAGAAGGAAGGCAAGGAACCCTTCAAGCCCATTTTCGGCTGCGAGATGTATGTGTCACGCTATGGCTCGAAGTCGCTGCGCCGAGGCAAGGAAGACCAGAGCGGTTACCACCTCATTGTACTGGCCAAGAACTATCTGGGATACAAGAACCTCATCAAGCTGGTGAGCCGCTCGTGGGTCGACGGCTACTATATGCGACCACGTACCGACCGTGAGGACCTGGAGCGGTACCACGAGGGACTTATCGTCTGTTCGGCTTGTATTGCCGGCGAGGTACCCAAGAAGATACTGAACGGCGACATTGCAGGAGCGCGGGAGGCCATCGAGTGGTACCACCGTGTGTTTGGCGATGACTACTATTTGGAACTGCAGCGTCATGAGGTGAAGGACCCGACCATCCGTGCCAACCGCGAGACGTTCCCCCTGCAGCAGAAGGCCAATCAGGTCATTATCGAGCTGGCCCGTGAGTACGGCATCAAGCTTGTCTGCACCAACGATGCCCACTTTGTCGATCAAGAGAATGCCGAGGCTCACGACCATTTGCTGTGTCTCTCCACGGGCAAGGACCTGGACGACCCCACGCGCATGCTCTACTCGAAACAGGAGTGGTTCAAGACCCGCGAGGAGATGAACGACATTTTCAGCGACTTGCCAGAGTCGCTTTCCAATACCTGTGAGATACTCGACAAGGTCGAGATATACAGCATCGACCACGACCCCATCATGCCTTTCTTTCCCATCCCCGAGGATTTCGGCACCGAGGAGCTGTGGCGTCAGAAGTTCACTGAGGAACAGCTCTATGAGGAGTTCACCCGCGACGAGAACGGCGAGAACCCGCTGCCACGCGAGGAGGGTGAGAAGAAAATCAAGAAGCTCGGCGGCTACGACAAACTGTACCGCATCAAGTTCGAGGCCGACTACCTGGGCAAGCTGGCGTATGAGGGTGCCCACCGCATCTATGGTGAGGAATTGTCGAAGGAGGTGGACGACCGCATCCGCTTCGAGCTGCACATCATGCAGACGATGGGCTTGCCGGGTTACTTCCTCATCGTGCAGGACTTCATCAACTCTGCCCGCGACGAGCTGGGCGTGATGGTAGGCCCGGGCCGTGGCTCGGCGGCAGGCTCTGTGGTGGCCTACTGTCTGGGCATCACGAAGATTGACCCGCTGAAGTACGACTTGCTGTTTGAGCGTTTCCTCAACCCAGACCGTATCTCGCTGCCCGATATTGATACCGACTTCGATGACGACGGCCGAGGCAAGGTGCTGAAATGGGTGGAGGACAAGTACGGCCACGAGAACTGTGCGCATATCATCACCTACGCCACCATGGCCACGAAGAACTCGCTGAAGGACGTGGCACGTGTCGAGAAGGTGCCACTGAATACCGTCAACGCCCTGTGCAAGGCCATTCCAGACCGTCTGCCAGACGTAGACGGCAAGACTCCGAAGATGAACCTGCCCAACGCCATCAGGGCCGTGCCAGAGCTGCGTGATGCCGAGGCCTCGAACGACATTGCCCTACGCAACACCATCAAGTATGCCCGCATGCTGGAGGGTACGGTGCGCGGCACGGGCATCCATGCCTGTGGCTTCATCATTTGCCGCGACCCTATCAGCGACTGGGTGCCGGTGTCGACGGCCGACGACCCAGACTTCAAGGACACGAAGACCAACTGCACACAGTACGACGGCCACGTCATCGAGTCGACGGGACTCATCAAGATGGACTTCCTCGGCCTGAAGACGCTGTCGGAGATGAAGGAGGCCTGTGCCGTCATCAAACAGACACGTGGCATCGACGTCGACCTCGACCACATCCCTATCGACGACCCCAAGACTTTCGAGCTGTACCAGCAGGGACGCACCATCGGCACGTTCCAGTTTGAGTCGGCGGGCATGCAGAAATACCTGCGCGAGCTGAAGCCCACCGTCTTCGAGGACCTTATCGCCATGAACGCCCTCTACCGTCCGGGTCCTATGGGCTATATCCCGCAGTTTATCCGCCGCAAGCACGGCGAGGAGCCGATCACTTACGACATTCCCGTCATGGAGAAGTACCTGAATGACACCTACGGCATCACCGTCTATCAGGAACAGGTGATGCTACTTAGCCGCTTGCTGGCTGACTTCACCCGTGGCGAGAGCGACGCCCTGCGTAAGGCGATGGGTAAGAAGAAGAAGGACATCGTCGATGCCATGAAGCCCAAGTTCATCGAGGGCGGCAAGAAGAACGGCCACGACCCCAAGGTGCTCGACAAGATTTGGGGCGACTGGGAGGCGTTCGCCTCGTATGCTTTCAACAAGTCGCATGCCGCCTGCTACTCATGGGTGGCCTATCAGACGGCGTACCTTAAAGCCAACTTCCCTGCCGAGTTTATGGCTGCCATCATGAGCCGTCGCCGCGACCAGATTACGGAAATAACCAAGCTGATGGACGAATGTAAGGCGATGGGCATCGCCACGCTGGGTCCCGATGTCAACGAGTCGTACTTGAAGTTTGGTGTCAACCACAAGGGTGAGATACGCTTCGGACTGGCTGGCATCAAGGGCTTGGGCGACGGTGCCGCCGAGGCTATCATCCGCGAGCGTGAGCAGAATGGTGCCTACAAGGACATCTTCGATTTCGTGCAGCGCGTCAGTTTCCAGAACGTCAATCGCAAAGCCTACGAAGTGCTGGCCTTGAGCGGTGGCTTCGACTCGTTCGGCATCCGCCGTGAGGATTTCTTCGCACAGAACAACAAGGGCGAGACGCTCATTGACATCATCATGCGCTACGGCCAGACCTATCAGGTTGAGAAGCAGCAGATGCAGAACTCGCTGTTTGGCGGTTTTGACGACGTCGAGATACAGACACCGACACTGCCGAAGGCCGAGGACCGGTGGAGCGACATCGAGCGACTCAACAAGGAGCGCGAGCTGGTGGGCATCTACCTGTCAGCCCACCCGCTGGACGAGTATCGCATCGTGCTCGACAACCTCTGTAATACCCGTTGCCCGGAGCTGGCCGACCGCTGTGCCGCACTGACCGACCGCGAGGACATCACGCTGGGTGGCATCGTAACCGGTGTGCAGTCGCGCTTCAGTGCCAAGACCAACAGTCCGTGGGGCATTATCACGCTGGAAGACTTCAACGGCTCTGGCGAATTGGTGCTCTTCGGCAACGACTGGCTCAACCTCAACGGCAAGTTCATCGAAGGGGCAGCCGTCTACATCACGGGCAAGATGACCTCACGTTTCTATAACAGCAACCAGAAGGAGCTGAAGGTGTCGAATGTTGAACTGCTGCAGACTGTCAAGGAGAAGGCCATTGAGCGACTGACCATCTCGCTGACGACTGACTTGCTGGACGATCAGGTCGTGACCGAGCTGACGGAGCTGATTGACGAGAGTCCCGGCAATACCAAGCTGTACTTCCTTTTGCACGACACGCAGGGCAAGCACCGCGTGCTGCTGCAGAGCACCACCAAGTCGGTTGACCTGCGCAGCAGCCTGATACAGTATATTGAGCAGACACCAGCGCTGGAGTACAAGATCAATTAATGATAAACTATATAAAATAATTAAATTGTTATTAAGATTATGGAAGTAACTATCACAAGTGAGAATTTCGAGAGTCTGAAGGGCGGCGCACAGCCGTTAGTAGTTGATTTCTGGGCAACATGGTGCGGACCCTGCCGTATGGTGGCCCCCGTTATTGCCGAGCTGGCACAGGAGTACGACGGCCGTATCACCGTCGGCAAGTGCGATGTTGAGGAGAACGAGGATCTGGCTGCAGAGTTCGGCATCCGCAACATACCCACTATCCTCTTCTTCAAGGGTGGACAGGTGGTCGACAAGATTGTCGGCGCACAGTCGAAGGCCAGGATACAGGAGAAGTTCGAGGCACTGCTGTAGTACGAAAAAACTATTGGCATTCTGCCTGCTTATTCTTAGTCGAAGATAAACAGGCGAAGTAGTGTGCCAGATGAGGAAGGTTATCGTCAGAGCGCTCAAGGTCTTGGGAGCCGTCATCGGGGTCGTCGTCCTGTTGGCGGCTGCTGCTGTGGCATTTCTCATGACACCGTCCACCCAGCAGAAACTGCTGCGGCGTGCGACAGCTATGCTGGAGGAGAAGCTCGAGACGAAGGTCGAGATTGACAGTCTTACCATCGGCATCTTCAGCGACGACATCCGACTTATCGGACTGCGTGTCGACGACCGCCAGCAGCGGCGCATGCTGCAGATTGACTATCTCGGAGCGGAAGTTGACCTGTGGGCATTGCTGCGCCGTGAGGTGCACATCGACGAGGTGAGCGTGAGGGGCATCAAGGCTGCCCTCTACAAGCCGTCGCCCGACGAGCCGGCTAACTATCAGTTCGTGCTGGACGCATTCAAGAAGGACAAGAAAGACAAGGATGAAGGAGCCGTTGACAGCGTACCGAAACGGAAACTTGTTGTCAGCCTGAAGGCGGTGAAAATCAGCGATGCACAGGTGACCTACAACGACAATGCCTTCTCCTTCCAGCATGCACAGTATAGGATGGGGTGGGGCGGCCGGCAGTCTGCCTCAGTACGTGGACTGACTGCCTCATGGCAACATGTCACCAAGAAGAAGCAGGTGCTGGTCGACGACCGGCTGGCCATCGATGCCGTCAGCTATAGCGAGGAGAACGGACAGCGGCATGTGACCATAGACTGCCTGCGTTTCCTGACCGACAACCACCATCCGCGCCGTAATGCAGGCAAGCCAAAGCATGGCTTCTTCGACGAGGGCCATCTGGATGTCGTCGCCAACCTTAAGGCCGACATCGACCATGTGGGCAAGGACACCGTTCATGCTGTCGTCACCGCCTGCGATGCCAATGACCACGGTTCGGGGCTGCATGTCAGGGACCTGCGCTGCCAGGTGGGCGGCAATGCGGAGAAGCTGCACTTGACGGACGTGACCGTCGGCCTGGCCAATACCATGCTGACCTTTGACAGTGCCGACCTGCAGTTACCCAGCAGGAAGAAGGGACGGTCGCTGCGCTTTAGCACCTCGGCCATCAAGGGTAGGGTGCTGCTCAAGGACATTGCCCGTCCCTTTGCCCCCGCCTTAAGGCGGTTCAGCATCCCCCTGCTGCTGAATGTCCAGGTTAGTGGCACCGACTCTGTACTTCACTTCAGGAACGTGGCGGTACACACTGCCGACAAGTCGCTCAGTATCCGTGCCAATGGCTATATCACCGGTTTGAAGGACAAGTACCAGCTGAAGGTACACTTCAATGTCGGCCAGATGGTCACCAACGGCCGCACGGCAGAGCGTATCATCAACCAGTTTGCCGTCAAGAAGTTCATGATGAAACAGCTGAATGCCCTCGGCACTATCCGCTATGGCGGTAGCTTCGACGTGTTGTGGCACCGCGAGCTGTTCTGTGGGCAGTTGCGTACCGATCCTGGCTCCCTGAACTTCAACCTCACGCTGAACGAAGACACCAAGTACCTCAACGGACACGTGCAGACCACCGGCTTCGATCTGGGCAAGGCGATGGACATGCCTGACTTCGGTGCCATTACCTGTCAGGCCGACTTCCGCTTCGACTACTCGAAGCCGCGTACCGCCAAGATGCGGCGCGTCAAGGGTGGCAAGCTGCCCATCGGCGATATTGATGCCACGGTTGAAGAGGCGAAGTACAAGTTCATCAAGGCCAAGAACGTCATCGCCCATATCACCAGCGACGGTGCCATTGCCGAGGGTAACGTCAACGTCAAGGGCAAGCGTATGGACATCCTCTGCTCCTTTACCTTTACCAATACCAGTGAGATGAGGAAGACGAAGATCAAGCCTGGCATCCGCTTCCACAAGATGACTGACGAGGACAAGTCTGCCCGTGCCGAGCGGAAGGAGCAGAAGAAGGCCGAAAAGGAAGCCAGGAAGGAAGCCCGGAAGGCCGAAAAGGAGGCTAAGAATGCTGAGAAGGAGGCCAAGAAGGAAGCCCGGAAGACCGAAAAGGAGGCTAGGAAAGCTGAGAAGGAAGCCAAGAAGGCTGAGAAAAAGGCTAAGAAACAGGCCGCTAAGGAGGTGCGCGATATTAAGGATACATGATCTTTTAATTCAAGTTTCTGAAGTGCTAATGTGCTTCTGTGAGAAGGCCTCTCAGCTCCGTGAGTGGCCTTCTCACGCTCGTGAGTGGGCTTCTCAGCTCCGTGAGTGGGCTTCTCAGCTCCGTGAGAATGGCCCACCCCCGACCCCTCCCAAAGGGAGGGGAGATTGGAGCGCACCTGTACTCCCCTCCTATGGGAGGGGTTGGGGGTGGGCTGCCCTCGCGCGCGTATAGTTGTCTCTTTCACTTTTTACCCCACACTTCCCTCACTTCCCACACCTTGACTTTATCTCATGTAACATGGGTTAGGTGTGGGAAGTGTGGGAAGTGTGGGGTCATTTTTTCTTTTCCCTACTAACGCGCGCGCGTAAGGAGCTTATGTTACACATACAAAAAAGAAACTTGAGAAACTTGAATCATTTAATAATGAAAATGTATTTATACACAAAAAATGAAGAACTCTGCGTGTTTTTGGTAATGGCCCGATGCTGATAAAACACACCCGTCTCACAATAAATGGGGCGGGAGTGCGTTATTAGAATTGTATATATACGAAAACATTGGTAGAATATGATAGAATATATCAAGGGTGAGTTGACCGAACTAACCCCTGCTTTGGCTACGGTCGAAGCGGCGGGCGTGGGCTACGGTCTGAATATTTCGCTGACCACCTACTCGGCCATACAGGGCAAGCAGTCGGTGAAACTATACGTCTACGAGGCGATTCGCGAGGACGCCTATGTGTTGTACGGTTTCGTGTCGAAGAAGGAGCGTGAGATGTTCGAGTTGCTGATTTCCGTCAGCGGTGTAGGAACCAATACTGCACGGATGATGCTCTCCAGCATGAGCGTCAGCGAGTTGTGCGGAGCCATATCGCGTGGCGACGAACGGCTTATCAAGGGCATCAAGGGCATCGGCAAGATGACGGCACAGCGCATCATCGTCGACCTGCGTGACAAGATTGTGGCACTGGGCATCGCCGACGAGATACCTGCTGGTGGCATGGTGGCGGCTCCCGTCAACAATGCCGTGCGCGACGAGGCCGTGGCAGCACTCACCATGCTGGGCTTCTCGCCGGCACCGACGCAGAAGGTCGTGGTGGCCATCCTGACGGAGCAGCCCGACCTGCCCGTCGAGCAGGTGGTGAAGCTGGCACTCAAACAAATCAAATGAGAAATGAGTAATGAGAAATGGCATAGGGCATCGTTGATGCGCAGGAGCTTTTGGTGGCTTCTGTGTATCGTCGTGCTGTTCATCGTGTTCAGCACGGCTACGGCTCGCACGTCATTTCTCATTTCCCATTTAGCGGAGCGTCGCTCCTCATTCCCCATTCCTCATTCCTCCTTAGAGAATCGGGATGAAGTACCCGATTCTCTCGTGAAGTCCCGCTGGAAGATCCAGAAGACCACGCCGATAGAGGTGGCCGACCTCGACTCGTCGGCCCTTGACCTGAAGCGGCCTGAGAACATCAAGCAGGAGGTGGAGTACGACGACTCACTGAACGTCTACCGCATCGGCTCGAAGATGGGCGACTCATACCTGAACGCTCCTGTGCTGATGACCCCTGAGGAGTACCTCCAGTGGAGCGAGCGCAAGGAGCGGGAGCTGTTCTTCCGCAAGAAGGATGCTGAGAACGTGGCGGCACAGGGCAAGGAGAAGTTCTCGTTTGCCGACATGCACTTCGACCTGGGTCCGGCCGAGAAGATTTTCGGTCCTGGCGGTGTGCGCATCAAGACACAGGGTACTGCCGAGTTGAAGCTGGGTGCCACGTTCAAAAACATCGACAACCCGTCGCTGCCCGTGCGTAACCGCAAGACGAAGGCTGTCGACTTCGATGAGAAGATCAACCTGAATGTGACGGGTAAGGTGGGCGACAAGGTGAACATGAACCTGAACTACAACACCGATGCCACGTTCGACTTCGACACCAAGAACCTGAAGCTGCGCTACGAGGGCAAGGAGGACGAGATCATCAAGCTGGTCGAGGCCGGTAATGTCACGTTCCCCTCAAACAGCTCGCTCATCAAGGGTGCCAGCAGCCTCTTCGGTGTACGTACCGACATGCAGTTCGGTAAGCTGAAGATACAGGCCGTCGTCTCGCAGAAGAACTCGTCGACGAAGAGCGTGTCGTCGAAGGGAGGCACACAGCTGACCCCCTTCGAGCTGAACGTTGCCAACTACGAGGAGAACCGTCACTTCTTCCTCGGCCGCTACTTCCGCGAACGCTACGATGCCGCCATGCGCCAGTTGCCGAACCTGTTGACGGGCATCAACATCACCCGTATTGAAGTGTGGGTGACCAACAAGTCGGGTACGACGTCGAACTCACGTAACCTCGTGGCACTGAGCGACCTCGCCGAGAGCCAGGCCACAGCATGGGGTGGGGGAGGCAGCTCGTCGTCCCAGCCTGACAACAGTGCCAACGGCGAGTATAACGCTATGATTACGACCTATAGTGGCGCACGTGACATCGACCAGGTGTCGACGGTGCTGGACAGGGTGATGACCGGTGGTGTCGACTACGAGAAACTGGCTTCTGCACGCCTGCTGTCATCCTCTGAGTACACGCTGAACTCCGCGTTGGGCTATATCTCGCTGAAGACGGCCCTGCAGACCGACCAGGTGCTGGCAGTGGCCTACGAGTACACCTACGGTGGACGCACCTATCGTGTGGGTGAGTTTGCCAGCGACCACACGACGGCCAGCGACGCCCTGTTCGTGAAATCCCTGAAGAACACGTCGAACAACCCCTCGCAGAGCAACTGGCCACTGATGATGAAGAATGTCTACTACCTGGCCTCGAACGTGGAGAAGACCAAGTTCCGACTGGACATCAAGTTCCAGAGCGACACGACGGGTGTCTATCTGAGTTATATCCCTGAACAGCAGACCAAGGACATCATCCTGCTCAAGGGCTTGGGCTGCGACCGCTTGGACAACAACAACAAGGCACACCCCAACGGCTACTTCGACTTCGTACAGGGCTACACGGTGACCAATGGCCGTGTGTTCTTCCCCACTGTCGAACCGTTCGGCAAGACGATGCGTGAATTCCTGTCGAGCCGAGGTGTTGCGGCAGAGTCTATAGACAAGTATGTGTTCCAGGAACTGTATGATACCACGCGGACGGCTGCCCGCCAGATGACCGACAAGAACAAGTATCTGCTGGTGGGCCAGTTCAAGGGTTCGTCGGCCAATGTTATCTCCCTTGGTGCCTATAACGTGCCGCAGGGGTCTGTGGTCGTGACGGCCGGCGGCGTCATCCTCAGCGAGGGCAGCGACTACTCGGTCGACTACTCTGCCGGCGAGGTGACCATCCTCAACCAGAGCATTATCGACGCCGGCACCAATGTCAGTGTGTCGCTGGAGTCGAACACGGAGTACGGCATGCAGCGCAAGCGTATGTTCGGCTTCAACTGGGAGTACGACTTCTCGAAGAACTTCCAGATTGGCGGTACGCTGCAGCACCTGTCGGAACAGGCCCTGACATCGAAGGTCACGATGGGTTCCGAGCCCCTGAAGAACACGTTGTGGGGTCTCAACATCAACTGGAAGACAGAGAGCCAGTGGCTGACGCGCATGCTCGACAAGCTGCCGCTGCTGCACTGTACACAACCGTCGCAGATTACCTTCACGGGCGAGTTTGCCCAGCTCATAGCCGGCACGGCCAGCGGCACACAGGACAACGCGTCGTACATTGACGACTTCGAGAACGCGAAGAACGGCATCGACGTTTCCGAGCCGAAGTCGTGGGTCATGTCCAGCGTACCTTATATGTTTGCCGAGCATAACGACAAGGACAGCGTCAGCAGCGGCTTCAACCGTGCCTTGCTGTCGTGGTACAACATCGACCCGCTGTTCACCTACCGCTCCAGCAGTCTGACGCCCAGCCACATCAAGAGCGACCTCGAACAGTTGTCGAACCACTACGTGCGCTCCGTATACGTCAGCGAGCTGTATCCCAACCGCGATCAGTCCACCTACAGTGGAGCCACCAATACGCTGCCCATTCTCAATCTGGCATATTATCCCAGTGAGCGCGGAGCCTACAACCTGTCGACCGACGTCAATATGGACGGTACGCTGCGCTCGCCGCTGACCAAGTGGGGTGGCATGATGCGCAAGCTGGACACCAACGACTTCGAGACGGCCAATGTCGAGTACATCGAGTTCTGGCTGCTCGATCCCTTCATCTATACCGGCTCGCAGCCTGACGCGTCGCAGTACGGCGGCGACCTGTACATCAACCTTGGCGAGGTGAGCGAGGACATCCTCCGTGACGGTAAGAAGTTCTACGAGAGCGGCATGCCCGTCGACGGCACGTCATCGTTCTCGGAGTCACAGTGGGGCCGCATACCCATTCAGGCCACGCAGACCTACGCCTTCGCCACCACCAGCGGCTCTCGCGCCCGTCAGGACGTGGGACTCAACGGACTGAACGACGAGGAGGAGCGTGCCAAGCCGGCATACGCCGACTTCCTCAGCAATGTCACCGTCAACGACAGCGTGCGACTGGCGTGGACCGCCGACCCCGCCAACGACAACTACCACTACTTCCGTGGACGTGACTTCGACGAGCGGCAGACCAGCATTCTCGAACGCTATAAGCGCATCAATATGCCACAGGGCAACTCGCCAGACAACGACCAGCAGACCGAGGGTTACGACACGTCGTACAAGACCTATCCCGACGTGGAGGACATCAACCAGGACTATACGCTTAACGAGTATGAGCGTTACTATCAGTATAAGGTGAGCATCCGTCCCGAGGACTTGCAGATAGGCCGCAACTACGTCTCTGACATCCATGAGGCGTCGGTAGCCCTGCGCAACGGCGAGCGCGAGACGGTCAAGTGGTACCAGTTCCGCATACCACTGACGCAGTACACCGACCGTGTCGGCGGCATCAGCGACTTCTCCAGCATCCGCTTCATGCGTATGTTCCTCACCCAGTTCCAGAAGCCCATCGTGCTGCGCTTCGGCAGCCTCGACCTGGTGCGCGGCGAGTGGCGCGTCTACGAGCAGCCACTCACTGCCGGTGCCAACAGCGGTACCCTGGAGGTCAGTGCCGTCAACATCGAGGAGAACAGCGACAAACGCCCTGTTAACTACGTGCTGCCGCCGGGCATCTCACGTGTCACCGACCCGTCGCAGCCCCAGCTGACCGAGGCCAACGAGCAGGCGTTGAGCATGGTGGTGAAGAACCTGTCGAAGGGTGAGTCGAAGGCCGTCTACCGTAACACCACGCTCGACCTGCGTCTCTACAAGCACATCCAGATGTATGTTCATGCCAACCATCTGCTGGACGATGCCACGGCACTGCAGGACGACCAGCTGGCAGTCTTCATCCGTATGGGTAGCGACTACAAGAACAACTACTACGAGTACGAGATACCGCTGAAGCTCACGCCCGACCGCAACAACTACAACAAGTACAACGTGGACGACTGCCGTGCCGTGTGGCCGGAGGACAACTTCCTCGACATCGACCTGTCGCTGTTTACGAAGCTGAAGAAGGCGCGCAACAAGGCCCGTGCAACGGGTACCGGCAGCTACACCACGGTGTACAGCGACTATGACCCCGACCACCAGAACAACCGCATCAGCATCCTCGGCAACCCGTCGCTCGGCGAGGTGAAGACGATGATGATTGGTGTGCGTAACCTGTCGGGCGGCCTCAAGTCCGGCGAGGTGTGGATCAACGAGCTGCGACTGCAGGACGTGGTGAACAAGGGCGGATGGGCAGCCTCCGGTGCGCTGAACATGCAGCTGAGCGACGTCGGCAGCGTCAACCTGACGGGAAAGATCATGACCGAGGGGTTTGGTGGACTGGAGGACGGTGTCATGCAGCGCAGCACGGACAACTACAAGACGTACTCAGTGACGACGAACATCCAGCTGGGCAAGTTCTTCCCCGACAAGATGAATGTCACGGCACCGCTATACTACAGCTACACCAAGGAGATTACGAAGCCCAAGTACAACCCGCTGGATACCGACATGGAACTGGACGATGCCCTCGACGCCATGGATAAGCACGAGCGCGACAGCATCGAGTCGATAGCCGTCACGAAGACCACCACCTCTAACTTCTCGCTGTCGAACGTGCGCTTCGGCATCAAGACCAAGCGGCACCCCATGCCCTACGACCCTGCCAACTTCTCCTTCTCGTACAGCACCAGCAGCCGTGAGTCATCCGGAAAGACCACCATCTACGAGCGTGAGCACCAGTGGCGTGGCGCGTTGAACTACAGCTACACGCCAGTCTTCAAGCCGTGGGAGCCTTTCAAGAACTCGAAGTCGAAGTCGAAGTGGATGGCACTGCCCAAGGCATTCGGACTGAACTGGCTGCCACAGAACGTCACCTTCAACACCGAGCTGTCGCGTACCTACCACGAGCTGCAGGAGCGTGACATGGATAACCTCAGCGGCGCACAGCTGCCCGTGACCTTCAACTCGCAGTTCCTTTGGAACCGTGACTTCTCCATCCGCTGGGACCTGACGAAGAACATTCACATGAACTTCCAGTCGGGCACACAGGCTGAGATCGAGGAGCCGTACAGCGACAAACCCATCAACAAGGATCTCTATCCTGACCGCTACTCGGCATGGAAGGACTCTGTGTGGACGAGTATCAAGCACTTCGGCCGTCCGCTGGACTACCGCCAGACGTTCACTGCCAGCTGCCAGCTGCCGCTGAACAAGCTGCCCATCTTCGACTGGTTGATGGCTGACGCCAGCTATAACGCCACCTATAACTGGGTGCGTGGCATGGAACTTGAGGACGGTTCCACACGTGGCAACACCATCTCGAACAACCGCCAGATACAGATCAACGGCAACTTCAATATGGAGATGCTGTACAACCACATCCCCTTCCTCAAGAAGACCAACGATCGTTTCAAGAAGTCCATCCCCAAGACTCCCGCCAAGAAAACCACGGCGCAGCAGAAGAATACCAAGAAGGGAAAGGATGCCAAGGACGGTAAGGAGGATGAAGACGCCAAGGACGGCAAGGATGCCAAGAAGGGCAAGAACAACAAGAAGAGCAAGGCCGAGGCCCAGCTGCCTAAGAACAAGAACACCTACCAGAAGGAGCTGGTGCTGACGCCGGACAGCACCTTCACCGTGACGCACAACAAGAAGTCGAAGCGCCTCATCGTCACCGCCAAGACGAAGGACGGCAAGACATACCCCGTCAAATTCAGGGTGATTGACCAGAACAAGATTGCCGTCAAGGGCGTGGACAGCGTGACCATCAAGCTGGCCGTCACACCCAAGCCGCCGTTGGAGGACGCGTGGTGGTACAAACCCACGCAGAGCGTTGCACGTTTGCTGATGATGGTACGTACCATTGGTGTGTCGTATCGTAACCAGAACTCCATGTCTGTACCAGGCTTCATGCCCAACATCGGCGATGCCTTCGGACAGCGCACGGGCGGCGTGATGGCTCCTGGACTGGGCTTCGCCTTCGGACTGACGGGCGACTCATTCCTCGAGAAGGCCCATGAGAACGGCTGGCTGTACAACGACAGTGCTGCGACACCGGCCACCACCAACCGTACCATCGACCTGCAGCTGCGCGCCACGCTGGAGCCTGCCCGCGACCTGAAGATCGACCTCAACGCGTCACGTACCGAGAGCCGTTCGCGCCGCATCGAGTACAGCTATGCCGGCATGCCGTCGACACAGACGGGTACATTCAACATGACCACCATCAGTATCTCGTCGGCTTTCGAGAAAATAGGCGATGCCAATTCCGGCTATCCGTCGAAGGCCTTCGACCGCTTCTGCGACGCGCTGCCACGCTTCCAGGCGAGGGCTGCGGCCCACTACGGTGCTGAAGTCGATGCCTATAGTGCTGCCGTCATGATACCTGCCTTCCTCGACACCTATACGGGTAGCGGACGCGGCTCGCTGGACCTTATTCCCACGCTGACGAAGCTGTTGCCCAACTGGACCATCCGCTATTCCGGCCTGTCGAAGCTGAAGTGGTTCAACGAGCACTTCAAGTCGGTCAACATCAACCACTCCTACAAGTCGGTGTTCGCCGTGGGCAGCTATACCAGCAGTAGCGAGACGGCCAGCCTTCTCGGATGGCACGTGCCGTCCGTCAGCATCAACGAGTCGTTCTCGCCGCTCATCGGCATGGATGTCACCCTCAACTCTGGCATCACCTTGAAGGCAGAGTACCGTCGTACCCGTGTGCTGAACCTGTCGATGACGAGTGTGCAGATTAACGAGACACGTTCCAACGACCTCGTGTTTGGCTGCAGCTATAAGATCAGCGACTTCCGTCTCTTCTCCAGCGGTGCCTCGCGTAAGATCAAGAAGGCACAGGGAGGCAAGAACAACAAGAACAACCAGGATGCCAAGTCGACCAGCAGAACAGCCAGCAAGGGTGGTGTCAACCACGACCTGAACCTGCGCCTCGACGTGTCGTTGCGCGACCAGGCCGCCATCACGCGTGACATTGCCTCGCGGACCAGTGCTGCCTCCAGCGGCAACTCAGCTCTGAAAATCTCGTTCATGGCCGACTACACGCTGTCGCGCCTGCTGACCCTCTCGGCCTACTACGACCGTCAGACGAACACGCCGCTGCTCTCGTCGTCCAGCTATCCTACGACGACGCACGACTTCGGCCTGTCGATGAAGTTCTCGCTGACGAGATAGTTCACAGTTCATAGTTCACAGTTCATAGTTCATAGTTCACAGTTCATAGTTCACAGTTCATAGTTATGAGGAAGGTATTTCTGGCGACTTTTATCATACTGGCATCCATGACCCAGGCACAGACGTATGAAACGCGGTTTGAGCGTTCCGTACATGACATCATGCAGGACGTTCAGCAACGCTTCGGAGTCCGTTTCAAGTATAATGTCGACACGGTGGGCCGTCGGCTGCCATACGCCGACTTCCGCGTGCGCCCCTACAGCATTGAGACGACGCTCGACAACATCTGCAAGTACTTCGACTGGAACTGGTGGAAGCAGTCGGGCAACCTGTATAAAATCAAGCCCTACGAGTACCCTCGCCGCCACGAGGAGGAGGGTTGCCAGATGCTCGACTACCTCAGCACACTATATAGCAATAAGGAGCAGTGGGAGGCGCGCCGTGACTCGTTGCGCCGAGAGGTGCGCCAGCGGCTGGAGCTGGATGCGTTTCTCGACTCGTGCGTCATGGTGAAGGACAAGAAGGGCAGGATGCAGCGTAACGTACAGCTGTCAAAAGTCCGCAAGCACGACGGCTACACCACGCAGAACATCTGTATCGAACTGACCCCCGGCCAGCACCTGTTTGGCACGATATATTCTTCCACATCTTCTCCAAGGGACAGAAGTCCAAAGCGACAGGGCAAGAACTATCATAAAAGCCTCCCCTCCCTTCGTGAGGGGTCGGGGGTGGGCCATCCACTCATCATCTGCCCTGACGGCCACTGGCCTATGCGCTATCGCAAGGATGAACAGCAGCGGCTTGGCACACTGGCCCGCATGGGAGCTGTGTGCGTCGACTTCGACCTCTACGGATGGGGCGAGTCGGAGCGTGAGGTGGGTGCCGAGGCCCACCATACCAGCCGTGCGCACGTCTACCAGGCAGCCTGCGGCTACATCCTGCTGGACTATATGCTGACCCATCGCAAGGACATCGACCATAGTAGGGTAGGGGTCATGGGTGGCTCCGGCGGTGGCACGCACACCGTCCTGCTGTCGCTGCTCGACGAGCGTGTGACGGCATCGGCCCCCGTGGTACACCTGGCCTCACACTTCGATGGCGGCTGTCCGTGCGAGAGCGGCAAACCCATACAGCTCTCTGGCGGTGGCACGTGCGAGGCAGAGCTGGCGGCTGTCATGGCACCCAAGCCCATGCTGATTGTCAGCGACGGAGGCGACTGGACGTCCTCTGTCCCCACGCTGGAGTTCCCTTATCTGCAGCGTGTCTATGGCTTCTATGGTGCCAGCGACAAGGTACGCAACGTCCATCTGCCCAACGAGCGGCACGACTTCAACGAGAACAAGCGGCAGGCGGTCTACGACTTCTTCATCGAAGTCTTCGGCCTCGACCGCTCGATGCTCGACGAGAGCAAGGTGACGATAGAGCCGGACGACCAGCTCAAGTCGCTGTATAAGTAGAGGTAAGATGTAAGAGATAAGAGGTGAGAGGTGAGAGGTGAGAGGTAAGAGGTAAGAGGTGAGAGGTTACCGATAATTTATTAACTGATACAATGATGCTGAATTTTACCGTTGGCCCGGTGATGTCGGGCGAAGCTGTCCGCGCAATAGGCGGCGAACAAGTACCATATTTCCGTACCCCGGAGTTTTCTGAGGTGATGCTCGAGAGCGAGCGGCTGATGCTACGCTTCGCTGGTGCGCCGGCGGGCAGTCGCGTGTGTTTCATGACCGCCTCAGGAACAGGGTCGATGGAGGCTACCGTCATGAACGTTCTGACACCTGCCGACAAGGCCATCGTCGTGAATGGCGGCTCGTTCGGCGAGCGCTTCGTACAGCTGTTGCAATTGCACGGCATACCCCACCACGAGATAAAACTGGATTACGGCCAGCCGCTCGCTGAGGAGCATCTGGCACCGTTGGCCGGTCAGGACTTTACGGCATTTCTGGTGAATATGGGCGAGACATCGACGGGCGTGCTCTACGACATGCCGATGATCAGCCGCTTCTGTCGTGACAACGGACTGCTGCTCATCGTCGATGCCATCAGCACCTTCCTGGCCGACCCCTTCGACATGGAAGCCTTGGGGGCAGACGTCATGATAACGGGGTCGCAGAAAGCGCTGGCCTGTCCACCGGGCATCTCGCTCATCGTGCTGTCGCCACGTGCCTTGCAGCGCGTCGAGGCGAACCACTCCGTGTCGATGTACCTCGACCTGAAGCTGGCTCTGAAGAATGGTGAGCGCGGACAGACACCCTTTACTCCTGCCGTGGGAACGCTGCTGCAGATCAACCGCCGCCTGCGTGACATCGACGCTGCCGGTGGCGTTGAGGCCGAGGTGGCGCGTATGTCCATGCTGGCGCGCGACTTCCGACAGAAGGTCAGCGTGCTGCCCTTCCAGCTGTTCAGCCCGTCGCCTCAGAATGGTGTCACGTCGATGCTGACGAAGGGCGTGTCGGCCTACGACATCTTCACGACGCTGAAGGACAGGTATGGTATCTGGATATGTCCCAACGGTGGCGAGCTGCGCGACCGTGTGTTCCGTGTCGGTCACTTAGGTGCGCTGACCACCGATGACAATACCACGCTGGTCAACGCCCTGCTCGACGTGCTGAAGAATGCGTGTTGAGTTGCTAACTTGATAATTCAAGTTTCCCTCCCTTTTTATCACGAATTAGAGAATTTGTATTTCCTGACATATAATTCTCAAATTCTCAAATTCGTGACATATAATAACTTTGAAGTTACAATGGGTGGGAAAGTCCAGCTTGATAATATCCGATTAGAAGTTCTCGCGAATCTTGGCTGCAATGTCCTGGAACTCGTCGGGCGTCAGCTTCAGCTTCTCACGACGGAAGTCGGCGTCGGCCTCCGTCTGCATGGGAATGAGGTGGATGTGGGCGTGAGCCACCTCCAGTCCAAGCACCACCTGGGCCACCTTCTTGCACGGGAATGCCTTCTTGATGGCCACGGCCACGCGCTTGGCGAACTGCTGGTATCGGCCAAGCTCGTCGTCGTCCATGTCGAAGAAGTAGTCAACCTCGCGGCGCGGAATGACCAGCGTGTGACCCTTCACGAGCGGATTGATGTCAAGGAAAGCATAGAACTCCTCGTTCTCTGCACATTTGTAGCTGGGTATCTCACCAGCGGCAATCTTTGCGAAAATATCCATAACTATGAACTATGAACTATGAACTGTGAACTGTGAACTACGCAATGCTGATGTTGTCGATGCGCAGCTTGATGGTGCCGCGAGGAATCTGAATCTCAGCTTCGTCGCCCACCTTCTTGCCAAGCAGTCCCTGGGCTATCGGTGTCTTGATGCTGATCTTGCCGGCACGCAGGTCGGCCTCGTTCTCGCTGACGATGGTGTAGCTCATCTTCGCGTTGGTGGTCAGGTTGGTCATGTCCACCTTCGTCAGTATCTGCACCGAGTCGGTGCTCAGTCGCGACGTGTCCACCACCTTCGCCTCGGCGATGGTAGCCTTCAGTTTGTTGATTTTGTCCTCCAGGTGAGCCTGTGCCTCCTTGGCAGCGTCGTACTCACTGTTCTCACTCAGGTCTCCCTTCTCTCTTGCCTCTGCGATGGCCGCTGAGGCCTTCGGGCGTTCCACTGCCTCCAAACGGTGCAGTTCGGCTATGAGGTTGTCATAGCCCTCTTGTGACATGTATGCCATAGTCTCTTTCTTTATTGTTGTTTCCTATTTATAATTCTCGGCTGTTTGCCAGTTGTGATGCCGGACGCAGAAAAATAAAAGAATCCCGACCCTCGTTACTGTCGGAATCCCTGTTATCATCTATGTCTGTTATCGTGGGCAAAGGTAGGCATTTATTTCCAAATGGCCAAATATTTTGCTTCAATTTTTTTATTTTCGTTGATTTATGTCAAGAAAGTATTATGCCGACACCTCTTTTCCGCTCCATCGCGCTTGTTTCTCATTCTTTTTCTCTATTTTTGCACTGTGTTTTTCATAGTATTAGATTTAAGGTTAACAAAGATTTCGGGACTCAGCGGAGTCCCTTTTTCTTTTTACCTGCCAAGCTAATTACCCGCCAAGTAGTCTGATTTACCCGCCAAGTGGTCTGATTTACCCGCTAAGTAGGCTGATTATTTCATTAAACAGGCCGATTATCCTGCTAATCAGGCTTATTATCGCGGCAGCGTAGTGTCATCGTCACCGATTTACACACAAAGAGCCGTCCCTTCTGTGTGTTTTCACACAAAAAAGAACCGCCTTCTGTGTAATTTTTTGGTGGAATGAAAATAATGTCGTACCTTTGCAGACATGAACTCGAAACTGATAAGACTCGATGCGCCCTACAACGTCATCTACGCTGGGGGCAAGGTAGGCAGGCACATTGCCACGCTGATGGTTTGGAACGACGATGAGGAGGCTGTAGGCAGCATCATGGACGCTGCGTCGTACCCCGTCATCGACGAGGGTGTGGAAATCCCCGCAGGCACGCTCATCGACTACGCCGAGCTGCACGACTGCCGCGTGAGTTCATGCCTCGATTTCGTCAGCCCGACATAGCCGAACAACTGATAGAAATCGTCCGAAAGATTGACGCTGTCATCGCCTCGAAACAGGAGAACTGGACGTGGGCGCACGTCATGCGTGTGATGGTTGACGAACTCATACCCTACAAACCCACCATCAACCGCTTCGACCAGCTCATGTGCTCGATGATACCCGACAAGGGGCGCGACACCGTGCGCAAGCACGGCGAATACCCATTCCTGCTGAACCAGAAAGACCCCTGGTCGCTCTGACCCTCGCAGCCCCACCTCAACCCAGTCCTCGCCGCCGAGCGTTCCATCTGCAACCAGATAGCCCTCCTGTTCGCACCCATCCTCACCCGCACCATTCGCGCCGACCTGTAAAATCCAACTAATTATCTGAACTTTTCCACCCCATTGTAACTTCAAAGTTATTATTTATTAAAGAATCCTCTATTCTATCTCCTATATACCGAGAACGCTACATATTTCGGAGATGTACTTCAGCATTGTGGCCGTCTCCCATTTCCCGTTGGCATTGCTTCTTACCTTTTTATATTTTGACAGATATCTGAAGATTTGTTTCTGTGAGTAGTTCTTGCTC
>JAEEGL012328024.1_pt1 | contig 27937 bp, 19 predicted proteins | sample 9134231 | NCBI WGS metagenome assembly JAEEGL01 (sample SAMN16246548, study PRJNA631951) | gut metagenome | biome: gut microbiome; feature: rumen; material: fiber-attached | host: Bos | place: Iran: Karaj | collected 2018-10
CAAGGGCTTCGCCATCGGTTCGGCCGCGCTCACAGCCCTGGCACTGCTCGCCTCATATATTGAAGAGGTGAAAATTGCCATGGAACGCGCGGGCACCACGCTGACCAACCTGAAGGGCGAAGTTATCAATGCTGCCGACGCCACCATCCCCGACTTCATGAACTTCTTCCAGGTGAACCTGATGAACCCCAGGGTGCTGGTGGGTGCCTTCATCGGCGCCATGGCAGCATTCCTGTTCTGCGGACTCACCATGGAGGCTGTGGGACGCGCTGCCCAGAAGATGGTGGAGGAAGTGCGCCGCCAGTTCCGCGAAATTCCCGGAATATTGCAGGGCACCGGCACTCCCGACTACGGCTCGTGCGTGGAAATCTCCACTCGCGCCGCACAGCATGAGATGATTTTCCCGTCAATCCTGGCCATCGTCATTCCTATCATCGTGGGCTGCATCCTCGGCGTGGCCGGCGTGCTCGGACTGCTGGTGGGCGGACTGGCCGGAGGCTTCACCCTGGCCGTGTTCATGGCCAATGCCGGCGGTGCCTGGGACAATGCCAAGAAGAACATTGAGGAAGGTGCCTTCGGCGGCAAGGGCTCGTTTGCACACAAGGCCACCATCGTGGGCGACACCGTGGGCGACCCGTTCAAGGACACCAGCGGCCCCAGCCTCAACATTCTTATCAAACTGATGTCGATGGTAAGCATCGTCATGGCCGGACTGACCGTAGCATTTATCTAAACAACCCCTTACATCTCCGTTCAACGGGGGTAAGTTGAAAAAAATTGCCACATTCCTTGCAGGTGTGGCAATTTTTTTTTACTTTTGTAGCCAAATAACAGACAGAACTAATCGAAAAGTGGAAGAAACTAATATCCCCCCTATGGAACAGGCAGGAACGGCTCAAGAAAACCATTCTTCGCATCACCACCACAACAGTAGCGGTGACGGCTATTCGTCGTCGCATCACCACAGCAGTAGCGGCCACCACCACCATCACCACCACCACCATAAGGACTCGTCGGAACGGATGAAAGACCACATCCTGATGAGTGCCAAGCGCAGGAAGATGTTTGAGAAGGTGCTGTTCTACGTGATTTGCGCCGTGGCCATCCTCGTGGTGCTGGCCTGTGTCATTGTCTATTTCTTCAATATAGAATAACTCAAGTTACTCGTTCCTCACCTTATTTGTGGCTCAGGAGTTCAAAATTCTTGTTTGAACACCCCAGAATTCAGCCCCGTGTAGGGACATACTTTATGTATGTCCGCTCATCCGTGCACACCCGGGTAATTTCGGACATACATAAAGCATGTCCCTACAAACGGAAAATGGCTTTTGTCATTTTGCGCAAACGCAATTATTTTGTCAAGATTTTTCATGGCTTTTGGGTTGTCCCAAGAAGCTTGACCGCATTTTTCGGGGAGAAATCTTCAAGATCTCTCCTCTCGATCTTCAAGATCTCTCCCCGAAATTTGCGGTCAAACTTCAAGCAATTTACAACCTATTGAAATTCAATAGGTTACAAAACTACCGAAAAATTGGCAATTTTGTCAAGATTTTTTATCAATTTATATCCATGCAGCTACCCGTTGCTGAAAAAGTGAAAAGTGAAGGAAGTGAAGAGTGAAAAGTGAAAAGTGAAAAATTTGCTACCGCCATTTGATGCGGTTTCAATTCTTCACTCTCTTCCACCCCCAAGGGGGGACATGAGGGGTGCCTTCACTTAGTCACTTTCACTTCAAGGAAACCCTGAACCAGTCGGCTTCCACCCATCCGCGGTTGGTCTTTCCGGCGGGTTCCACGGCCAGCAGTCCAATTTTCGCGCCAATCCATTTCCCTTCTTTCATGGTGAACAGCCCTCCGGCCTCGGTGAAGGTCTTTCCGTTCAGGCTGTAGAAGAATCGGCACTGGCCGTCGGCAACAACCATTCTGAGGAAGATGTCCTCGTGAATGGCCGGCTGGTAGTCTATCTTGTCGCGTTCGGTGGGTTTCAGCGTGGCAATCAGCTCCTCCTTCTGCGCCTTGCCCTTGTCGGCGGCGATGCAGGTGAGGCGGAGCAGCAGGAAACCGTCGTCCACGCGCCTCACGACGAGGGCGCTGTAGTCGAGGCCCATCATGATGATGCCGCCCGTCTGGTTTTGTTCCTTCGACGTCATGCGCAACTTGGCCGTGGCGGTGAAGTTGTCGGCGGGCGTCTTTTGCAAAAGCATGTTGGGCACGTTCCACAGGCTCACCGCACCCTCGTCCATCTTATGCGTATAGATGCGCATGGTGCCGAAGGCGGTGGGCATGCCGAACTTTTGGTCGTAGTTGGCCTGCCACTGCCATTGCTTGCCCAGCACGGGAGCGTTGAACTCGTCGCTTTCCAAGGGGTTGACAATGGTTGAGCTGCTGCTCTTGGGCTTCTTATGGGTGAGCACGGGCTCGCCCTTCTTGCCCATGATGGGCCATCCGCTCGACCAGTCCACGGGCTGAAGGTGCACCACTCGGCCATAACATTCCTTGTCCTGGAAATGTAGGAACCAGTCCTCGCCGAAAGCGGTGTGAACCCAAGCGCCCTGATGAGGGCCGTTTACGCTGGTCTTGCCCTGCGCCAGCACTATTTTGTGCTCATAGGGTCCGTAGGGCGACTTGGAGCGCATGGCCAGCTGGAAACCCGTGGGCACGCCGCCCGCCGGACACATAATCCAATACCATCCGTCGCGCTTGTAGAACTTGGGACCCTCGCAGGTGCGGTTCTCCGTGCCGTTGCCGTCGAACACGATGACGGGGTTTGAAATGGCCTTGGTGCCCTCGGCGTTCAGTTCGCGAACGGTGAGCACCGAGGCAAAGCGGGCCCGCGAATTGGCCCAGCCATTCACCAGGTAACAGCGGCCGTCGTCGTCCCACAGGGGCGTGGTGTCAATCATTCCTTTTCCGGCAATCACGCAGACGGGTGCCTCCCATTTTCCGGCAGGGTCTTTCGTCTTCACCATATATACGCCGAAGTCGGGGTCGCCCCAATAGATGTAGAACTCGCCGTTGTGATAGCGGATGGAAGGTGCCCACACACCGTCGCCGTGGCGCGGAACGCTGAAGTGGTTGAGCAGGGTGTCGTCGCCCTCATAGAGGTTGTCGAGGGCATAGCCGATGATTTCCCAGTTCACCAGGTCGCGCGAATGGAGAATGGGCAGACCGGGCGAACACTGGAAGGAACTGGCCGTGAGATAGTAGTCTTCGCCGACCACGCACACGTCGGGGTCGGAATAGTCGGCATTGATGACGGGATTGGTGTAGGTGCCGTCGCCATTGTCGGGGCACCACACTTCAGACTTGTACTGTGCCAACAAGCCGCCGGGAATGGCCAGCATGCAGGCAACAACGATTTGTTTTAGCATATAAATAATTGTTATTCTGATAGTTTGATTTCTTGGTCAGCCACCTTGAGCACATAGTTCACACGGTGCTCAATGGTCATTACCTTTCGCGGCTGAAGCCGGTCTTCCGGCGAAAGGGCCAGGGCCACATGGCCCATGGTGCGGCGCAGGTTGATTTCCACGCAGGGATGGAGCATGAAGCCCTGCCTTTGTCCGCGCGCCACAATCATCATGTCCACGCCGAACGGCCCTGCATACTTGTTGCGGAACAGGGTGGAAAAGTATTTGCAGGCTTTGTTCCTGACATTTTCGAGCAGTGCCGTTTCCACATAGCGGCCCAGCATTTCGGTTTTGTCTTCCTCGGTGGCAAGGAGGTTGCCCGTGTAGGCTCCGTTCAACGTGGAGAAGAGCGACAGGCCGTCGTAGGTCACGTTGCCGTCGCCATGGGCGGTGAACTCCATGCCGAAGTCTTTCACCTTATTATAATATGGCTCCATCATGATGCCGCCCTGGCGGGTCATGGTGTTCCGGATGAAGCCTTGGAGCGACGTGGTGACGGCGGCGCCGGTGATGTATCTCACCCCTCTCCCACTGCTGCTCCAAGGCGCCTTCACGACCACGTCTTGCCATTTTTCAACAAAAGCGTTCACGCCTTCGGCAGTGGTCATGTAGTCGGTCTGTCCGCAAGTGAGGTCTTCCACGCCCTGGCGCAGGGCGGCCAGCGCGTCTGTGCACTGCCGGCGGCTGGACAGCAGGCGTATGTCTGAAAGGTTGTCGGCGTCGGGCAGCAGTTGCCGGTCCACACCGGCTTCGCTGAGTTGTGTGCAAATGGCAATGTCCCATCCCCACGGGCTGACGGCGTCGGGATGAAACCGATGCAGGTCGTCGATGCCGACGAAGGTCACCGCTGCCATGCGCCGCCGGTGCCGCCGCGAGGCTTTTTGGGCGAAGGACACATCATCCACAAGCACAATGTCGCCGTCGGCGGCCCATAGTGCGGGCAGCCAACCAAGGTTCATGCGCAATTCTTGTGCGGCATGGGGCATGGTGAGGTGCCTGCGGTTGAAGGCCAGGGCAATGTCGTGCTCGGGATTGAAAACGTGAAGGGTCATTTATATAAAAGGTGAAAAAGTGAAAAGGTGAAAAAGAAAAAAGGAAGAGTGAAAAGTGAAGAGTGAGAAACATGCTGCCGCCATCTGATGAACGGCAAAATGCCTTCACTCTTCATTTTTCACTCTTCACTCTTCACTTTATTTTACTTGTTCAGATATTTCTTTCCGTTGACAATGATGATGCCCTTGGCATTCTTGTCAACACGCTGGCCGTTGATGTTGAAATACACATTGCCGGCCTTGTTGTCGTTGTTGATTTCGCGGATGGCTGTCTGTCCGCCGGGCAGTTTGCCGTTTTGCAACAGGGTGATGGTTTCTTCGCCGTTCTGAGCGGTGACGGTGGCATCGCCGGTGGTGTCGAAATAGAAGCCCACCGCGGTCATCTTAGAGCCGTTGGCGTTGATGTAGTACTTGCAGTCTGCGAATACGGGGAACTTGATGACGCCGGGGCCGCCCTTGGCAATGTTGGTCCACTCGTCCACGCCGTTCCAGTTGAGGAAAATCTGCTCGGGCCAGTTCACTTTCTCAATGCCTGCATCCTTCAGGTAGTTGTATTCGCCGCCGCCCTTGAGCTCGTAGCCGTACTGTGCGCCGAGGGCCGTGGAGGCGTCGCCGATGGCTGAGTAGATGTAGCCGATGGCGTCGTCGTTTTCAAACACGGTGTAGGCCTTGTTCGACGAAGCCTGCTGGAGCACATAGAGATAGCCGTCCTGCTTCACGTCGGCCACGAAGAATGCACCCTGCACGGGGGCTTTCAGCGTGTTCGAGGGTGTGCCGCCGTCGGCATCCTTTGGGTTGCTGTTGCCTTGCAGACCGCCCTTCAGCGTGGCATCGCCAATGAAGAACGGGCCACGGTTCTGGGCCTTGTAGCTGTCTTCGGCACCAATCTTGAAACTGATGACGCCCTCGATGGAGCCGATTTCTGTTCCTCCGGCCACGGTGACAGCATCTTCACCCAGCCCGAGCGCAGCATACAGGGGGTTGTCGGCATCGAAGACCACGGCGGTGCCGCTGCCTCCCGAGCCCTGTGCGGCCTGCACGGCGGCATCGCGGTCGGTGTAGAGGCGCAGGGCAACGTCGAGCTGGTTGTTGCCGGCGAAGAAGAAGTCGAACGAGCCTTCGTAGGCCTCATCGAGGAAGTCGAGTGTGGCAAAGGTGTAGCCGGCCACATGCTCGTGGGGCGTGGGAACCTTTTCGTTCTCAGGGTTCACCTCGCACGGGTCGATGGGATACTTGGCCTGCGTGTAAATGACCATGTTGTCTTGCTCGTCCTTGCCGATGGGGTCGGCAAATTCGTAACCGTCCTGGTCGCCGGCACCCCAGCCGTAGAGGTATTCCCAGTTGTCGCCTTGCGAATAACCCGACATTTCAACGCGCCACACCTTCACGCCTGCGGGCAGGTTGATGGTGTACTTGGTCTTGTTCTTGAAGTTGATGCCGAGGCTCCAGCCCTGGCGCTCCACAATCTTGAATGCGCGGCCGCCCATCGACAGGGTAATGTCTGTGCCCTGGAAGTAATAGGTCTGGTCGTCGCTCTTCGATTCATCGTAGGTTTCTGTGGTGAGGTCCACATAGCCCTGTGCCGACAGTCCGAGTGCGAACATGGCACTTGCCAAAAGCGTAAATAATTTCTTCATAATAGTAGTGGTTTGTTTTAAGAGGTTTGATAATAAATTGAATTTCTGACCACAAAATTAAGAATTAAATTCCATATAGCAGACGTTTTGCGTTTAAAAAAACGTGAAAAACGAAGATTTTACCCTATGAAATGACAATTTTCACACCCTGCCGTGGCTTTAGCCGCCTTTCCGCCCCCAGCCTATTGTCACCTGTGCTACGACACCGTTGCTGCCCTGTGGCGAAAAGTCGGCGGAAAGGTCAAAAAAAAAAGAGCCGCGCCCGGTAAAAGACACGACCCTTTGAAGAAATCAATAATACTCTCTCGAGGTTACTTGTTGAGGTACTTCTTGCCGCCCACGATGACGATGCCCTTGGTGTTGGCATCCACACGCTGGCCGTTGACGGTGAAGTAAGTGCCGGCAGCGGCATTTTCAGCCTTCACGTTCTTGATGGCAGTCTCGGCTCCGGGGAGCTGGCCGTCCTGCAGCAGCACGATGGTGTCCTCGCCGCTCTGTGCAGTGACGGTGGCATTGCCGGTGGTGTCGTAGTAGAAACCTACGGCGGTCATCTTGGAACCGTTGGCGTTGATGTAGTACTTGCAGCCTGCGAATACGGGGAACTTGATGACGCCGGGGCCGCCCTTGGCAATGTTGGTCCACTCGTCCACGCCGTTCCAGTTGAGGAAAATCTGCTCGGGCCAGTTCACTTTCTCAATGCCTGCATCCTTCAGGTAGTTGTACTCGCCGCCGCCCTTGAGCTCGAAGCCGTACTGAGCACCGAGAGCCGTGGAGGCATCGCCAACGGCAGAGTAGATGTAGCCGATGGCATCGTCGTTCTCGAACACGGTGTAGGCCTTGTTCGACGAAGCCTGCTGGAACACATAGAGATAACCGTCGGTGCCCACATCGGCCACGAAGTAAGCGCCCTGCACGGGAGTTTTCAGCGTGCTGGAGGGAGTGCCGCCGTCGGCATCCTTCGGGTTGCTGCTGCCCTGCAGACCACCCTTGGCCTCTTCACCAGCCACGAAGAACGGGCCACGGTTCTGGGGCTTGTAGGTGTCTTCAGCACCAATCTTGAAGCTGATGACGCCCTCGATGGAACCGATTTCAGTTCCACCGGCCACGGTGACACCGTCGCTGTTGAGGCCGAGAGCCGAGAAGAGGGGGTTGTCCTCGTTGAACACCACCACCTGGGCGCTGGCACTCATGGCAGCTACGAAAGCCACTGCACTAAGTAAAATTTTTTTCATAATAAAATTTTTTGTTAATGATTAAAATGATATTTGAGCAATATTACTCTCTGGTTGTTGTGTAAAGGCCGGGCGGGCAAGTATCCAGCCCGGCCTTTTTAGCTACTATCGCCTTCCTTCGAAGGTGTAGTTGAATTTCTTGGTGATACGTCCTACTTTCTCCGAGATGGTGAAAGCCGTGGTGAGCACACCGTTTTCCGAGATGCGTCCGGCGAAGGCTGTTCCCAGGCCGTTGGTCTCGAGCTGGTTGACGAACTGGAATCCGCGTCCCGAGTTCCACACGTTGGCCACAGACGACTTTTCGAGGCTTGCTCCGGGGCAGCTGAAGGTGATGTCGGTGCAGCGCACGGAATCGGTGGCCACGAGCGTTACGGTGCCGTCGAAAGTGTTGGTGCCGTCTTCGCCCTCTTTTGTCCAGGTGCCGGTATAGGTGCCGGCAGAGGCCTTCTCGGGTGTGGTGGAGTAGCTGATGACTTCGTCTTCGTCGTCATCGCTACATGCCACGAAGGAGCAGCTGAGCGTGAACAGGGCAAATGCTGCAAAAATATATTTTTTCATGATTTCTCGTGTTTTGAGGTTCTACATTGTTGATTAATAGCCGGGGTTCTGATCTTCCTTGTTGATGGCGGTGTTCATCTCAATCTCGTTGGAGGGGATGGGGCGCAGCAGCTTATAGGCCGAACCCGTAACGTCCATCATGGACTTGGCATTGGTCACGTAGGGGTTGAACTGCACGTTGTAGCGCACGAGCTGCTTGGTGCGGCGGAGGTCCATCCAGCGGTGGCCTTCAGCATAGAGCTCGCGGGCACGCTCGTCAAGGATGACGTCGATGTCGCGCACCTGGAAGCCCTCGGTGGTGAAGTAGTTGTGCTCATAGGCTCCGAAGGAATTAAGCGAGGGCAGGCCGGCACGGTTACGCACGGCATTGAGCTTGCTGAGGGCCTGGGCGGTCTGTCCGGCCATGAGATAAGCCTCGGCAGCAATGAGGTACATGTCGCTGACGTGCATGAGCACGATGTCGCGATAGTCGTTGTTGTCAGTCACCTGGGCCGACGAGGGGTCGTCGAACTTCTTCACGCAAGCGCCGTTGTTCACCTGGATGTTGTAGGTGGACACGGGCTTCACTTCCTTTGTCCAGTTGCCGTCGGCATCGAAGGCGTAGGTGACGACGTTGGGAAGGGTGAGAATGGCAGCGGTGGCCGTGGTGAGGTAGTTCTTCTGCTTGTAGAGCTCCTTGTTGGCGGCAAACTCAGCCTCGGCCTCGGCTTCCGTCACCCAGTAGGGGAAGAACTGGTGTCCGATGCCCTGCTTGGCGAGGTCGGCCTTCGGCATGTTATAGTAGGCGTAGTAGCCCTGGGTGCCCCAGTCGGCGGTGGAACCTGTGATAGTGCCGTTGTACATGATTCTCATGTAAGTGGCATCGTAGCGCAGGTCTTCGGGGTCATAGAGATACATGGACTTCTCCGACTGTGCGTTGTCGCTTCCCACGTTCTTCATGCCGCTGGTGGTGCAGGCGCCGTAATAGCCGCCGTAGTTGTTCTGCATGCTATGTCCGCCGCTGGTGGCGTCGCCGGGATAGCCGTTGCGCTCATACTGCACGGAGAAGATTTCCTCTTCGTTGCCTTCGTTATAGGGCGACCATTTGTCGGCGTAGCTCATGGTGAGGTTGATGCCGTTGATGGCTTTCTCGGCCCATTCGGCGGCTGATGCGAAGCGGCTGGTGGAGTTCACCGTGTAGGTTCCCTGCTCAATGTTGCTATAAGGAGCATCGAGGTCCCATCCTGCTGACAGATAGACCTTTGCCAGGAGTGCTGCCACAGCCTGCTTGCTGGCGCGACCGTTGTGGCTCTGGGCGGGAAGGCTCGAGTTGTTGTAGAGGTCGGTCAGGTCTTCAACCATCGACGAATAGATTTCCTCGAGGCTGGTGCGCGGATAGCTGCGGTTGGCGTCATTAATATAAGAGGTGACGTAGGGCACCGAGCCGAACTGCTGTGTCATGACGTAGTAGGCATAGTTGCGCAGGAAGCGGGCCTCTTGCGACAATGTTGACCCTTCGCCGGCATAGGCCACGACGCCGTTGGCATAGTTGATGGTCTTGAAGAGGTTGGCATAGAAGTTCTTCACCGTTCCGTCTTCAGCCGTGAGCGAATACTGGTTGTACACGCCGGGGTCGTGTCCGCGCGTGTTGATATAAAGGTCTGTTCCCTGCTGATAAAGGCTGGGATTATAGACGATGGACTTCAGGGAATTGTATGCCGCGGTGAGGAAAGTAGAGGCATCGCTGCCAAAGATGTCGTCGGCCGTCTGTCCACCCGTGCTTTTGTTCTCAGCCTCCAAGAAGTCGCTGCATGCCGTGAACGTCAGTCCAGCCAGCAGGAGTGCAGCCAAGGAATGAAATATCTTCTTTTTCATTGTTTCTTAGGATTTAAGTGGTTTTATTAGAATTTAATGCTTGCACCCACCTGGTAGTTGATGGTACTCGGTCCGTCGTTCTTAAGGGCGGTGTCGGCCCATTCGGGGTCGAAGCCGTCATACTTGGTGAACACGAAGGGGTTGGTGACGGTGCAGTAGAGGCGCAGATGCTTGCATCCGAACTTGCTGAGGAAAGTCTTCGGGAAGGTGTATCCCAGGGTGATGTTCTTCACTTTCACGAACGAAGCATCGGTGATGCACTTGGCAATGTCCCAGTAGGAGCCCTGTGAACCCACGCCGCCGTTGCTGCCGTTGTTCGAGGGGAAGGGGAAGTCGCCGTAGTGGGTGGAAGTCTGGAAGACGGGGTTGATGTATGTGCCGTCGGGGTTCACGCCGTCCACGTCGATGAGCGTTCCGGCGGGAATGTACCAGTCCTCATGCAGGCGCATGCGTCCGCGGTCGCCCAGTCCGAGGTATTCTCCGCGGAAGTTGGAATAGACCTTGAAGTTCTGCTTGGCATAGAGCGAGAATGAGAAGTCCCAGTTTTTCCACGACAGGTTGGAGGTGAAACTTCCAATCCACTTCGGGTCCATGCTGCGAATGATGCGGTCGTCGGTGTCGATCTTTCCGTCGCCGTTCTGGTCCACCACGTAGGGCTGACCTTCAGTCAGGCCATAGACCTTATAATAATAGTCGTACTCCTTCATGGTTGTTCCCGGAGCGATGCCGGCGTTGCGCGTGGCTTCGTTGTCGGGAGCGGTCATGTTGCGGTCGCTTACAATGCCTCCCCAGTCGTAGGCGTAGGTGTTGTTGATGGAATAGTCAACAAAGAGGCTTCCGGTGGTGACGCCGCTGCTTACGAGTCGGTCCACGATGCCGTCGATGTTGCGCACCTTGTTCTGGTTGTGCGAGAAGGTGAAGGTGGTTTCCCAGTGCCAGTCCTTGCTCTCAATGTTGACGGTGGTGAGGGCAACTTCAATACCGCGGTTGCGCACGCTGCCGATGTTGGTCTTCATGCTGACGCCACCGGTTTCCAGGGGCAGGTCAACCGAGCGGAGCAGGTTGTCGGAGGTCTTCTGATAGACATCGATGCTACCGAATACGCGTCCGTTGAGGAATCCGAAGTCCAGACCGGCGTTGTATTCTTCAGAGGTTTCCCACTTCAAGATTTTGTTGACGATGGTTGAAGGATAGTAGCCCTGGCTGTAGCCTGTGCCGAAGGGATAATACACCGACCCCACGGTCTGCTGGGTGTCGAAGTTTCCGGCGCCCTTGTTGTTACCAGTCTTACCGTAGGCCAGGCGGAGCTTGAGGTTGCTCACCCAGTTGATGCGTTTCATGAAGTTCTCCTCGCTGATGCGCCATGCCACGGCTGCCGAGGGGAATGAGCCCCAGCGGTGGTCCTTGTCGAACTTGGAGCATCCGTCCCAACGCACGGTGGCGGTCACCATGTACTTGCCTTTATAGCTGTAGTTGGCGCGGAAGGCGTAGGAAGTCATGCTGTTCTCGCCGTAGCCGGTGCTCGAGTTGTCGGTGTCGAGTGTCGGCGTGTCGGCCAGTGTGCTGTTGAGGTTCCACCAGTCGGTGAGCTCGCGCACGTTGATCATGGCCCATTTCAGGCTCTCGCTATCGTGGTGCTCCATGGAGTAGAGTCCCATGAGGCTGATGTTGTGGTCCTCGCCGATGGTGGTGTTATAATTGACCACGTTGTCCCATGTCCAGCTCAGTCCGCGGCTATTGCGGTTGTAGGCCTCGTTCACCTTGTTGTTGTCCTCACCGGGCTCGGCGTTGTAGGTGCCGTCGTCGTAGGGCTGCCCTGTGGCGGGGTTCTTGTAGCCTCCGAAGAAGCCTTCGCGCCAGTAGGTGTAGTTGGGCGAGAAGGTGGTCTTCACGTCAAGGCCTTTCATGATGTCGAGCTTCAGATAGACGTTACCGAGGGCACGCCATGTTTCACGTTGAGTGTAGTTGCTCTTCATGATGTCGAGCGTGTTCATCTGGTCAGAGAACTGGTAGCCCGAGGCTGTTGTTCCCAATGCCACCTGGTTGCCGGGCTTGTGGTTGGTGTTGCCGTCCTTGTCGTAAGGGATGAAATACGGGTTCATCCTGTAGGCGAACTTCACGGCGTCGTCGTTGGCATACTCGTTCTCGGTGCGGGCGGCGTTGATGGTGAATCCGGCGCTGATGACCTTGTTCACGCGTGCGTCAACACTTCCCTTGAAGTTGAACTGGTGCTTTTCATCACCCTTGTAGGTACCTATTTCACCGTTGTAACCGATGCCGAAGTGGTAGTTCACGGTTTCCGAGCTACCGTTCACCGAGATGAAGTGGTTCTGCTGGCTGCCGTTTTGGGTGACCAGTCCCGGCCAGTCGTAGGTTTCGTTGTTATGCAACATGCTTTTCAGCTTATACTCTCCCGAGCCCACTTTCTCGCGCAAGAGTGCCTGCTCGAGGATGGTGCCGCCAATCTGATAGACGGGGTTGGCCACGGGCACGGTGGCCTGGTTGCCGCCGGCGGTGAGGAACTTGGTGAAACGGTAGTTGTAGAACTGCTGAGCGTCCTGGAATTCAGGCATGCGCGCAATCTTCGACCATCCGTAGTAACCGTCGTAGTTGATGGTGGGCTTCTGCTCCTTCTTCACGTTGAGTCCGCCCTTGGTGGTCACCATGATGACACCTGCCGTGGCACGCGAACCGTAGATGGCGGTGGAGGAGGCGTCCTTGAGCACGTCGATGCGCTCAATGTCCTGCGGGTTGAGCCAGTCGATGTCGTCGCACATCACACCGTCAACGACGTAGAGCGGCGTGGTGCTGGAGTTCATTGACGACTTACCGCGGATTTCAATGTTGAAGCCGTTGTTGGCACGTCCGCCGCTCTGGGTGATGTTCACGCCCGGGTTGGAGCCCTGCAGGTTTCCCAATACGGAGGGAGCGCCCTTGGCATTGAGCTGCTCGGTGTTGACCGATGACACGGAACCGGTGAGGTCGCTTTTCTTCATCGTACCATAACCAACCACCACCACTTCGTTCAGCGTCTGCGCATCTTCGGCGAGCGTGATGTTGAACTGGCTCTGGTTGCCCACTGTAAATTCCTGGTCTTTGTAGCCGACGTAGGAAATTTTGATTTTCGTCGACGAGCTGACGTTCTGAATGGCGAAGTTACCGTCGAAATCGGTCACGGCGGCAGGCTTGCCGTCGGCCAGGATGGTAACGCCAATCATCGGTTCGCCGGTCGCGTCTGTCACTGTACCACTGACTGTCTTCTGTGCAAAAGCCACAAAACAAATCAGGGACATGAGAGAAGCCGCTAAGGCTCTTTTGATTTGTTGATACATAAACGTTTGTTTTAGTTATTATAAATAGAATTTTTGTTCTTTTTCCTCAGGGGGAAGTACGTATTCTTTGCATATGATGGCATATTATATGACTAAGCAGTTTATTCAATGTGCGAAGGTACTAAGAAAAAATAAAAATATGTGTGCGTAAACATGCGTTTTAAGGAATTTTAATAAAAGAATGTGATTTTTATGTTAATTCTTCGTCGCTCGCAAGGCTCGACGGCTTATTGAGGGTGTTGAAAATGTTGCGCAATTTTGTATTTATTCATACGACGAAGCCGGTTTTAGGCGGATAGCTAAGCCGGTATTTTTTATGAAAAATCTTGACAAATTATGCAAATTTCGAGCACTTTTGTAAATGATTGATAATCAACAACTTTAAGACCACGCTTGGTTTGACCGCAAATTTCGGGGAGAAATCTTCAAGATTTCCCCTCTCAATCTTCAAGATCTCTCCCCGAAATTTGCGGTCAAACTTTCTGATGGGCTAAAAAAATGATGAAAAATCTTGACAAAAGGGATGAAGGGGGAAAGGCCGCAACATGTTGCGGCACACGGGACACTTGCGGGGGCGAAGGGCCGCGACGGTTAAAAGGCCACGGGGAGCGTCCAGGGCTGGCCAAGGGCGAAGACGCGGGCCGGGGTGACGGCGGCGGCCTCTTTCTTGGTGAGATGGCGGCTCCACGGCACACGGCTGGCCGACGCGCCGGGGCCTGTGCTGCCGTATTCGCCGTAGCGGGCGGTGCGCTCATTGTCGGGGTTGCGCCAGTTGTTCCAACCCTCGGCCACGATGTGGGCACCCATCTCGCAATTCATGAACAGCGTGTGGGCGTAGGGTCGCCACGGCCTGCCCAGGAACACGCGGCCGACGCCCTCAGCGGCCGTCAGGCGGCAATGGCTGAACACATATCCGAACTCCACCTCGCGGGGCGTGGAGGCGGCGGTGATGAAGCTGTCGGACTTGCTGTGCAGCTGGCAACGCTCAAACCAGGCGGTGGAGGGGCCGAAAATGAAGTCGGTGGTGCCCTCTATGTAGCAGTCCACGAAGAGCAGGCGGGTGCCGCCGGTGCCCGTATATACGGTGTCCTGGTTGCCCAGCAGGCGGCAACCGATGAAGGTGAGGCGGTCGCCCTCGGTATGCAGGGCCACGGCCTGCCCCAGCTTGGCGGCGTTGTTCTCGATGGTGATGTTCTTGAAGGTGATGTCGTGGCCCTCCACCTTCACCGTGTAGGTGCGGAAGGTTCCCATGCCCTGGGTGACCGGCTGGCCGTCGTTGAGGGTGAGGGCCGACGGGTCGATGCCCACGCGGGGAATCTGAATGTTGGCGTGGTCGTCGTAAGTGATGACGGTGGTGAGCGGGTCTTCGCCGCAAATCTCAATGTTGGTGAGCCACGAGGGAATGATGATTTTCTCTTTGTAGATGCCCTTTTTCACGAAGATGACCTTGTGGTATTCCATGAAAGCTCGGCACACCTCCACGGCTTGTGCCACGGTGCGGAACTCGGCGGTGCCGTCGCGGGCCACGAAGAGGGTGTCGGGGTTGTCGTAACTCTTGGCGCTGAGGCCGAGAAGGTGGCACAGGGCCAGGATAAGTAGAAAAGTTTTTTTCATAATTGATGGGATAATGGGGTTAAAAGGGCTTATAGGGATTTCCCGGAATCTCTAGAAAATCTAGAATATCTAGAACTTCTAGAATATCTAGAGAATCTAGAATATCTAGAATATCTAGAATATCTAGAGAATCTAGAAAATCTAGAGCTTCCAGGCAAATCAGTTGACCTGTTGTATTTCCTGCACCCCGCTGACAGCTTTCAGCTCATTGACAATATGGCTGACGTCGGCGCGGTCGTGAACGCGAAGCTCGATGAGCCCCTCGAAGATGCTTTCCTCGCAGGTGAACACCACCTTGCGGATGTTGACGCTGAGCTGGCGCGAGATGACCTGCGTCACCTCGTTGACAAGGCCCAGGCGGTCGATGCCCCGCATCTTGATGGTGGCGGTGAAGAAGAGCTGGCGGTGCATGTCCCACTTCACGTCGAGGATGCGGTTGCCGTAGCTGGTCTTCAACTTGTTGGCCACAGGACAGTTGCGCCAGTGAATTTCTATGCGGTTCTTGCCGTCGATGTAGCCCAGCGAGTCGTCGCCAGGAATGGTGTGGCAGCACTTGGGGAAGATGAACCGGCTGATGTTTTCCTCGCTGATGTAGATGGGCTTCTTGCGGTTGAAGTCCTTGGGCACGATGAAATAGTTCTGGTCGTTGCCTCCCAGTTCCTGGTTGGTGTGCGGTTTCTCCTTTCCTATGAACGGCACATACTTTCGCCAACCTTTCTTGGCACCCTCGGCCTTTGTCTTTCCCTGCAGCTCGTCGAGGTCCCTGTCGCCCAGGATGATGCGCTTGTCGCCCAACGCCTGGAAGAGGTTTTCGTGCTTGGCCACCTCGTGGAAGTCGCATAGTTTGTCGAGCACCGAGGTGGTCATCTCCATAGAGTTGCGGGCCAGCCAGTCTTGCAAGAGTTGCTCGCCCTTCTTCTGCGTCTCGCGGCCGTCGCGTCGAAGAATGGCCAGAATCTTGCTCTTGGCCTTGGCCGTTGACACGAAGTTAATCCAATCCTGCGACACATGCTGGGAGTTGCTGGTGAGGATTTCCACCTGGTCGCCGCTATTGAGCTTGTGGCTCAGGGGCACCAGTTTGTGGTTTACCTTGGCACCGATGCAATGGCTGCCGAGGAAGGTGTGAATCTTGAAGGCAAAGTCGAGGGCGGTGCAACCGGCGGGCATGGTCTTGATTTCACCCTTTGGCGTGAAGACGAAGATTTCGCTGGCCGAGAGTGTGAGCTTCACGGCGTCGAGGAAGTCCATGGCGTCGGGCTGCGGGTCGTCGAGGATTTCCTTGATGGTGCGCAACCAGTTGTTGAGTTCGCCCTCGTCCTCGGAATAGTCGTCGCCGCCCTCCTTGTAAATCCAGTGTGCGGCAAAACCCTGCTCGGCAATCTCGTTCATGCGGTCGGAACGTATCTGCACCTCAATCCAGCGCCCCTGCTTCGACATGAGGGTGACGTGCAGGGCCTGGTAGCCGTTGGCCTTGGGATGGCTCAGCCAGTCGCGAAGGCGGTCGGGGTGGCTCTTGTAAATCTTGCTGATGCGGATGTAGATGTTGAAACACTCGTTGATTTCCTCTTCGCGGTTCTTGGGCGTGAAGATGATGCGGACGGCCAGGATGTCGTAGATTTCGTTGAACGTGACGTTCTTGTTCTGCATCTTGTTCCAAATGGAATAAGGGCTTTTCACGCGGGCCTTGATTTCGTATTTCACGCCCATTTCGTCGAGGGCCTGCCGGATGGGGGCGGTGAAATTGCTGAACAACTCGTCGCGCTGCTCTTGCGTGATTTCCAGCTTCTTCATGATGGCATTGTAGTCCTCGGGATGCTCAAAACGGAAGCTGAGGTTTTCCAGTTCAGTCTTTATCTTGTTAAGGCCCAGGCGGTTGGCCAGCGGCGCATAGATATAGAGCGTTTCGCCGGCTATCTTGTACTGCTTGTTGGCGGGCTGGCTTTCAAGGGTGCGCATGTTGTGCAGGCGGTCGGCAATCTTGATAAGGATGACGCGGATGTCGTCGCTCATGGTGAGCAGCAACTTCCTGAAATTCTCGGCCTGTGCCGAGGCGTGGTTGCCGAAGATGCCTCCTGAGATTTTTGTCAGGCCATCCACAATCTGCGCTATCTTCGGGCCGAAGATGTTGCCGATATCCTCAACGGTGTAGTCGGTGTCTTCCACCACGTCGTGGAGCAGTGCCGAGCAAATGCTCGTGGAGCCGAGCCCAATCTCGGAACATGCTATCTGCGCCACGGCAATGGGGTGCATGATGTATGGCTCGCCGGAAAGGCGCTTCACGCCCTTGTGGGCCTGGCGCGCAAAGTTGAACGCCTTGGTGATGATGTCAACCTTCTTGCGGTGGCGCGAGGCCAGGTAGCTTTCAAGCAGGTACTGAAAAGCGTCGTCAACCATTTTCTCATCGTCCTGTTCCTTGGGTATGTTGTTTTTCTGTTCTTCCATCGTAGTAGTTGTTTCTTAGGTCTTCTTGTAGGGTACTATGGAAAAGAATAATGGCCACACCCTATTAATAATATAATAAGGTGTGGCCACGAAGGATTTGTTGTTATTTTACGCGAATTTGCTTTCCGGCCCTGATGTTGTCACCCTTGATGCCGTTGAGCTTGCGAAGTTTGTCCACGGTGGTGCCGTGCTTGCGGGCGATGCCCGAGAGTGTCTGCCCCGATTGCACGGTGACGCTTTGCGAGGCAGCGGCCTTGGCAGCCTTTCCGCGGCCCTTGCGGGTGGTGGTGGCCTGTCGGCCCCTTGTGGTGGTCTGGGCGGCGCCGTATCTGCTACGCGACTTCCGGCCGTAAGCCGTAGCGGGCTGCTGCTGGGCATAACCGCGGCCGCGGCGATAAGTGCTGCGCGTGGCGGTGGCGGTGGCCGGTTGAGGGGTGTTCTGCGATACGGTGCGCTGAGCGGTGGGCTGCGGCTGGCTTTCGGTCTGGGCTACCGTCACTTGCGAACGCTTGGTAAGCAGGTTGGCGGCATCGTAGGCATAGACTTCATCTTCCTTGTCGAGGAACATGGCCACATATTGCTGAGGCATGCAAATGGAAGAGGGCTTCGTGGAGCCGTTCACCAAGTCGCGGCGGTACTGGGGGTTGAGCGTGCGCAACTGCTCAATGCTGATGCCCGTCACGGCGGCCACCTGCTTGAAATGCACGTCGCGGCTCACCATGACGGTGTCGGACTTCAACGGCAATTCGGTGCGCATGGGGCAGATATTGTGCTCGCAATAGTAGTTCATGATGTAGTTGGCGGCAATGAAAGCCGGCACATAGCCCTGCGTTTCCTTCGGCAGGTAACGGTAGATTTTCCAATAGTCGGTGGAGCCTCCGGCGCGGTGCATGGCCTTGTTGATGGTGCCCGGTCCGCAGTTGTAGGCGGCGATGACGGTGCTCCAGTCGCCATAGATTTTATAAAGGTCCTTGAGCAGCTGAGCGGCGGCATACGACGACTTGATGGGGTCGCGCCTTTCGTCAACGAGCGAGTTGATTTCAAGCCCGTACTGCTTTCCCGACGACACCATGAACTGCCAGAGTCCGGAAGCTCCTGCCGGCGACGACACCGAAGGATGGAGCGCCGATTCAATGACGGGCAGGTATTTCAGCTCCAGCGGCAGATTGTTGGCCTCGAGGGCCTGTTCAAAGATGGGCATGTAGAAATTGCAGGCGCCGAGCATGTAGCTCACCGAGCGCCGCAGCCCGTGGGTGTAGCGGTCAATGAACTTCCTCACCACGTCGTTGTAGGGCATTTCCATGATGGTGGGCAGCCGTTTCAACCGCTCCATATACACCTCGTCGGGGTATTCGGGAATTTGTTCGTTGAAGTTGCACTCCTCGTCGGTCAGGTAGGCCTGGGTGTTATAAAGGTTCAGCAGGCTGTCTATTTCCACCAGCATGCCCTCGGGCAGTTCTATCACGTCCTCGGTGCCGTCTTCGGTGATGACCGTTATTTCGTCGTCATTGATTTGTGCCTGCACCGGAGCACTGGCTCCCAGCAAGAAGGCTGCAACTGCTATAAAATACTTTTTCTTCATGTTCATGATGTTCAAGATGGCTGTTGTTGTTTTCAGATTTTTAGAAATTCAGTGAGCATTGCAGGCCCACGGCTGCCGAGCTGAGCGGGTTTCTTCCCTGTTGTGCGCCGTTCATGATGGCGGGGCTCACTTTCAGGCTCAGGTCGTCTGAGATGTCAAATTCCGAGAGAGAGGCATCCACGTATGCGTCGATGACCGAAATGGCGTAAACGCCGATGAGTATGAAAGCGCTCAGGTCGCGATAGCGGCGATAATAGTCCTTTCTGCGCTTAAACTTGTTCTCGTAGGCCGACCGGTTGCTGTCGTCGATGGTTCGGCCCAGGTGCAGGAACTGGTTGTAGCTCTGCGTTTCAGGGTTTTGGTCCATGATGTCCATGTAGGCTTGCGAATAGTCGCGATACATCATGTTGTTCCACCGCATGGCGTAGATACATCCCACAAATCCGCCGTAGATGATGGGCAGTTTCCAGTACTTGCGGTTATAGATTTGGCCGGCTCCGGGCAGCACGATGGCGAGCCACATGGCCCTTTTTGCGTTTGGCCGCCATGTTCCCCAATTTTTCGCCGGAGCCTGGACGACGGGTTCTTCCACGTCGGGCAGGAACATCTCCACCGGCTCCTCGTCGGAAAGCACGAAGGGATCGTCCTCATAGACAGGTGGTGGAACGGTATCGACGGGTGCTATGCCGTGGCCCTGGCCGCGGTACAGCAGGCTGTCGGCACCGAAGTCGGCGGCATGTAGCGAAACCGCCAGCAGGGTGGCCAGTACCAATATGATGGTTTTCTTTCGGCTCACTTCAGTTGGTCCAGCAGGTTGGTGATGCGTTGCAGTTCCTCCTCGTTGTCAAAGAGGATGGTGATTTTCCCGTTCCCCTTGCCCGTGCAGGTCAGGTTGACCTTGGTGCCCAGGGCCTGTGCCATGCGTGCCTTCATGTCCTCGGCACTTTTGGTCAGCTGGCTCTTGCCCACAATGGTCTTTTTTCCGGTTTTCACCTCCTCGCCGTTGTTGAGTTGCCTCACCATGTCTTCCACCTTTCTCACGGTGTACTCGTTTTTCTCTATTTCCCTGAACAGCGCTATCTGCTGGGCGGGACTGTCGAGAGCGAGCAGCGCCCGCGCATGACCCATGTCTATTTTCCTGTTCTGCAAGGCCATCTGCACCTGAGCGGGCAATTTGAGCAACCGCAGGTAGTTGGCCACGGCAGCACGGCTCTTCCCCACCCTTTCGGCCACCTTGTCCTGTGTCTTCCCTGTGGTGTCCATCAGGTGCTGGTAGGCCAGTGCTATCTCTATGGCGTTGAGGTCCTCGCGCTGAATGTTTTCCACGAGTGCCATTTCCATGACGTCCTCGTCCTTGATGGTCTTGATGTATGCGGGAATGGACGTCAGCCCTGCCATCTGCGAGGCCCGCCAGCGCCTTTCGCCGGCCACAATCTGGAATCTCCCCTCTCCCACCTGCCTGAGCGTGATGGGCACCACGATGCCTATTTCTCCGATGCTCTGCGCCAGTTCGCGCATGGCCTCCTCGTCAAACTCGCGTCGCGGCTGGTTGGGGTTGGCCTCAATCTGCGAGATGGGGATTTCGTTGATGGTCGATGAACCTTGCGTCCTCACTTCCTCGGTAGAGATGAGCGCGTCGAGCCCACGTCCCAGTGCGTTGTATTTCTTCTTCACTGCCATTGGTCGTCCTCCGTTTTACTTGTTGCGGTTAATGATTTCCTTGGCCAGCGACAGGTAGTTCTTGGCACCCGTGGAGTCGGCATCGTAGAGGATGACGGGCAGCCCGTGCGACGGACTTTCCGAGAGTTTCACGTTCCGCTGGATGACGGTCTTGAAGACCAGCTCCTGGAAGTGGCGTTTCACCTCGTCGTAGATTTGGTTGGCCAACCGGAGGCGCGAATCGTACATGGTGAGCAGGAAGCCCTCTATCTCGAGCTTGGGGTTGAGGCGGCTCTTGATGATTTTTATGGTGTTGAGGAGCTTGCTGATGCCCTCGAGAGCGAAATACTCACATTGCACGGGAATGATGACCGAGTCGGCGGCTGTCAGCGCGTTCACCGTGATGAGGCCCAGCGACGGTGCACAATCGATGAGCACGAAGTCGTAGTCGCCCTTCACGGGGTTGAGCAACGTCTTGAGCACCTGCTCGCGCTTTTCCAGCTCAAGCATCTCTATCTCGGCTCCCACCAGGTTGACATGGCTGGGGATGACGTCAAGCCCCTCGATGTCGGTGGTGTACATGGCGTCGCGAATGTCGGCATGGTCGATGATACATTCATAAATGGAGCAGTCTATGTCGTTCAGGTTCACCCCCAGTCCGCTCGAGGCGTTGGCCTGCGGGTCGGCGTCTATGATGAGTACTTTCTTTTCCAATGTGGCCAACGAGGCGGCAAGGTTGATGGCTGTGGTGGTCTTGCCCACGCCGCCTTTCTGATTGGCCAGTGCTATGATTTTTCCCATATCCTTACTTAATCTGTTCTTTCCGAAAAAGGGGGAGGCAGGCCGCCACTGGCTGGTTGTCCGTGCGCCACGCACCCTCTCGGAAGCGTAAATTTGGTGCAAAGTTACATATTTTATACGACATTCCCTGCTTATCCCAACTATTTTTAGTACTTTTGCAGGCAAATCTTGATTTATTTTATGAAAAATAACAGACCGTTAATACTCATTTCCAACGATGACGGCTACCACGCCAAGGGCATCCAGTCGCTCATCGACATGATTGGCGACATGGGCGACCTGCTTGTCTGCGCCCCCGAGTCGGCACGCTCGGGCTTTGCCTGCGCCTTTTCTGCCACCACGCCGTTGCGCCTGAAGAAGCGGCGCCAGCGCGAGGGAATGGTCATGTGGTCGTGCAACGGCACGCCCATCGACTGCGTGAAGCTCGCCCTCGACCAGTTTTGCCGCGACCGCAAGCCCGACCTCGTCATCGGCGGCATCAACCACGGCGACAACGCCTCGGTGAACACCCACTATAGCGGCACCATGGGCGTCACCATGGAGGGCTGCATGAAATACATCCCCTCGGTGGCTTTCTCGCTTTGCAACTATAGCGACGATGCCGACTTCAGCGCCCTGCGCCCACTTATCAGGCAGATAGTGGGGAAACTACTCGACGAGGGCCTGCCCAGGGGGGTGTGCCTCAACGTCAACTTCCCCGACCTCAAGGAGTTCCGCGGAGTGAAGGTATGCCGCATGGCCTACGGCACATGGGGCAACGAGTGCGAGAAATGCCACCATCCGCGCGGCTACGACTATTTCTGGATGACGGGCACCTACACCAACGACGAGCCCGACGCCGAGGACACCGACAACTGGGCCATCAACCACGGATATGTGGCCATCACCCCCACCCGCATCGACGTGACGGCCTACGATGCCATGGAATATGTTGAAAAGCTGCTGATTTGATGGAATAGGGAAAATGTAAAGCCCCCTTCGTTATTCTATTTTTCAACTTTTTCAATTTTTCACCTTTTCACCTTTTAAATGAAGTACTACCTCATAGCCGGCGAGGCCAGCGGCGACCTCCACGCCTCGCACCTGATGAAAGCCCTCAAGGAAGAGGACCGCGAGGCCGAGTTCCGATTCTTCGGAGGCGACCTCATGGCGGCACAGGGCGGCACGCTCGTCAAGCACTACCGCGAACTGGCCTACATGGGCTTCGTGCCCGTGCTACTGCACCTGCCCACCATCTTCCGCAACATGGCCTTCTGCAAGCGCGACATCGTGGAGTGGCAGCCCGACGTCACTATTCTCATCGACTATCCGGGCTTCAACCTCAACATTGCCAAGTTCCTGGGAAAGCGAAACAGGAAGGGCAACCAAGCGAGAATACCCGTGTTCTACTATATCTCGCCGAAAATATGGGCGTGGAAGGAATACCGCATCCGCAACATCAAGCGCGACGTTGACGAGCTGTTCTCCATCCTGCCCTTCGAGGTGGAGTTCTTCGAGCAGAAGCACCATTTCCCCATCCACTATGTGGGCAACCCCACGGCCGACGAGGTGAGGCTCTTCCGTCAGGAAAACCCGTCGCCCCAGCGCCAGGACATCATCGCCCTGCTGGCCGGAAGCCGGCGGCAGGAGATAAAAGACAACCTGCCGGCCATGTTGCGGGTGGCCGAGGGGTTCGACGGATACCGGCTGGTGGTGGCCGGCGCTCCCGGCATAGAGCCCGAATACTACGACACCTTCCTGCAAGGCCACCGGGCCGAGGTGGTTCACGACCAGACCTACCGCCTGCTGAGCCAGGCCACGGCGGCACTGGTGACCAGCGGCACGGCGACGCTCGAGACGGCGCTCTTCGGCGTGCCGCAGGTGGTGTGCTACAAAACGCCCGTGCCACGGCTCATACGATTCGCCTTCAACCATGTCATCAAGTGCAAATACATCTCGCTGGTCAACCTCATCGCCGGGCGCGAGGTGGTGAAGGAGCTCTTTGCCGACCGATTCACCGAAAGCAACATCCGGCAGGAGCTGCAAGCCGTTCTGCCGGGCGGAAAAGGGCGCGAGGCCATGCTCAATGGTTATAAAGAGGTGGAAAAGGCGCTGGGCGACACCTCGGCACCGGCCAATGCCGCCCGGATTATGAACGGATTGTTGAGAGGAGCCCCCCTCTAATCCCCCCAAAGGGGGGAAGATTTAAGGCGGTTCACTCTCCACTCCTTATGGAAGGGGTGGGCTTCCACTATCCTCTGAACTCCTAAGCTCTCTTTGTGTTTGTTTCTGTAGGCATTGTAGGGGTGGGCTTCCACTATCGTCTAAACTCCTGAACTCCTAAACTCCTAAACTCCTAAACTCACAATCTTCTTTCCCTGAAAAATTATGCAGACCGGCGGCCACATCCGCCGGTTTCTTATTTGAACAAAGTAAAGGCGTTGACGCGCTGAGAATGGCGAATTTGCTCGCGGAATAAATTTCGTTGGAAATAATGCGAAAAATGAGCCGTTTTCAACCCACTGATTATCAACGGTTTGAAAAATGTTTACAAAATCGTCGGGAGAATGATTGCAAATCGCTTCTCCCAATCTTCAAGATTGCTCTCCTCAAACTGCCACTTATTTCATGGAAAAAAGGCGTTGGGGAAGCCGGAAAATGCTACTTTTTGTCAAAAAACATGCAAAAACGACACCTTTTGGCCATTATTTCGCACCCTCACAACTGGCATTTACCACCTGGAACGGCTGAAAATTCCGACAAACTCTCCAATTTTACGCCTTCTCACAACTATCAGTAATGCAACCAGTTAGCAAAAACTGCATTTTTATTCCCCCACCCTTTCAAAGTGCATATTTCCCACTACTTGCCGCACCGTCAAAGGGCACCCCTTAACATTAATTAATCACAAAATGGAAGGATATATGAAATAAAAACCGTATTTTTGCACATTAAAACTAATAATTCACTAATAAAATATCAAGGACTCATGAAAAAAAGCAACATTCTGAAAATGCTGGCCGTGGCCGCCCTGCTGGGCTTCAACATGGCCGGCGCACGCGCACAAGTGGTGATTAACGACCCCGCACTGCAACCGCAACAGACTGAGAGCGACGCCGAACTCCAGAAAAAGCAACAGGAGCTGAACAAGCAACTGGAAAAGCAGCAGAAAGCTGCCGCAAAGGCGGAGAAAGAGCAGAAAAAGGCGGAGCAGAAAGCCAAGAAAGAGCAAAAGGCTGCCGAAAAGCGGGAAAAGGCTCAGGAGGCTGCCAAGAAGGCTCAGAAGAATGCCGAGAAGGCCAGCAAGGATGCGGAGAAAGCCTCTGAGAGACTGGCAAAAGCCCGCCAGGAGCAGATTCCCCAGGACAAACTTCTGAAACTGGAGCAGAAAAACATCAAGGCGCAGCAGAAACTTGAGAAAAGCGTCAAGAAAGCGGAGAAAATGAGGAAGAAACTCTGATTACTTCCTTCTTCTCGCCCCTCCTGTTCTAAGGAGAGATTATTATTGTCTAAGGAGCTAAGGAGAAAAGGAGATTAACTCCTTGACTCCCAAGCTCCTTAGAGTTTTATTGTTTAGATTTTTATTGTCTAAGGAGAAAGGGAGTAAAGGAGATCAACTCCTTGGCTCCCAAGCTCCTTAGAGTTTTATTGTCCAAAGAGAGAGGGAGAAAAGGAGAATTAACTCCTTGGCTCCATGACTCCTTAGAGTTTTATTGTCTAAGGAGAGAGGGAGTAAAGGAGATTAACTCCTTGGCTCCATGACTCTTTAGAAAAAAAGAACCTTAGAAAGAAGAAAATAACTCCTTGGCTCCATGACTCCTTAGAAAAAAAAAGAACCTTAGAAAGAAGAAAAACTCCATAGCTACAAGGCTCCATAGAGATTAAATAACAAGAAAAAAGAAAGTTTTACGGTTTCTTTTTCATTTATGGCCATTTTATTCGTACCTTTGCACGCAATTTGGGCCATGCGACCCAACATCATCATTCACAGCCACAGACAAATGGACATGATCGACAACAACAACGCCACGGCCCAGGCCGCCGGGGAACTCCCGCAGGGCTCTGTTCTCAGGGCCGAGGGACTGGTGAAACGATACGGCAAGCGCACCGTGGTGAACGACGTGAACATCAACGTGAGGCAGGGAGAAATCGTAGGACTGCTGGGGCCCAACGGTGCCGGCAAGACCACCTCGTTCTATATGACCACCGGCCTCATTGTTCCCAACGCCGGCCACATCTTCATCGACGACAAGGAAATAACGGGCTACCCCGTCTATAAAAGGGCGCGCGCGGGCATCGGCTACCTGCCCCAGGAGGCATCGGTGTTCAGGAAGCTCAGCGTGGAAGACAACATCATGGCCGTGCTGGAAATGACCAAGCTCACCAGGAAGGAGCGCACGGAGAAGCTCAACAGCCTCATCAAGGAGTTCAGGCTCGAAAAGGTGCGCAAGAACAAGGGCGACCAGCTCTCGGGAGGTGAGCGCAGGCGTACGGAGATAGCGCGATGCCTGGCCATCAGCCCCAAGTTCATCATGCTCGACGAGCCCTTCGCCGGCGTGGACCCCATCGCCGTGGAAGACATCCAGCACATCGTGTGGCAGCTGAAATACAGGAACATAGGCATTCTCATCACCGACCACAACGTTCACGAAACGCTTAACATCACCGACCGCGCCTACCTGCTCTTCGAGGGCCGCATTCTCTTCAAGGGAAAGCCCGAGGACCTGGCCACCAACCCCATCGTGAAAGAGAAATACCTGGGCTCCAACTTCGTGCTGCAAAAGAAGGACTTCCAGCTCATCGACGAGAAGAAACGGCAGGAAGAAGCGCAGCAACAACTATAGACACTACGTTAAAAAAACGTATTTTTACACATTATATAAATTATATTACGAAAATATTCCGTAATTTTGCACCCCAAAATGCGAAAGAACAACTAAAATTGATAAAAAACACAGATGAAAATTACATTTGAAAACCCCGACGGGGTGAACGGGCTGATGACGCTCGTGGTAGAAGAAGCAGACTTCAAGGACAAAGTAGAGAAGAAACTGAAAGAATACCGCCAGAAGGCGCAGATGCCCGGTTTCCGCAAGGGCATGGTTCCCATGAGCCTCATCAAAAGGCAGTATGGCACCGCCGTCAAGGTGGACGAGGTGAACAAAATACTCGGTGAGGAAATCTACAAATACGTGCGCGAGAACAAAATCTCCATGCTCGGCGACCCCCTGCCCTCCGACAAGCAGGTTGCCGTGGACATCGAGAAAGAGGCTCCCTACACCTTCGTGTTCGACATCGCCGTGGCTCCCGATTTCAAAATTGAACTCAGCAACAACGACACCGTTGACTACTATAACATCAACGTCGATGACGAACTGATCAACCGCCAGGCCGACAACTTCGCACAGCGCGCCGGACACTACGAGAAGGTGGAGGAATACCAGGAGAACGACATGCTGAAGGGCGACCTGCGCGAACTCGACCAGGACGGCAACACCCTCGAGGGCGGCATTGAACTCTCTGAGGCCATCGTCATGCCGACGTATATCAAGGACGAGGAGCAGAAAGCACTCTTCGACGGCTCACGGCTGGGCGACATCATTACCTTCAACCCGCGCAAGGCATACGCCAGCGACGCCGAACTGGCCTCCTTCCTGAAGGTTGACAAGGCCGACCTGGGCTTCCACGCCGGAAACTTCAGCTACCAGCTGACCGAAATCTCTCGCTATGTGAAGGCAGAGGTGAACCAGCAGCTCTTCGACCAGGTTTACGGAGAAGGCACCGTGAAGAGCGAAGAGGAATTCCGCCAGAAAATTGCCGACGGGCTGAAAGCGCAGTTCGTGGGCGACTCTGACATGAAGTTCCTGCTCGACATACGCAAATATTGCGAGGAGAAGGTGGGCGACCTGCAATTCCCCGAGGAACTGCTCAAGCGCATCATGAAGAACAACAACAAGGACAAGGGCGACGACTTCGTGGAAAAGAACTTCGAGGGAAGCGTGAAAGAGCTGAAATGGCACCTCATCAAGGAGCAGCTCGTGGAAGCCGCCGGCATCAAGATTGACGAGAACGACATCCGCCAGGCTGCACGCGAGGCTGCACGCGCACAGTTCGCACAATATGGCATGGGCAACGTGCCCGACGAGTATCTGGACAACTACGCCAACGACATGCTCAAGAAAAAGGAATATGCCGACGGCCTCGTGGACCGCAGCATCGACAGCAAGCTCATTCAGGCCATGAAGACAACGGTGAAGCTCAACACCAAGGCCGTCTCGCTTGCCGATTTCAACAAAATGTTTGAAAAATAAAATGACAGCCAACGAAATACGCGACTCGTTCAAAATATTCTTCGAGTCGAAACAACACGCCATCGTGCCCTCGGCACCCATGGTCATCAAGGACGACCCAACGCTGATGTTCACCAACGCCGGCATGAACCAGTGGAAAGACATCATCCTGGGCACGCGAAATCCCGAGCCGCGCCGACGCGCCGACTCGCAAAAATGCCTCCGCGTCAGCGGCAAGCACAACGACCTCGAGGAGGTGGGGCACGACACCTACCACCACACCATGTTCGAGATGCTCGGCAACTGGTCCTTCGGCGACTACTTCAAGGAGGGCGCCATCGACATGGCATGGGAATACCTGGTTGACGTGTTGAAACTCAACCCCGAAGACCTTTACGTCACCGTATTTGAGGGCGACCCCGAAGAGGGACTGGAGCGCGACGACGAGGCAGCAGCCTTCTGGCACAAGCACGTGCCCGCCGACCATATCATCAAC